>Ga0172362_10000801_pt1 | contig 26498 bp, 42 predicted proteins | sample LakKivs1_kivu2a2_FD_114534 | JGI IMG/M metagenome (GOLD analysis project Ga0172362, IMG submission 114534) | Sediment microbial communities from Lake Kivu, Rwanda - Sediment s1_kivu2a2 | ecosystem: Environmental > Aquatic > Freshwater > Lake > Sediment | place: Rwanda: Western Province, Lake... | reverse complement strand
CAGGTACACCTGGATTGCCCGGCGCTGTTGGTACCCCTGGTATTTCAGGTAAACCTGGTACAGTAGGTACACCTGGTATATCTGGAACTCCCGGCGCTGTTGGTTCACCAGGTGCACCTGGATTGCCCGGCGCTGTTGGTACCCCTGGTATTTCAGGTAAACCTGGTACTGTTGGTACACCAGGTACACCTGGATTGCCCGGCGCTGTTGGTACCCCTGGTATTTCAGGTACTCCTGGTATTTCAGGTAAACCTGGTACTGTTGGTACACCCGGCGCTGTTGGTTCACCCGGCGCTGTTGGTTCACCCGGCGCTGTTGGTTCACCCGGCGCTATTGGTACACCTGGTATTTCAGGTAAACCTGGTACTGTTGGTACACCAGGTACACCTGGATTGCCCGGCGCTGTTGGTACACCTGGTATTTCAGGTAAACCTGGTGCACCTGGTACTGCTGGTTCATCTGGTACACCTGGTACTGCTGGAGCTCCAGGAGCTCCCGGCGCTGTTGGTACACCTGGTATATCTGGAACTCCCGGCGCTGCAGCAACATTAACAAACAATGTTAATGACTATGTTTGTACCATGACAGGTTCTGGTATTAACGGTGAAGCTAACCTTACATTTGATGGTACTACCCTTCAGACTTCTAACTATAAAGGCAAGCGAGCATCTGTTACAGCTACTTCTTCTACAACAGTAAACACTCAAAACCAATTTACTGAAATTACATTTAGTACTTCTATCACTACCCTAACGTTGAGCAATATACCCGCTTCACCTAATTCAGGTACCTGGTATATAACAACATTGGGTCAAGGTGCAAGTGTAACTATTACATGGCCAGCAGCTGTAAAATGGCCGTCTGCTACTGCACCAACTATAACAACTACCAATGGTAAACGAGATATATTTGGGTTTGTTTCTTATGATGGTGGTACAAATATTTATGCTAGCATAGTTGCCCAGAACCTCTAATTAATTATATGTTTGGAGTACGACCAGGATTATCAGCACAAAAAGACTTATTTGGTACCCGAAGTGACAATAGCCGAAGTAATGCGTATTTTGGCTTTGGAGATGTTACTGGATTTCACACTCTTGTACAATATAATAGAGTTTTATCGTTTTCTTCTAATACTGAGAGTTCAAACACTAATTTTACTACAGGAGCAAAAATACCACAAGGGTTTAGTGCTTTTTCAAATTATACCCAAAGAATGTATATCTTTAGTGGTTACAATGGCTCTGGTACGGATGGTAATACAAATTATAGTTCTATAACATCTAACACTCAAGGTACAATTTCAAGCGCCTGGGCTGGAGTAACAAGAAGAGGTGGAGCAGCTCCAGCAGCCTATTTCGGTATTAGAAATGATACAAGCTACTCGCAACTCTGGTTTGGTGGATATAGTGACACTACAGGGTTATACTATAGTAGACTTGATGCTTTATTAACAGTAACTGAAACAGGTTCAGCTATAGGCAATAACGGTTATGTTAGCCACGTGGGTTGTGGTTTTTCAAGTTTTATAGACACGTATTTTGTGGGTGGTCTTAGTAACGGGGCCCAGATTAGTACAATTAGCAAAAGAAACTGGTCTACTGGAACAGTTTCTACTCTATCTGCAACAGATAACGCCACAGGTTATTACACTTATGGGGTGTCTAACTGGGGGTATGGTTATAGATTTGGTGGAATAGGTAATACTAATTATGCAAATACCTTGAGATTTAACTTTTATAACGAAACAAGACAAACTGGTACTTCTCTGCCAAGTACTCAAATCCAATATGCTGGTGTGACATCAGCTAGCAATGTGTTTGGATATTTGTGGACAGGTTATAGACAGTTTACTTTAAATAGGTTTTTAAATCTTTATTCGTGGTCTACTAGCACAATTAGTGATAATAGTTATACCACAGCGGATACTAGTAGCGGGTGGATTCATGCCGGGGCAGGAGTATAATATTATACTATGGAAGAGCTAAACAAGATTATTAATAATTTTTCTGATAATTTCGATCTAACCAATATTGACTTTAATACTCATTATACAGGTAGAACATTTTTTCAAATAGAGCGTTTTGTTATGCAAGAACACGACTTACCTGAACGCAGATTTCTGCAATTAATGATGGAGCTAAGATCCATTAGAGATGGCTTTATTCATGACTCTATTGAAATTGAAAAGATCAAAATTCAAATTAAGAGATTGCTTGATACTGGAGATGAGATTGATAAGCTAGAGGCTATGAAGAAGCAATACAATCTTAATCATTATGAATCTGGTATGGCTGTGCGTCAAGATGAAATTAGACACATTGCTAAATTGCTCAAACAGCTACCAAAAATTTATACAAAACAAGAAATTGAGGCTGCAGAAGAAAGATACTGGGAAAAGAGATTAACAAGACAGGCTGCAGAAGAAATGGTATCTGCTCAAACAGGAATTAATTCTGGCAACATTAGAGCTAATATTCAGGCTAAAACTTCTATTAGTAGTACTCTTTTGGAACTTCAAAAAGAAACTCTAACAAAGGCATGTAGTTACAACCAACCTCAACAAATAGATAAGTATCAAAATTTTAATCAAGTAGCATATTCAACCCAAGATTTATAATATGAGTTTATATTGCCTAGTAATTAACAATGTAGTTATGTCAGACGCAAATGGTTTGCCTGGCAGCTATAAGAATATCTCTAATTTTTATTTTTTAACTGCTCAACAAGTTGTTGACTTATCATGGGCTGGATATTTTGGAGAGGGTTTCTGGCCAGCTATAATCAGCGAGCAACCAGATTATAATATCAATCAAAAACTTGAAAGAGCATTTACTTTAAATTCAGAAAACAAGACTGTTACAATTAGCTTTAATATTGTAGAGCTTACTCCTGGAGAATACCAACAGCGAGTAGACAGTTTAGAGGCTCAAATAAGAAACATTAGAGATCAATATTTGAGGCTAACAGACTTTACTCAATTAGCAGATGTGCCTATCTCAGCTGAAGCAAAAAGCGATTATGTAACATTTAGAGAACAACTGAGAAATTTATTAGATAATGTTACAGATCCTACAACAATTGTTTGGCCTCCCATTCCAACTTCTGCTCCAAATATAACAATCCCTCCATTCCCTCCTGTTCCATCATATAAGAATGGATTCTCAATTCCTGTGTAATACATACCATATATGGTTGTGTTACATCAGGATATTGGCAAGGTTATTCAACCCAGAATTAACCTCAATTTATCTATTCAGGAACTAGCTAGTACATTCAAGACGACAGGTAGGCTAGAAATACCAAACTTCTTGGATGAGGCTACTGCTAATCATATGCATTACTTTTATAATGAGCTTTATCCAAATGAATGGTGGAATTCTTCTAGCGTACCTGCAGTATTTAAGAACAATGTAACCAACACTGAAATCTACGATGAAAACAATCAAGGAGATAAGTTTCAAAACACTCCTGAAAATCAGGCAGCTATTAAGGTAACATATGAATATGCTCATAAGTCCAATGGAGAAGGTAAATTTGCCTATTTCTTTTACCGATCTTTTGGAGATCACCCGGCTGATTGTGTGTGTCAAGAATGTCAGCTAACAAGATTCTTTAGTACACCTAATTTTATTAATTTCCTTAATGCAATTACTGGCCAATCCCTTAATATTACATCTCCATTTACTATTTTTACAAGCAAATACTCTCAAGGCTGTTTTTTAAATACCCATTCTGATGATATGAATGGAAAACTAGCCTTTGTCTATCATCTTACTAAAGATTGGAGACCAGATTATGGTGGGTTGTTTACCACTCAAGATAAGGATAGAAACGTAGTTAAAACCATTGTTCCAGGGTTTAATAAGTTTGTTTGCTTCAGAGTTGGTGATTATGTAACTCCGCACAGCGTAACTCAAGTTTCTCATAACGTATCCAAGCATAGAATATCGCTAACTGGTTGGTATAAGTGAGAACATTAAAACAAGATAAAACCCGTTGTCTCCCTGTTATAGCGATGGAGAACAACGGGTTTATTTTGTGTTAGAACTTAGATTAGCGTCTAAAGTAATGATGGTGATGGTAAACTACTGGAAACTGTACAGTTACAGGTGGTGGACAAACAATTCCAATAGGGGATGGATATACTACTGGAGCAGGAACATATACTACTGGAGCAGGGGCGTAATATACTGGTCTATGAATATATACTGGTGATGTGTAGATAACAGGTGCCGGCGCATAAACAACAGGAGCCGGTGTATAAATTGGAAATCCAATGTTTACACTTACACCCCAACCACCTGCATAAACAGAGGTCGCGATTAACAAACCAACTATAACCGACATTAACTTTTTCATAGTCACATATATTTATTAGCTTTAATAAAAATCTTCCAATCTTCATGTTTGATACTAACATAGGGAGTACCTGTTGGCGGAGCCTTAGGTACTTTCAGAAGCTTGTAACCAGCCTCCTCAGGCATTTTATTACCAATCTTTTGATTAAGGGTAATTTCACAGAGTACCATGTTTTCCCAAGTGTCTTTCCCACCACGGCTCTTAGGAGTAACGTGATGAATGCTACCATTATGCTTATCAAGCTTCTTGCCAGTAAGCTGACAGGTATAGTTATCTCGCTTCCAGATGGCAGTCTTAGTGACTCTATCTAAACGCTTAGGCATAGAACCATAGTTCTTAGCAATAAGAACAGTAGGAATACGCATAATCCTATTGTTGGCACACTTAATGAATGGGGAATACTTAAACACTGGTTGAAAATACCATTCGTTGCGAGTAACAGTCTTTATAGTATAATTAGAGTAATCATACCCAACAATGTTTCCGGTATCTGGGTCAAGCTGCTCTTTGTAATCAATACAGATAGCTTCCCAACCATTAGAGTCTTCTTGACTAAGAAACTGAGTCATAGTATCCTTTACAGTTTTAGTCTCACCAGTAAACTCCCAGTTCTTGTTCAAAACAATAGTATAGACATCGTTTTCGACTGACATGCCGATATATTATCGGAGCTGAGAAGATTTGTCAACTGGTTTTTGAAAGTCTTTGGAGTTTTTAATCTTCTGGATAGAATCTTCTACTCTTTTCTTGACCCCTGGCTGAGCATTTTCAATATTCTTTCTCAAAATTTGAATAGCCTTGTCTTTTTCTCCAGCCTTTAAGAGCTTGGTTACTTCGTAAACTAAATCCCCTCTATAAAGCAGGTCGAAAAGAGCCTGTTGGGTATTAAATTCATATTTAAAAAAGTCAGGATAAAGCCTCTTTAGAGTTGATAATCTGGTCTTTATATCATAATCAAGTAGCTTTTCCGCATCTTTTAATAAAATTTCAGCCGGTTTATTTGTATTAATTATCTGATCGAAGTTTACATCAGGCAATACTTTATTAAAAATAGCTCTGGATTGATTAGTATATTTTAAGCTGTGGCCCCAACCAATAGTAGGGTCGTTAGTGGCGCCGTGCAACTGTTTAACTAGATTAAAGTTGTTGCTACCTTCTCTTTGTCTAATTACATGCTTTATTTTGTAAATAAAGTCTTCCTCAGAAGAAGGTTTAACAGCTTTCTGAACAATTGCTGGTTGTTCTTTTTGTGGTATTTCTTTTGCAGCTCCAGGAGCAGCAATTAAACCAGCAGCAATAAGATTCTTCCAATCTAATTTCTCTTCCACTTTATACTGCTTTAAAAAGTCATTGTAAGTCTTTGAAAAACTCATGAGCTTATGGCTGTGGGTTAATTGAAGCAGATGTAAAGGTTGGTTTCTTTGGCCCTGGTGGCAAACCTTGAGATTTTCTTAAGGCATCGCTAAGAGAAGTAACCATTGTTTGCAAATCTTTTATTTGCTTATCAATTTCGCTTGGTTGGGTATTTTGAGAATTATCTGTATTATCAATTTCGCTTGGTTGGGTATTTTGAGAATTATCTGTAGCAGCCTCTGTGCCTGAATACTGAGGCTTGACACTTGTTTGCGGAGCATTAATTAGCTGTTTACCACCTGGTGCAGATAAATTCATCTTGGGTACTACAGGCATTGTAATACCAGGAGCCTCTTCTAAGATACTCTTACACAATTGATCAAATGTCATGTTAATATTTATTAAAGCTATCAACAATTTTATCTACCTCTACTTTTACAGTATCTACAGTTATAGTACGCATACAGACTGCTCTAAACGGATTTAAATGATCTTTAATCCATTTTAAATTTTCAAAGTTTTCGTGTACTTTGCCTACTATATAAGTTGTTGAAGGCCAAAAGGCGTGATCGTTGTGGGCTGGTGTGACAACAATTCCTTTTTTGCCCATTAGCCCACACAAATGTTGAAAGAATGTATCTACCCCTAAAAAGAATCTGCTCAATACAATTAATGATACTAACTCTCCAAAGGTCTTATTAAAGAAATATTCATTAACATTACTAACTTTAAAATCTTCTTTTACCCCAACCTGTATAACATAATAACCTCTGCTTTGCAAATGTGTAACTATTTGTTCCCAATTTTTAAATTCCCATGTCTTGTTACTTAACATTAACCCATTGCTTGGTCCCTCTCTGTTGCTAGCAGATGGAGCAAGCAAAACTATATTTTTTCCAAAATATTCGCTCTTTATTTTTTTTAAATCATCTGGATTATAAAAGTATTTGTGTCTTCTGTTTTCAAACAAATCTTCTTCTCCATTCATAGAAAAGTAAGCATATTCTAACGTTTTACTCTTATTCTCGCTCCCATGTTCATAAACGTTAAAACCTAACCCGTTTAGTTCCCACATGTCATGTCTTATCTTTATTTCACCAGAAAGATCATACAGAAATGGGTAAGCAGTTGAAACACATAAATTAGTGTTTCGTTTTAATGTCTCAAGTAAATTAAAAGCGCAAACATTATCCCCAAGAGCCTCATGAATATTAATCCATCTAATAGAATCTCCTAATAACCCTTTGCTCTTTTTTGTTTCAAATCTTTCTTTATCTTCTTTATTATATTCAGGCTCATTTATATTATCACCCATTCTAATAGCAAAATCATAAATGCACCATTCTAGAGTTTTATATTTAAAATCAATTCCACCTATTCTTCTTGCCTTTTTAATATCATTAATAAAAACATAGCCTTTGCTATACTTTTTATCATATGCGAATTCTTTTATATTAAAATAATCATTAATTAAAAGAATTTTCTTATTTCTACAAACATTAATTAATTTATTCCAATTATAGGCATTTTGATTATTCTCAAAGCCTTGTTCATTAGATTTAAAGAATATGCAGTTAATAGTAAATTTAGGTAACCTAGTAGTAAAATCTTTGTTTAACCACAATTCATTCTCACCATATAAATGAAATGGTAAAAAGTTATCTGTATATAAAAAGCTATTAGCAATTTCATTTGTTGCTCTTAATATTTGTTTTTTATTATCACTATAGGCTCCGAGAAAAATACTATCTGTTTGCTTTTCCTTTCTAAAAACAAAGTAGTTATATTCTTCATCAGATTCAAAGCTAATTAAGTTAGCATTAGATGTGTTTAAAAGGCTAACATGATAAAGAACTTCATTATAACATTCTTCATGAGTTATTTGTTGTCTGATTATTAGTGTGCCGAAGTGCTTTAAGGCTCTGCTAAAATTAAATAAATCACATTCTTGATGAATAAGATTTTCGAAATCAGCAACAATAAAATTGTATTTTGGAGCAACAGGTACTGAATAGTTCTTTACACAAGGATACCTTGTGAGTTCTTCGCTAGTTAAATTAAGACCTTTGCCTGTAAAATACTTGCTAAGAAAGAACATTTTAGTATTTCTTTAAAATAACCTCAATACAGGCCTCAACACCATCAGCGAAGTTATAAGTCTGATCTACACCTTTGCCGTAAAGCGAATAATCATAATTGGAATCTACAAGCTCAATTTTTCTGCAAGTAACATTATTAAGTTTCTGAATAATGTCTAGTAGATTATAATGCTTTCCAGACCAGGAAAGTTGTTTATAAATACTAAAAGTCTTTTTATGGGAGTTGTTGAATATAGAAGGAAAGTTTCCCTGTTCGTATAAATCCTCATCTGAAACAGTAAACACAAGGTGGCCTTTTGAAGCTACAAACTGCAACCAATGTTTAATTACTTCGATTGGTTCATCTTCATAAAATGCAAGATTGGTGGCATATACAAAATCGAATTGTTTTTCATTTAACTGGCTTTTAAGTGTATCAGTCTCAATTTTAGAATCAGCAGTATTAATAAGCGCAATACTATTACAGAGAGGGTAATGAAGTTTCTTTAATGGGTCATTTCCTGGATCAATATGCAAACCATCACCTTTAAACACATTTGTAAACAAACGATTGCTACTTCTTCTCAAGAACGCTGCCTTAGTATTTTCGTACATATCTTTTATAGATATTATTAATTTCTAGAAAATCCAGACTAAATACTTGTATGAACAAGAAGGACATTAATTCAATTGGAGATGCTTATGGTAAGGTACCAAAGGCCCCGTATGTAAAAGTACAGGAAGATAAAGAAAAGCTAGCTAAAATGGCTCAGAAGAAAGAGAATACCCCAAACCAGCCCAAGCATATTAAGAAGTAAAAAAATAGTTAAAAAGAATAAATATCTTTAGGATGAATAATAAGGACATTTATTTAATAGGAGAGGCTTATAAAAAGCAAGTTTTAGAAGCCTCAAAAAGCGAATTAGCAATGCCGGTTATAAAAGACGCTGTGTTAAAAGATTTAAATAGGCAGCTAGAAATTAATAAGCCGAAATTAAGAAATTATTTACAGACCCGGGGTCAAAAAAAAATTATGTAAAGGAGCTTATAAAAGCCCGTGATCAATTAAAATTTGAACAAGACAATCAAAGAATATTTAATTTAATTGAGGTTATTAGAGACTTAAGTAATCATTTTGGATTATATGTAAGAATTCCAAAGGCTTTTGAGGGGCTTGGAGCTGGTTCTTTAGGAAAAAATTTTAAATATCTTGGAAGTTTTGGAAAAGATAAAGGAACAGTATACTAATCTTTTTTCTTCCAATTTACTCTTTTTGAGCTTGTCTTTTTATACATCTTACCTTTAATACCTTTACAAGCTGCTTTTGTCGGTCTACAGGCGGGATAGCTCCCGCCTTTTTCTTTTGATTTTCTACCGCAAGGTCCACCTGTTTTACAATTTACCCAACCCTTAAAAGTTTTACCTGTCTTTGGATCTTTCGCTGTTCTGCTAAACCATTTGTGAAGACTATCTGAAGCCTCATTTAGGAGTTTGTTTACTATTTCATCAAAGTTCATTTTCTCTTTTTCCAAATCTTACCTTTTCTGCATCTCACTATGGCCCCAGATTTATATGCAGATGTCTTTTTACCATAAACACTATCTGCTCTTGATTTACATCTATCCTCTTGCAAGATAGATTCTACTATTTCATCGAAATTCATTAGCTGAGACCCTTAAATTTTGAGATAAGATAGGTTGTTAAGGCTGATATTACTGCTACAGCTCCCATGAGCAAGTAACGGAAATTTTCTAAAATACTCAAACGCTCACTATGAGAGTCAATCTTAGCATTGATCTCGCTGACTTGTTTTTCAATATTATCAAGTTTATTATTCATACCACACAATACAGCATTTATATCATTTGGGTTGTAGTTTACAGGTCCAGGAGCTGATGGTGCCATATGTTATATTTATTTTTTCCAGTTCAATTCTTTTAAAATTTCTTTAACTAAATTTTTTTCAGGTTTATCCATTTCTCTATCAAATTTATCAAGTATAGATTGAATTGATATTACCTTAGCTGGTTGTTGTTCTTGTTCATTTTTAAATTCTTGTATAATATCAATTATCTTTACTAATGGGGATCTATATTGATTAAACTTTTCAGAACTAACTAGCTTGCTCATTTCAAATGCTTTTGGTGTCAAGGTTTTAAATATTGATACAACTAATGACCCAATCATATCAAAAAACGCAAACGCTGCAGCAGCAATAGGGTTTACTGTTGAAAGTACTCTGAGTATAATAAAGAGAATAACAAAAACAATAATAAAAGTTAAAGAGGTAAAGAAAAACTTCTTTAAACCCCACCACACAGCGTTTAAACCAAACCAACCACCCATTTCATTTAATGTTTGTTGTTTAGCATCAGCATTTTCTGCAGCAACTCTGGCTTGTTCTTTTAATTCAAAAATCTGTTTATCATACTCTTGTTGAAATTTTTCTTTTTCTTTTTGTAGTTTTGTTATTTCTTTATCTTTACTCTCAAGTAAAGATTCACCCTTTTTCTTTTCATCCTCTACTCTTGAATTTAGTAAATCAACAATTTCTTTTATTTTCTTTGTTTCATCCATTTTTGGAGATCCAAGAATACTCATTATTCGGTCATTCAAGGTTATGGCTGTTTTAACCTCTACTGTGGGGTTTGTTATTTGATTGAGGGAGTAATTAACTCCTTGAGCCAGCCCAGCGGCCTGAGCCTTTTGTAAATCTTCTTTCTTTCCAATTTTTTCTAGAGTTTCTTCGGCCTGATTTCTTTTTTCTTCTAAATTTTTTTGTTCTGTTGTAACTGGTTTAGAAACTGGTACTTTTGAGCAGGTTGCACCTACAAAAAAGAAACACAAGAAAAGAACCAAAAAACTTAGTTTTAATTTAGTCATACAAATATTTATAGTTGATTTCTTTTTAGTCTCATCTTATATTTTTCTTAGTGAAGATTACGCCAAAGTTTCATTACGAACCATACAAACGAAAGACAGTTAATGGTTCTAGGCATTATATTTGCAAGGAATATATCTTACCGTCAGTAACTACGATTTTATCCAAAACAAAGGATATGACAGCTCTGGACGAATGGGCTGCTCGTGTAGGAAAAGATAATGCTGAGGATATTAAAAATGAAGCTGCTGCTCGTGGCTCAAGAATGCACAAGCACATTGAAGATTATATCACTGAAGGTAAAGAAATTATAGAAGACGCTAATGAAATTCATACTTCAATGGCCTTGTTGGTGCTCGAAAAAATAAAACCCCATTTAAAAGAGATTTGGGGTTCTGAAATTAATCTGTATTACCCGGGCAGGTATGCAGGTACAACAGATATTGCTGGTATTTGGGATAACAAACCAGCTATTGTTGATTTTAAACAAACCAATAAACCTAAAAAGGAAGAGTGGGTTGACGATTATAAATTGCAATTAGTAAGTTACGCAGAGGCTCACAATAAGCTATTTGACACACATATTCAAACAGGCGTAATAGTGATGTGCAGTCAATTTTTAGACTACCAAGAATTTTACATATCAGAATCTGAGTTTTCATTTTATAAAAATCAATGGTGGGAACGTGTTGAGGAATACTACAATTTAAAAGTGTTTCAAGACGCTCAAGATAGTTGCATCAAAAGAACCATCCTGGACTGATTCAGCATTAATAGCTAATGCTGCTAGATCGTCTTATAAGGCATAAAATTAGAATTTAGCCATCATTGTACCCAATCTTGGCTTTACAACAGCAACAACAGGTGTTGGTGGGGCCATTTGACCCATTTCTTGATGTTTACCAGCCTCATACTCTAAGTAATGAGTAATAGTAGAGATATAGTCTTCTGCAAGAGTTATTTTGGACTGTACCCACGGCTCTAATTCATCAAAATTAGTTACTAAGCTCTTTAATCTTTCAGTATTAGTAGATAAGCTATGAAGCTGAGAGTTAATCATATTTTCAGCTTCTGCCTGATAATCATCGTTTTGATCAATAGGCCCTGGAGGCATTTGAGTTGGTCCTGTACAAATACCGGTCATACCAACCCCACATTCTTTAACAAGATTATCGAAGTCCATGAATATATTTATTATATTAAGAATAAATATTTCTATATGACCAATTTTATTAAGTTGTGTGATGAATTAATTGCGTTGCATGAACAAACAAATGAAAATGTAGGAGCTAAAGTAGCAGCTGAATTCTTGGAAAAAGCCCCACAGGCTGTAATCGAGCTTATTAATAGATATTTTACAGAGGTTATGAGAACAGCTGAAAGAACTGCCTCAGGAAAAGCAGGAACTAAATACTCTGATGTAAAATTTATTCAAAACTATTTAGATCCATTGGCTGTTGAACATAACATTGACTCTTTACCAACTAACTTTACTCCAGAAAATTTAAAAGATTTTATTGCTTATTTGTATCAAACAATTAGCAAAAAAAATGAAGAGAAAGAGGCTACTAACTTATTCAGAAATGTTAGCCCAGGTATATTAAACTCCGTATTTTCTGGTAGAATTAAAAAATATGATAGAATAAATTATCCAGGCGGAGATAAGGCTATGGAAGCAATACTTGCTGGTTTCGGTTTAGATAAGATTAAAGAAATTGAAAGAGCCTATAGAGTAGAGAGAACTCACAGATTGGATGAGCAGGGGAATCCAAATACGGTGTTTACTTTTTTGGCTAGATATGTATTCCCTGTTCTTAAACAACTTAATTGGCCAATTAAAGATGTTAATGAGGCAATGTCACCTGCTGGTAAAAAGTGGGCTAGTGTATATTTAAAAGATTTCTTGACTGCAGCCTCAAGATTGACTCAAACTCCATATGAACCTGCAACAGAGTGGAAAGGCAAGGCTGAAGAAACCTATGCAATGAAGCAAAACCTACGTGAGCTCCTGCGTATCGATTAATAAATAACTACATGATCAAGTTCGATAATTTCTATTGCCTAATGGAAGGTGGCAATTTAAGCATAGATAACAAGTATTTCGCTGACGAAATTAAGCTACAATACTTAGATCAAAAGAGCGCCACTAAGTTTGTTAATAATTTTGAAAATCTCTTGAGAGATATTAACAAAATTTATAAATCTGTATATAATGAACCTCTTTGGTCTCAACTAGAAACTCTGTTAAAGACCAACAAAATTTATGCTGGCTCTGCTAAGATATTCTTTGAATATGTAAAACAGGGTAAGTTTGATTTATTCCGTGAGTATAAAAAGACTGTTGGAGATATAGACGTACAATTTGGAGAAGATTGTGCTGCAAAACTAAGAGACTTGTTTTATGGTGAAAAAGAAACTCCATTAAGTAACGAAACAGCTCCTAAGAAAATTGGAAACTTCGCGTTTATTGGTGAAGGTGGAACAGGAGCGATTCAAATGAATACATTGTTTGAATATAGTTTTGGTATTGACATGAAGACTGGTACTAAAAAAGAAAATACCCCAACATATATTCAAATAGATTTTGAGCCTGTAGAGTTTGAAAAGGGGTTACCAACAAGATTCAGTCAATTTGCTCATAGCGCTGATTTTAATGATATTCAAAATTCAATTAAAGGAGTTTTCCACAAGTTTTTGTTACAGAGCCTATTAGATGTTTCAAATGAGATTATTGCTGATATCAAATTATATACCACTAAAGGTAAAACTACTACTAGAAAAGGTACAAAATTAACAGTTTATTCTTTCTCCGTTGACAGAGGTTTCAGAGAAAGATACGTTCCTGCCTTGACTAAGCCTCGTGGAGATGTTATACTCAAGAACAACGAAGGAAAGCAAGTTTACTTTGACGTAAAACCAGACGAACGAAACAACCTTAAAAAGACTGAACTAATTCAAATAGATCAAAAATCAGATCTGTTTAAAGACCTAATCGGCACAAGAGAGCTGGAAAACCAAACTCAAATACCAATTAATGCAGAATCTTTAAATTACAAACAAGATTTAGACATTTTGTTTAGATTAATTTTTAATTCTGAACCAACTGATTCAGATAGAGAGGGGTTTAATTCTTATACAGGATTATTAAACTTAATGAAAGAAAATAAGAGTTCTCTCGATAATAAGAACAAAGACTTTCCAACTAAGGTATATAAAAATTTCGTTGAAAAGATTTATGGGTCAGGCGCACAGTTACTTTACAAGAGAGATGTAAAGAACCCAAAACCTCAAATTATGATAAAAGATTTTGAGACAAAACAAGCTCCTGTTAGTCTTTATCAGCAAGTTTTTCCAGAAGTAACAAATGCCTTTTCAAAGGAACAATTTGACAATTTAATCGATACATATTATACAACTCATTAACATGAAACCTTTTTCAAAATTTATTAAAGAGACAATTGCTTCTACAACAAGAAAGAGTATACCTCATCTTGGAGGAGACACTTCTAATATTGTTGATGAGCATATATTTTTAGAATTGCTTAATTTTATTGAGCAAAATTATAATAGTATTATTACCCCTGATAAGATTAACATCACAGAGAAGTTTGACGGGTTTGGAATTAGGTTTGGTCTAGATCAGGACAAGAAATTTTTCATTGAATCTTCTAGATCTGGTCCTGTTTTTGATGCTGGTACCTTTCGTAATTTTGCAATTAAAAAGTTTGGTTCCTCAAACCCTATTGCTGAAGGATATGAGGATATCTTTATTACTCTCCAACAAAATCAAAAGCTTCAAAATGTTTTGAGAAAATATTGGGAGCCATCCGGTATTAAAGTTGTAGCTGAAGCTCTTTATTTGCCAAATAAGAAAGAAGAAATTAAAGAAGGAGATGACGATTATGTTGTCTTTATTGCCACTCGATACAAAAAGGCTAAACTAGGCTCTTGGGCTACTTTTATTGTCTTCAATGCTACTGATGGTAACAATAAAGAACTAGAAGAGAATAAGAAGCAGTCTTTATTTGAAAGCTTAAAGGCTTGTTCTACTGCTGATATTAAGTTTGAAACTCCAGATATTGAAGATGTTTCTGATATTGATGTCTCAAAAGAAATTCAACAAGTAAAGAAGTTCATTGGTGATATCGAAAACCAATACAAAACTAAGATCAACGACATTTTAGGTTCCAAATCTAGAAAGAAGTCTGATATGGAAATTAAAAATGCTGTTAAGTCTAAGATTATTGAGTTTCAGAAAGTTCTTGCAAATAAAATCGCTAGCAGTATAATCAAGGGAAAGCTTGGTGACATTGAGGGTGTTGTTTTTAAATTTGCAAATGGTTTAATGTTTAAAGTAGTGTCAGATGCCTTTAAGGAAGCTAAGAAGCAAAGCAACCTTAATTATGGAATTAAACAGCAATAAACTATTCATAATTTCAGATACTCATTTTTGTCACAATAACATTATTAAGTACTGCAATCGTCCTTTCGAAAATGCAGATATTATGAACGAAGTCCTTATTGATAATTGGAACAAAACTGTCAATAAGGACGACGTTATTTTACACTTAGGTGACATTACTGCTGGTGCAGGCAAGCAAAAAGATCAAATAACAAGAGAAATTCTGGCTAGATTAAACGGTAAGAAACTTTTTATTCGCGGCAATCACGATTCAGGCATTAAATGCGTTCAGATGCTTGATGCTGTTTCTTTTAATTGGTGTGGAATAAGAATTCACTGTACCCATGTTCCTGACTACAGATTCCAACCTTTTGGGGATTTTCACTTGCACGGACACATACATCAGAATACAATAAAGCTAGAGGATAGTTTCAACTGCTCAGTTGAGAATATTAATTATACCCCAATCAGACTATCAGAAATTATAGAGAAACATTATGACAGTAAAATTAACTCCAGAGGAAGTGATACAGTGCGAGAACTTTGCGAAGCAGGTCTCGGAAGCTAAGAAGGGTTCCTACGGCTCAACCTTTCTTGAGAACTTTACTCTTGGCATTAAAGGTGAGCTAGCTTATGCTAAGCTTTTTAACTTAAAGACTAATTTTGCTATCTATGAAGGTAAGAAAGGAGATGGTGGTACTGATTTTCCAGGTGTAAACGTAAAAACTGTTTCAAGAGGAATTAGCTCAACAAATGATCCTTGGCTGAAAGTATCAGTTAAACAACACAACCGTTATCGAGGCAAGGTAAAGAAATATGCCTTGGTTGTAGAAATTGGAGAAAACGAATTTGAGTATCAAGGCAGCATAGGTTACTATGAATTTGAAAAAATAAAAAAGACTGTTGAGTTTGTAACGGGTAGTGCTTATTATGTAAAAATAAAGGACTTAACTACCAATGTATAATCAAATAAACTGAGGTAGAGTCATAAATTAACCAAAAAAGGCTATGAATGTTAATGAATTTGAAAGAACTAAACCTGTAGTAACAATGCAAAAGATTAATAGTCTTCTTAAGCGCATTGAAGAAGAGCGAGTCAAGACTGAAATTTTGTATAAGGATAGAACTAGTAGTCTTTCAGATATTAAAAATTTGTTGCTAGATGTAAAAGAAAGCCTTAAAAAAGGAGAATAATGACACATTTTTCCAACATATACGGAACAATTATTACCCGAAAGCACCCGATTCTGTTTTTCGGGCAAACGGTAGACATCCTTGGTTTTAATGAATTCTATGATGAGCTTGTTATTAAACCACACGGAGATTCTAAAATGTATAACATATACTACAAAGCAGTTTGGCCTGCTACACTCACAAAAAATTGCCAGTATGAATTGCTAAACAAACAGCTTGAAATGCTTGGTGAATTCGACTATATAAAGTAATATGATGATTACACAAACATTTGTTGATCTTGAAAAGGTACAAGTAATTCTTGAGAAGTACGGAACTACCTTTGAGCGGCCAGTTAATTTAAACGACTTCGCAAAAGAGATTAATGGGTGCTGCAATACTTATAGTTTACTTAGTATGCAACAATCTAATCTCAATGTCACTGCATTTGAAATTTCTACTTCTAATGTATAACTAATGTATGCCAACACTGGATCATGCATTTGAGTTAACAGATAAGCTAAGCGAAGAAAAGATTGAGTATCTTGTTATCTGTATTCAAAAATCAAAAGATACAGATAACGCAACTTATTTTTTAAACGTTAACGATAATACTGTTCCTACATTAATGAGGGTTATTAAAGATGTATTAAAAGACTTAGAGAGGAGATTGGAATAATACATTTTTTTAATTTTAAATAATTTTTATGAAAACAGCAGTTGTTTTAGGTGGGGGTGGTTTTATTGGTGGTCATCTCGCAAAGAGACTAAAAGCTGATGGTTATTATGTTACAATTGTAGATATTAAGTCTAATGAATACTTTCATGTAAACGATATTTGCAATTATTTTATCATTGGAGATCTTAGAGAACCAAAGACTGTTTCAATTTCTATACCTGAAAACGTAGATGAAGTGTACCAGCTTGCAGCAGATATGGGAGGAGCTGGTTATATCTCTACAGGTATAAATGATGCGAATGTAATGCACAATTCAATGTTAATAAACTTAAATGTTGTTAACGAATGTGTTAAAAAAAGGGCTAAAAAAGTTTTCTTCTCATCTACAGCCTGTGTATATGCAGAACACAATCAATTAAATCCTGATGCACCTAACTGTGAAGAATCTTCTGTTTATCCAGCTCACCCAGATTCAGAGTATGGTTGGGAAAAGCTTTTTAGCGAATGACTCTATTTAGCTTTTTCAAGAAATTACAACCTCAACGTAAAAATAGCTCGTCTTCACAACGTCTTTGGTCCTCATGGGACATGGGATGGAGGCAAAGAAAAAGCCCCTGCAGCCTTAATTAGAAAAATAGCAAGCGCTACACCTGGTTCAACAATTGAAGTATGGGGAGATGGTCTTCAAACTCGAAGCTTTCTTTATATTGATGAGTGTGTAGAGGCTATAATTAGATTAATGGGTTCTGATTTTTCTGGGCCTGTAAACATTGGTTCTGAGGAATTAATTACAATTAATAATTTTGCTAAAATGATTATTGATGTTTCTCAAAAAAATATCAAAATACATAACTTGTGCGGAAATGATTTCTTTGCAAAATATGGTTTTCAATGCCCAATAGGTGTTATGGGTAGAAACTCTAATAATACTCTCTATCATTCAAAGATTGGGTGGTCAGTTTCTTTACCACTTATTGAAGGAGTTCGTAAAACCTATAAGTGGATACAAGAGCAAATTGATAATAAGAAAAATCTGCAAACTAGTGATTAATCTTAAACTATATTCTATTGCTCGAGAGTTTAAATTTAACGAATCTCCTGACATATTCGATTCGATAACTGTAAATTCTATTGGCAATCAATTTAAATTTGTACGACATATACCAACAAGTGTTAGGTGGCAAGATAGTAAAAATGTTTTAAACGATACACAAGAAATAGGTACTGGTGAAGATCCTAGAGCTTTTCTTTGGAAAGGAGTACCGTGCATGAGTACTATAGCTTATAGCTATGAACATGGGTACTTTAATAGATTGTATCATACAGAACTCTCAAGATGGTTTAATTTAATACCACCAAAAGAAGTAAAATCAGGCAAAAATTGGTCCCCGTTTACAATTGGAGAGGATTTATATTTTGTACATGAGTTTACTCCCTTTAGAATATTTAAGGCTAGACCATTAAACAGTAAACACGACAACTTTTTATTCTTTGATACTGTTGCTGAGTTTCCAGTACCTCCAATCCCATCTGTTGATGGTTATGCTTCTCTTAGAGGTGGTAGTAATGGTTTATTAATAAAGGACTCTGTTTTTGGTTTTGGGCATACAAACGAGCATGTAGGGGAGAAACGTTTTGAAAATATTATCCATAGACCGTTTTTATGGGAAATTAAAACAGGCATGGAGTTTAAAGCGCTAACTTATGATTCCATTACTGTACCGTTTGATAATAGCTACATGATAGTAGATCCAACAAGTTTGTTTATGGAAAACAACATTCTTTATTTACTAACATGCGAAACAGAGTTTCCTTGGAATGTAACAAGAGATCAGAATGCTAGAATTTGCAAATACGAGGTTCAGAACCTATTGAATTAAATAAAAACTGCTTTAAATAGCTCTATGAAAACTATACATGGTTTAAGAGAACAGCTAGCCAAGGCTGCAAGTATTTCTGAAATTGATTCTCTCTTGCAGAAGTGTGAGATTTACAAAGATGCTACAACCGATACAAAGAGACGATGGATTAATACCGCTCGTAAGAGAGCTGGTGAACTAGAAGCTAGCGATACAATTGCAGAAAAATCAGAAACACCTAAAAAGGTAAAGAAAAATGACAATAGAAGAAAAAATTAAATCTTCATTTTGGCATTACGGTCAAGAAACTCTTCTTATAGATAACTTTAAATTAACTTGTAAGGGTTTAAAGTCTAAAGAAAAAAATATTGTTGGTGGAGATAGTTTACTAATTTTAGCTCCTAAACAATAAATAATTGTATGAACAGTAATATTAACAATAGTATATTTGAAGCCTATGTTAAGTCAAAGACTCCAATTGTAGAAAAAAAACAAGACAGTCAACAAGTAATTGAAGAAGGTAAAAAGCCAGATTTTCCTGATATCGACGGAGATAAAAACACAAAAGAATCAATAAAAAAAGCAGCTGCAGATGCTAAGAAAGGTGGCAAAGGTCATAAGAAGGGTGGCAAAGGTCATAATAAAGGCATGAGCGCAAAGCAGGCTAAGTTTTTCGGTAAGAAGAAAAAGAAGGCTGTAAAAGAGAATGTTAATTTAAATGCTGATCAAAAAGTACTAAAAGAAAACTTCAGAGCTATTCTACAAAAGAACGGTTTAGCAGATTTAGTTACTCCAAAGATTATCAAAGCAATGTTAGAGGCCTTTGCACTAGGTAAGACAGTTAATGAAGGTTCAGCAGATCACAGAAACAAGATAAAGTCCGCGTATGAGAATCTAAAAAAAACTATTGAAAAAATGAAGAGAGAAGGAAAAGACATTCCAACTGCATTAAAAGATAAGTTAGAGAGATTCAAGAACAAATTAAGTGTAAATGCTTAAAGTTAACCCGCTAAGAAATTAGCGGGTTTTTTCATGTTCAGAATATTGGAAGAAATAATCAATCTTAATAAGTCTCTATGTGAGAAAGCTCGTTAATGTATTAATCCCTATGGCTGGAGCTGGAAGCAGATTTCACCAGGCTGGTTATTCTGTTCCAAAACCTCTTATCAAAGTCTATGAAAAGACAATGATAAGAACCTCTGTTGATACAATGAGGCTTAAAGGCATTGATTGTAATTACATATTTGTTGCTCGCCGCTATAAAGAGCAAGAACACAATGATGCTCTCAAGAAAGAGCTTCTTAGTATAGATCCAGAAGCTACTATTGTTTATGTTAACGAGCTAACAGAAGGATCTGCCTGTACTTGTTTGTTAGCTAAAGATAGAATGAACAAAGATTTGCCATTGTTTATCTTTAATTGTGATCAGGTTTTTAACTTCTCTCAAAAAACAGTTGATACAATCTATAATGTTATAAACTCTAACTTAAATGGGGCAGTAATCACCTGGAAGGATACTAATCCTAAAAACAGTTTTTGTGAAGTGAATGAAAACTGTCTTTGCTATAATTTTACAGAAAAACAACCAGTTTCAGATAATGCCTTGATTGGTTTTCATTACTGGAGAAAGACTAGCGACTTTATTTCATCTGCAGAAAAGATGATTGATATGAAGCTTAAGTTTAATAATGAGTACTACATAGCACCAACTTACAACTTTCTAGATAAAATTGTTAATATACCTATTACAAAAGAGGAATGCTATTTAATAGGTACTCCAGCTGATTTAGATTACTATTTAGAAAAACCAAAAATAACAACAGTCTTGTTTGATTTAGACGGGGTTATTGCTGATACAGAAGATCTTCATACAAGAGCCTTTAAACAAGCTGTAGGGGAGTTTGGTTATTGTGAAGAGTTTGTGGATTATGTTCCTTTAAATATAACTACAGAAGAAAAAGTCTTTGCATTAGCAAGTAAGTTCAACAAGAGCAAATGTATATTAGACTTAAAGAAAGAAATAGTAGAGCGTAAGAGAGCTATTTACGAGGAGCTCCTTAGCAAACACACCTTTACAACTGAAGAAGAATTAACTAAAGTTTTCAGTTATTTAGAACAACAAAAGATAAACTACTATGTTGTTACTAATTCAAGTAGGTTTAGTAGTTATAAACTTCTACAAAAGTTAGGTTTTTATAGTTTGCTCAAGCACCAGATAATCTGCGCTGATGATTGTAAAAGACATAAACCAAATGCTGAGCCTTATGTAAGAGCTATATTAAAATTTGGTCTAGATATTAATACAACTATAGCCATTGAAGATAGTGATGAAGGTTATAAGAGCGCAACTTCTGCAGGTTTACAGTGTATTAAAATAAAAAATGCTGAACAATGCACATTAAATTTTATAAAAGATACAATAGCTAATGGTAGATTCATGAGTAATTGTTGATAATTACATTCATGGATGTATCGCATATTTCAAAATTTTCTGGTGGTTGGTTCATTGGAGATTTTGAACCATCATTGCTTAAAGGCGCTGGCTTTGAGGCAAGTTTAAAGCTTCATAAGAAGGGTGAAAATTGGCCAATTCATTTTCATAAGACTGCGACTGAATATAACGTAGTAGTTGTAGGTAGAATGACTATTCAAAATGTAGAGCTTGATGCTGGGAGTGTGTTTGTTTTGCACCCGTATGAAGTGGCTGATCCAATTTTCTACGAAGATACAATCATTGTTTGTATCAAATACCCAGGTAAAACTAACGACAAATTCGAATTTTTTATATGAGCTACACTCTTTATGCCCACAGAGGTAATTTATTTGGCCCTAAACTTGATCTCGAAAATACTCCTGATTATATTGATCAGGCTATTAAATTTGGATTCAATGTTGAAGTAGATGTATGGTTAAAAGGGGATGGCAACTTATATCTAGGTCATGATAACCCTGATACGTTAGTATCGTTTGAATACTTGTTTATAAGACACGATAGTTTATTAATTCATGCTAAGAATGTAGAAGCCTTGTTGTATCTATCTTCAAGAACAAGACTCAATGTTTTTTATCACACTAACGAACACGCAGTAGTTTCATCTAATGGCAATGTTATTTTCCATCCAGATAACTATCCAGACGTTGTTACTCCTAGCGATTGTATTTTTAGTATGCCAGAGCTCAGTAATAAAAAGCTGTTCCCATACAAGAATTTAATTACAGACTATGCTGGAGCATTACATGCATTTTACAGTACTAGAGATGAAGATGATAAGCGCCTGCTTCCTGAAAACCTTAGATATTTCTAATATGACTGATTACGCTAATTTAGACTACCCGAGTAATCTAGTACTAAAACAAGAGCTCATAAGATTAATCGATTTGTTAAACAGTAACAATATCCATTATTGGGTTGATTTTGCCACATTAGAAAAAATTACCAATAACTCTAAATATCTTTTTTATTTAAATAGCTTTGAAATAGGGGTTTTTGATAATGTATATAAAGATGTAACAGATATTGTTTCTAGAAATAACTTCTATGTCTGGCAAATCTCTAATTTACTTACAAATATTACTAACCCTGAATTACCAGTATTAAAAGCTACAAGAGAGTTTGCTTCTATTCAAGAAGTTGTTATACAGAGCCCATTAAAATGGATAACTATTTGGAACTACAAGCTTATTGAAAACAATCTTACAACATTAAAAATTGAGAAAGATTTTATTTACAACAAGGAAATTTTTTTAGATGTTAAAGAAATAGAGTATTGCGGTTTAAAACTTAATATACCAAAGAATGTAGAATTGATAAACAAGATAAGATTCTCTGACTCTAAAAAGCTGGTATGGTGTCATTCTCCAAAGAAAAGAGAAAATGCTGAAAGTAGTTTTGGTTATTGTAATATTGGAAATTATAAATGAAAATAGCTGTATTACTAACTGGAATGCCTAGGTACCTTGATGCTAATAAGGTGCTAATGAAAGACTTCTTTAAGGGTCATGAAGTAGACTACTTTTGTCATGCTTGGTTTGATAAAACTAAAAAGACTGAAGAAAAAAGTTGGCATAAAACAAACATCAACATTGATACCTTTACTGAAGAAAAGGTTGTAGAAATTTTTAAACCAAAAAGTTATCTTTTAGAACCACAAAGACAGTTTGAATTACCTAGAAATTACAACTATAATACAGGTTTTCAACAACCATTTTATATAGTTTATTCTCATTTTTACTCTGTAAAGACAGCTAACTTGCTTAGATTGGCCTATGAAAAAGAAGAAGGTGTTAAATATGATGTTGTTTTTAAGTTAAGATATGATTTATTTATAGGCAATAAATTACGTTTGGAACAGTATGACTTAAACAAGTTATATTTGCATGATAATTGCAATTGTTGGTCAGAGCTGTATGATAATGCATCATTCAATGATATGATTGCATTTTCTAAGCCAGAAAATATGAACGTTTACTGTGATGTATTCGACAATATAGATAGCATGTATATGAACAATCAAATGAGATTTTCTTGTGAGAATTTTTTAGCATATCAATTATTATCGCATAATATAGAAGTTGTACCGCTTTACTTTACTAGAGCGATGTTACTTAGAGATAATAATACGTTTGATCTATCTATAGGCATTAGATACAAAATGAATGATTTAGAAAAATTAATCTGTCATAATAATGATTAAAAATGTAACATTAGTAGCTATTTCAAGTATAAAATTAGAACCAACATTATTCGCGTTAATATACTCTAACAGGTATCTTCATTTTGAAAGAGTTTTATTTTTGACTCATGCAAAGAGAAGGCAATTTTACAAGGTACCAGATTATGTTGATATGGTAGAAATACCAGAGCTAAAGGATAAAGACGATTATTCTAAGTTTATGCTATTCGACTTAAAAAATCATATAGATACCGAGCATTGCTTAACTGTTCAGTACGATGGTTTTGTATTGCATCCTGATAAATGGAATGAAGATTGGAAGCAATATGATTACATAGGATCTCCTTGGCCCCCATTTTATCTCAACAGAGAAAATTTAAACGAGATAGTCAGAGTTGGGAATGGTGGTTTCTCGTTAAGATCGAACATGTTTATTAACATGTATACAAAGCTCAATTTACCTTTGTATAATGACTCTCTAGTAGGTATAGCCGAAGATCATCAGCAATGTTGCATGTATCATAATACATTTGTAAATAATGGTATAAAATTTGCTCCACTAGAGGTAGCAAAATATTTTGCTCATGAAAACCATGCTCTAACACCTGAAACAACTAGAGAAATAAGACCTTTTGGATTTCATTTGTGCAGAGGATATATAGCTATAGACGAATATGAAAGATTCCCATACCCAATATTTAACTGAAGAAATTAATGCAGCTACTCATTTACTTGAAAGAAGTTGGAGTTCCCCCTACAGAGAGGCTTTTCTTCATGGTAAGATTTATGCCTATAAGAAAATGCTTGAACAACAAGAAAAAAAGAGCTATAATCAAGAGCATGCCGACGCTGGACAATAATGAGATGTTTGATGATTTTAGCGATCCAGAAAGAGATAACGTAGAAGCAACTTTAACTGTTTACGGGATAAACGTCAAAGTTGAGAAGAATACTGTCGTGATATTTAATCACAAAAATAAATCTGGTCAACACTTTAAACAAGAAGCTGATAAGATTGTTGAGTACCTAATTAGTGAAGGATATATAAACAAAAGAAAGTTCAAAGTTAAAATTATAACAACCTCATTGTAATGGCTCAAGAAACATCAAAAGCTAATTCTTTACGCAGAAGCAAAGAAACTAACTTTGTTAATAAATTTTTTGTAGGTAAAGGCATTGATGTTGGGGCAGGCTCAAACCCTCTTAATTACCAAAAAATTGGATATAAAGATAGTGCTTTCTATAGCAATTATAGATTCTTAAAAAATAACTCCTACTTCCCTAAGATTGATAGTGTAAAGATTTATTCTTCGGATTGGGACAGTAAAAACGAGGCTGAAAATATTCTATCGAGAGAAGGTACAAGAAAATATGATTTCTGCTATTCTTCTAATTTGTTAGAGCATGTTACAAATTTCCAAAGATCTCTCTTAGATTTTTCTTTAGTAACAAAGGACAATGGCTATTTAATTTGTAGTGTACCTGATTTTTTATTGTATGAAAAAGAAATTTGGCCGCCTACAAAGAATGTAGATCATATTTCTTGCTTTTCGGTTAATAGGGACATTAACTTTGAAACCCATTACAATTTATCAAGGGTTCTAACGTATCATACAAATTTACAAGTAATTAAGCTAGAATTAGCCGACTCGTTGTATGATTATAGTGTAAAAGATAATATTGATCAAACAAATACTGAGCCTCATGGAGCAGAGTGCTTCATTGAGTTTGTTTGTAAAGTACTACCTGAGTCAAACTATAACAATTATGCAATTATTTCTCCGTTAGATTTCTTATCATTAGATGAGAGAGAAATTACACAAGACGTCTTAGTAGTGCAAGATACTCTAACTGAAACAGAAAAGCTAAGAATAGCAAATTTGCCGTATTCAGATACTTATATTCCTTTGGCTGATAGTGTTCAAAACACCTTCCCTTTATTTTGTAATAAAAACTACATAGCTAAGTTTAAGAATTCTCTTAAATAGTATGTGTGGGCTTTCTGTATATTATTACAAATCCTAGCTTTCCTGGTTGGGTAAAAATTGGTACGACTACTAATTTTAGAACTAGGCTTCAGACTTATCAGACTTCTTCACCGTTCAGAGACTACAAAGTAGAATTTCTCCTAGAACACCCAGATTATTTATCTGCAGAAAAACGAATTCATGAAACAATGAAAATGTTTTGTCTAGATCGAAAAAAAGAATGGTTTAGGGTTGACTTCTCGGTAGCTAGAGCTAGAATAGAAGAAGATATGAATGAGTTTTTGCATCCAGAAGATGATCCTGTTAAACAGATCATAAAAAAAAGTTGCATAAATAAAAATTCAGCGTAATATAAGTACTTATAAGTTCTTTGATATGGGCCTGTACTGGTATCGATTTAACAAACTAGTATAGTGTTGCACGTAGATGTTGATCGGTTGGCATCTTAAAAAGCTGATCACAAGTTAAATGCTGAATATAGCTATGACTACGAAGCTAAGAATGACTCTTTCGAGTACGACTTCGCTTCTGAATCCGCTGTAGCCTGATTAGGTTGCACCATACCTTCTTTAAACTTGTAGAGAAGAGTATGAATCACAAGTATCTTTGTTACTATGGTAGTAAGTAATAAGATTATAACTACCGAAAATCTATGTTAGATTGTTGCTTGGTAACCATAGATTATATAAAGCAAATAAGCGTGTAGAGGCATTATAATATTGGGTTAAAGACGCAGGTTCAACTCCTGCCAGGTCCACCAATTTCGGAAGGGTGACAGAGCGGTTTATTGTAGCAGTCTTGAAAACTGCAGAGGCCTAAAAACCTCCGAGGGTTCGAATCCCTCTCCTTCCTCCATGGAAAAGACGTGAATGTCGGTTTTTCACAGCAGTTTGCTAAACTGCCGAGGCCATAAACTTCCGTGAGTTCAACTCTCACCTTTTCCGCCATTGTCCGATGGTGTAACGGTAGCACACGAGACTTTGACTCTCTTTGTCTAGGTTCCAATCCTGTTCGGACAACCCATTTTTGTATGACAAGTGAAGAAAAATT
>Ga0172362_10000798_pt1 | contig 26570 bp, 29 predicted proteins | sample LakKivs1_kivu2a2_FD_114534 | JGI IMG/M metagenome (GOLD analysis project Ga0172362, IMG submission 114534) | Sediment microbial communities from Lake Kivu, Rwanda - Sediment s1_kivu2a2 | ecosystem: Environmental > Aquatic > Freshwater > Lake > Sediment | place: Rwanda: Western Province, Lake... | reverse complement strand
TACGGCCAGCTGCGCCGCGACGCGCCGCACGTCGAGGACAAGGGGTCGTGGCCGAAGGACCACATGTTCACGCTGGGGCTCGTGATCGGCGGCGGCACGTCGCAGATCCAGAAGAACATCATCGCGGAGCGCGGGCTCGGCCTGCCGAAGGGGGCCTGAGCGATGGACTTCGGACTCACCGCCGACCAGCTCATGCTCGCCGACAGCGCGCGCGAGTTCCTCGCCGACGAGTCGCCGGCGACGACCGTGCGGCGCATCTCCGAGGACGAGCACGCGTTCTCGCCGGAGCTCTTCCGCAGCATGGTCGCCCAGGGCTGGACGGGGCTGCTCGTCCCCGAGCAGCACGGCGGGCTCGGCCTCGGCATGCTCGACGCCGCCGTGCTGCTCACCGAGCTCGGCCGCAGCCTGACGCCGGCGCCGATCCTGTCGTCCGGCGTGCTCGCGACCAGCCTGCTGTGCTCCGCGGGCTCCGCCGCGCAGAAGAAGCAGTGGCTGCCGAAGCTCGCGTCGGGCGAGGTGATCGCGACCGTCGCGTGGCTCGAGGAGGGCGACCGTCTCGATCCCGGCGGGGTGCTGTTGAAGCCGCGCCGCGCGCGCAGCGGGCTCCGGCTCTCGGGATCGAAGCTCTTCGTGATGGACGCCGAGATCGCGCACCTGCTGCTGGTCGCCGTCCGCACCGGAGCCGGCAGCGGCGAGGCGGGAGTCTCGCTGCTGCTCGTGCCGCGCGACACGCCGGGCATCACCGTCACGCCGCTGCCGTCGATCGACGTCACGCGGCGCGTCTACGAGGTGAAGTTCGACGACGTCGTGGTGGGCCCCGACGCCCTGATCGGCGGCGAGGGCAAGGCGTGGAAGCACCTCGCGAAGCTGCTCGACGTCGCCTGCGTCGCGATCGCGGCGGAGAGCCAGGGCGGCTCCGAGCGCGCGCTCCACATGGCGGTCGAGTACGCCAAGGTCCGCGAGCAGTTCGGGCGCGTGATCGGCAGCTTCCAGGCAATCAAGCACATCGCCGCCGAGTGCTTCAGCGAGATCGAGCCGTCACGCTCGCTGCTCTGGTACGCGGCGTGGGCGCAGCAGGGCAGTCCGCGCGATGCCTCGCGCGCCGCGGCGATGGCGAAGGCGCGGCTGAGCGACGTCTACTCGCGCACGACCAACCGCGCGGTGCAGATCCACGGCGGCATCGGCTTCACCTGGGAGCACGACATCCACTTCTGGTTCAAGCGCGCGCGCTGCAACGAGGCGGCCTTCGGCAACCCGGCGTGGCACCGCGAGCGCGTCGCGCAGCTGTCCGGCTGGTAGACGATGACGCTCACGCACGCGCTCTACGTCCCCTCCGGCAGCGGCCCGCACCCGACGGTCTTCGCCTTCCACGGCTTCGGCTCGAACGCCTTCGATCTGCTCGGGCTGGCGCCCGACCTGCTCGGCGGGCGTGCGCTGATGATCGCGCCACAGGGACCGGACGACGTGCGCCTCGACGCGATCGCGGGCGCCCCGGTCGCGGGATACGGCTGGTTCCCGCTGTTGCCGAGTGATCCGCGCGCCCGCGACCGCCAGGCGCCGGCGCGCGCCATCGAGCTGGCGCGCGACTTCGTCGACGAGGCGTCGCGGCGCTACCCGGTCGACCGCACGCGGACGGTCGCGCTCGGCTTCAGCCAGGGCGGCGTGATCGCCTACGGGCTCGCGCTCGCCGAGCCGGAGCGATATCGGGGCGTCGCGGCACTCAGCAGCTGGCTCCGCGACGAGATGGTCGACGCTCTGCCGAAGGCGAACCGGTCGACGCTGGCGGCGCTGATCCAGCACGGGACGCGGGACGAGACCATCACGGTGTCGCGCGGGCGCGATTCCGCCGACAAGCTGCGTGCGCTCGGCGTCGCCACGACGTACCGCGAGTACCAGATGGGCCACGAGGTGAGCGCGCAGAGCGTGCTCGACCTCGACGCGTGGCTCACCGCGCAGCTCGCGTAGCGCACCGCGACGCCCGGCGGCCGACGCACGACGCACGACGCACCACGAAGAACGGCCGGACCCCTCGGGATCCGGCCGCTCTTCGCGAGAGCACGCCATCGCGGCGCGCCCGGCGGATCAGAACGCCTTGGTGTTGTCCTTGACGGACTGGCGGTAGAACATCGAGACGAACCACCAGCCGACGCCCGTCATCACGACCACCCACGCCCAGCCCGGAATGCCGAGCAGCAGCGCGAACGACGTCGTGTGCGCGTTGATCATCGTCCACACCAGCGGCACCGACAGGTAGGTGTTGTGCTTCGAGCGCGTACCGGCGAGCGCGACCAGGCTCGCGTCCGGCGGCGTCCCGCCCTGCACCGCCGCGATGATCTTCTGCTGCGACGGCCAGATGCGGAACCAGACGTTGAACGCCATGATGGTACCGAACATCGCACCGGTGTGGATCACGGTGCCGCGGTAGCCGAAGCCGCCGATGTACACGTCACCGAGCACGACCGCCGTGACCAGGACCAGGCCGACCACGAAGAGGGTCTGCAGGTTCTTCGCGAACTCCTGCTTGACCAGCACGTCGTAGACCAGGAAGCCGAGCAGGTTGACGGCGATCATCGCGAGCGCCGCAGGCGTCGAGACGTCGGTGCCGGCGTCGAAGAGGTTGCCCCCGGCCCAGCCGTGATAGAAGACGAGCGCGAGCAGGAGGATGCCGCTCGCCCACGTCCAGGCAGCACCCCAGCGGAACCAGAACAGCGCGCGCGGCAGCAGCTCGGGATTGACCTTCTTCTTCGTCTCGCCGTCCATCGTGGCCTGGAAGGGCACGTTCACGAAGTTGAAGAAGTAGAGATGGCCGATCCACAGGATGCCGGCCACGATGTGAATCCATCGGAAAAGAGCGTCTAGAACCTGCATCGTATGTTCTCCTCGCGAGGGGGCACGCGCCGCCTCGCCCCGGCGAGCAAAGCTCGCCGGGGCCCCACTCCCCGCGCTCGCTTCGCTCGGCCGCGCGCCGGGCGCGCGGAGTATGTTCGAGTCCCATCTTCCCGCGCGTGGTGCGCGGAGCTCTCACTACTTTCGCATGCGTTCCGGGCGCACCGACACGGGGCGTCCGGGGTGGGCCAGGATCACGCGCGCCTCCGCGGGCGTGATCGCGCGGCCGAACAGGCAGAACTCGCCACGGTCGTCCTGCTGGTGATTCGCCCACTGGGCGAGCTCCTGCGGGCTCGGCGCGTGGCCGAGGGCGACGGTGCACTCGCGCACCACGAAGCCGAGCATCATCTTCCCGGCCGCGATCGGATCGGGCACCTCCTTCGCCGGCGGCTCGAGCGGCGCACTCGGCACGCGCGGGTCGCCCCCCGCGCGCAGCGCCGGCCACGGGCCGCGGATCACTTCTGCCTTGTCGGGCACGGGGCGAGAGTGTCGTGGACGCCCGGCGGCATTTCAAGGCGCGGCCTCGTGTTCGGAGCCGCAACCGGTACGATGTCGGCGATGAACCCAGAGTCCTGCATCGACCGGGACGCGGCCCGCGACGCCGGCATCGACCGGGACACGGCCCGCGACACCGGCACCGACCCCGCCGGCCTCGAGAACGTGCTCGCGATCTTCGAGGGCATGATCACGGGCGGCACGCACCCCGGCGCGCAGCTCACCGTACGCCGGCACGGCCGCATCGTGCTGCAGGCGTCGGGCGGGACGATGCGCCCCGGGCACGACGGCCCGCCGGTCACGCGGCGCACGCTGTTCCTGATCTTCTCGGCGACCAAGCCGCTCACGGCGCTCGCCGTTCACCTGCTCGCCGAGCGCGGCCGGCTCGACCTCGACGCCCCGGTCGCGCGCTACTGGCCGGAGTTCGGCCGCGGCGGCAAGGAGACCGCGACCGTGGCGCACGTGCTGAGCCACCAGGCCGGCATCCCCGTCGGGCCGAAGTGGCTCACGTGGGACCGCTGGCAGGATCTCGACGAGGTCGCGCGCGCGATGGCCGAGCGCGACGCCCGCTGGGTGCCGGGCGAGGACGTCGGCTACCACCCGCTGAACTTCGGCTGGATCCTCGGCGAGGTGGTGCGCCGCGTGGACGGTCGCAGCCTGGGCCGCTTCGTCGCCGACGAGATCGCGGGGCCGCTCGGGCTGCGCGACACGTACATCGGCCTGCCACCCGAGCGCGACCCCGAGGTCGCGCACCACGTCGACCTCTCCGGCGAATCGGCCTTCGTCGCCGAGTTCAACCGCCCGGAGGTCCACGCCGTGCAGTGCGGCGCCGCGACCGGAATCTCGACCACCGACGATCTGACGCGGTTCTACACCATGCTGCTGCGCGGCGGCGAGCTCGACGGCGTGCGCATCGTCCGTCCCGAGACCATCGCGCGCGCGACGCGTCTGGTGGTCGACGGCAGGATGGACCGCACGCTGCAGATCCCGGCCCGCTGGGCGCTCGGCTTCATGTGCGGCGGAGCGACTTCCCCCTTCGGCCGCCGCTCGACCGAGCGCGCCTTCGGGCACTCCGGGCACGGCAGCACCACCGGCTGGGCCGACCCCGATCTGGGCGTCGCGTTCGCCTTCTTCACCAACGGCGTGCAGACCTCGCTCGTCAATTACATGCGCATGACGCGCATGTCCGACGCGGTGCTGGCCGCGTGCGGGCGTGCCGCGCCGCCGCGCTCCGAGCGGTGAGGCCCGCGCGGCGGCTGGTCGCTCGTGGTCAGCCCCGCCGCCGCTGGGGTCACTCCGCCAGTGCGGCCTGCGCCTGCGCCGTCATGAAGCGCACCGGCGTGTCGATCTCGTAGCCGATCTCGTCCCAGAAGTCGCAGTTCGCGACCGGATTCACCGCGGTCGACAGCGGCGAGTCGAGGATCATGTACTCGAGCCCGTCGCGCGTGAAGCGCGGCCAGGTGAGCAGCCCGCCGCCGTTCGGGTCGAGCGTCCGCGCGAACGACGTCCAGTACGAGATCATCTCGTCGGACAGCTGCGCCTGCTCGGCGGTGAACGTCGCGCCGAGCACGCGGTCCGAGTGGAACGTGAACGGGACGTCGTCCGCGTGGCACGCCTCGTTCTCGCAGGCCGGCACGTCGGGCCAGACGTTGAGCGAGGTCTCGTCGAAGCGGTAGACGTACATCGCCGCGCGCGCCGTGCGCGCGACGTAGCGGTTCGGGCAGCCGAAGAGATAGTCGGTGGCGATGCTCGACAGGTTCGGCGCGTTGTCACCGGTCGGGTCGCTGCCGTAGCGGGCGACGATGCCGGGGACGTTCTCGGCGCCGAACAGCAGCGTCAGCACGGTGAGGTACTCGGCCTCCTTCAACGTCGTCTGGCCGAGCTCGGCGAGGATTCCCGCGATGAACACGGTGCCGTCGGCCGCGTTGCTGCCGATGATGGTCGGCAGCGGTACGCCGCTCGCCGTCGCCGCGACCGTCGGATCGGCGACCACGAACGCGCCGTCGACCACGGGCGCGAACACGAGGAATCCCGCGAGGCGCGAGCCGAGCAGGCTCAGGAGCTGCAGCGACACCGCCGACTGCTGCGCGAGGATCTCGTCGACCGACACCGCCTGCAGGCACTCGAGCCCCTGCCCCTCGCAGCCCAGCGCCTTCGCGAGCAGCGCGCCCGCCGGCGCCGCCTGCGCGAGGCTCTTGTACGGCACGCCCATCGGGTTGCTCTGCTGGATCGCGGCCCGGAACAGCCCGGCGCTCGACGGGATCGACAGCTCGTGCAGCCCGACCGACATCGCGCCCGCGCTCTCGCCGTAGATCGTCACGTGCGCCGGGTCGCCGCCGAAGCGCTCGATGTTGTCCTTCACCCAGCGCATCGCGAGCTGCTGGTCCTCGAGCCCCTGGTTCCCGGGAAGATCCTCGATCCCGGCGAGGAAGCCGAGCGCACCGATGCGGTAGTTCAGCATCACCAGCACGACGTCCTCCTGCGTCGCGACGTAGCCGCCCTGGTAGACCGGGTACTGGTTGGCGCCGCTGGTGAACGAACCGCCGTAGATCCACAGCATCACCGGACGGCGGTCGCCCTCCGCGACACCGGTCGGACGCCAGACGTTGACCGTCAGGCAGTCCTCGCTGATCGACGTCGCGCCGTAGGGTGGGTTCAGCTGCTGCGGGCAGGCCGGGCTCAGCGTGTCGGCCGCGAACACGCCCGACATGCGCGCCTTCGGGACGGGCGGCAGGAAGCGGTTCGCGCCGCCGGTGGTCTCCGCGAACGGAATGCCGAGGAAGGCGTCCACGTTCGCCCCTGGCCGGTCCTCGACCGGCGCCACGACGCCGCAGACCTTGCCGACGGTCGTGTCGACCACGCCGGTCGCGCAGTCCGGGCCCGACGAGTCGGAGCATCCGAGTGCGAACGCCACCAGCACCGCCATGGTCGCGACCGCGACCGACCCCGTTCCCGAACGCCCCATGCCGACCTCCCCCGTCGAGCGCGCGCGCCCGCCTTGCGGGAAGAGCGGCGCGATCGCGGGCCGACCTTAGTCCCGCAGCGGACCCGGCTCAAGATTCCGGAGCCGTGCGCGACTGGATCACCTCGCATGCCGACAGCGCCGCGGAACGCGCACTCTGCGCGCGACGTCATCGCCGCCCGGCGCCGTCTCGACGGGGCGCCGGCGGCCGGCGTAGAACCACCGCCATGGACCTCAGCGATACGCCCCACGAGCACCGCTTCCGCAGCCGCGTGCGCGACTGGATCGCCGCGCATGCCCCCGGCGCCGCGGAACGCGGCGACCCGGAACGCACGCGGCGGTGGCACGAGGACCTGCGCGCGGCGGGCTTCGTCGGGGCGTCGTGGCCGAAGGAGTTCGGCGGCGGCAGCCTGACCGGCGAGGAGCAGGCGATCCTCAACGAGGAGCTGGCGCGCGAGGACGCTCCGCCCATCCCCGGCGGCATGGGTCTCCTGTGGGTCGGCCCGGCGATCATCCGCTACGGCACGGCCGAGCAGAAGGCGCGCTACGTGCCGGCGATCCTGAGCGGTGAGCACACCTGGTGCACCGGCTACTCCGAGCCCGGCGCCGGCTCCGACCTCGCCGCGCTGCGCACCAGCGCCGTGCGCGACGGCGACGTCTACGTCGTGAACGGCCAGAAGATCTGGACGACGGTCGCGCACCTGTCGAACTACTGCTTCCTCCTCGCGCGCACGTCCGATGGTCCCGCGAAGCAGGCAGGCCTCAGCGTCCTGCTGGTGGACATGAAGCTGCCGGGCATCGAGGTGCGGCCGCTGCGGCAGATCACCGGCGACTGCGAGTTCAACGAGGTGTTCTTCACCGACGTGCGGGTCCCCGCGGACGCACGCCTCGGCGCCGAGGGACAGGGCTGGGCGATCGTGCGCTCGGCCCTGGTCGACGAGCGTACCGGGATGGCGGCGTCGATCCGCGTCGACCAGGAGCTCGAGGCGTTGATCGGGCTCGTCCGGCAGCACGGCAGAGCCGACGATCCGGTCACACGGCAGCGCATCGCCGAGCTCGCCATCGCCTGCCACGCGCTCAAGTGGAGCAGCGCGCGCATGCTGAGCGACCTGCTGCGCGGCCGCCTGAACCCCGGCGTCGCGTCGTCGAACAAGTACTTCACGAGCAACCTGCTGCAGGCGCTCAGCGAAGCCGCGGTCGAGGTGATGGGCTCCGCGGCGCTGCTCTACGAGCAGCCCGAAGGGGAGAGCCCGTTCGGCAAGGGGTCCCCCGGCTACAAGTATCTCTACAACCGGTGCCTGACCATCGCGGGCGGCACCAGCGAGGTGCAGCGCAACATCATCGCGCAGCGGGTGCTCGGCCTGCCGCGCTGACGGCTTCCGCGGCCGCAGCCACACGCCCCGAGACGCCGCCCGGGCGGCCGCTTGAGCATCGCGCCGCGCGCGGCTAACGGCACGGGATCATGCGCACCGCGCGACGCCGCACCGGCGCCCTCGCGCTCGCCGTCCTCGTCGCGGCCGTCACGGCGTGCTCGACGGCGACCGTCAAGAAGGTCACCGCCAAGAAGAACACCGCACCGACCTTCGACGCATCCGCCTACCAGCGCTACCAGTGGGCGACACCCGCGCCGATCGTGATCGCCGACGAGGAACGCGAGCGCGACGCGGCGGTTCTGGAGTGGACGGTACGCAACGCCGTCGACCAGCAGCTCGCGGCCAAGGGCTACCAGCAGATCGCCGCCGGCAACCCGGATCTCCTCGTCGACTTCGGCATCCGGCTCGAGGAGAAGTCGACCGACACCTTCGGCGAGTACATCGCCTACCGCGACGCCGGGGGCCGCCAGGAGCTCGGGCCGGCCTACGTCTTCGGGTACGAGGAGAGCGCGGTCGTGCTCGAGGTCACCGACGCACGCTCCGGCGTGCGCCTGTGGCGCGGCACGGCGCGCACCGTGTTCGACGACGGGCAGGACGTGACCAAGCTCGAGAACGCGGTGAACCAGCTGATGGCCGAGTTCCCGAGCCGCGCGGGGTCACCCGCCGCGACCGCGCCCCCGGCGCGCAGGTCGAGCGAGCCCCGGCTCGGCGACATCCACGTCCCCGAGCCCTGACCGGGCTCGGCCGGACGTCCTCGACCCGCCGTCCGCCCGACCGCGCGCGGCGCGCGCGCGCAGCGGGGGTTGACTGCCGCCGGGCAGCGCGGTAGCCTTTCATCCGGATAGACGGATGGAAGCCGCAGCCCCCGCCATGCTGTCGTGGATGACGTCGCTCGCCGACGCCACCCGCGCGCGCACGCTCCGCCTGGTCGAGCGCCACGAGCTGACCGTCGCCGACCTGTGCGCGATCCTGCAGGCGCCGCAGTCCACCGTGAGCCGGCACCTCAAGGTCCTCGCCGACGAGGGCTGGGTCACCGCGCGCCCCGACGGCACGAGCCGTCTCTACCGCCTCGCGAGCGAGGGGCTCGACCCCGCGGCGCGCCGCCTGTGGAGCCTGCTGCGCGAGCAGACCGCGCGCATGCCGGTAGCGGAGCAGGACGACCACCGCCTGGCGCGCGTGGTCGCCGAGCGCCGCACGCGCTCCCAGGCGTTCTTCTCGACGTCGGCGGGACAGTGGGACCGGCTGCGCCGCGAGACCTTCGGCAGCCGCTTCGACGGGCTCGCACTCGCGGGGCTGCTCGACGAGCGCTGGACGGTCGGCGACCTCGGCTGCGGCACCGGGCAGATCGCGGAGACGCTCGCCCCTTTCGTCGCGAGTGTGGTCGCGGTCGAGAGCTCGCGCGCGATGCTGAAGGCGGCGCGCCAGCGCCTCGCGGCGCTCGACAACGTCCGCCTCGAGCACGGCGAGCTCGAGGAGCTGCCGCTCGACGACGCCTCCCTCGACGCGGCGACCCTGTGCCTCGTCCTGCACCATCTCGGCGAGCCGCAGGCCGCGCTCGCCGAGGCGCACCGGGTGCTGAAGGGCGACGGGCGGCTGCTGATCGTCGACATGTTCGAGCACGACCGTGCCGAGTACCGGCAGCAGATGGGCCACGTGTGGCTCGGCTTCTCCCGCGCGCAGATCGAGCAGTGGCTCGCCGATGCGGGCTTCGGCGGCGTCCGCGTGCGCGCGCTGCCGGCGGATCCACAGGCGAAGGGCCCGGCGCTCTTCGTCGCGAGCGCGCGACGGGCACGCCGCAGCAACGGCCACGCCGCGTAGCGCTGCCCTTCCCTTTCACCGTTCAACGACCCGACGACACGATCGTCAAGCCAAGGAGGAATCACGATGAGCTCGATCCGCAAGCCGAGGGAGGCTGCCGCACCGGCCCGCCTCCCGTTCAAGGTCGCCGACCTCTCGCTCGCCGAGCTGGGTCGCAAGGAGATCCGCCTCGCCGAGCAGGAGATGCCGGGCTTGATGGCGATCCGCGCCCGCCACGCGAAGAAGAAGCCTTTGCGGGGCGCGAAGATCATGGGCTCGCTGCACATGACGGTGCAGACGGCCGTGCTCATCGAGACGCTGGTCGACCTCGGCGCCGACGTCCGCTGGGTCTCGTGCAACATCTTCTCGACGCAGGACTCGGCCGCCGCCGCGGTCGCGGTCGGCCGCAACGGCACGCCCGCGAACCCCAAGGGCATCGCCGTCTTCGCGTGGAAGGGCGAGACGCTCGAGGAGTACTGGTGGTGCACCAACGAGGCGCTGGTGTGGCCGGACGGCTCGGGCCCGGACCTCATCGTCGACGACGGCGGCGACGCGACGCTGCTCGTGCACAAGGGCCTCGAGTTCGAGAAGGCGAAGAAGGTCCCGAAGTTCGACGCGAAGAACGACGCCGAGGAGTGGGGCATCATCCTCGACCTGATCCGCCGCATCCAGAGCGAGGACCCGGGCCAGTGGAAGCGCATCAGCCCGGCGATCAAGGGCGTCAGCGAGGAGACCACGACCGGCGTGCACCGTCTCTACGTGATGGCGAAGGACGGCTCGCTGCTGTTCCCCGCGATCAACGTCAACGACTCGGTCACCAAGTCGAAGTTCGACAACATCTACGGCTGCCGCCACTCGCTGGTCGACGGCCTGAACCGAGCGACCGACGTCATGCTCGGCGGCAAGATCGCCGTCGTCTGCGGCTTCGGCGAGGTCGGCAAGGGCTGCGCCGAGTCGCTGCGCGGCCAGGGCTGCCGCGTCATCGTCACCGAGATCGACCCGATCTGCGCGCTGCAGGCGGCGATGCAGGGCTATCAGGTCGCGACCGTCGAGGACTTCGTCGAGACGGCGGACATCTTCGTGACGACGACCGGCAACTTCGACATCATCACCGCGGCGCACATGGCGCGGATGAAGGACAAGGCGATCGTCGGCAACATCGGCCACTTCGACAACGAGATCGACATGGCCGGGCTCGCGAAGCAGCGCGGCGTGAAGAAGGTCAACATCAAGCCGCAGTACGACGAGTGGGTGTTCCCCGACGGACACTCGGTTCTGATCCTCGCCGAGGGGCGGCTCCTGAACCTCGGCTGCGCGACCGGCCACCCGTCGTTTGTCATGAGCGCGTCGTTCACCAACCAGGTGCTGGCGCAGCTCGAGCTCTGGCAGAACAACAAGGCGTACCAGAAGAACGTCTACATGCTGCCGAAGAAGCTCGACGAGGAGGTCGCGCGGCTGCACCTCGAGAAGCTCGGCGTCAAGCTCACGAAGCTGACGCAGAAGCAGGCGGACTACATCGGCGTGCCGGTCGACGGCCCGTACAAGCCCGAGCACTACCGCTACTGAGACCTGCTGCGCACGCCCCGGCTGGCCGCCCGTACCGCGCGCGGTCGGCCGGGGCCATGCCGAGCGCCCTGCCGTCGTCGCGCGGCGACGGCGGCAGGTGCTAGACGTCGCGCATGAAGCAGCGCCGCCTCGGCCGCACCGGCCTCCTCGTCTCGGAGATCTGCCTCGGCACCATGACCTTCGGCTCGATGGCCGACGAGGCCACGAGCCGCAGCATCCTCGACGCAGCCGTGGACGCCGGCGTCGACTTTCTCGACGTCGCGGAGGTCTACCCCGTGCCGCCCGACGCGAGATGGGCCGGCGTCAGCGAGGAGATCGTCGGGCGCTGGCTCGCCGGACGCCCGCGCGAGTCGCTGTTCCTCGCGACCAAGGTCGCGGGTCCGGGCGGCGGCTGGTTCCAGACGCCCGTGCGCCACGGCCGCACCGCTCTCGACCGCCACTCGATCGCGCGCGCGGTCGACGCGAGCCTGCAGCGCCTCGGCACCGACTACGTCGACCTCTACCAGACGCACTGGCCCGACCCCGACCTGCCGATCGAGGAGACCCTCGAGGGTCTCGCGCGCGTGATCGAGGCGGGCAAGGTCCGCGCGATCGGCTGCAGCAACGAGACCGCGTACGGCCTCACGAAGAGCCTGTGGATGGCCGAGCTGCGCGGGCTGCCACGCTACGACACGATCCAGAACAACTTCAGCCTGCTGAACCGGCGCTTCGAGGACGCGCTCGCCGAGGTCTGCCGCCGCGAGAAGGTGAGCCTGCTGCCGTACAGCCCGATCGGCGCCGGCGTGCTCTCGGGCAAGTACCTCGACGGCGCGCAGCCCGCGAAGGCGCGCTTCACGTACTACGCCGAGCACAGCCCGCGGACGAAGGCGATGACCAAGCGCTTCGTCAACGACAAGACGCTCGAGTGCACGCGCCGCTTCGCCGCGATCGCCCGCGAGGCCGGGATGTCGCCGGTGACGCTCGCCGTCGCGTGGACGCTGGCGCACGACTTCGTCGGCTCGACGATCATCGGCGCGACCGACCCCGCGCAGCTGCCCGACGCGCTCGCGGCGTCGCAGGTGACGCTGCCGGCCGACGTGCTGCGCGCCTGCGACGCGGTGTCGCGCGACGTCCTCTACCCGATGGGGTGATCGCCGGGGCCGGGGCCGCGAATGGCCTCGCTGGCGAATGACTGATATGATCATCATGACCAGCATGATCGACAGGGGGCACCCGTCATGATTCGAAAGTCGTCCGCCGTGGCAGCACGCCAGAACTTCGGGGACCTCCTGAACCAGGTCCAGTACCGAAACGACAGCATCCTGATCACCAAGGACGGCAAGGCCGTCGCTGCCCTGGTCGACGTCGACCTGTTCGAGCGGATTCGGCGGCTGCGCGAAGACTTCATGCGCCTGACCGACGCGATCGGCCAGAGCTACGCCGGGGTCGACCCTGCCGTCGCAGAGACGGAGATCGCCGATGCCGTGCAGGCGGCTCGTGCGGCGGCGAAGAAGCGAGGCCGGAAGCGCCGCTGATGCGCGTCGTCATCGACACGAACGTCTGGCTGTCGGGCCTCATGCTCCCGGCGAGCATCCCCGGTCGTGTCGTTCGAGCCGTCACGTCAGGCGCGGTGACGGCCGTGTTCAGCGAGCCACTCATCCAGGAGGTCGGCCGCGCCCTCGCCTATCCGCGGGTGCGGGTACGGATTCCGCTGACCGACGCCGAGCTGCAGCGCTATCTGTCGGACCTGCGGTACATGGCCGAGCTGGTCGACATCTCGAGCAGCGCGGCACGCGTACCGCGCGACGCCGGCGACGACTTCGTCCTTGCGACCTATCTGGTGAGCAAGGCGGAGTATCTCGTCTCGGGCGACACGGACCTGCTGGCACTCCGCCCACGGCACGCCGTCGTGACGGCGCGCGAGTTCAACGATCTGCATCTGGTCTAGCGCGCCCCGGGTCAGCGCCCGTAGCCGCCGAAGTCGATGCCGCGCAGCCGGCCCTTGTCGAAGGTCAGGAAGCGCACGAGCTGTCGCGAGCCCAGGTCGTAGACCCAGATCTCGCGGCCGCCACCGCGCGCGCTCGCGCGCCCCTGCAGTGCCTTGCCGTCCATCGCGCGCCGGCTGGTCGGCGGCCCGCACTTAGCGAGCACCTCGCCCTTGCCGGCACCGGGCAGCACCACCGTCCGGCCGCAGATCATGCCGGCTTCCGCCACACCGCTCGACGCGGCGAGCACGACGGCTGCCGCGAGTCTTGTCCACGTTCGCATGTCCGAGCTCCCGGAGGGCTCGAGGGGAACGTGGATCTACGACCGCCGTGCGCCGCGCGCCAGGGCACGCGCGACATAAGCGACCGGTTGAAGATCGGAGAGGCTCAAGTCCGCGCGACGACCTCGCGAACCTGCTCGAGAGCCCAGGCAACGCCCCCGTCGTGGTCTTGCCGGCGAACGGAGGAAACCGTGAACACGTACGGCTCGAAGGGGGGCTCGAGCACCTGCAGCTTCAGCAGCCCGGCGAGCCGCTCGGCCACCCTGCGATGGCACGTGACGAGCGAGTCGGTCTCGGCGGCGATGACGAGCGCGGTCGTCCAGCCGCCGACGATGGCTCCGCCGGGTGCCCTCGGGTACGTCTTCCTTTCCGCTGCGGTGACCTCGCTCGGTGCGCCGGCCAGGGCGTGCCCCTCCGCTGCGTACTGCGCTCGGGAGACGCGCCCTCGGATCCGCGGGTGACCACGCCGGGCGACGACACAGAAGGAGTCCTCGTAGAGCGGCTCCTTCACCAGACCCGGCGGCACCTCCTCCTCGAAGCGCCCGATCCCGAAGTCGAGATCACCTCGCCGGATGTCACGGATCGCCTTGCCGGGCGGCAAGTGCCGGTAGTACAGCAGGAGCGAAGGCGCGCGACGGCGCCAGCTTTTCACGAGAGGAGCGGCGATCTGCGCGGTCAGGTGCTCGGGGACCGCGACCGTGAAGAGGCGCGACGCCCGCGCCGGATCGAAGTCGCGCCGGGTGTCGAGCAGCGTCTCGGCGCAGGACAGCAGCTCCCTGACGCCGGCACGGAGCTCCAGCGCCCGCGCCGTCGGCGCGAGGCCGTGCGGTCGGCGCACGAACAGCGTGTCGTCGAACAGGTCGCGCAGCCGCGCCAGGGCGTGACTGATCGCCGACGGGCTCAGTCCCAGCCGTGCGGCGACCTCCGATGCGCGGCGCAGCTCGACGAGCGACTCGAAGATCAGGAGTAGGCTCCCGTCGAGCTTTCTGATTCTATTTCTATCGAATTCAGTCATGCATTCAGTAGCACGGCATCAGCGTCCTGCGCAGGCTCGTCTGCGTCCGGACGAGGGGGCGTGCATGAACGAACGTGGCTTCACACCCGCCCAGAAGGCGATCGGCGCGCGCAGCGTGACCCGCAGGCGGCTCCTCGGAGCCGCGGCGGGCGCGGCCGTCGCCGCGACCACATCGCGTCTGCTCGGCTGCCGGGCAAGCCACGAAGCGAGGACGCACGCTCCGGAGTCGGCACCGCTTCTCATCCGCAACGGCCTGCTCGTCACGCACGACGGGCAGCGCGTGGCGGACATCGCGATCCGGAACGGCGTCATCGAGGCGGTCGGAACCGGCCTCGCCGCAGACGCCGACGTTCGCGTCGTGGACGCCGCCGAACGCTGGGTGCTGCCGGGCGGGGTGGACCCGCACACGCACCTCCACTTCCCCTGCGGGCAGAGGATCGTCGAGTCCTTCGCCGACGACTACCCGACGGGCACCCACGCCGCGCTCGCCGGCGGAGTCACCACCGTCGGGGGGATCACGTTTCGCAGGCTCGGGGAGCGAATGGCCGACGCGGTCCGGCGCGAGGCCGACGTCGCCGAGCGCACGTCGCGCTGCGACGTCGTGCTGCACCCCACCGTCGGGTCTCCCACCTTCTGGGACTACGCGATCGAGAGCTTCGGCGGCTCCTGGCGAGCAGACCTCGAGCGGGACATCGCCGAGCTGCCGGAACTCGTGCGTCTGGGACAGCCGAGCCTCAAGATCTTTCTCAGCGTGCCTTCGATCCAGGCGGCACGCGATCGCCTGCCGGCGCTGCTCGCTGCCGCGCGTGCGCACGGCATGGTCTCGCTGTTCCACTGCGAGGATGCCGCGATTGTCGAGCGCGCTACGGTGCAGCTCCGCGCGCAGGGCAAGGACTCGCTGCGCTTCTGCGCCGAGAGCCGGCCGGTCGAGGCCGAGGTCGAGGCCGTCCGGACGGCGGTGGGACTCTCCGAGCAGACCGGCGCCGCGATCTACGTCGTGCACCTCTCGTCGGCGGAGGCGCTGCGGATCTGTGCCGACGCCCGCCAGCGAGGCCTACCGGTCTTCGTCGAGACCCGCCCCACCTACCTGTTCCTGACCGCCGATCTCCATGCCGCGAGCGACGGGCAGAAGTACATCTGCGAGCCACCCCTGCGGACCCGCAGAGATGTCGAGGCCATGTGGGCCGGGCTCGCCGGCGGCACGATCGACTGCCTCGCATCGGACCACGCTCCGTGGACGCTCGAGCAGAAGCTGGATCGCGATCTGACCTTCGAGCATCACCGGGCAGGGGTGAGCAATCTGCGCGAGATGCTGCCGATGCTCTTCTCCGAAGGCGTGCTCGGCGGGCGCATCACGCCCGAGCGTTTCGTCGCCGTCACGTCGACCAACGCAGCCAGGATCTTCGGCCTCTACCCGAGGAAGGGACCATCGCGGCGGGCTCCGACGCGGACCTGGTGATCTGGAACCCCCGTGCGAGGCGTACCATTCGCCGCCAGGACGAGATCTCGCGCTCGGGATACTCCGTCTACGAGGGATTCGAGGTCCAAGGCTGGCCCGACCTGGTCATCGCGCGCGGTGACGTCGCCTTCGCCGACGGACAGCTCCGACGTGCGCCCGGCGCCGGTCGTGTTCTGCCACGGCAGGCTGCCGCGGCTTGACGGCCCCCTTCAGGGCCGGCAGTCGGCGCCGCGAGCCGGTGGAGGAGCCGGCTCCTCGTCGAAGGTCGCGCTCAGGGGTCGCGGTGCACGGTGTCGGGCGAGAACGCCGGCAGACACACCGCGACGTACTCCGCACCGTCCGCCTCGGGACTCGAGTAGCGCACCCACTCGCCCGGCCTCGCCACCACGGCCTGGCCGGCGCGGACTTCCAGCACGCCGCCCTCGTGCTCGACGCGCAGCATGCCGCGCAGCACGACCGTGACCTCCTCGAAGTCGGGGCGCTGCCCGGGCTCGACCCAGCCCTGCGGCGACTTCATGTGCGCGACGCTGACGTTGCTGTGACCCGAGTTCACGCGGCCCGCGAACTCGGCGATCTGCTTCGGCTTGTTGCCGGCGGCCTCGATGATGGTCGGCTTCGCGATGAGCGTTGGCATGCCCGCGGTTCTATCCGCACCCGCGAGCCCCCACAACGGCCGGCGCGTTGCCGCGCGGCGCGTTCGATGCGACGCTCGTGGCATGGACTGCGACGTCAAGCTCGCGGGTGGGAAGGTCATCGACGGAACGGGGGCACCGGCCGCCGCGGCCGACGTCGCGCTGCGCGGCGACGAGATCGTCGCGGTCGGCGATCTCGCTCGCGTGACGGCACGGACCACCATCGACTGCACCGGCAGGGTCGTCACGCCCGGCTTCATCGACATCCACTCGCACGCCGACTGGCTCGTTCCCGGCGCGGATTCGGGCGCCCTGGTCGAGCCGTTCGTCCGCCAGGGGATGACGACGCTGGTCGGCGGCAACTGCGGCTTCAGCCCCGCACCCGCGACCGCGCGCAACCGGCGCTCGCTCGAGGAGTCGAGCCGTCTCATCGTCGACGACGCGATCGACCTCGCGTGGGACGACATGGACGGCTTTCTCACGGCGCTCGAGCGGACGCCGCTGCCGCTGAACGTCGCCGAGCTGGTCGGACACGGTGCCGTCCGGGCGTCGGTGACCGGCGCCCTGAACCCGGCACCGCCGAGCGAGGACGAGCTGCGCGCGATGGAGCGTCACGTGCGGAGCTCGCTCGACGCGGGCTGCGTCGGTCTCAGCACCGGGCTGGGCTACGCGCCCGGCATCTTCGCGAGCGCCGACGAGCTGGCGCGCTTCGCCGCGTGGACGAGTGCTGCGGGAAAGCTCTTCACGTCGCACCTGCGCGCCTACAGCACGGTGAGCCCGGTCTACCAGACCGACCCCGCGGCGCGGGCGCACAACCTCGCCGCGATCGACGAGATCCTGCGCGTCGCGGAGCGCGGCCGCGCGAAGCTGCAGATCAGCCACCTGATCTTCGTCGGCCGCAACAGCTGGCCGACGGCCGACGACGCGATCGCGACCATCGAGCGGGCGCGGGAGAGCGGCCTCGACGTCGCGTTCGACGCCTTCCCGTACACCGCGGGCAACACCACGGCGAGCGTGCTCTTCCCGCCCGAGATGCTGCCGCAGCTCGAGTCGATCCTCGCCGACCCCGCACTGCTCGACGCCGTCAAGCAGCTCGGCCAGGCGATGTTCGCGCAGATCGGCTTCTGGCTCGAGGACGTCCAGATCATGCGCGCCAACGCGCCGGCCTTCGAGGAATACGAGGGGCTGTTCGTCGGCGACGCGGCCAGGCGCGCCGGCCTCGACGTCTGGGAGTTCTACGGACGCCTGGTCCTCGAGAGCGGTCGCATGGCGCGCGTCCTGAACCACACCTACAGCGGCCACGAGGGGACGGAAGACGCGCTGCGCCGCGTGCTGGCGCACCCGCTCTGCACCATCGAGACCGACACGTTCCTGACCGCGCACGGCTTCCAGAACCCGGCGAGCTACGGGACGTTCCCGCGCGTCCTGCACACCTACGTCCGCGAGGGGCTGTTCCCGCTCGAGGAGGCGGTGCGCAAGATGACCGGTGCCGCGGCCGAGCGCCTCGGCTGGCGCGACCGCGGCTTCGTGCGCAGCGGCTGCGCCGCGGACCTGGTCGTCCTCGACCCGGGCCGGCTGCGCGACACCGCCGACTTCGCCACGCCGGCGAGCTATCCCGACGGCATCGAGCACGTGCTGATCAACGGACGCCACGTCGTCGACGGCGGCCGCTACGACGCGCAGGCCGCCGCCGGGAAGGTTCTGCGCTCGTGAAGGCGCCGCTCACGGTCAAGGGACCGATCCTCGCGTTCGCGATGCGCTACCTTGCCGGGCTGCGCTTCCCCTACCTCGCGACCATCACCGGGATGCTGTTCGTCGTCGACCTTATCGTGCCGGACCTCATCCCGTTCGCGGACGAGCTGCTGCTCGGGCTCGTCACCCTGCTCCTGGCCATGCTCAAGAAGCCGCGGCATACCGAGGACGGCCCGACCCGATAGAGCCCCGCAACTTCGCGGCCGGCGTTTGCAAGGGCGCGACGAATCACGCTCGATGGTGCGAGCGCGAGCGGTACGTGGCGCGCGATGGGGGGGCGAGATGGGACAGCTGTCGCTGCGGGGCGCGCGGCGCTTCGCGGGCATCTTCTGGACGCAGTTCTTCGGTGCGTTCAACGACAACCTGCTGAAGAACGCGCTCGTCATCCTCATCACCTATCGCGCGATGAGCGTTCTCGGGCTGTCGTCCGAGAACCTGGTCGCGCTGTGCGGCGGGCTCTTCATCCTGCCGTTCTTCCTGTTCTCCGCGACCGCGGGAGAGCTCGCCGACCGCTTCCCGAAGCACCACCTGGTCCGCGCGGTGAAGGCCGTCGAGATCGCGATCATGGCGGCCGCGGCCACCGGCTTCTGGCGCGAAAGCCTGTGGCTGCTGCTCGCGGCACTCTTCCTGATGGGCGTCCACTCGAGCATCTTCGGCCCGGTCAAGTACAGCATCCTGCCGCAGCTGCTCACCCCCGAGGAGCTGGTCGCGGGCAACGCGCTCGTCGAGATGGGGACGTTTCTCGCGATCCTGCTCGGCACCATCTGCGGCGGCGTCGCCGTGTCCGGCGGCGAGACCGGGCTCGCGATCCTCGGCTGGGCGATGCTCGGCATCGCCGTCGCTGGGCTCGGCACGAGCTTCCTCGTGCCGCCGGTGAAGGCCGAGAGCCCGGGGCTGCGCATCGACCCGAACCCCATCCGTCCCACGCTCGAGACCGTACGGCTCACGCGGAAGGTCCACTCGGTGTTCCTCGCCGTGCTCGGCGCCTCGTGGTTCTGGTTCTTCGGCTCGATCATCCTCGCCATGTTGCCGATCTACAGCCGCGACGTGCTGCACGCGGACGAGCACGTCGTGACGCTGTTCCTCGCGCTGTTCTGCGTCGGCATCGGCGCGGGCTCGATGCTGTGCGAGATGTTCTCCGGCCGGAAGCTCGAGCTCGGCCTGGTACCGCTGGGCTCGATCGGCATGACGGTGTTCGCCTTCGACCTCTTCCTGGTCGGCTCGCCCGCCGCGGGGTCGGGCGAGCTGCTCACCGTCGGACGCTTTCTCGCCAGCGAGAGCGCGTGGCGCATCTGCTTCGACCTGCTCGCGATCTCGCTGTTCAGCGGGTTCTTCATCGTGCCGCTCAACACGTTCATCCAGGACCGTACGGCCGACGCCGAGCGCTCGCGCGTCATCGCCGGCGGCAACATCCTGAGCGCCGCGTTCATGGTCGCGTCCTCGCTCCTCCTGGTCGTGATGCTGGAGGCGAGGATGAGCGTGCCGCACGTCTTCCTCGTGCTGGCGCTGCTCAACACGATCGCGTCGGCGTACGTCTACAAGGTCCTGCCGGAGTTCCTGTTTCGCTTCGTCGCGTGGATCATCGCGAGCGTGATGTACCGCCTGCAGGTCGTGCACCCGGAGCGCTTCCCGGAGGACGGCCCTGCGGTGCTGGTGTGCAATCACGTGAGCTTCGTCGACTGGCTGATCGTCGCGAGCTCGTGCAAGCGGCCGATCCGCTTCGTCATGTACCACGGCTTCTTCAAGCCCTGGTACCTGCGCTGGTTCTTCCGCGATGCGAAGGCCATCCCGATCGCGCCGGCGCACGAGAGCGTCTCGACCATGCGACGCGCCTTCGATGCGATCGCGAAGGAGCTCGAGGAGGGCGAGCTGGTGTGCATCTTCCCCGAGGGCAAGATCACCTCCGACGGCGAGATGAACCCGTTCAAGCCCGGTGTCGAGAAGATCGTCGAGCGCACGCCGGTGCCGGTGATCCCGATCGCGCTGGTCGGGCTCTGGGGCAGCTTCTTCAGCCGCAAGGGCGGCAAGGCGCTGCGGCGTCCGTTCCGGCGCGTCTGGTCGCGCATCCAGCTGGTCGTCGGCGAGCCGGTGCCGGCGGACGCCGTCCGCGCGCCCGACCTCGCGCGCCGCGTGGCGGAGCTGGCAGGGGTCGATCCGCCGCGCGAGCGCAAGCCCGACGCGGCGCGCGACGACGGGAGCGGATCCGGGCCTAGCGGTGCTGCTGCCGTCCCTCCCACGTCCGCTGCATGACGATGAAGACGAACGATGCGGTCCAGGTGATGAGGATCAATCCGGTCAGCGCCTCGATCGCGGTCAGGAGGCGCAGCGACGCCTCCTGCAGGGGCTCGGCCCCCATCGACGTGTAGGAGACAGCCGAGTAGTAGAACGCGTCGAAGCCGTCGAGCTCGAGCTCCTCGGCGAACTGCCGGTCGGACAGCGAGCCGATCACCAGGATCGCGATCGCGAAGATCCAGATCTCGACCAGGTGGCCGACCAGCGCGACCAGCACCATCGCGCCGACCGCCGTCCGCGAGTGGCGCTCGAAGCGCGGCAGAACGCGGTCGTTGAGCAGCCGCAGCGTCGTCAGGTGGACGAACACGCAGAGGATCACCGTGAGGACGCAGGCGAGCACGGCGAAGAACATGCGCCGTCGTTCCTGCCCGGTTCCGCGCGCGCGCAAGGCGCCGGAGCCGCGTGCGCGGTGCGGCGGGGGCCGAACCGTTCGCCCGCCGCGGCGCAGATCCGGCAACGGGAACGAGCGCGCGAGCGGAGCTACGCCGCGCCCGCGCGGACCAGGAGGTAGATCGCCAGCACCACGCCGAGCGCCCCGAGCATCGCCGCGAGCGATGCGGCCCAGCCCACTTGGTAGTTCTGCGGACGGTCCGACGGCGGCAGCGCGCGCGAGAAGCGCACGAACTGCACCGTGCCCATCGCGATCGAGGCGGCGCCGAGCAGGACGAACGCGACGCCGAGTGCGGTCGAGCCGGTCGCGGGCGGCACGGCGGTCCCGCCGTGCGCGACGAGGCGCACGAACAGTCCGAAGCGTGCGACCACGAAGCCGAGGCCCATCACCGCGAGACCGGTACGGATCCAGGCGAGCAGCGTGCGCTCGGCGGCGAAGAACACTCGCGGATCGTTGCCGCCGCTCATTTCGCGGCACCTGCGGGTCGGACGGCAGCGCACCCGTCCGCGAGCTCTGCTTGCAAGCGTCTCACAGGTGGCCGGTCTCCTCGGGCGGCTTGTCCCACGCGTCGTCGCGGCCGTCGACACAGGTGACCGGTGCCTCCGCGAGCTCCCGCGGCGTCACGTCGTCGAGCGACGCGAGGTACACCGAAACGAAGTGGCCGCCGACCTCCTCGACGTAGCCGCGCGAGAACGCGCGCACCCCGCAACGCGCGCAGAACAGGTGGTGCACGCCGTTGCCGCCGAACATGTAGTCCTTGAGGTAGTCCTCGCCGTCGAGAACACGGAAGGCGTCGGGCCGCACGATCGCCGTCCAGGCACGCGTCTTGGTGCAGAGCGTGCAGTTGCACCGGCGCGTCCCGGCGGCGAGGTCGATGTCGGCCTCGTAGCGGAGGCGGCCGCAGTGACAGCTACCGTGAAAGGTCTTCAGCATCGCGGCCCCTCCCTCCTCGTCCGGGTCGCCAGCGCGATGCTTCGCACCAAAGGCCGCGGTCGTCCACTCGCCCGCGGCCCCGGGGAGAGCCGGCGCGTCAGGGGTAGAGCGGGGTGGTGTCCCAGATGTTGTGCGGCTCGAGACGGAACCCGAGGTACGAGAGCGGCACGACCTCGCGGTCCTCGTCGCGCATGTCGTCCTCGTGGTTGTGGGAGTCGATGAACCACAGGACGATGTCCTCGCCCTCGACCCGCTCGCGGTCGGCCGCGTAGGTCGCGACGTCGCGCGCCCGCAGCTCGCCGGGTCGATTGCGCGTCACCCACATCGGAAACTTCATCCAGCTCTCGGGGAGCTTCGCGACCCCCTCGCGCGCGGGCGCGAGCGTGTAGCCGACGTGGCGCCCGCGCCCGTTCTCGGCGGTCGCGTCCTCGACCTCGAGGTGCGTGAACGCCTTCGACTCCCACTTGAACCCGCCCTCGCGCGTGATCGTGCGATCGGCATCTCGCACGGAGGCTCCGATCCGCACGCCGGCGAGCGTCGCCGTGTCGCCGGAGGCTCCGGCGACGTCGAGGTCGACGCGCCACGCGAAGTTGTGCAGGTGTCCACGCGTGTCGTCGGGACCGCCGAGCTTGCGACCCGTCGACGCCGCTCGCACCTCCATCGTGCCGTCGTCGAAGAACTCGTAGCGCATGATGTAGTCGTAGTTGGCCGCGTTGATCAGGCTCCACAGGACGAGCTTCTCGCCGCGCCGGGCGAGCGCGAAGTACGGGTCGCGCCAGGCGAGCCCGCGGTCGACGATCTCCCGGCAGATGCGATCGCCGTCGAGCCGCGTCGCGGGACACTCGGTGGCGGTGAGCGCCTGCAGGTCGAAGGCGTAGTCCGTCATGTCGTGGAAGCGCGGCGCGCCCTCGTGGTACGGCACGAAGATCTCCGCCATGCGGACCTCGCCGACCGCACGGATCGGCGTCGCGAGCGCACCCGGACGAAACTCGGCCTCACGGATCACCAGGGTCTGCGACTGGACCTCCGCACCGTTCGCGTCCGGCATGCGAACGATCTCGTAGCAGAAGCGCCACTGCGAGATGGCGGGTCCCGCGGTCGGGAACGTCTGGATCATCTCGGTGCCGCTCGCGCAGGCGGCGGTCGCAACCGACGGCATCGCCGCGACGACGGTGGCGGCGGCGAGCGCGGTGATCAGCAGCCGATTGGGAGTACGCATGGTGGCCTCTCCGTCGTCGTGGGCGGCGCGCGGCAGGACGCCGCCAGTCGCCATGGAGCGGACAGAGTAGCGCGGCGCGCACGCTCGGCTCAAGCGCAGAAACACGGGTGCGCGCCGCACGCGGCGTCGCGGCGGGCGCGAAAAGCACCCCGCGACGAGCGCCGACGCATCGAGCACGGCATCTGTCCCCGGCGAAGGCACCGTCGACACGTGGCCGCCGCTGCAGTTGCCGGTTGCAGACACGGACGCGCCACGGATCGACGGTGGCGGGTCCCGAACGGCCCAGGGAGACGACGCCCGCGGCGACCGGGCATCGACAAGCCCGGTCGTGCATGGTTCCTCCAAGCTCATGGACCCCAGACCAGCGCCGCCCTGGGAGACCACGACCTGGCTCGGCACGCCGGAGCCGCTTGTCCTGGAATCGCTGCTCGGACGCGTCGTCGTCGTGCACGCATTCCAGATGCTGTGCCCCGGCTGCGTGTCGCGTGGCATCCCGCAGGCACAGCGGGTGGCCGAGCTGTTCGCGCGCGCGCCGGTCACCGTGGTCGGGCTGCACACCGTCTTCGAGCACCACGAGGCGATGGGCGTCGAGGCGCTGCGCGCGTTCGTGCACGAGTACCGCATCCGCTTTCCGGTCGGCGTCGACGCGCCGGGTCTTGACGGCGACCCGATGCCGCGGACGATGCGCGCCTACGACATGCAGGGCACGCCGACCACGGTGCTCATCGACGCACAGGGCCGCCGGCGACGGCAGGTCTTCGGCGTGCACGACGATCTCCTGCTCGGCGCGGAGATCGGCACGCTGCTCGCGGAGATCGCGGGGAACGCGCCCGCCGCACGCTGACGCGTCTCACTGCACGCAGCGGCAGCCGTTGAGGGCCCTCGTCTCGAGGAACGTCACGTTGTTGCCGTACTGCAGCCCGCCCTTCTGCCAGGCGACCAGGTGCAGCAGACAGCGGCTCGCGTCGTCGCGCTCGAAGACGAAGGCGTAGTCGACACCGGTCGCCTGCGACGGCAGCCGGAACGCGCTCGCGCCGAGATCGACCGCGGCGAGCGCGCCGGCGGCGCTCGCGCCGAGGGCCGCCGCCTCGTCGGGCGGCTCCTGCTGGTCGAGCAGGATCGACTCGAAGGCGTCGCGCAGCGTCTCCTGGCAGCGCGGCGACGCGGGGTTGGTCAGCTTGGCGACCTTCGGCGAGCAGGCTCCCGTCAGGGCGGCGAGCGCCACGCCGCACAGCCCGCGCATCCATCGCCGGCCTCGTGCGGCGCACACCTCCGACGTCACTGCTCGCTGCAAGGTGCACGCGCTCTACCACGACGAAGCGGCACCCGCCGCCGTCCGGGCTCGCGGAGTTCTCTCGCGGAATCGGAAGCCGTCGCGATCGACACCCGCGGCCGTATCGTCGTCGATCCGCAAGGGGCGGCAGCGACCGCGCTGGCCCTGGCGCCGAACGACGACATCCCGCTCGCCGGCATCGCCAGCGGCCGACGCGGCCCCGACTCCGCCGTGGCGCGATCCCTCGGCGGTGCCGAATAGCGCCCCCCGCCACGCGGGCAGCACTTGTCTCGGCGCGTCCCTAACGCCAAGAAGGGTCCTTCACCCGGACGACGAACGGAGCACGCGCATGGCCGAGACGAACGAGTACACGCCACCGAAGGTCTGGACCTGGAACAAGGACAGCGGCGGGCGCTTCGCGAACATCAACCGCCCGATCGCCGGACCGACGCAGGAGAAGGAGCTGCAGGTCGGCAAGCACCCCCTCCAGCTCTATTCCCTCGCGACCCCGAACGGTGTGAAGGTCACGGTGATGCTCGAGGAGCTGCTCGCCAAGGGGCACACGGGCGCCGAGTACGACGCGTGGATCATCCCGATCAACGTCGGCGAGCAGTTCACGTCGGGTTTCGTGAAGGTCAACCCGAACTCGAAGATCCCAGCACTGCTCGACCGCACGAACCCGGAGAAGCCGACGCGCGTGTTCGAGTCGGGTGCGATCCTGCTCTACCTCGCGGAGAAGTTCGGCGAGTTCGTGCCGGCCGATCCGGCGAAGCGCGCCGAGTGCTACTCCTGGCTCCTCTGGCAGATGGGCTCCGGGCCGTTCCTCGGCGGGGGCTTCGGACACTTCTACGCTTACGCGCCGACGAAGATCGAGTACGCGATCGACCGCTACGCGATGGAGGTCAAGCGCCAGCTGCACGTACTCGACCTGCACCTCGCCGAGAACGAGTTCGTCGCCGGCGACGAGTACACGATCGCCGACATGGCGATCTGGCCCTGGTACGGGGCGCTGGTGAAGGGCGCGCTGTACGAGGCCGCGGAGTTCCTCAGCGTACACGAGTACGAGAACGTGCACCGCTGGACCGAGCAGATCGCCGCGCGCCCGGCGGCGAAGCGCGGGCGCGCGGTGAACCGCGCGTGGGGTGACGCCTCGGGACAGCTCATCGAGCGGCACGACGCGAGCGACTTCGACAAGCTGACGCTCGACTGACGTCTGCAACGGCTTCGCCGATCAGGCCGACACGCCCACGCGGAGGAAGGTCGCGGGGATGGACCTCGCGTCGGCACGCGGGCCCTCGTTGTGGCTCGCGAACAGCTCGTCGAGCTCGCGCTGTGGCTCGACGGTCCGCCCGCCCTCGTCCGCGGTGAGGAATGCGTTCACCGTCGGCGAAAGGCGTGGCGCCAATCGCAGCCCTGACGACGCTGCCACCGACGATCCGGACCGGAAGACGCGCGCTGTTCCGTTCTCCCTCGGCACGTCGCTCGGGCGTCGTGTTCGACAGCATCAGTGGCTCCACCAAGCCGCCCAGAAGAACGCGGTGGCAATCGCGGATGCCACGGTCGGCGCATAGAACCCGAAGCGTACCGACAAGAGGAAGTAGATGAACCCGATGAGGACCGGAATGGCCAGCGCCGCCCTTGGAGCGTCGACAAGCTCCAGGTTGAGACCGAGCCACGCGGCGGCAGAGCCGAATACGAGCATTCCCAGACTGTGGCTCAAGTTGAAGCCAAGCCACGCATCCCACATGTTCGCACGCGCCCGTAGGAACCGAACGTTCGTCGACCTCAGGGCAAGGCGTACGGAGTCGTCCGTCGGTGCAAACTGCGTCGGCCGGAAGACGTCGGCGACAGCCAACACCCCATGCACGATCCCCATCACGACGAAGATCAGGCCACCGATGATCAATGCCGGCTTGTCCACGAGAAGCTCACTGGGCGCCTAACGCTCGATTTCAGCCGCGGTGCACGAGGAGCGAAGCGACGAGGGCGACGCCGGCTGCAACGAAGCCCGAAGCCATCGCAGCGACCCCGGCGCGACCGACCCAAGGATCGTAAGTGCTCGCCCGGGCACCTCTGGCCGCGCGAGCTGAGATCCGTCACGCTCACCGGCGATGACGCCGGTACGGACGCTACTCCGTGGGTCCGTCGCGTGGCAGGGTGACAGCCCCGGGCGTCGCGATCGCTCGCCGCGTGGCCGCGCGCAGGTACTGCTTGGGGTTCACGCCCGCGAGCTTCGCCGACTCGATCAGCGTGTAGAAGAGCGCCGCCACCCTGGTTCCG
>Ga0172362_10000797_pt1 | contig 26576 bp, 19 predicted proteins | sample LakKivs1_kivu2a2_FD_114534 | JGI IMG/M metagenome (GOLD analysis project Ga0172362, IMG submission 114534) | Sediment microbial communities from Lake Kivu, Rwanda - Sediment s1_kivu2a2 | ecosystem: Environmental > Aquatic > Freshwater > Lake > Sediment | place: Rwanda: Western Province, Lake... | reverse complement strand
GTAGGTTATTGTTCCTTAATTTGCCTCTACTTCCTTCCCTCAAATTACCCCTGAGGCTGCGTCTTTAACAGCCGAAGGGATAGGTTTGCTTACCCTATTTAATCTTCTTCTTCATCTCGAGGCCGGCCTTGAAGACAACGACCTTTCTGGCCGGGACTGGCACTACCTGGCCTGTGCGGGGGTTGCGGCCCGTCCGGCTGCGGCGCTCTTTCAGCTTGAAAACACCGAAGTTACGTAACTCGACCTTCTCGCCGCGGATGAGACTCAGGACAATATGGTCAAAGGTCTTCTGCACGACCTTTTTGACGTCGATCTGCTTGATCCCCGTCTCGTCAGCGATTTTGAGAACAATGTCTTTCTTGGTCATCGCTTTCACCCCCTTCATGAAAGGAGACACATTGGCCTATATTTTTATAAATAATTTATCACTAAAGAGTTACAACGTCAATAAAAATCTTTTCTCACCCAACAGGTTTTCGATATCCTGAAAGAATTCTGGCCGTGGCTGCACGAAGAGCTCGCGCGAAACCAGGACCTTGAGCCTTTCCTTTTGGGGAGAATCCATGTGGAGGTAGACAGGGATATTGCCGGGGGAGGCGGCGAGGCGGTCCTTGAGCGAAACGAGGATATTCTCCTTAAACCCGCTCAAATCTATATTTATGGCGGTTATCATGCGGTAGGACTCATCAATGGGCGTGACGTTGCTGGCCAGGATCTTCGGTGACTCTTCTCTCAAGGAGAGCCGGCCCTGGATAAGCACCACGGAGCTGCCGACGAGGCTGTGGCTCACCCCTTTATAAGTATCTGGAAAAACAAGGACTTCGAGCGAACCGGTCAGGTCCTCGACGCGCAGGATGGCCATCTTTTCACCCCTGGCCCGTGTCACCGTGGGCTTTATCTTAGTGATGAGCGCCACGATGCGCACCTGCTGGTTGTCCTTCTGGCCGGCCAACTCGATGACAGGGCACGTGGAAAAAGGCCTGACGAGGTGCTCGTAACGGGACATCGGGTGGCCGGTAACGTAAAATCCCAGGATGTCTTTCTCAAACGACAACAGTTGCACGTCAGGCCACTCCTTGATGTCCGGCACCTTCACGCGGAAGCGCTGGAAGCCGGCGTCCTCGGCAACCCCGCCGTCGAAAAACGAGAGCTGGCCGCTCGAGCGATCCCGGTGGCTCTTGGCCGCCTGGTCCAGGCACTCCTGCAACATGCTCATCATCTGCGCGCGCTTGAGGCCGAAGGCGTCCATGGCGCCGCACTTGATGAGGCTCTCCACCACCTTGCGGTTGACGAGGCGCTGGTCCACGCGTTCGCAGAAATCTTCCAACCCCTGGAAGGAACCGCCCTGCCGGCGCGCCTCCACGATCGAATCGATGGCGCTCTGGCCCACGTTCTTGACCGCCAGCAGGCCGAATCGGATGGTCTTTTCGTCTTGGACCGTGAACTTCGAAAAGCTCCCGTTGACCGTCGGCGGGTGAACGGTCAGGCCCATGCGCTGACACTCCTTGACGTATTCGACGACCTTATCCGTGTGCTCTTTTTCGCTGGTCAAGAGGGCGGTCATGAACTCGACGGGATAGTTCGCCTTGAGGAACGCCGTCCGGTAGGAGATGACCGCGTACGCGGCCGAGTGGCTGCGGTTGAAGCCGTAGCCGGAGAAATACTCTATCAGGTCGAAGATCTTCTTGGCGATGCGCTCCGAGATGCGGTTCGCGACGCACCCCTCGACAAAACGATGGCGCAGGCGCTCCATCTCCTCGGGGATCTTCTTGGCCATGCCCCGGCGCAGCAAGTCGGCCTGGGCGAGGCTGAAGCCCGCCAGCTCCGAGGCGATCTGCATGACCTGCTCCTGGTAGACCATGATGCCATAGGTGTCCTTCAGGAACTTCTCGAGCTTCGGGTGGTCGTAGCTGATGGGCTTTAGGCCGTGCTTCCTCTTGATGAAGTCGTCGAGCATGCCGCTGCCGATGGGGCCCGGCCGGTAGAGCGCCAGGAGAGCAATGATGTCCTCGAAGACCGTGGGCACGAGCTTGTGCAGGAGATCGCGCATGCCGGGGGACTCCAATTGGAAGACGCCGATGGTCTGGGCGCTGGTAAAGAGCTCGAAGGTCTTGCCGTCGTCCATGGGGATCGCGCTGATGTCGATGTCGACGTCCCGCGTCCTCTTGACGATCTTGACCGCCTCGTCGATCACGGTGAGCGTGCGCAGGCCCAGGAAGTCCATTTTCAAGAGGCCTATCTTCTCGAGAGACTTCATCGAAAATCCCGAGGTGATCTGGTCCTCGTCGATCTTGCACAGCGGCATGTAGTCGCTCAATGGCCGGTCGCCGATGACCACCCCGGCCGCGTGGACCGAGGCGTGGCGCGAAAGACCCTCTAGGTCCTTGGCCGTGTTGATGAGCTCCTTGACCGTCCGGTCGGTCTCGTAGAGGTGCTTCAACTCGTCGGTCTTCAGAGCGTCTTCGAGGGTGATGCCCAGCTCCGCGGGCACGAGCTTGGCGATGCGGTCCACCTCCGCGTAGGGCACGGCCATGACGCGGCCCACGTCGCGGATCACGGCGCGCGCGAGCATCGTCCCGAACGTGATGATCTGCGCGACGTTCTCCTTGCCGTACTTCTGGTTCACGTAGTCGATGACCTCCTGGCGCCGCTCGAAGCAGAAATCGATGTCGATGTCCGGCAGGCCCACGCGCTCAGGGTTCAAAAATCTTTCAAAGAGGAGCTTGTGCTTCAAGGGATCGAGTTCCGTGATCCCCAACAGATAGCTCACGAGGCTGCCCGCGGCCGAGCCGCGGCCCGGCCCGACGGGGATCCCCTTGCTTCTGGCGTAGCGGATGAAGTCCCAGACGATCAAAAAGTAGCTGACAAAGCCCATCTGCCTGATAAGACCCAGCTCGTGCTCCAGGCGCTCGCTTATTTCCTTCGTGACGCGGCCGCCGAAGCGGCGCGCAAGACCCTCTTCGCACAGCTGCTTCAAGTACTGCTCGTTGGTCATGCCGCCGGGCGGCTGGAACTGCGGCAGGTGGATTTTGCCGAAATCCAGGTCGAGGTTGCAGCGCTCGGCGATGGAAAGCGTGTTCGTCACCGCCTCGGGCGCATACTTGAAGAGGGCCGCCATCTCCTGGGCGTCCTTGAAATAAAACTCATTCGTCTGGAAGCGCATACGGTTGGGGTCGTCGAGGGTCGTCTGCGTCTGGATGCACAACAGCGCCTCGTGGGAGTAGGCGTTCGCCTTCTTGAGGTAGTGCACGTCGTTCGTGGCCAAAAGCGGGAGGTTGAGTTCCTTGGCGATCCTGAGCAGGCCCTCGTTGACGATGCGCTGCTCCGGGATGAGGTTCTCCTGGATCTCGAGGAAGAAGTTGCTGTCGCCGAACATCATGCGGAAGTCGTCGGCGGCCTTGAGGGCGTCGTGGAAACGGTTTTCGATAAGGCAACAGGCCAACTCGCCCTTAAGGCACGCCGAGGAGCCGATGAGGCCCCTGACGTGCTGGGCCAGGATCTCCTTGTCGATCCGCGGCCGGTAGTAGTAGCCCTCAAGGTAGGCGAGCGAGACGAGCTTGGCGAGATTACGGTACCCCTCCTCGCTCTCGGCGAGAAGGATGAAGTGGTTGAGGCCGTCGCTGATATTCTCGTTCCTGTCGAATCGGCTCCGGGAGGCGATGTACGCCTCGCAGCCGATGATGGGCTTGATGCCCTGGCGCCTCGCCTCCTCGTAGAACTCGATGGCGCCGAACATGTTGCCGTGGTCCGTGATGGCGACGGCCGGCATGCCGAAGGCGACCGCCTGACTGATGAGCTCTTTGATGCGGCAGGCGCCGTCGAGGAGGCTATACTGGGTGTGGAGATGCAGGTGGACGAAGTTCGGGGCGGACATGAGGACTTTCCTGGAGGCGTCTATTTACGCACAGCGCCTCCCCCGTGTTTCTTGTACTATTCTACGCTGAATAACGCATATGGGCAATGGGAAATTCCCCTTCGCAGACAATCAGAAGTTTTTCGGCAAACGTCGGCAAGGGATTGCATTTTTGCCGTAGCGACACGGGTCAATGGAGCGCAACGGCGAAAATGCAAACCGAAGCAGACGGCGAAAAACTTCGTCTGCGGAGGGGGATTTCCCATTGCCGCACCCCACAAACTATTCCCACTCGATGGTCGAGGGCGGTTTGGAGCTGATGTCGTAGACGACGCGGTTGACGCCCTTGACCTCGTTGATGATGCGGCTGGAGACCTTGGCCAAAAGCTCCGGCGGCAGCCGGACCCAGTCCGCGGTCATCCCGTCCGTGCTGGCGACGCAGCGCAGGCCGATGACGTAGTCGTAGGTGCGCTCGTCGCCCATGACGCCCACGCTCTTGACACACAAAAGGACCGCGAAAGACTGCCAGACCTCCTCGTAGAGGCCGGCCCTGCGGATCTCGGAGACGAAGATCTCGTCGGCCTGGCGCAGGATGTCGAGGCGCTCGGACGTCACCTCGCCGATGATGCGCACGGCGAGGCCCGGCCCTGGGAAGGGCTGGCGCGTGATGATCTCCTGCGGCAGGCCCAGCTGCTTGGCGATCTCGCGCACCTCGTCCTTGAAGAGCTCGCGCAGGGGCTCGATCAGCTTCAGGTCCATGCGCTGCGGCAGGCCGCCGACGTTGTGATGTGTCTTGATCTTGGCCGAGGGCGACCCCGTGGCAGAGACGGACTCGATGACGTCCGGATACAGCGTCCCCTGGACCAGGTGGTGGACGCGGCGGACCTTCCTTGCCTCCTCCTCGAAGACGCGGACGAACTCTTCGCCGATGATCCGGCGTTTCTTTTCAGGGTCTGTCACGCCGATGAGGCGCTTCAAAAATCGCTTGCGCGCATCCACGAAATCCAGGTTCATGTGGAACCCGGCGCGGAAGATGGACTTTATCTCCTCGGGCTCCTTGTTGCGCACGAGGCCGTTGTCGACGAAGATGCAGTGCAGCTGGCGACCGACGGCCTTGTGCACGAGGGCCGCGGCGACCGACGAATCCACCCCGCCGCTCAGGCCGCAGACCACGTTGTTCTTTCCCACCGTCTCGCGGATCTGGGCGACCGTGTCCCGGATAAAGGCGCCCATCTCCCAGCTCGGCCGGCAGCGGCAGACGCGGTAAAGGAAATTGGAAACGATCTGGCTGCCGCGGGCCGTGTGCACGACCTCAGGGTGGAATTGAACGCCGAAGAAGCGACGGTCCTTGCTGCGAAACGCGGCAAAGGGTGTGCTCAAGGTGTGCGCGATGACCTGGAAACCCTTAGGTAAACGGGTAACGTAATCTCCATGACTCATCCACGACGTGAGATTGCCGGGCAGGCCATTGAACAAATCGGTGTGGTCATCAATAAAGAGTTCCTGGCGGCCGTACTCCCGCTCGCGCGTCCTCTTGACCTTGCCGCCCAGGGCATGGGCCATCAACTGCTGACCGTAACAGATACCCAGAATCGGGATGCCCAGCTTGAAGATGCCCTTGTCGCACTTTGGGCTCTTGTCGTCATAGACGCTCGCCGGACCCCCCGAAAGGACGAGGCCGCGCGGTCCGATCTTCTTGATCTCATCGGCCGAGGTGCCATGGCTGATAATCTTGCTGAAGACCTTGTTCTCGCGGATGCGGCGGGCGATGAGCTGCGTGTACTGGGAGCCGAAGTCGAGGATGAGGACGGCGTTCTTGAGGTTGTTGGGAGCCGTGGTGGGCCGGCGCTCTTTCTTGCTGCGCCCCCCCCGCCTCGCAGCCGCAAAACGTTTCGGCTGTCTGAAGCGGCGCGCGGCCTTCTTGAGGGGTTTCTTGGTCTTCTTGACGCCCTTGGGTCTCTTCCTGACTTTCTTCTTCAAACCAACCTCCGCTCTTGCTACTTGCCCATTCCTACGCGCTGGACGACCTGGAAGATCTTGCCCTCGGTCTGTATGGACGGTGCGATGATGATCTCGACGTCGTGCATCTCCCGGATGGTGGCCGCGCCCAGGCAACCCATCGAGGTCGTCAGCGCCCCCATCAGGTTTTGCGAGCCGTCGTCCACCTTGGCCGGGCCGAAGAGGATCTCTTCGAGCGTCCCGGACGTGCCCACCTGGACGCGTGTGCCGCGCGGCAGGTTGGCGTGGGATGTTGCCATGCCCCAATGATACCCGCGACCGGGCGCCTCGACGGCGCGCGCAAAGGCGGAACCCACCATGACCGCGTCAGCACCGGCGGCAAAGGCCTTGCAGATCTCGCCGCCGATACGCATGCCGCCGTCCGTGATGACGGGGACATATCTGCCGGTGCGCTTGTAATACTGGTCGCGGCCAGCCGCCGCGTCGACCGTGGCCGTCACCTGCGGCACGCCGATGCCCAGGACGCCGCGCGTCGTGCACGCTGCGCCCGGGCCGATACCGATCAAAAGGCCGGCAGCGCCTGTCTCCAGGAGCTCCAGCGTCACCTCGTATGTGACGCAGTTACCGATGATGACGGGGACCTTGGTCTTGGCGCAGAATTTTTTAAGATCCAGGGGCTTGTAGGCCTTGGCGATGTGCTTGACGGTCGTGACCGTGGATTGGACGACGAAAAGGTCGGCGCCCGCTTCCTCGGCGATGGCGGCGAACCGTTCGGCGTTCTGAGGGATGCAGCTGACCGCCGCCGGCGCCTTCTTCTTCTTGATTTCCTCGACACGCTTGGCGACCAGCTTCTCCTTGACAGGCCGGGTATAGACCTCCTGGACAAGGCGGGTGGCCTCCTGCGGCGTGGCCTGGGCGATCTGGTCGAGGACCTTGGCCGGGCTATCGTAGCGCGTCTGGACGCCGTCCAGGTTCAGGACCGCGATGCCACCCAGACGGCCCATCTCCACGGCAAAGCGCACGTCCACGACCCCGTCCATGGCCGCGGCCATGATCGGGACGCGGTACAGCTTGCCCCCCAGCTCCCAGGAGGGGTCCACCTCAGCTGGGTTGATCGTGACCATGCCCGGCACCAGAGCGACCTCGTCAAACCCGTAACAGCGCCTGGCGCGCCTGTTCATGCCGATCCATTCCGCCATCGGGACCTCCGAGATAGGTCAAATTTACTTAGAAGAAAGTTGACCTATTTTACCCGCAAATTCCCTGCCTGTCAAGCCAATAGCTCCCCATAAAAACTGAGACTTTTTGACCAGGTCATTTAGTCTCAAATAGTGAGACTGAAAGACCTGGTCAAAAAGTCTCAAATTTACTTTCTATCCCCTAGCGTTCCCTTAGTACATTCCGCCGCCCGGCGGCATCGGGGGCATGCCGGGCTTCTCTTTCTCCGGCAGGTCTGTCACGAGGCCCTCGGTCGTCAAAAGAAGCGATGCGATGCTGGCCGCGTTCTCCAACGCCGTCCGCGTCACTTTCGTCGGGTCGATGATGCCTGATTCGAGCATGTCGACGTATTCTTCGGTGTTGACGTCGAAGCCGACGTTCTTCTTCTCGCCCTTGACGCGCTGGACGACCACCGAACCATCCACGCCGGCGTTGGCCGTCAGCTGGCGTATCGGCTCCTCGAGGGCCCGGCGCACGATGTTCACGCCGACCTTCTCGTCGTCATCGGAGACCTTGATATCTTCGAGGGCGCTGATGCAGCGCAAAAGCGCCACGCCGCCGCCAGGGACGATGCCTTCCTGGACCGCAGCGCGGGTGGCGTGGAGCGCGTCCTCGACACGCGCCTTTTTCTCTTTCATCTCCGTCTCGGTCGCGGCGCCGACATTGATCACCGCCACGCCGCCGGAGAGCTTGGCCAGGCGCTCCTGGAGCTTCTCCTTGTCATAGTCCGAATCGCTCTCGTCGATCTGCTTCTTGATCTGCGCGATGCGGCCGTTGATGGCCTGCGTCTTGCCCGCGCCCTCGATGATGGTCGTGTTTTCCTTGTCGACCTTGACGCGCTTGGCGCGGCCGAGGTCGGAGACGTCCAGGCTTTCCAGCTTGACCCCCAGGTCCTCGGTGATGGCGCGGCCGCCCGTCAGGATTGCGATGTCCTCGATCATGGCTCGCCGACGGTCACCGTAGCCCGGCGCCTTGACAGCGCAGCACTGAAAGGTCCCGCGCAGCTTGTTGACGACGAGGGTCGTCAACGCCTCGCCCTCGATGTCCTCGGCGATCATCATGAGCGGCTTGCCCGTGCGGGCGATCTTCTCCAAGAGAGGAAGAATGTCCTTGATCGCGGATATCTTCTTCTCATAGATGAGGATGTAGGGCTCCTCCAGGACCGTCTCCATGCGCTCGGCGTCGGTCACAAAGTAAGGAGACAGGTACCCCTGGTCGAACTGCATGCCCTCGACGACGTCCAGGGTCGTGGCCGTGGACTTGGCCTCCTCGACCGTGATGACCCCGTCCTTGCCGACCTTCTCCATGGCCTCGGCGATGTCTGAACCGATCTTCTCGTCGCCGTTGGCCGCGATGGCCGCGACCTGAGCCACTTCTTTCTTGCCCTTGATGGTCGTCGAAAGCTCCCTGAGCTCGTTGACGACGGCCGTGACGGCCTTCTCGATGCCGCGCTTGAGACCCATCGGGTTCATGCCGGCCGTGACGCTCTTCAGGCCCTCGCGGTAGATGGACTCGGCCAGGACGGTCGCGGTCGTGGTGCCGTCACCGGCCACGTCTGACGTCTTCTCGGCGACCTCCTTGACCATCTGGGCGCCCATGTTCTTGAACGGGTCCTCGAGCTCAATCTCCTTGGCAACGCTGACGCCGTCTTTGGTGATGGTCGGGGAGCCAAACTTCTTGTCCAAAACGATGTTGCGGCCTTTGGGCCCCAGCGTCACCTTGACGGCCTTGGACAGCTCCTCAACCCCGGCGAGGATCTCGCGCCTCGCCTCATCGCTGAACTTCAGCTGCTTTGCCATAATAGCCTCCTTTTACCTTACAGCCATCCCGCACAATAACATCCCTATGGAACAGCGTAATATATCTGCCGAAGGCAGACATCCCGAGACATCCCGCCGAAGGCGGGATGACGAGGACGAGACCGCAATCGGAGCACGGACCTTCTGCCGCTGCACTGACCTTATAGGTCTCGTCCGCCGCCTGTTTTGACGCCCCTATTTCTTGCTCTTTGACTCTCCATCGCCCATAATGGCGAGGATATCCTCTTCACGCACGATCAAAAGCTCTTCGCCGTCCTTGGTCGTAACCTCAGTGCCCGAATACTTGCCATAGAGCACGATGTCGCCCACCTTGACCTCGGGGGACCGGACCTCTCCGCTATCCAAGACCTTACCCTTGCCCACGGCAATGACCTTGCCCTCCTGCGGCTTCTCCTTTGCCGTGTCCGGCAGGATGATGCCGCCTTTGGTCTTCTCCTGGGCCTCGAGCGGCTTGATCACGATCCTGTCACTCAATGGCTGCATCTTCATGCACACCTCCCCTTGTTTATTTCTATTGCTCCACCCCTGCATGTCGCTATTTTCATTCCTTCAAGCAGGGGGTTTCCTATTTTTGGCAACCAAATGACCTGACTGCTAATTAACTGCCTAAAAAATGGCGCGAATGAGCGCCAAACGGTATTTAGCACTCCATTTCCTCGAGTGCTAATTTTAAACAAACAAAAAAAACTTGTCAAGAATTTTTTTTCAACTTCGTTTTGAGCGCCACCAAAGCCAGGCCTTTGTGGATCAGCTCACCGTCGATACGACGAAGAAAACGCGTATATGGCCGCACGAGCTGCGCGTCGCCTCCTGTGGCAACTACCTTAAACCTTTTGCGTTGTCCTGACAAGAGCCGTGCCAAGATGCCATCACACGCCCCAGCCACGCCGTAAATGAGCCCTGCGCGGATACTGCTCTTTGTGTCTCGGCCGATGAGCTCAGCCGGCAGGGCCAGCTCCACATAGGGCAGCAGCGCTGTCCTGCGCTCGAGCGCTTCCTGCATCATCCTAAAACCCGGCACAATGAGCCCGCCCAAGTACGCCCCCTCGCGCGAGACCACGTCAAACGTGATGGCCGTGCCAAAGTCAACAACGACCAACCCAGGGCCATAGAGCATCTTGGCTGCGTAGGCGCCCACCAGCCTGTCCTGGCCCACCTGGCCTGGCTTGCGGTAGAGGTTCTTGATGGGCACGACCACGTCCTTGCCCGTAAAATAGACCGGCACAGCCAAAGTCTTATCCAAGACCCTGCGCGCCCCGCTATTCACGGACGCGACCACGCTGCACGCGCAGACCGCGCTCAAGTGCTCCTTGCGCGGCAGAAACCTTTCCACGAGCCTGCGGACGAGCCGGCTCACCCCTGCCTCGCTCAGGGCCTGCGTGGGCAACGATCGGCAGACGAGCACCTTGCCCCTGCGCACCAGGCCAAAGGTGGCATTGGTATTGCCGATGTCCACGGTAAGGACCGTCATAGGATCTCCAGGGACCCGGAGGCCACGCGCTCCTGCGTCCCATGATGCCCGCGCACGATGAGCCCTCCGTCCTCGTCAAAGTCCACGGCATAGCCGGTGACCTCGCGCTCGCCGTTCGTGATCTTCACGTGGCTGCCCAGGAAGAGCAGCGAGAGGACGCGCAGGTCGTCCAGGATGAGCCTGAACCTCTGCTCCGACAACAGCCGGTACCCTTGATCGAGCTCCTTCAATATTACGTGGACGAGGTCCGCGATGTCAAAGGTCCGGTTCAAAATGCTCGCCAGCGAGCCAGCGCCGTCAGGCAGCTCGCTGGCCGGAATGTTCACGTTCAGGCCCACGCCGACCACCACATAGTCCACCTTGCCACCGGTGAGGTTCATCTCCGTCAGGATGCCACACACCTTCCTCTCCTCGACCAGCACGTCATTTGGCCACTTGATGGACACGCCGCTGACCCCGAGCTCCTGCAACGCCCTGGCCATGGCCCAGCCGGTCATCAGCGTGATGCGCGACGCCCGCTCCGCCTCGATATCCGGCCTCAATATAAAAGAAAAGTAGAGCCCGCCCTGGGGCGAGACCCAGCCCTTGGCATGCCTGCCGCGGCCGTGCGTCTGGCTCCTGGCAAAGACGACGGTTCCCTCCGGCTCGCCCTCGCGCGCCAGAAAGTGGCACAGGTCATTGGTCGACGTCACCAGGTCATACGCCAGCACCTTGCGGCCGATGACCTCCGTGCCGAGGCTCGCCTTGCTCTGGCGCTGCTTGAATATATGCGCCAACCCTTCATCCATGCTTCACATCACCTTGTCAAACTGAGACAAAGGTCCGACCTTTGTCCCACTTTGACCGTTGCCTGATTTTCTCTGCGAGTTTACCTACGATGAGTCCGACGACACCCGCATATATAATGCGGAAAAAAACAAATAAGAGACCGGTTTCCCAATAAAACAGCCTGAAACATGCAGCGCCTCTGTCTGCCGTCATCCTGGGAAAAATCACATATCTGCCGTACAAAGTCTCCAAGGGCGACAGGAACGTGCGTAACTCGGCGACCAGCCACCCGCCGGGGCCCGAAAGGACCCTATTCAGAAAAAGGAGCTGCACGCATCCCCATATAAACAGGAATGCATACTGTGCACCTATAGCTATGAGGCCATATTTTTGCCACGGCGCGCGCTTGACCCATTTATTCAAAACAAAAAAGGCACCCCCTGAATATACAATGAACGCCGGCAGAACGCTCAAAAGAAAAGCCTCCAGAGAGGGATACCCATGCGTCAGTTTCAGAAGGAGAAACAGGAAAGGCAAGATCACGGCGCCTAGAAATATCCCGCCCAACACAGTCACTCCCAGGGGTCTCTTTTCAACCATGCTGTCACCCAGGTCCTCAATCGATGCTGCCGTCGCCCGGCGTGTAAGGATATGGCATGGAAGGCATGGACGGACTCCAGCCCTCCTGGGCGGCCCGGCATTCGCCCGAATTGTCGCAGGCGAAGACGGCGCCGGTTTCGTTCGCCTCAAAAATGTAGCGGCCGGTGTGATTCATCTTTGTGGGCACGGCCCTCAGGACATAGCCGTCCGGCATGCCTTCGATATAATACCTGTAACCGTGCGACTCCTCCCGGGCGAGTTCTTTCAGCGAAGCGTCCTTGCCCAGCGCCTCAAGACTCTCGGGGTATGAGCCATACTGATCTCTGTATATAGCGCACGCCTCTTGGATCGTCCGGCAGGAAAAATAAGCCCTGTATTCGTTGGCGCTTATCGATGCGGCCACCATGTTGGGAAGGACGATTTCTTTGACGATCCAGCCGACCACGATGAATATAATCAAAAGGACGAGAATCTTTTTCATGCTTTCTTGAATGTTTGGGCGGGCTGGTCAGGGGCTTGGATTCGGCCACGAAGAGAGGGATCGGCCAGGCCAGGGCCCGGTAATCGGCAGGGTAGATTATATCACACATTCGGTTAGGTTTTGGAAAAAGAGGCTCTTTTTTGTGCTATAATTACGCCCTAGCGTTGTCCGGCGGCAAGCTCCGAGATATTCATGCGCAGACGCGCCCTCACAGAAGGTTCGATCATCTCCTCCCTCTTGACCCTCGCGGTGCCCATCATCTTGGCAAACATCCTGCAGACCGCCTATCAATTGACGGACACCTTTTGGGTCGGCCGTTTGGGCGCAGAGGCCGTGGCCTCCATCTCCCTCTGTTTCCCCGTCCTTTTCCTGCTCATCTCCCTCGGCGCAGGGATCGTCATCTCCGGCACCATCCTTGTGGCGCAATACACGGGCAGGGACGACAAGCGGGCCGCAGACCACGTGGCCGGCCAGACCCTCGTCATGATGCTCCTCGCCTCCGGGATCGTCTCCATCGTCGGATACATCCTGACGCCTTTTTTCATAAAGCTCATGGGCGCCGACGACGGGGTCACGGTGGACGCCATCGCGTACCTGCGCATCTCCCTGGCCGGCCTGGCGTTCGTGTTCGGTTACTTTGTCTTCCAGGCGCTCATGCGTGGGGTGGGCGACGTGAAGACCCCCCTCTATATCGTCCTTGGCGCGGTCCTGCTCAACGTCATCATTGACCCCATGTTTATTTTCGGCTGGGGCGTCTTGCCCGCCATGGGCGTCAAAGGGGCGGCGTATGCGACGATCATCTCGCAGGGCCTGGCCGCTGTCCTGGGCATCCTTCTGCTCTTCAGCGGCCGCTACGGCATCCACCTGCGTCTCGCCGCCTTGCGGCCGGACATCTCCCTGGTCATGCGCATGTTCCGTCTGGGCGTCCCGTCTTCCCTGGAACAGTCCGCGCGCGCCGTGGCGTTTATGATCCTGACGGCCCTCGTCTCAAGTTTTGGCACCAAGACCATCGCCGCCTACGGGATCGGCACCCGGCTCCTGAGCTTTATCATCTTGCCCTCTCTCGGCCTTTCGATGGCCACCACCACCCTTATCGGCCAGAACATGGGCGCCGGAAAGCTTGCGCGCGCCGAGAGCATCGCCCGCACGGCGACGCTCGGCGCCTTCCTCATCCTGACAGGCCTCGGCGTCGTCTTCTTCGTCTTTGCCCCGACGCTCGTGCGGACGTTCATCCCGGGCAACCCGGATGTCATCGCCGCCGGCGTCGCCTTTGTGCGCGCCATGGCCTTCACCTTCGGCCTGATCGGCGTCCAACAGGTATTGACCGGCGTCTTTCGGGGCTGCGGGGATACGGTGATAGCCATGGTCATCGCCATCATCTCCTTGTGGGTCCTGCGCTTTCCTTTGGCCTACATCCTCTCAAAACACACCCCGCTCGGCGAGAACGGCATCTGGTGGGCCTTTCCCATAAGCAATATCCTGGCGGCGGCCACAACCGGCATATGGTTTCTCAGAGGCAGTTGGAAAAAGAGAAACGCGATCGAGGAATTTGGAATCCTGGAGAAAGTGGCAAAAGAAGCTATCGTGGAAGGCGGCTTTGATTGATGAAACCCGAGGACAGGGCCTATATTTTGCAGAACGCCGGTAAGATGACGGTGGCGCAGATGGCGCAGCACCTGGGCCTTAAAGAACGGACGGTGCGCCGGTTCCTGGAAGGCCGGCAAAAGACGCCGCCAGCCGCCGCAGGGGGTCTGCGGCCGCGCGCCAAGGGGCTGGGATGGTCGATCATCCTCATCGTCGTGCTCGGCGCAGCTGTCCATGCCAACAGCGTCGGGGGAGACTTCATATGGGACGACGAGCACCTCGTGCAGAACAACACGTATATCCGCAACCCCGCAAACTTCATAGGCCTTTTCACGAAAAAGGAGATCAGGAAAGAATACGCCTTTTACCGGCCCCTGCAGGAAGCGAGCTATGCGCTCGACTATGCCCTGTGGCGCGGCAACGCCGCAGGCTATCACCTGACCAACATCGCGCTGCATATCGGCGTGGCACTGTGCGTCTTCTGGCTGATGAACCTGCTTTTCGGCCGCGTGTTTCTCTCCCTTGTCGCAGCCGGTCTTTTCTGCGTTCACCCGGCGCACACCGAGGCCGTGGCGTATATCTCTGGAAGGGCTGACCCTTTGGTCTCGCTCTTTCTTCTGCTCTCCTTCATCCTCTACGTCAAGCAGACTGAACGCCGCGACCTTGAGCCGTGGCTCCTCGGCGCGATGCTGCTGAGTTACGCCTGCGCGCTCCTGAGCAGGGAGAACAGTCTCATCCTTCCTGTCCTGCTCACCTTCTACCACGCCGTTTTTAAGAAAGGCCGGCCTGGCGCTCCTCTGTTCGCCGTCTGGGGCGCGGCCGCGTCATACGTGCTCGTGCGCCTGACCCTCCTGCGGTTCTTCCTGACTTTGCCAGAGGCACAGACCTCGGTCTGGCAACGGCTGCCGGGGTCTTTTGTGGCGCTCACCCAATACCTGAGGCTCCTCGTCGCCCCCTTCGGCCTGCACATGGAATACGGCATGGGGGTCTTTCCCTGGTCAGACGTGCGCGCCCCGGCAGGCGCGGCCCTGCTTCTGGCCCTGATCTTTTACGCCTTCAAGAAACGCGGCAGCGCCCCCTTGATCACATTTTTCATCGGCTGGTTCTTCCTGACGCTCCTGCCGCAGGCCAATCTCTTGCCGGTCAACGCCTACATGAGCGAACACTGGCTGTATCTTCCCTCTATCGGGTTTTTTGTCCTTCTGGCCGCCGGGCTTGACAAGCTCTATCAGCGTCGGAGCAAAGGTCTCGCTGCCGCGGCAGCGGCCGGGATCGGCCTATTTTTCGCGGCCTTGACTGTCCAACAGAACAACTACTGGAACGACCCCTTCCTCTTCTACGAGAAGACGCTGGCCTACGCGCCCCAGAGCGCGCGCCTGCTCAACAACCTCGGCATCCTGACTTATGAAAAGGGCGATGCCAAAAAGGCAACCGCCCTTTTTGAAAAAGCCATCGCCGCAGAACCGGATTACATCGAGGCCTACAACAACCTCGGCAACATCCACAAGGACGCCGGCCGGTTCGACGAGGCGACGGCCCTCTTCACCAAGGCCATCGCCCTGGACCCCAACTACGCCGAGGCGTACAACAACCTGGCCATTGTCGCCTTCCTTGAAGGCCAGCCTGAGCGGGCCATCCCCCTATTTGAAAAGGCCATCGCCCTGCAGCCCGACTTCGGCAAGGCCTACTTCAATCTCGCCGCCGCCCTCTTCCAGCTAAAAAAATACGGCCTTGCCGCGCGCTACTACGACAAGGCCGTGGAGCTGGGCGTCTCCAACCCCGCGTTCGCCGAAAGACTGGGCCGCGCCCGATAAGCGGTATCTGTCCCTTTCTACCTCCTGTAGCGGACGGGCAGTTCCGGAAGATCCGCCTCCGCCGTGCCGTCCATGTAGACCTTGACGAAGATCTGTCCGTAGCCTGCCTTGTCGCCTGCGCCGACCGGCCGGAAGGTGCACTTCCAGTAATCCCCGGAAGAATCATTCTGCAACGTGACGCTGTACAGGAAGTACTGGTCCAGCGCCACCCCCCTGTCCGTCAGCGCCTTCTCCGCCGCGTCGACAGCCTGCTTCAGAGAAAGCGCGGGCGCGTTCTGAGCCAGGAGCCACGGAGCCGGAAGCAGCAAGCTTAGAAAGACAATGAGGGCCAATGCCCCTGCCGATCTTCTCCTCATCTTTTCCTCCTCTCGTTTGTCAAAAACGCCCGACAATGCGAACGGTCTTAACCCAAGGATGCGCCCCCCCACGGACCACGGCACGGGGACGTCCGCTATCGACCCGCGACATGCAGTTTTTTCTTCTTCTTCAAAACCAAAAGTGTGATGTACATAATCAGGCTGCTGACGAACAAGAACGCCCAGAACGGCTTGATCTCAAGAGTCCTCTCGGTTGCCAGGTCCGCGGCGATATCGATAAACGTGAAGGAAGCGATGATCCCGAAAAGGGCCGCATACTCCCTCCTTAAAACGGTCTTCAGGGAAAAAGGGAGTTCAGGCCTGCGCCACCGCCTGAAGTCCGGGAAGAAGACAGGGGTCTGTCTGGCCCAGTCCAGGAAGACGTTGCCGAATTTTTCGCGCAGAAATTCCTCTTCGGTAAAGATGATGCGCTCATAATAAAACCAGAACCCCGCGCTTCCCAGCAGGACCAGCCACCACACCTCGACGAACATCAATGCCCCGAGCATGATGAGGAAGTTGCCCAGGTAAAGCGGGTTCCTCGTGACCGAATACATCCCAGTGATGTTGAGCTGCCCAGCGGCCTGCCCTTTCGTGTTCCTGCCCGATGTGCCCGACGGCACGTAACCGGCGACCCCGACACGCAAGGCCAGTCCTGAAAGCGAAATCACCAGGCACAGGGCCTCCCAGAAAACCTCCCCAAAGTCACCAAAGAGACGCTCGATGACCTCAGCGTGAAACAAGGCCGCGATGAGCACAGGCAAGATCACCAAAGGGATATAACTCCGCCTCCGGAACAAGAAAGCGCCTTGTTTCTCAAAGTCTTCTCTCAATGCCATGGGGACTCCTTGTTCACTGTCCAGCCCCCTCTCCTGTCTCGAGTCCGACAAACGAAGCAGAGTCCTCAGCGCCGGACCGGGCGCCGGACACCGGGGCAGCGCCCTGACCGGCCGGATGGTCCACCATCAAGACCCTCCACTGGACCCAGTCCAATGGCACGAAACCCACGTACGTGCGCGCGCTGGTCAGGATGCGTTGAGGACTCCCCAGCACCTCCAGCGGCAACCGGATGCGGATTTCGCGGGGCGAGCGGTCTACCTTGACACCATCTGCCGCCAAGACGCGGCTCTGGTCATAGACCTTGTGCGACTTCGACCCGAAGACGACGCGTATCTTCGGCATTTGACCGAAAGGACGGTCCTGTCTGTACCCAAAGACGAGCAGGGACAGTTTCACGTCCCTGGCGACCGGCCGGGACAACTTCAAGGTAAAGACGAGGGCGTCGTCTTCGACGGCGAGAAACTCCTTTTCGATACCGACGAAGCTCACCCTCTCTTCGTCGATCAGGTCCTCCGGCAGCGTGCCGAAATAGCCAGCGGTATGCTGGGACAGGGGCCAGCCAGCCTTATTTTCCTTTAAAAAGACCTGCGGGAAATCCCCAAATATCTCGTCGCTGCGGATAAAAGAAAGCAGGTATTTGCGGCTCGACCTGATCTGGGACCGGTGCGCATCGATGGCGCGGCGGTTCGCGGCCACTTCTGCCGGACCCAACTCCAACCGTTTCCACGCGACGACCTTCTCTGCGTCCGAGGGCGGCGACTCGCGCGTATCGGGATGATAGCCTTTCGGCTGCGGCCAATCGATAAAATGGATCAGATAGGGATACAAGACAGGCTTCATCATCTTCTCCAGGTCCCATAAGGCGACGCAGGCAAACAGGAAGAACGCCTGATGGTCGCCGTTATGGTCCGCCGGATGCGACAGGAACACCTTGGTGGGCCTGAACTTCGTAAGGATGGCCTCCAAGTCCCTGAGGACCTCCTCTCCTTTGTAGGGCGCTTTCGGCCGCCACGCGCTGGCATAGGGGACCGAACGGACCTCGGTCAACATGCTCTTGGCAGGCGGCTCATCTCCCCAGTGGCTTCTCCATATCTCCAGCGTGCGGAAGTCAGGGTACCCCAAAAAAATGAGGTCTTCCTTAGCGCGCCCCAAGACGGCCGCGGCCTGACACGCTTCCTGGTAACGGACCAGACCCATCTCGAGCGCGGCCTTCGGCATAAAAACAGGGTGCTTGCGGTAGACAAAGAACGACCACTCGTTGTTGTCGCCATACGTCAAAAAGACGATCTTGAGAGGCAGCCCCAGCGCCTTCGCTTGTTGGATCACGCCGCCGCAACCCAGGATCTCGTCATCCGGGTGCGGCGCCAGGATGAGGACACGGTCCCCCTTTACCAATTCGAACCGGGGATAGTCCGACCCTTGGGGTTCCACCTGCGTCGCCCGTGCGTGGCCCGGTCCCAAAACCAACAGGGCCAAGACGAGGAGTTTAAAAAAGGGCCTGCTGTCCGACGCGCGGTGCGCCCTTCTATAAGGCCCTACCCAAAACATAAAGGAAGACCTCGGTGCCGGCATAGGGTTCCAAAAAAGTGCGCCTTCTTCCGTACAAGTCATCGAAGCCCATTTTAAGAAAAAAGTCCCTGGCGGCCGGCGAAAGGGTACTCAGGTGCACGCCCTTGACTTGGCTGCGCCTCAAAAGATTCAGATATGTTTCCATCAGCATTTTCCCCACTCCCTGGCGCCGGTAACGGCCGTCGATATTGATGTGGAGGGTCGCCGGGAAAGCGTCGGCGAAATCCTTGCCGAAAAACTCCCCCTTTACAAAACTTAAGAAACCCAGAGATAAAAACCGAAGGTTCGTCCGCGAAAAAAACGTCCTGCGGCGCACCATCTTGACGAAGAGGGACCACATAAGGCACGGCCGCTTCATCGCGCGCACGTCCTTGGCGCCGGTCAGGTACCCGATGACCTCAGCGTTGTCCTCGGCCACAAGGCATGATTCAGGCTCGTGGTCCGTGAAGTACAAGGTCAAAAAATCAGCCAGGACCTCATCGTCCGCAAAGATTTGCTCCCTCGGCAGGCCGAGAAAGGCGGTCTCGCAGCTCAGGCGCCTGACCGCCGGCCTGTCCAGCACCCTAAAGGGCCTGATGGAATATGCCATGCGCCTCCTACGGGCGTTTTCGGCCGTTGCGCCCGGACGGGCCCTTGGCCTTCAGGCGCTTGATCTCGTCGCGCAGGAGCGCGGCGTCTTCGAACTTCAGGTTACGGGCGGCCAGCTCCATCTCGCGCTGCAGGTACGCGATCAGGGACTCGCGCTCATGCTGCTCTAAGCTCTGGCCGGAGAGCTGGGCGACGTAGGTCTTGGCCTCCTCTTCATCCCGCAGGCTCTCGCGGATCTCTTTCTTGACCGTCTCCACCGTGATGCCGTGCTGCTCATTATACTCCAACTGCCGCTTGCGGCGGCGGTTGCTTTCGCGGATGGCCGTGCGCATGGCCTGCGTCTGCTTGTCGGCGTACATCACGACCTGGCCGTTGACGTTGCGCGCGGCGCGGCCGGCGAGCTGGATCAAGGACACGGCGGAGCGCAGAAAACCCTCCTTGTCCGCGTCCAAGACGGCCACGAGCGAGACCTCCGGCAGGTCAAGACCTTCGCGCAGGAGGTTGACTCCGACGAGGGCGTCGAAGGTCTTGGAGCGCAGCTGGCGCAGGATCTCGACGCGCTCGATCGTGTCGATGTCCGAGTGCAGGTAGCGGACCTTGAGGCCCTTCTCCTCCAGGAAGGCGCTCAAGTCCTCGGCCATCTTCTTGGTCAAGGTCGTCACGAGCACGCGTTCGTTCTTCTGCGCCCGCTCACGGATGCGTTGTTCCAGGTCCTTGATCTGGCCCTTGGAAGGTAGGACGAGGACCTCGGGGTCAAGTATGCCCGTCGGACGGATAACCTGCTCGCCGGTCACCCCGCCGGAACGCCTGATCTCGTAGGGGGCGGGCGTGGCCGAGACATAGACCGTCTGTTTGACCAATTGTTGGACCTCTTCAAACTTGAGCGGCCGGTTGTCCAGGCACGACGGAAGGCGGAAGCCGAAGTCGACCAGGACCTGCTTGCGCGCCCGGTCGCCCTCGTGCATGCCGCGTATCTGCGGCACGGTGACGTGGCTCTCGTCAATGAAGACAATGAAGTCCTCGGGAAAGTAGTCAAGGAGGCAGAACGGACGCGAGCCCGGCTCGCGGAACGAGAGGTGGCGCGAATAATTCTCGATGCCGTGGCAATAGCCGACGGTGCGCAGCATCTCCACGTCATAGCGCGTGCGCTGTTCCAGGCGCTGGGCCTCCAGGAGCTTGTTCTGTTTGCGCAGCTCCCTGAGCCGGTCTTCCATTTCCCAGAGGATGGCCTCGCTCGCCTTGTCGATCGCCTCCTGCGGGACGATGTAGTGCTTGGCGGGGTAGATACCGACTGTATCGAGGTCGCCCAACTTCTCGCCTGAGACCGGGTCGAACTCATAGATGGAGCGGATGGTGTCAAGGTCGAGGACGCAACGCACCCCTCTCTCGCCATAGGCGGGGTAGATGTCCACCGTATCGCCCTTGACGCGGACCCTGCCGCGGACGAACTCGTAGTCGTTGCGCTCGTACTGGATGCTCATGAGGCGCCGGACCACGTCGTCACGGCTGACGGTCTGGCCGGCCTTCAAAAAAACCATGAAGTCGCGGTAGTCCTGGGGGCTGCCCAGGTTGTAGATGCAGGATACCGAGGCGACGACCAGCGTGTCGTGCCTTGAAAAGAGCGACGTCGTGGCCGAGAGGCGCAGGCGGTCCAGCCGGTCGTTGATGGCGGCGTCCTTCTCGATGTAGGTGTCCGTCGCGGGGATGTAGGCCTCGGGCTGGTAATAGTCGTAATAACTGACGAAATACTCGACAGCGTTGTGCGGGAAGAACTCCTTGAACTCAAAGTAGAGCTGAGCGGCGAGGGTTTTGTTGTGCGAGATGACGAGGGCCGGCCTGTTCAGGCGCGCGATCACGTTGGCCATGGTGAAGGTCTTGCCGGAGCCCGTGACGCCCAGAAGGGTGGCGGCAGGCCTGCCGGCCTCAACGGCCTGCGTTATCTTGTCAATGGCCTGGGCCTGGTCGCCGGCGGGCCTGAAAGAACTGGTGAGGGTGAACGAAGACATATCGGAAAGGAACGCGTCGGCCCTATCTCGGGTTGCAGCGCGTGAGCTCCAGGGAAAAATCCAAAGCGGGCGACGAGTGCGTCAGGCTGCCCAGGGAGATAAAGTCGACGCCGCGGATGGCGTAGCGCGAAAGGTTTGCGATGCGCATGCCGCCGGAGAGCTCGATGAGCGGCCGTCGGCGGCGGTCAGGGCACAAGCGGGCCAGCCGCGCCAGGGCCCTGCGGACCTGGCCGGGCGAAAAGTTGTCGAGCATCACGATGTCGGGGTCCAGCGCCAAGACGGCCTCGAACTCCTTCAAGCTCTCAGCCTCGACCTCGAAGGGGATAACCGGCCGGCGCTTCTTCAAAAGGCCGTTGATGCGGCTCAAACGCAGGATATGAATGTGGTTTTCCTTAAGGAGGTACTGCTCGCCCAGGTCAAAACGGTGGTTGCGGCCGCCGCCGACAGACACGGCGTACTTTTCGAGAAACCGCAGGAGAGGTGTCGTCTTTCTCGTGTCGAGGACCTGGATGCCCTTGGAGCGCACGCGCTTGACCGCCTCGTGCGTCTGGGTCGCGATCCCGGAGAGATACGAAAGGAAATTCAGGGCAACGCGTTCGCAGGAAAGGACCGTGCGGCCGCGGCCCTTGATCTTCAGGACGACGTCGCCGCGCCGCACGGCAGAGCCCTCCTTTTTCAACGCCGTGACCCGCACCGTTCGGTCAAAGACGCGAAACGCCTCTTGCGCGAACGGCACACCGCACACGACACCCCTTTGCCCGGCCACGACCCTTGCCTCGACGCGCACGCTGGCCGGGATGAAATCCCGGGTCGTGACGTCCTGATGCGCCGCGTCCTCGTTGAGCGCGGCCCGGACAAAACGGCGCACCGATGATTTATTTAAGATCATCGGCGACCTCTTTAAGGCTCTTGATCTGTGACTGCAGTTGCACCAGGCGCTCCTTTTCCCGCGCCACCACCTCTTCGGGCGCGCGCTTGAGGAAGCCCTGTTTCTTCAACAAGGCCTGCTTCTGGTGCGCGTGGCTCTGAAGGTCGGCGATGTCGCGGGCCAGGCGCTCCTTCTCCTTCTTGATGTCGAGAAGCCCTTCCAGCAGCAAGACCCCCTTCACTTTCGGCAGCGCCAGGAACGTCACGGAGTTGCGCGGGGCCTTGTCTGGCTCGGCAAAGGTCACCTCTTGGCAGCCGGCCAGGCGCATGAGGATCGGCACGGATTCTTCCAGCCAGCGGCGTTCGTCCTTGCCGGCGCACATCAACACGACATTGACCTTGGCATTGGGCGGGACGTTCAAAAGGTGCCGGCGATGACGGATGCCCAGCACGCAGGCGTTGACGCTGTCCGTGGCATGGACGCTCGCCCTGTCCTGGAAACGTTTCTCCGGCTTCGGCCATGGCGCGACGCTGATAGTCTCGGGGTGAGCACCCGGCAGCAGGGACGTTATCTCGTCGGTGATGAACGGCAGGAACGGATGAAGCAGGAGGAGCGTCTTCTTCAAGACGTACAGCAGGACCTCCTGTGTCGGACGGCGCTCCAGGCTGATTTTGGCGGTCTCGATGTACACGTCGCAGAAGACCTTCCAGAAGAAGTTCATGACGAGGTTCAACGCCTCGTTGAGCCGGAAGGCATCCATGGCGCGCGTCGTCTTCTTGACGGTCTCATTGAGCTCATGAAGGATCCAGCGGTCGAAGACGCTCAGGTCCTTCGTCCCGACGGCGTCCCCCGTTACCCCCTCCTTCAGGTTCATCAGGATGAAGCGGGAGGCGTTCCAGATCTTGTTGGCGAAGTTGCGGCCCTGCTCAAAGCGCTCACGGGAAAGAAAGATGTCCGAGCCGCTGGCCGCGATGGCGATGAGGCTGAAGCGCAGGGCGTCGGCGCCGTACTGCTCGATGACCTCCAGGGGATCGATGCTGTTGCCCAGGGATTTGGACATCTTGCGGCCTTCGACGTCGCGGACCGTGCCGTGGATGTAGACGTCGGCAAAGGGCTTCTCGCCCATGAACTCGTAACCGGCCATGATCATGCGCGCCACCCAGAAGAAGATGATCTCAGACGCCGTGACGAGCGTCGAGGTCGGATAGAAGTACGCGAGCGTCCCGTCGTCTTTGCGCGGCCAGCCGAAGGTGGCGAAGGGCCACAGCCAAGACGAAAACCAGGTGTCGAGGACGTCCTCGTCCTGCTTCAGGTTCGTGGTGCCGCACTCCGGGCAGTACTTGAGCACGTCGCGTGTGACGATGATCCCCTTGCGCGGGTCCGTTGCGTTCTTGCCGCACTCCTGGCAGTACCACACCGGCAGGCGGTGCCCCCACCAGATCTGGCGCGAGATGCACCAGTCCCTGATATTCTCCATCCAGTTGAGGTACACCTTGGTCCAGCGCTTGGGGGTGAACCGGATCTGGCCCTTCTTCACCGCCGCGATGGCGGGCTGGGCCAGCGGCCTCATCTTCACAAACCACTGCTTGGAGAGGTACGGCTCGATGACCGTGTGGCAGCGGTAGCAATGGCCGACGGCGTGCTTGTGCTTTTCGACCTTCAGCAGGAGCTTGCGCTCGCTTAAGTCCTCGACGATGGCCTGGCGCGCCTCGAAACGATCCATGCCCGCGTATTGGCCGGCGTTCGTGTTCAAGACGGCGTCCGGCTGCATGATGTTGATGAACGCAAGGCCGTGGTTCTTGCCCAGCACATAGTCGTTGGGGTCGTGCGCCGGCGTCACCTTGACGGCGCCCGTGCCGAATTCCTTCTCGACCATGGGGTCGGCGATGACCTTGATCTCCCGTTCCATGAGCGGCAGGATGAGCGTTGCGCCGATGAAACGTCTGTAGCGTTTGTCTTTGGGGTTGACGGCGACCGCCGTGTCGCCCAGCATGGTCTCGGGCCGGGTCGTGGCCACGACGAGACCGTCTTCGAAAACGAAGGCGCCCTTGGCCTTCCCGGCCTTGCGTCCCTTCTTGAGCGCCGCTTTCAAAGGATACTTGATGAAGTAGAGCTTCCCTTCCACGTCGCGGTGGGGCGCCTCCTCGTCGGAGAGCGCGGTCTGGCACCGCGGGCACCAGTTGATGATGTAGTCCCCGCGGTAGATGAGCTTTTTCTCATAGAGCCGGATGAAGACCTCCTGGACTGCGTCCGAGTAGCCCTCGTCCATGGTGAAGCGCTCGCGGGGCCAGTCGCAGCTGGCGCCGAGGCGCTTCAACTGATGGATGATGGTGGAGCCGGACGCGTTCTTCCAGTTCCAAACGCGCACGAGGAACCTTTCACGGCCAAGGTCGCTGCGCTTCAACCCCTCCTTGGCGAGCTCGCGCTCCACGACGTTCTGTGTGGCGATGCCGGCGTGGTCCGTGCCCGGCATCCAGAGGGTCGCGTAGCCCTGCATGCGTCGCGCGCGGATCAGGATGTCCTGGATGGTGTTGTTGAGGGCATGGCCCATGTGCAAGATGCCGGTGACGTTCGGCGGCGGGATGACGATGCAGTACGGCTTCTTGCCCTTGCAGGGCTCGACATGGAAGTGCGAGGTGCGCGCGTACAGCTCAAACCACCTCTGCTCGACGTCCTTGGAATTGTATTGTGCCGGTATCGGCTCACTCATAACAGCCACCTAAGAGATAAGGGAAAAAATCAGACCTTTCTCTCTCATTTTTTGAGACAAATGAGTCTGACTCTTTTGTCTCATTTTGGAGATTGGTCTTTGAGGAGCTTGTACTCGATGCTATCGACGAGCGCCTGCCAGGAGGCCTCGATGATGTTCTCGGAGACGCCGACGGTGGTCCAGGTGTCGCTCTCGTCCTGCGACTGAATGAGGACGCGGACCTTGGCCGCCGTCCCTTCCTTCGCGTCCAGGACGCGGACCTTGAAGTCGGACAGGTGCATCTTCTGCAACTGCGGGTAGAAGGCCTTCAGGGCCTTGCGCAGGGCGTTGTCCAGGGCGTTGACCGGGCCGTCGCCGTCGCTGGAGGTGTGCTCGCGCTGCTTGCCCACCCTGAGCTTGATCGTCGCCTCGGAGGTGACGCGGCCCTTCTTATGCTTCTCGATGATCACGCGGAAGCCCTCGAGCAGGAAAAAGTCCTTAAACTTCTTAAGCGCGCGTTTGACCATGATCTCGAAGCTCGCGTCCGCCGCCTCGAATTGAAAACCATTGTGCTCGAGATCCTGCAGGGCCCTTAAGACCTTTTGGATCTCGGGCGAGTCCTTCTTCAGGTTGAGCTTGAGCTCACGGGCCTTCAAGAGAATGGGCGACTTGCCGGCCAGCTCCGAGACGAGGAGGCGCCGGGCGTTGCCGACGAGGACCGGGTCGATGTGCTCATAGCTCTCCGGGGTTTTTAAGACGGCGTTGATGTGCACGCCGGCCTTGTGGGCAAAGGCGGACTTGCCTGCGAACGGCTGGTTGTCCGCCTGCTTCATGTTGCTGACCTCGCTGACGAAATGCGCGACCTCGGTCAAGGTGCGCAGGCGCTCCTCCGATAGGCACTCCCGCCCCATCTTGAGCTTGAGGATCCCTATGATGGGGATCAAATCCGCGTTGCCGCAGCGCTCGCCGTAGCCGTTGATCGTCCCCTGCACGTGGACGCAGCCCGACTCCACCGCCACGATCGAGTTGGCCACGGCCAGGCCCGCATCGTTGTGCGTGTGGATGCCGAGCGGTGCGGTAATGACCTGACGCACGTCGTTGATGATCCGCGTTACCTCCGACGGCAGGCTGCCGCCGTTCGTGTCGCACAGACACAGGAGCCTCGCCCCGCTCTCCTGCGCGGCGCGCAGGGTCTGCAGGGCGTAGTCGGCGTTGCGCTTGTAGGCGTCAAAGAAGTGCTCGGCGTCATAAATGACCTCGAGCCCCTCGCCCTTAAGGAAACTCACGGAATCCCGGATCATCTTCAGGTTCTCCTCCAGGCTCACGCGCAGCACCTCGCGCACGTGCAGGTCCCAGGACTTGCCAAAGATGGTCGCCGTGCAGCTGCCGCTGGCCACGAGACTCTTTAAGCCCGCATCCTCCTCGGGTTTCACCCCCCCACGCCGCGTGGAGCCGAAGGCCACGAGCTTCGCGTGCTTCAGGGGGCTCTTCTTCAACTCCGCGAAGAAGGCCTTGTCCTTCGGGTTGGACAAGGGGTATCCGCCCTCCACATAGTGAATACCCAGCTCGTCGAGCTTGCGGGCGATGCGCACCTTGTCGTGGACCGAGTACGAGATCCCCTCGGTCTGGGCGCCGTCGCGCAGCGTCGTGTCATAGAGTTCAATCTTCTTCATGTGTGCCTTTCGCATCAGCCCAGGCCGAACTGGCCGTGGATGGAGCGGACCGCCTTCTCGGCGTTCTTCTTCTTGATGATGCACGAGATGCTGATCTCGGAGGTGGTGATCATGTCGATGTTTATTTTGCGGGCGGCCAGGGCCTCGAACATCTTCGCGGCGACGCCCGTGTGGGCCTTCATGCCCACGCCCACGATGGAGACGCGGGCGATGTCCCTGTCCTCGAGGACCTTGTGGGCGCCGATCTTCTTGGCCACCTTCTGCGTCACGGTCTTGGCCTTGTGAAGGTCGCCCAGCGGCACGGTGAAGGAGACGTCCGTCGTGCCCCGGCGGCTGACGTTCTGGACGATCGTGTCCACGTTGATCTCCTGACGCGAGATCTCGCGGAAGATCTTCGCCGCGATGCCCGGCTGGTCCGG
>Ga0172362_10000796_pt1 | contig 26577 bp, 28 predicted proteins | sample LakKivs1_kivu2a2_FD_114534 | JGI IMG/M metagenome (GOLD analysis project Ga0172362, IMG submission 114534) | Sediment microbial communities from Lake Kivu, Rwanda - Sediment s1_kivu2a2 | ecosystem: Environmental > Aquatic > Freshwater > Lake > Sediment | place: Rwanda: Western Province, Lake... | reverse complement strand
TTGATCTCGTTGCCTTCAATTGCCACAACACTATTGATGTGATTGGTCTGCATTACGTGCACGGCTTCGGTCAGTTTCATCTCACTGTCAACGGTGATTACCGGGCGGGACATAAGGTCCTCTGCGACGGCAGCAGCCTCCATTACATAACGGAACTGCTTCCTCCCGCCGGATTCTTTGCGGCGCAGCATTTTCACATCTTTCTTTGGCAGTTCCCGTTTTTCTGTCTCGTAGAGATAGAATGCGAGGTTGCTCTCCGTGATGATACCAGCAAGTGTGCCATCATTATTCACCACGACTACCTTATCATTTCTTTCCCTCATGATGTCGATGACATGGTCGAGGGAATGGTACCTGCTCACAGTGATGGCATCCTCCATGACATCCGCAACGGTCCCCGATAGGCTGTTGACCGTAGCGGATTTCATGAAGTCGGATTTTGTCACGATACCTGCAATATGACCCTCATCCATCACTGGCAGTCCGCTGATGTCCCACTGTATCATCAGCCCGGCTATCTCGCGTGTGGAGGTGTCGGGAGCGATCGTGAGGGGCTCTTGCGTCATCAGGATGCTCACGGGGATGTTGTCGATAGGTCTCCTCCTCCAGATAGGTTCACTCTGTCGCAAACGGTATCCGATGTCCTTCTTAGTGAGGATTCCCACCAGGGTTCCTGCTTCCACGACCGGTACCCGGGAGATCTTGTGCTTGAGCATAAGATTCCTTGCATATGCAACGTGCTCCCCCGGGCTGACAATGTAAACCGGGGAAGTCATGATATCTTGCGCTTGCATGACAATCAACCCCTGGAAAGGGCTTTTACCAGGTCAAATTCCGTCACAAGCCCTATAAGTCTGGTATCTTCGATCACCGGAAGGGCTCCGGCGTTTTTCTTCACCATCTCCCCCGCCGCCTGGTTGACACTCCTGTCAGGAGCGATTGTGTAGAGATTTCCGGAGACGAGCGTCCTTACCGGGAGGGCCATCACCTCCGCGATATCCCCGGTCACCAACTGCTCAAAAACACGCTTGCTCCCCAGGTACTTCATGATATCCGTGGTCGTGATGATACCATAGAGCACTTCATCGCTCACCACAGGCAGCCTGCGGAAACGGTATTTTGTCATCTCCCGCGTGACTTTACCTATCGGGCAGTCAGGTTCTGTGACACGGAGCGATTTGCTCATGATCTCTTCCACGGTGCAGGACACTCTCTCGTTGGCAAGCACGGTCATGACATCCCTCTCCGTGACAATTCCCGCAAGGGACTGGTCCTGGTGGAGGATGGGAATGCCCCCGATCATCTTCCCGGTGATGATAGCGATGGCGTCGCGGAGTGAGGAGGTGTCAGGGAGAGATGTCACCTGCGTCGTCATGATGCTCCTGATACTCTCGTTGACGGCGGAGAGCAGATTTCCGTCATGCTTCACCTGGACCAGGTTGAACTTATCCCCACCGCCAAGGAAGTTAATTACATCCCCGGATGTGACAATTCCGCGCAGTTTTCGGGAGCCCGCATCCACCACGGGGAGCCTGCGGAACCCCCACCGGGTCATCGTCTCCACAGCGCCGAGGATACTCATGGTCTGTGGTACCGATATGACATCTCCTGTAGCGATGGCCATAATCTCCCCCTCCTGCTCCACGACCCTTGATCTAAATTCAATCGGACCCCGGTCAAGCTTCCCGGGCATTTTTAAAAGTTTATCGCTCTGTTTGAAGTTCTTCTCGCTGTGATGCACCATATATAAGCCCCCTGGTATTTGGTGTGGAAGTATCCCGGAACGCCATTAATATCCGGGATTTACTCCTCTCTCTCAATATTCATGGAATTCCATTCAGCACGTCATGCCGGTCAATAATACCAACCAGATCTTCCCCATCAAGGACAGGAAGACGACTGATATCGTGCCTTACCAGCATCTCTGCAGCTTTTTGTAAGCTTTCTCCGGGAGAGACTGTCAGAACTGGCGTGGTCATCACTCCTGCGACCGGGGTGCTTGATGCTCCCTCTGCAGATGCACGCCACCTGCCGTCCCTCAAGAGGTCACGCCGGGAAATGATTCCTACCAGGCGCTTTTTCTTCACCACCGGGAATGCTGAAAAGCCGCTCTCGGTCATCAGAGTATGAATCTTATGGATAGGTTCATCTGCTGGACACTCTACGACCTTCCTGGACATATACTCCCCCACAGTCCCAGGAAGTTTATGTTGTGTGATGATCACCGGGAATATCTCGGAGAGGAGAATCCCGCCGAGAACCTGGCCCTGCTCATTCACAACAGGGATACTGTCCGTACCTTGGCCTCTTATCTCTTTTACAACATTCTCTATAGAGGAATCCGGGTTAACCGGGCGGATATCCCTGATGAAGCCATCGATTGTCACATTCGATCTCGTCGCTGTGATGGTGAGCACCCCTGTGATATCCACGTACCCCATGAGCTTTCGCTTGCCATCGTGTATGAAGATCTCACGATAGATGTCATCGCGCAGCACCTGCCTGGCCCTGGTGGCTTTTTCGTCATATTTGAGGACCGGCACTTCAACCATGAAATCCCGGGCCATTTTCATTGCAGCAGTTCCTCCTCACGGCACAACGGGCAGAGCATCAAATTGTCGATCCGCCTGAGATCATCTGACATCTGGCTGCATCTGCTGCAGATTCCCACTTCCACCTCTTCCAGGCGGTTGATCTCTACGAGGTCGGTCATCAGCTCATTGATCTCCGTGGATACCGTGAGAATGTCACGAACTGTTACAATTCCAATAACCTTGTTCCCCTCGTCAACCACAGGGAGCCGCCTGACCCGGTGCCTGATCATCATGTGCGCCGCATCCTTGACATACTTGTCTGCGCTTACAGTGATGAGGGGAGTGCTCATGATCTCGTGCGCCTGGATGGACCCGGGCTTGAGATCCTTGGCCACTACTTTACAATTGATATCCTCCTCGGTCACGATCCCGATAGGGAGGTTATCCCGGCCAAGAACAATGCAGCTTCCCACCTCATCCCGGCACATGAGCATGGCCGCACGGGCAACGGTACCTTCGTATCCGATGGTAGTAGGGTTGCGCCGCATGACCTCCCGAAGTGGCACCCGGGTATCGAAGCGGATGGTATCGGATGATTTTTTCAATCCATCATCTCCATGTTTTTGACACAAATGGGTTTATTGCAGTTACCAATACGGCAAAGGGTGTCTATATACTTTCTGTCGCTTCGCGCAACAGAGAATCGGGGATAATAAATCTAATAACCACCACCCCCTAAAGGATAGTACCAGATTTTCATGGCCGGGGAATTGATATGATACCGGGTCATGAAGAGGTACACCATGAATATCCTGGTCCAGACCAAGAGACGTCTCTCAAAATTCCTGATGGCTTTTTTCCAGAAAAAGAGAGCCAGAATCGGCATATACGGCCCGCCAAATGCCGGAAAGACTACGCTCGCCAATCGCATCGCAAAAGACTGGACCGGGGAAGATGTAGGCCCGGTGAGCGAGATCCCGCATGAGACACGACGGGCAGTGCGCAAAAGCGACATCAGCATCACCGGATCCAACGGGAGCAACATCACAATCAATATTGTAGATACACCCGGTGTCACGACCAAGATCGACTACAAGGATTTTATGGAGTACGGAATAGACAAGGAGACCGCGGTGATACGCGCCCGTGAGGCCACCGAAGGGGTGGCAGAGGCCATGCACTGGCTGCGCGAGGATATTAACGGTGTCATCTACATGCTGGACGCCACCGAGGACCCCTTCATGCAGGTCAACATCATGATGATCGGGATCATCGAGAGCCGCAAACTGCCGGTGATCATCGTGGCCAACAAGATCGATCTCCCCGACGCATCTCCGCAACGTATCCGCAGTGCGTTTCCCCAGCATCCCATGGTTCCCATCTCCTGCCTGGAAGGAAAGAACATTGAGGATTTGTATCAAAAGATGGTGGAGCAATTTGGGTAGGTGTGGATGATGCAAGGAATTCAGATTGATCTGATATCGTCGGACAAACTCTCCACGCTCACATCCATGGAGAAGATACACCTCATCCTTGACCATGTGCGGAAGGGATCCATCATCATCCTCGAAAAGGGCCTCTCACCCGAAGAACAGAGCACGCTCATTGAGATGACCATGAGAGAAATCCTCCCGGACGGCTTCAATGGCATTGAGATCGAGACCTATCCCTCAAAGGAACAGAGCCCGGGTTTTCTCCAGAAACTGCTGGGGAGATCGGCCATGGAGTCGCGACTGACAGTGATCGGCCCTGCAAACCAGCTTCGGATGATCCGTAAGGAGAAGGATATCATAAGTGCCTGGGTCACAACCCGGTGAACGGTAATGCCCCATCGATGCGTCAAGTGCGGAAAAGAATATCGCACCAATGAATGCGAGATCCTCAAGGGTTGCAGGGAGTGTGGAGGAAAGAAATTCATTTTTGTACCTCTTGTCGAGCGTGAGAAGGAGCCTTCAACCCCGGTTGCCGCACCCGTGAAAGAAGAGAAGGGACCAAAAGAGGAGGAAACCCCGGAACTGATCCCCGTTCCTTCCCACGACCGCCTGGAGAGTATCCGCATCGTATCCCCTGGAACATATGAGCTGAATATCGAGAAGTTGGCCAGTTCTGACGAAAGGGTTGTCGGAGTTGGTAAGGGGGAAGGAAGCTATCTGGTTGATCTCCTCTCCATGGTCAAGCCAAAAAAGAAAAAAGACAAAAAATAGGGTGTTTATCTCATTTCAGTTGATATTATCCACGCTGTATCCTTTGTTCACCAGCAGGTCCTTGACTCTTTCCTTGTGATTGCCCTGCAGTTCGATTGAGGTTCCCTTCACCGTTCCGCCACAGGCAAGTCTCCCTTTCATATACTTGGAGAGGTCTTCAAGGTCGATATCCGTGGGGTTCAAGCCTTCAATCACGGTCACTTCTTTCCCGTACCGCCTTCTGTCGACCTTGACACTGATCCGCTGCTGTTCCTTTGCGACTTCTTCACAGATGCATAGCTCTTTCGGCAGTCCACATGTTGGACATATACCACCATTCATTACAAGTACCTTCAAGTTCTCGTTATATATTTGTTGGCATCCCGAAAACCCGGCAATCACCGGATTACAAAGTAATTGAGACCATATCCGGGGAGCTCATGCGACAACCACGTCTACCCTGCAGGTATCGCATCCCCTTGAGAGCACCTGGTCCTTTCGGCTGTGATAGCGGTATACCGTGATTCCCTTACATCCCAGCTCCCGGGCAAGAAAATAGACGTGGGAGATCTCTTCAATCGTAGCATTTTCTGGCAGGTTTACGGTCTTTGAAACGGCATTATCGACATATTTCTGGAAAGTTGCCTGCATTTTTACGTGGTGTGCGGGATCAATCTCCCCCGCGTTCCTGAACAGGTCCTTGATATCCGTTGAAATCGCCAGATCCTGTACACTCCCCGATTTTCTCGCCTCGTTCAGCAGATCCTCTCCCTTTGGTAATTTTTTGAAGAGTTGATGCAGGCAGGGGTGGATAATCTGGAATGTCCTCTTGTCGATCATCCTCTCCCCTGCACACGAGAAGATAGGCTCTATCCCGCTGCTGGTACCGGCAATCAGATGCAGGGACCCCGTCGGGGCAATGGTTGTCACGGTCGCATTCCTCATGGGCCCATGATATGTGCTCTTGTCAATGGCAGGGAAAGAGCCTTTCTCTTCACCAAGCTCGCCAGATGCTGCATGGGACTCCTCCTGGACGAACCGCATGATCCGCTCTCCATACGTGAGGGCTTCACCAGACTGGTAGGGAATTCCCATCTGAATCAGGGCGTCTGCAAATCCCATCACACCAAGGCCTATCTTCCTGGTCCGGAGGGTCTGGCTCCGTATTATTGGAATTGGAAAACGGTTCACATCTATGACCGCATCCAGAAATTCCACCGCCAACCAGACCGTATCAGAGAGCTTCTCCCAATCCACATCCTGTTCAATGATGCAGCGTGAGAGGTTGATACTTCCCAGGTTACAGCTCTCCCAGGGGAGGAGCGGCTGCTCGCCGCAGGGATTGGTAGCCTCTATCTGCCCCAGTCCCGGGACTGGATTCAGCTCGTTGATACGATCAAGAAAGAGCACGCCGGGATCTCCGCATTTCCAGGCAGAGAGGACGAATGCATTCCACAGGGAGTGTGGGTCTATCTCCAGAGAGACCGATCCGTCCCGGGGATTTACAAGTGTATACCCGCGTCTCTTTTCCATACTGGAGAAGAATTCCCTGTCAAAACCTACTGACAGGTTGAAATTCTGCAAGCCACCGTTCTCCTTTGCACGGATGAATTCCATGATGTCCGGGTGGCTGCTCGCGAGCACTCCCATATTTGCACCCCGGCGCTTGCCTCCCTGCCTGAGAGCATTCGTAGCCTCATCGAAGACACGGATAAACGAGAGAGGGCCACTCGCCACCCCCGCTGTACTACCCACCAGGTCCCCGCGGGGCCTGACGTGTGAGAATGAGAAACCTGTCCCTCCCCCGCTCTTGTGGATGATAGCCATATGCCCGAGTACAGAAAAGATCTGCCTGATAGAATCTTCGACTGGGAGAACAAAGCATGCGGAGAGCTGGCCGGAGCGGGTTCCTGCATTCATAAGTGTGGGGGAATTTGGTAAGAAACGCAAGTTTTCGATGATCTCCACGAACTGCGCGGTCTTTTCTGTTCCTACGGCACGTGCCACCCTCCTGCACATCGCTTCCGGTGTCTCCCCGGGCAGCAGATACCGGCTGGCTAATAACACCTTCGCCGGGTCACAGAGATCCATTACGAGAGAGAGGAATGCCCTTTATTTAAATTCATGCCAATTTTTTAGAGACATGTCCATGATGGTGCTGGGTACCTCCTCCCATGCCGGGAAGAGTACAGTAGTCGCGGCTCTTTGCAGGGTTCTGACCAATATGGGGATCAGCGTAGCTCCGTTCAAATCCCAGAATATGAGCCTGAACTCCTACGTGACCAGAGACGGATGCGAGATCGGGATTGCCCAGGCAATGCAGGCATTTGCCGCCAGGCTGGAACCTCGGCCTGAGATGAATCCCATCCTCCTGAAACCAAAAGGCGATTCCACCTCCCAGGTAATACTGATGGGGCACCCATACAAGGATGTTCCCGCCAGGGAATATTACCTGGAGACCACCTTCCTCCTCGAAAAAGCACTGGAGGCAGCCCACGTCCTGGAGAGGGAATATGGACACCTGGTGGTCGAAGGGGCCGGCGGAGCCGCAGAATTGAACCTCTATTCACGGGATATCGCAAACATTCTCCTGGCGAGAGCTCTCCGATATCCCATCATTCTTGTGGCAGACATCGAAAGGGGCGGAGTTTTTGCACAGGTATATGGCACAATAAAACTCCTCCCTCCGGACATCGTTCCACTTGTAAAGGGGATCATCATCAATAAATTCAGTGGAGATCCCGGGATTTTCACAGAGGGCATCGAGATCCTGGAAGAGATAAGCGGCGTCCCGGTACTTGGGGTACTTCCGTATTCCCGCATGGACCTCCCCAGTGAAGATTCACTCTCCCTTGAGGATAAACAGGCAAAGATCCACCCGGTGCGTATCGGCATCATCAGGCTACCCCACATCTCCAATTTCACCGATTTTGAGGGACTTGAGCACCGGGCAAGGGTTGATTATATTCCGCTGGGGTCACCACTTGGAGATTATGACTGCATCATCATCCCGGGCACCAAGAATACTGTAGACGACCTTTTCCAGGTGTGGGAATCAGGGACCGCGGATGAGATCAGACATGCACGTGATGCGGGCGTCCCCATCATTGGCATCTGCGGTGGCTACCAGATGCTGGGGCGGGAAGTGATCGATTCGGGTGTGGAGTCCTGTGTTGGTACCCACCGCGGGCTTGGAATCCTGGACGTGGTGACCCGTTTTGACCAATATGAAAAGAAAACCAAGCAGATCACCCTCATGGCAAGGCCGGTCGGGCCTATACTCTCGTCGATGGGAAGTGTATCGGGATACGAGATACACATGGGTATGACTGAGCGTGGTGAAGCCGAAGAGGCATTTGTGGGGGAAGGGGCGGTAACCCGGGATGGCATGGTCTTTGGCACATACCTGCATGGGCTTTTCTCGAATGCCTCTGCTGTGGATGCCCTCCTCACATGCCTCCATGCAAGGAAAGGAATTAATTATGCCCCAGAAACCGCTATCCATGATCCATATGAAGATCTTGCGGACCTATTCTCACGCCATATTCGCACCGATCTCCTCCTCCAGTATTTTAAATGAAACGCACATGAGACTGTCGGGTCGCATGCCCCCCCTGATGAAAACCGCGGATGCGATTTTCATACCAAAAACGCCATGTAAGTGCTCTTCCAGGCACCCGGGGGTGGTGAAAAGACAGGGAGATATTTCATGGAAGACGAACAACCTCAATCGGAGAGAAGAACGCGAGGATGAAGAATCATGCCCATGCGAGTGTCAATCACCATAGATCCGGACACCATGGACCTTGTCGATAAATTTGCCAAGGATCACGGCCTTGACAGGAATCGGGCCATCCTGGAATGCATAGAGACGGGATACGCAAGGCTCACCGATGGGACGCCTGTCACCATCACAAAGACGAGGACATTTGAAGAGTATAACGACCTCAAGCAGGCAATCTCAGAGGTCAAATCAGCCCTTGCGAGCCTTTCAGAAGAGGTCCGGGTGATGCACCATACCATAGAGGTAGAATGGAATAAAGAGATGCGGGCAGTCCCATACCAGAGTAAAAAATGGTACGAATTCTGGAAGACATGAGATCATCCTTCAAATCCCAGGTTTCGCATCACCCGATAATGCTCATCATGCTCCGGTAGCCCTCTCCCCGCTTGTCTCCGCATTTCACGGCTTCCACAGTGCGCAAATCCACCTCATCAGCATCTCTGTGCCTGAGGCAGAATGCCAGTGCAGGTGATTTAACATAAACCCCTTTCACGCGGAAAAACCTGGAATGCACGCAGAACCTGCAATGCTCTATGGTCTCATCCTTTCCCGGGAGGCAGGGTACTTTTCCGTTATGCACTTCGAGGACCCGGTATTCATCGTCTGCCATGAATGTTCTCTTTCAAATGTTCTCTGCCGCGATATATCTACCCTTCATTCGAAGATAGCAAGAGATGCATGTTGTCCTCTGAATCGTCCTTTTTCCAATGAAAATCACTTCGTGATTTTCATAATTTATGGTCGAAACCCGAAATTGGGGTTCATGGGTTGTTTATATGAAAATGCCTCCTGCATTTTGGCATGAAAACCGCATCCGCGGTTTTCATCAGGGGGGCACGTGACCGATCGGTATCATGTGCGTTTCATTCTGCATACTCGTGTCTCGATGAGAATCATGTGATTTTTTACATGACCGGAATATTTGTATAGAAATGGCATCCAGAAAGACTAAAAAAGAGGATATTAGATGATTATGCCCAATATATGCGGAAAGCGGTCCGGATTTATCACGCTTTGCATTATCGTAATTGTTCTCCTTGCGGCGAGCGGAACGGCTACGGCACAAAGCCTCTCTCTCCAGGGCCCGGAAAGAGGACTCGCCGGCGAGACTGTCCTCGTTGACCTCATGCTCGATCAGGCACCAGGGGGCCTTTCGGGATACGATATATCTTTGCACCTGGTTGATGTGGACGCAGGGAATTTCCATCAGGTAGATTTCCCTGACTGGGCCGGGCTTCATTCTACTTCGTCGCTTCCATCCCCCACGGTAAGGATAAAAGCGGCTGATACCGGACAGGGGGTTGCAATGAATGATGCCAGTATTGTCCTGGGCACACTCTCCATCCTATGTGAGAAGGACGGTCCGCTGGTAATTGAGTTTGATAAGGTCCGAATCGACACTGAAACCGGCAATCAGTCACTCGTGAGTTCTGAACCTGTTACCCACCCGCAGGATGGAACGGTTGTTGCCACGACTGTTGAAACAGGGGTACCTGCAGTTGTCGGGCCTTCCGGCTCCGGAGGTTCAGGGAGATCGGGGAGTTCCGGGGGACCCCTTCCCAATATCACGCTTTATGTGACCGCGGGGTCTTTCCAAACTCATGTTCCACCGCTTGAACCCACGCAGGGAATACATACAACAACTGCACAGGGTTCACCGGTTCCCACCCCTGCCACAACCCGGGCACCACTGCAGGGAGGGATAATGGCGATGCTGGGAATCGCAGTGGCTGCAGGAGTAATCCCAGGAAGGAGGTAGGATCATTTATCATTCAATCCAATGGTTTTGCTACCCTGCATGTGTGTATCAGGAAATTTTTCCAATATTGTTACCGCGAAATGGGTACACTTATACGCATACTTTTTCCTAGGGCAAGAGAGATCTGTTGCTCCATCCGGGTATAGCGCGCGGGTATCTCTCCAAGTATCTCCTGCCTTTTTTGCTCCAGTTCCCTGTAGCGCTTCTCCTTCTCCATGATACCGGCCTCAAGGGATTTGAGATCTTCATCAATTTCCGCCAGACGAATGATGGCTGGATGGGCAGTCATCTGGCTTTTTATCAACCTCATCTTCTCCAGGGCCTGCGCCCTCTTTCTGACCAGGCCGGAGAGAGTCCCGGGAATCTCATCTGGGGCTGAGAAGAGTGATCTCTCTTCCTGGTTCTTCAACTGGATCTCTTCTGATCTTATCATGCTGGATATAACCGGCAGGACTGACGTGACTTTTTGCAAAACCTCCTCCCCGACGGGAGCCTCTCCTGGTCCAATCATGGATATCACCTGGTTCAGTTCTTTTGCCAGCCTTTCCGTATCCGGGCGGTGGGTAATCTTCTCTGCCTTTCGGAGGACGTGTGTCAGGGTGGAAAAGACCGCGTGTGCTTCCCGTTCCACCTCCAGCAGTTCATGTTCCGATCGTACGACCTCACGTTTTTCGTCCTGGAAGATTTGATCTTCTGCCAGCGCCGTTTCACAGGTCTCTTTTTCGTTTTTGCACTTGTTTAGCGCGAAATTGAAATCCGCAATTTCTATTTCAAGTGAAGGGATATCCCTTGAGAGTTCATCTAGGGCCATTTCCATCTCGCGTGTCTGTGAGTGAGTTTCGCGCAGGATACGTACTGCTTCTTTCTTTTTTCTCCATTCAGCCACACGCGGAGTGAGTGTATTGATCTCCTTCCCGAATTCGTCGACAAGCACCCGGATATCCTTCATTTCTTCAGGGAGAACATTTCGCAAATACCGTCCCGGCCCGGCAAGCCCCTTCACGCACCCCTTCAGCGATTCAGTACAGGCCTGGTAGAAGGCATCGGCATCTTCAGGCAGCTGACGGTTCAATGCAACAAGAATGGCTTTTTCAAATTGCGGAAGTGAATTTTTGGCAATTTTTTCGAGTTTTGGGTGAAACGCAGTCTCCCGTTCACTCGCTGAAAGATTCTGGACAGCAAGGATAAGCTGGTCCCTTATCTCGAGAATCTTCTTTCGTGAATCTGCGGTAGATCCTCTCAACTCGTCTTCCCACATCTTTTCATGACTGGTGAGGAGGTTTGGGATCTCATCGGGCCGGATTTCCTGGATATCCGCACTCTCCGCACCCCCAAAAAGCTCTTTCACCCTGCGTAACATGTTCGATCAGGAAAGTTCCCGGATATCCCCATCGCTCCTCGCTATCTGCATGATCCGTCTCACCCCGTCAATCTCCCGGATAACCTGCACAACCGCAGGTGGAACCAGGCTCTCCCATGGCTCATTGGAGAGGATGCGCCTCCTGATCTCTGTGCCGCTGTAAGATTCCCTCTCGTACATGGCCGGTGACTCCACGGCGATCCCCTCTTCCTCAAAGAGGCGGACCACGAGAGGATTTCCAGAGTACACGATATCGAATGGAGGGGCCATCGAACGCACATGAGCCACCCACAAGGCATTCCGCCTGATGTCCTCGATGGGAATGACATAGACAGGGCAGCCGATATTTTTCAGAGCGCCTGTGATCATCAGCATCCGCTCTCCCGCGGTGAAAGGATTTTCGGGTTCGTGGGAGAGCTGTGCGCTGCCGATGCCGATGATAATCTCGTCAGCAGCCTGGGCAATCCTTTCCAGGATATACTGGTGCCCGTTATGATATGGCTGGAACCTGCCGATATAAAAAACTCTACTCATCTCTTCCCCACCATATTTGCAATCTGCGCTGCGAATGCTCCTGCGACAAAACCCGCATCGATGTTGACCACGGCAATCACCGAGCATGACTGGAGCATACTGGCCAGTGCCGCCCTTCCCCGGCCCATATACCCATACCCGGTGCTCACCGGGACCCCGATGACCGGGCGGTCGACCAGACCTGCCACAACTGCCGGGAGGGTACCTTCCCTCCCGGCTGCAACTATAAAGACATGTGAGTCAAGGCTCTCTTTTAATGCCGGAAAGAGGCGGTGTATTCCGGCAGCTCCGACATCGTAGGCGGTTTTCACCTGGCACCCCATCTCCATGGCGATGACCCTGGCCTCTTCTGCCACACCGATATCCGAAGTCCCGGCCGTGATAATGGATACGATTCCGTCACCCGGTGGTGGAGCAGTACCAGTCGAGATCACTGCCATCGCTGCTTGCTCGTGAAAAGAGAGCAGGAAATCCCGATCCCTGCAGAGGGTTTGCAGCGCAATATGGTGATCAGGGGACATCCGCGATACAATGATCCTTCTTCCTGCATCGACTGCTTTCCCTGCAATCTCTGTCACCTGTAAAGGGGACTTGCCTTCAGCCAGTATAACTTCAGGTATACCGCACCGAGCTGTCCTCCCCAGATCGAGATTTGCCAGTCCTGCAACAGAATCGATCCGGAGTCCGAAGATCTCCTGTACTGTATCCTCAAGGGTTATGCGGCCCTCTTTGAACCCACAAAGCACCTCTTCTATGCGGTGGTTCGATGGCATGCTGTGATAATTAAGATATGGGCACGGGTATAATAATTGATGCAAAGACATGAGTTATCTGGTCTACGTTGCTGCATTCGGAACGCTGGCTGTATTCTTCTTATGGCTCAGGGATGCCAGGATCTTTTTCCGCACGGGGCTTCCCGGTTACCGGAACGCTGCATACAGGGGGGTGCTTTATGGAGCACTTGCTATACTTGGCTTTGCATTCACGTTCTTCTCGACAGAACGGTTTCCGACGGAACTCCTGGGGCTTGGGATAATCCTTGCAGCCCTCTATTTCCAGGGCAAAGTCACCAGGGAACGAGTATTTTCAGGAGAAGGCACCTGGGACCGTCTGACCGGGAATGCTCCCCGGAAACCCATGCCTCCAAAACGGGAGGGTTGAATTTACCATGCTTCAAAAACCACGAGGTACACGCGATTTTCTGCCCGACGAGATGGAATCAAGGCGCGAAGTTGAGGGCATGATGCGGGATGTAGCACGGACATGGGGATACCGGGAAATCTGTACACCCGAGTTCGAGGAGCTGGACCTCTTCACCATCCGCTCCGGCGAAGGGATTATTCAGGAGATGTATGTCTTCGAGGACAAGGGGGGGAGGAAACTCGCGCTCAGGCCCGAATTGACCGCCCCGGTGCTGCGGATGTATGTCAACGAGGGCCGGACCCTCCCAAAACCACTCCGCTGGTATTACTTTGCTGATTGCTTCCGCTACGAGAGGCCACAAAAAGGGCGCTATCGCCAGTTCTGGCAGTTTGGTGTGGAGTTGATTGGTGCTGATTCCCCCCTCGCAGAAGCCGAAGTTATCATGCTCGCCCATGAGATCCTCTCCTCCTGCGGGATCTCCTTCTCCTTGCACGTTGGCAACCTGTTGTTCATGAGGATCCTTCTGCAGGAACTGGATCCTGCGGACCAGAAGAGGGCCCGAATGTTCCTTGACAAGCGGGATACTGCAGGACTCGAGGGTTACCTCACGTCAAGGGGTCATTCCGGCCTTTCTGACCGGCTCATCGCGCTTGCAGGATGCCGGGACCTCAACGAGGCGTTTGCCATTACAGGTGACTTTCCGGAACGCGGGAGGATAGAGGAGCTTTTCAGCATCCTTTTGGAGTCAGGGCTTCAATATACGCTGAATCCCGGGATCGCCCGTGGCCTTGACTATTATACCGGTATGGTGTTCGAGGCCTTCGCCGATAACCTGGGAGCCGAGAACCAGGTCCTTGGGGGCGGGACGTACCGCCTGGCCCACCTGTTCGGCGGCGAGGATACCCCCTCCTGCGGCTTTGCCATCGGATTTGACAGGATCATGGTAGCACGGGGAGAACGGCGTGCGGCAATCGGAAGTGTCGTGGGCATGGCGTTCACCCCCGAAGGGAGGGAATGGGCTCTTTTCGTGGCAAGGGAGTTCCGGAGAGCCGGGATTCGCACTCTCCTCGATCTCTCGGGAAGATCGATCGGACAGCAACTCTCCAATATCTCCAGAATCGCCGAGTATGCAGTGATCATCGGAGCACGGGAACGGGACAATAAGATGGTGACAATGAAAGACCTCCGTTCCGGCATCCAGAAAGAACTGTCACTGAAAGACACGCTCTCCGAGGTGAGCGGCGGTGACCCTCGCTGAGGATCTTGCCAGGCAGCAGAGAAGCATCAGTGTTGCCGAATTTTTCGAGAAGAACAAGCACCTTCTGGGATTTGATTCCCCGACAAGGGGCATAATCACCACCATCAAGGAGGCGGTCGACAACGCACTCGACGCCTGCGAGGAGGCAACAGTTCTCCCGGATGTGTTCGTGGGAATCAAGCGGATGGAAAGTGAAGTATTTCGCATCATCGTGGAGGACAACGGTCCCGGTATCGTCCCTGACCAGGTTCCCTTTGTCTTTGGAAAACTCCTCTATGGTTCCAGGTTCCACCAGATCCGCCAGAGCAGGGGGCAGCAGGGGATCGGCATCAGCGCCGCGGTGCTCTATGCCCAGTTGACCACCGGCCTTCCCACCATAGTTATCTCCCGCACAGGTCCGGATCAGAAGGCGTACCGTTTTCTCCTCCAGATCAATATCAGGACCAACGAACCCGAGGTGGTGGCAAAGGAAGAGGTCGTGTGGGACAGGACTCATGGGACAAGGGTGCAGATCGAGTTCAAGAGTACCATGGCAGCGAAAAAGAGGCTGCTCGAGTACCTCAAATACACATCGGTCGTGAATCCACATGCCCGTATCAGGGTGGAAATCGATGATGAGACATACCTGTTCGAGCGGGTCAGCGACGAAGTGATTGCCTGCCCCCAGGCCATCAGGCCCCACCCGCACGGTATCGAGATAGGCCAGTTGATGCGGATGCTCTCGGCATCGACAGAGAGTTGTGATGAATTCCTGGTAGAAAGCTTCACCCGGGTTGGGAAGAAGACTGCTGATGAGATGTGCAGAAAGGCCAATATCTCCCCCGGCGCCCGGGCTTCCTCACTTACCCCGGTCGAGCAGAAGAGGTTACTTGAGGCTATGCAGGAGGTAAAGGTGCCTGCCCCCCCAACCCAGTCCTGCCTCTCCCCGATCGGCGAGGACCTGATTACGAGGGGACTTGAAAAAGAGTTCCAGATGGATTTCGTGAAGGCCAGGACAAGGGCGAGTTCTGTGTATTCCGGTCACCCATTCCTGGTTGAAGCGGCAATCGGTTATGGGGGGAAACTTCCCCCTGACGGGAATGCTCAGATCCTTAGGTTTGCCAACAGGGTCCCCCTCCTCTACCAGCAGGGGGCCTGTGCCATCACCGGTTGTATCGCGGGGGTATCCTGGAAGACCTACAATATCTCCCAGGCCGGCCTCCCTACCGGCCCGCTCCTCATTCTCGTTCATGTTGCATCCACCAATGTACCCTTCACGAGCGAGAGCAAGGATGCCATTGCCGCGATCCCGGAGATTGAAAGGGAGGTCACGCTGGTGCTGCAGGAGCTGGGGCGGGAGCTCAAGACCTACCTCTCCCGCAGGGACAAGAACCGGCTGCAGGAAGACCGGGCGAGAGCGGTATGCTCCATCATCCCGGAGATTGCTGCCAAGGTGGCCGAGATCGTAGACCTCCCTGTCCCCGACATCTCGCCAATCGAAGGGAAGATCATGAAGAAAGTGGTGATTAAGAAACTTGTCCGGGAGAGCAGGATAGTCCTGGAAGTGAAGAATTATACGTCCTCCATGGGCGAATTCACAGTGTATGACATCTCCCCTGACAGCGGACATGATGCCCGCCCTGCACTCTCCATTGTAACCGAGCTCGACGGCGAGTTCACGAAGGTATGGAAGGTGACGCTCAAGCCCGGGGAAGGGTGGACTGCGGGATACGAAGGATCCGGGGGAGGCACCGTGGAGGTGCGGGGTTTACCTCCCGACCAGGTCGTGGTGGTGGATCTTGATTCCCAGTGATGAGATGGATAAAAAAACGCATGAACGCCTTGTCTCCATCGCTATGCGGTGGTATGAACAGATTAAGGAAGGAGCAATCCCATCCATATCGCTGCCTACCAGGACGAAGCAGAATATCGCCTTTGACGATGAGTCAGAGGTCTGGAAATATGGCGACAGGGAGAGTATCCGTTCGGCACACACGGCAAAGAGCGCATTGCACCTCCTGAAGATGTCCTACGTTATCTGGTTTTTAAAGACCCAGCTCCTGGAAAGACGCTCTTCTACTTTGAGAGAGTTGTATTATATATCAGAGGGATGGAAGAGGGCCAAGTTCTCTGCGCAGGATGAAAGTAACTTCCTGATAGAAGATCTGGAGATTCTTACCGACCTGCAGAGGGAAGCATTCCACCTCCGACCAGAAGAAGATGGTGCCACCATCTTCGGCCCGCTCCGTATAAGGGAGATGACGAGGAGGGGAGAGAGGGTTATACACTGCCAGGACGATGTGGGGGAGGCAGGATACCAGATCCCAAGCAACGTAGAGAATATTAAGCTCCTGGAGCAGGATGCCCGCTTTGTCATTGCTATCGAGACAGGAGGTATGTATGCCCGTTTAATCGAGAACGGGTTTGACCAGGACCACCATGCAATTCTCGTGCATCTGAAAGGACAGCCTGCCCGCTCGACCCGCCGTATGCTACACCGCATCAACGAGGAGTTCGGGCTCCCGGTGATGGTATTCACCGACGGGGACCCGTGGTCGTACCGCATCTTTGCGAGCGTTGCCTACGGGGCGATTAAGAGTGCCCACATGTCCGAAGTCCTCGCAACACCGCGGGCGCAGTTTATCGGAGTACAGCCAAGCGATATCAGGGATTACAATCTCCCCTCGGATACCCTCACCGAAAAAGATATCGCTGCCCTGCAGAGTGAGCTCTCCGATCCAAGATTCGCATCCGACTATTGGAAGACACAAATCCAGCTGCAGCTGAAGCTCAACCTCAAGTCGGAACAACAGGCCTTTGCGGCCCGGGGCCTTGATTTCGTGACGGAAGAGTACCTGCCACGGCGGCTGACCGAGATGGGCATCCTGTCCTGACTGGATCCCTTCCATCTTTTATCCCAAAGACCACAGTCTCCCACTGTCTCGTTAAGTATAAAGGTTGTTTCCCCGGTTTTGTTTCACACCATAAACCTGAACACCAGCCATGCAATGATGAGCATGATGGATGAGTATTTCAGGCCTGCAATCACCCTCCCCTCGCCCATTTGGCCGGCAACAAGGCCTGAAAAGATCCCCTGGATCATTGCAGCATGGGAAAAGAGCCTGGTATAAAAGAAGAGATCGACATTCCCGATGAATGATGCCGAACCCGCCCCTGCTGCTGATGCCGCACTGCCCGCGGTAGCCATGGTAGAAAGAAACGTGCTCACAAGGATCATGATCACGAAGACAAAGACCAGGAATGAGATGAGCACGATGATCACGTAAATCAGCATGTTGTTTGACCGCTCTGATCGAAGCGCCAGCACTTCATACGTATCGCGGGCCGCGGCACGGAGCACCTCGCTCACATCTCCACCAGCCTTGCTGGCTTTTGCAATGAGGTCGATACTCCTGTCGGAGAGTGGAGTCCCAAGGCGTGTCCTGAAACGCTGGATGGCCTCTATGAAGGTTGTATTCCAGGACATCTCGTTGTCCAGGCGCCGGATGAAAGGGGTGAGCGTGCTGTATTCTCCCTGGGCCACCAGGTGAATGGCGTTTGGAAGGGTCATCCCGCTGTCATTCATGCCAGCAAGGTCCCGGAAGAAGTTCGGAAGGGCTTCTTCGAGGTTCTTCATACGCCGGTTCTCCTTAAAATCCATGTAAGCCACCGGCATTATCGCGACGAGTATGGAGATGATGACAATATCATCGATAAGGGTTGTTGAAAAGATCACGCTCATCCCGTAGTCCCTGATGGCAAATGCCGTCCCTACAAGGAACACCAGTATCGCAAGGGGCAGTGTCACAATCAGGATATTGAGCGGTTTTTCGAAGAGAACCTTGAGCGGGTGCTTTATTATCCGCTTCATTCCCGAACGCTCGCTGCGATGCTTCTCGAGTTTCCTGTTGATCTCGACCTGCTCCCGGGCAAATTTTCCTATCTCCCCTGGACTGAGATCCACGGAATAAGGTTTTTCCCCCTTCAAGATCCCCCATACTCCTGTTTTCTTCGCAGTTCTGGCCCCCATTTGTAAAGACCCCGGGACCGATGAGACCGTTTGCTTGGATACTGCGGGCGAAGACATTGCCCTGGCCTTCTCCTTCATCACTCCATTCTCTGGATCGCTTCCCGGCAGGATTTTTTTGAAGGAGTCTTTCAGTCCCATCTCAACTCTCCGGCGTCATTGAACTGATCAGGATCACGAACATGATGCTTCCAAAGGGAATCATCATGTAAATGATGATGTACATGAAGATTGGCTGCGACGACTGGCTCAAAATGGCCATGATCGACTGCAGGATGATCAGGAAGAGTGGGCCGGCGACCATGGCGGTGACATAGGATTCGGATATCAGCCCGAGGGTATCCAGGAACAATTTCTGGCTCTGCCTGTTCTCAAGGGAGTACTGCTCTGCCTTGGTGCGGAAATACTCGGTAAGGCTGCTCCCTGCTGAAATGCACCCCATCGCTCCCTGCAGGAATTCTTTCATGCGCAGGCTCGGCGTGGTGGCAGAGATGAGGCGGAGTGCGTCGATTAAATCCCTCCCAAAGAGGTCTATCTCCATGGCAATGAACCGGGCTTCGACTGCGCTCTCCCCATACATCGGGCTGCTCCCCAGCTGCCGGAAGATCTCGGCTGGCGGGATGCCTGCAGTGGACATGGTGGTGATGTAGTTGATAGCATAAGGGAGGGTTGCATCGATATTCCGGCGACGGTTTCCTGCGACTATGCTCGGATACATGAGGAATACGAGAAATGTGATACCCCCGACCACCGCAAGGGAGATGATTACAGCCAGTATCGTCCCGATAATCAGACTGTACTGGGAGATGACAAGCATGAAGTCGGGAACCGCACCCTGGTATTTGATTATTGCAGGAAGGTTGAGGAGATAGGTCACTATCCCCAGAAGAATTGCTGCCACAAGACCTGCAATGATAGATGCGAGATACGCTGTGGAGAGGTATACTTCGAACGGGACTTTCATCCGGGCGGTCACAAGGTCGTTTCGGAGCGCGGAATAGGCGTCCCTCTTTTTTGCGGCATATGGCCCCAGTATCCTGAAAGCAATGCGTTCAAACCCGTTCATGTTTCTCCATACAGTTCGGCCCTGATCTTCTGCATGATACCTGCAGGGTCGCGGTAATACTGGACAAGGATATTCCCTACATCACGGAAATTGCGTATCTTCTTGGTGCGCATCCATTCAAGCACCTCCTGACGCATCTTAAGTTCCTCTCTCATCCGATCCTCGTCCCATCCCCTGGACTCCATGATCTCTTCCAGCACATATGACTTCCCGGAGTAGGTGATCTCATCGGTCGCCGGGTGCCACCTGAAGACTTCATTTGTGATCAGCTCGTTGGTACGTGGATCGATATCCAGGATCTCGATGATCTGCTTGTTCCTGCGGATGCGCTGACCTCCGATGCGAGCCTGGACCTGGACTGATACAAGGTCAAGAGCGGAGAGCATGTTCCTGGGTACATTCAGGGGGGGATTCTCGAGTCGGTGAACGATCCTCGCCACCGAATCGGCGTGGATTGTGGAATATGTGACGTGGCCGGTGCTCATAGCCTGAAAAAGGGTCAGGGCTTCATTGCCGCGGACCTCGCCGACAAGGATGTACTCGGGGCGCTGCCTGAGTGCCGCGCGGAGGAGCTCGTACATATCTATCTCCCCTTTGCCGGTGGTGTCAAAGGAGGTCCGTGTGATACTTGGAATCCAGTTGGGATGGGGGAGCTTAAGCTCGCGTGTATCCTCCAGTGTGACGATCTTTGCCAGGGGGGGCATGAAGAGAGAGATGGCGTTGAGTGATGTGGTCTTTCCGGATGCGGTCCCCCCGGCGAATATACATGATTTCCCGGCTTCCACGGCCATCCAGAAGAACACAATGGAGAGGGGGGAGAATGTATGCCACTCGATGAGATCGGTAGGGGTGATTGGCTCGTCCTTGAACTTCCTGATAGTATAGGTGGAGCCATGGGCGGTCACTTCGGTCCCGAGCGTCATCTGGATACGTGACCCGTCGCTCATGGTTGCATCAAGCATGGGTTCGGCGATTGAGATATATTTCCCGGCCCGCTGTGCAAGCTTGGTCACGAACGAATCCAGTTCCTCCGCACTCTTGTACATCATGTTCGTGCGCATGGATTCGTAGCGGTTATGATAAACAAAGAGATTTGCATTCACGCCGTCGCACGAAATATCCTCGATGTACCGGTCGTGCATCAGCGGGTCGATCATCCCGTTTCCCAGGAACTCCTTATACATGGCATAGAGGATCTTCTCCCTCTGCAGCGGCGAGAGGGAGAGGCCGTAATCGTGGATGATATCGTCGGTGACATCACGCAGTGTCTTTTTGGCAATATCCTCCAGCACGTTCTGGGTATTGATGTCGAGGCGCTCGAAGATTCGCTCCTTGATATCCCGGAACAGGTCATTCTCCGCGGGGGTCAGTTTTGGCTCCAGCACTTCGTACAGGTATTCATGCGTGGCGTTGTCGTAGGTGATGCGGACATACGCATAAGGCTCGTTGACCGGGTAGACCTCTGTCTGCTCCACGCCCGGCCTCGGCCTGAAAGTCAGATCCACAAGTGCACCATGCGTCCTCGCGTTATATTCGATTGGCACCCTGTGGATTACATTCAAAGGATTGAATTTTGTGAGGAAACCTCCCTTTCCGGCTTCGGAATCGACATCGGCGGCAGCCTCAGACACTTTCTTGATGCCCGTATCCAGGATATCTGTTTTTTGCAGGTCTTTTCCTGCAATCGCGTCGTTCCCCCCCTTGATGGTGAAAATGTTACTCCTGTCCTGAATCTTGATCTCTTCAACCTGGAATGTCGCCCCTTTGGGGAGGATAAGCCCGGAAAGATCATTGATCTGGTCCACCGATATGACCGTCTCCTCCAGGACCGGTTTTTCCGAAGACCACAGAGTCTTCTTCGCGGGCTCGAATTTTGGGGGGCTATGTGCAGGAATGGTCTCTTTCTTTTCCGGCGGAGAATATTTTGAAGAAGGGGGTAGTGGGGTTGCTACCTGCGGGCGATCGCTATCCTGGACGATTTTTCCCGCAGCTTCCAATCCGGAAATGTCTTTTTGTGCTGGCTGGAGGGATTTGGTCTCACGAGCAGAAGTGATAGTATCTTCCTTCTTTCCTTTCTCGTTTTGTGAGAGGCCGATCCGTTTCATGAAATTATCGAGGTCGTCCTCCCCGACAGGAGGAACCGATAATCCCGATTTATCCGGAACTGTCATTTCACCGGGTATATCTGGAGGGCTTTGCTTCTTCCTCCTGGAAAACAGGTTTTTAATTGATAATCCTTTTTTATCCTCTGCAGTCATACCTGCACCCCACTTCCACCGGGACAGGACCGTTTGCGGCCTTGCTTCCCGACACCACCTAGTCCCTACCCTGCAATTCTCTTTGGATATTATGAATGGCCAGCCTTATAAGCCCAAGGTTTGCGCCAGTATCGGTGAGCAGGCAGAGGTAAAGATCCCCATATGGCGCAATGATACACTTTCTCTGGTCACTTTCAAGAATTATTTGATCGAGCAACCCCATCCGCAAATTCTCTGCCATTTTCTTCCCGGCCCGTAAAAAATCCTCGGCCATGGCGGCAACCTGTTCAAAATCCCCTTCGCCAATTGATTGAACCGGAAAGCCTTCGAAAAAGACGGAGACCGCAAGTACCCCCTGCTGGCTGAACAGTCGATCCAGCAGTGCATTATCTAGTCCACCCCCCGGAGATCCCCGTGATGACCCCTCCTTCTTCTGCATGAACAAACCCCCCTGCTGGCAGAAGTGTTTTGCCTCTGCCAACTGGTCGGGTGTGTATCTGTACTGGACATACCGGAGGTTGAAGTCCGTATTTTCCGCACTGTGCATAAGGTGAGTGATTACGTCCTTACCTTTGTAATGGCTGGTCTGGTTCTCGAAAGAGGCGGCGATGACCTTTCCTTCCTCCACTACAAGAATTCCCGATCCACTCCCTGTCAGCACCTCCACTCTCCCTGTAAAGGGATGCACCCCTTCAGGGTGCTCTTCCTGCAGGGGTGCGGCCACGATACCCCCATACGTGCCTTCGGGAAGACTCATGCCTTACAGAGCTGCGACCAGGCGTTCTTTGTTTTTCTTCAATTCGTAGCGGATGCGTCCCACATTCGCTTCGTTGCCAGCCACTACTGCAATTAATTCGTCCTGAGAGAGGGGAGACATTATAATAGGGCCGTGATCCAGTTCAACGAGCATCTGGTGGAGCTCTCCCTTGCCAAGCTCCTTCCCCATAGCCTCAGAAGTACCCATACCTGTGGACGCCATTGCCCCAAGAGCATCGATATCCATTTTTCCTGAAACGGCACTCTCAATCACAAATCCATCGCGCCCTACAACCACTGCAGCGGCCACACCATCAATCTTTAAGAATTCTCCCAAAATCTGTTTCAGCATTCATGCCACCTACACTTATAAAGCATCTTTCTGGATATATAAAAATAAAAATGTTTGCTATGCTATTTCGTGGTGACCGGAGTATTCTCCTATAGACAATTGCACCGTTTTTTGGCATTCTGGTACCAATAGTCTTATGAAGGGGGGAGTATTGATCTGTACTGATGCAGCTACCCCGCGGCACTTTTCATTCCATGAAAAAAGGCATGAAAATAGGTATTATCTTAAAAAATCTCAAAGATGAGGTTTTTTCTGGTTCCTGTTCACTTGCCTGTGAGGACCATATTATCGACCTTGTCCTTCAGGATGGAAATATCATGCTTGCGAGTTGTGATTCCTCCTGCGGAAATCCTGCCATGGATATGATTGCCAAACTGAATGATCACGCTGCCGACGCATCACTCTCCGATCTTACCCCGGCGCAGATGAAACTCACTCTGGAATTCAATACGCAGTGCAGGGTCCGCCAGAGGAGAGCTGCCGTAGAAAAAGTTGCCGTAGATAAAGATACTACCGAAAAAGCCGCAATAGAGAAGCCTCCAGTAATACAAAAGGATGAGAGTAAAAGCGCGCGGAAAATGGATATACCCAAAATCGTTGCTGCGGGTCCTGTTATCGAAGAAATGCAAATCTCCCCAACCACTCCCCTCGCTCCTGAACCACGTTCACCTCAAAAGAGAACCACTCCATCCCCCCCCGCTCTCCATAAAGGGAAAATGGAGACGCCATCTGCGCATGGAGGAGAAGAGTATACAATGGTGGACAGGGACTTAAAAGCCCTGGACTCAATGGACCTTGATACCATGAGCCATAAAATCCGTGCGAATTGTAAGCTCATGATTGAGAAACTGCATCTCGAACACCTTATTGAAAATCAGGAGGATTGACGAGGTATTACCATGGATATCGTGAGTTTTGATACATTTCTGCTGCTGGTGTTGCTTATTCTTGTAGGAATAGTGCTGTTCATCTCCCTCGTAACCGCTATATACGTTATTCGGCTCTCCCGTAGGATTATCGATCAGGAAAAAGAAGAAGAAAGTGCAAAAAAAAGAAGACCCATAGAACCAGTTTCATCCCGGGCTATCACTAAAGAGGTAACGGGTGCGGCAGTTGCACCCCAGGAATTTCCATCTCCTGTCAAGAAAGTGGCGGAGAGGAAATTTGATATCTCCAGGGATGCCCCCGATATTCCCACAGGGATGCGGAACCTTTGCACAATCTACGGACTCAATTCGTTGACCGTCTCTTCCCCAGACGGCCTGGTGATAGCCTCATCCGGTCATCCCTCGGCAGTGACAGAGGCGGCGCAATTCAGTTATGCATTCCAGACCGGAGCTCCAATCCAGGAGGCTGGTGTACATGTTTTTCCAGTGGATTTCCATGCAACTCCCCTCGTTGGCATCCTGCGCAGTCCCGATGCAATTTGGGATTCCTTGTCTGATTCATTGCAAAAAGATCTCCTAAAACTTCTCGAAAAATGAATTTGATGGGTTTTTCATGCAATACTCATTAACATTATATAAATACAGGGCAATACACAAGACAATGGAGTATTGAATGGTCAGAGTATTCACCATTGCGTCGGGGAAAGGAGGAACGGGAAAAACTACGATTACCGTGAATCTGGGGACGAGCCTGGCCCAATTTGGTAAAAATACTATTATTATGGATGCCGACATTGGCATGGCAAATCTGGGTCTGGCTCTTGGACTCGAAGATGTCCCGGTGACGCTCCATGAAGTACTCGCCGGGAAGGCAAATGTCCATGAAGCCATCTATGACGGTCCGGGCGATGTAAAGGTGGTGCCAAGCGGTATATCCCTCCAGGGATTCCAGCAGGCAAATCCTGAGCGACTCAAGGATGTATTGAAAGAACTCGTGGAGGTGTGTGATTTCCTCCTCATTGATGCCCCTACAGGTATCAGCCGGGACGGAGTCATTCCTCTCGCCGTCGCCGATGATGTCATCCTGGTGGTGAACCCTGAACTCTCTTCCATCGTTGATGCGTTGAAGACCAAGATACTCACCGAGGTCGTCGGTGGGCATGTGCTTGGCATCATCATCAACCGTGTAGGCACTGAGAAGACAGATGTCGTCAAGCAGAAGATGGAGAATGTGCTTGGGGCAAGAGTAATAGGGACCGTGCCAGAAGACCCCAATGTCCGGAAGGCCGCCTCGTTCAAAACACCCGTAGTTATAAAGTATCCCCTGTCCCCTTCATCCATGGCAATCAAGAACCTGGCAGCCGAACTGGCCGGAATACCGATTGAACATCGTGGTATAGAGAGCCAGGACAGGTTCATCGAGAGATTCGCAAAAGTCCTTTTCAGGGGGAGAAAATGACACTGGAGATGATCCTGCTTATCATCAGCAGCCTGGTCATCCTGTTTCTATTCATCCTGGTTGTCTTCATGTATATCCGGATCAGGCAATTAGTACGTGATTTCGAATTACTCGAGTCCCAGATTATGGTGACAGATTCGGAATTCGATGCCCTGATGCAGAATGTAGATGAGATCGGCCATCTCAAGATCTGATTTTGCAGGGCATCAACCCCCCGACATTTTTCCAGGCCTGATTTTGTTAACATTTCTCAATCCGGGACACTATTCCCATGAACTATGACTGATGAATAAAAAGAAAGAGGTAATGCGTTATCTCACCATGGTAACACGGAAAAAACGCTATTCCTTTCAAGTTTTGGAAAGAATGTGATGGAGAATATTGGAAGGAGTATCAGGATTCTCCTTGCCGGTTCTTGATCTGGAACACGCAATGTTCGTCTCCCTTTGACTTGCACGTAATCTCCCTGCACTGGACCTTGATCCCAAAAGAGCCTTCAATAATTCCTGCAAGGAGACCTGCCGTACAGAAGCAGACCGGTTTTCCCGTATTGCCGAACGATTCGGACTCGACCGTGTGGGAGAGGGTGATTGTCTTCGTCTTGGTCTTCTCGTCCCATTCCTCCTTGACGAAGTTGAACCAGCCCATCTGGGAGTAGAAGGCAAATGCCATGTCGGAGAGTGTCTTTGGATTGATCTTTTTCTGGCCTTCTTCCTTTATCGTGTCTTCCGGAATTCCAACAAAGAGGATACCGATGGTCTCTCCTGCGGGATTCTTAATTGGCTCATACGCCGTGACATAATTTTTCCCAACCACATCTGCAGTGCCGTAATAGGTCTGCCCTTTGTTGATCACGGCATCGTAGACAACACTTGAAATCTCGGTCCCGACAGCCCGCTTGCCGTCGGCGCCAATAACGTTGGTAGATACACGGATTGCCTTGTCACCTATTTTCTGGAAGACGGTGGCCTTGCTGCCCCTTTCCTTTTCAATGGAATCAACGACCTCGAAGTTATCGTTGACGATATGGCCGCCATAGGCAATCTTGCCTCCGGTTATTGATGAAGTCCCGTGTGCTGCGAAACGGTCATGCAACAGCTTGAGATCCCCGTCAAGTTTGGTCCTGGAGAGGTCAAAATAGATACTCATCTTCTTGTAGTGCTCCACGTTCTCCTTTCCCATGTCCATGTAGGCACGGTAGTTGACACCGCTTGCCGGCGCCTCTCCCATGGTCTTCT
>Ga0172362_10000795_pt1 | contig 26586 bp, 18 predicted proteins | sample LakKivs1_kivu2a2_FD_114534 | JGI IMG/M metagenome (GOLD analysis project Ga0172362, IMG submission 114534) | Sediment microbial communities from Lake Kivu, Rwanda - Sediment s1_kivu2a2 | ecosystem: Environmental > Aquatic > Freshwater > Lake > Sediment | place: Rwanda: Western Province, Lake... | reverse complement strand
TGAGTCTGTTTGATGAAGTGCTGAATATTACCGTCCGTGTTGTGGAGGCTTCCCCAATTGCCCATGCCCTGACATCTGTGACAGTCATTCGCGACCTGAGGGGGCGCGTACGGCTGGTACTTGATTTCAAGGAAGGTGCTCCCCGTAACTGGAAGTCCGTTCGCAGTGCATTGGCACAACAATTGAGCCTGGGGTTGGGCCCTTACTGGGGAGGGCAGATTTGGCATACCGGTGGACGTACTGATCCGGTCTATCAAGCAATGGAAGATGCCATTCGGTCCGGCCGCCAATCCTGGTATGATGCGCCAACCCATTTGGGGGGTGCGCTTCAATGGTATAGGCTGGAGCGAATTTTCTCCAAGTCCTCCTGGATAGGGCGTACAGTGCGTCCGCCGTGGACGCTGGATGACCCGGCCAACCCGCCGATCATCTCATTTTATTCCTTCAAGGGCGGTGTCGGTCGGACCACTGCTGTAGCAGCCGTCGCCCTGCTCCTGGCCAGGGCGCGTCGGCGTGTGGTCGTGTTGGACCTGGACCTGGAAGCGCCCGGCGTTGGTACATTGCTCCTGGGGAGTATTACGCCGCCGGAGGACGGCATTGTAGACTACCTGCTGGAAATGGAATTGCTGGGCCAACGGCCTGCCAACCTCGGTCTTTACGCAGCGGTCCAAAACCAGGCCCAACTCATTGGAGACGGAGAACCTATCCGGGTATTCACTGCCGGAAGGTTGAGCAATGCATTTTTGGAGAAAATAGCCCGTCTTGATTTTGAGAGTTTTGTTGGCGGAAGCCTCAATCCACTGGCTGAATTGCTGGACCACATTCGGCAGGAATACAGGCCTGAATATACTTTGTTGGACGTTCGTGCTGGCCTGCACGACCTGGGCGGACTCTCCCTGAACGGCATGAGCCATCTGGACGTATTGTTTGGGCTGGACACGCCACAAAGTTGGAAAGGATTGGAAATTGTATTGCCAATTCTCGGCATGGCTGAAGAGCGACGTGAGGCATTTTTGGTCCACGCCATGGTCACGCCTGAACGTTTTGACCCTGACGCGAATACGCGTTTCCGCGAGCATAGCCTGGGCCTTTTCCAACAATATTACTATCGCGCCGATGAAGATATACCGGACACCGCCGATCCAGATGCACCGTATGGGCTGCCCATCCCCTATCAGGATGAACTGCTGAACGTGGGAAACCTGGCACAGGTGATGGACCTGCTCATGCGCCCGGACGGTCCGTATGCACATCTCGTGCGACTGATAGGGGCATATGTGCAGAGGGAGACGTTATGAAAATGAGGGAGTCACAGCGCGATTATATACTGAACGGGTTGGCGGCCATTGGGCAATTGGGAGCGAAAGCAGAAGCACTGAAGCCAGCAGAGCTTCTCCGCCTCACCTTACCCATCCGCGCGCACCTACATGCACTGGAACCGGACATCTTGCTGATCGTCGGAGGGCGCGGTGCCGGCAAGTCGCACCTGTTCCGGGTGATCAATTTGCCCGATGGGCCGGCAGCATTGGAATACGAAGGGCGGTCGTCCGGCGCTATCTGGCTTCGAGGATTCTCGACCAGCCCGACACCGGCGCTCCCTGTTCCATTTCCTGGGGAGACTGTGTTGCAACGATTTGCCCAGGATAGACCCCGTACCGACTTGGTTGATTTCTGGCGTGGGTTGCTGGTAGGAACAATCATCAGGCAAGGTGGGAAAGAAACTGCCTTGCTCTGCAGTGCCTTGCCAGATTCCCTGACCAATGCGTTGGCCGACCTGAGCAGCATCTCGAAATGGCACCCAGAGTTGGTCAAATCGCTTGAAGATGTCGAAGCCACCCTCAATAGGTTGGACGACGAGTTAGGTAGACAACAGCGTTACCTGTTTGCTACTTACGATGACCTGGACGTGATGGCTGTGGAGTGGGATCAAAAGCGCGCGCTGATCCAGGCCCTCTTGCAGTTCTGGTTGGGGCAATGGCGGCGTTGGCAACGCATCCGCCCCAAGATCTTTCTGCGACGCGATCTGTTTGCCGCCGAATTTCTGAACTTTCCTGACGCGTCCAAACTGGAAGGTAACAAACTCGATCTGCGCTGGACACCCACTCAACTTTATCAACTGGCCTTTAAATTATGGGCCAACCAGGATGAAGCCTGCCGCACCTTTCTCGAAGAGGGAGGCCTGTTTCAATTCCGTGAGGATCAGTGGCTGGGTTGGATCTACGAATCACCCTGGCCCACTGACGATGCACTGCGCAGGGCTGTACACCGCTTGATGGGCCAGTTCATGGGACGTGGCCCTAAGAAGGGGCGCACCTTCGAGTGGATCCCCAACCATCTTCAGGATGCCAACGGCGAAATCGTTCCTCGTTCGATCATCAACCTTTTCTCACTGGCTGCGGAAGATGAAGCGGCAAACCACAGGGCATCGGGGACTTTGCTTTCCCCCGTGTCTTTCGGCGCAGCGATAGAGCAAGTATCCGAGAGACGCATCCAGGAACTGGAAGAAGAATACCCGTGGCTAGGGGCTGTCCGGCTCCCATTGCAGGGGCAGCAGGTGCCAATGACCAGAGAGCGACTCATGGAACTACTGCGAGAGGTGGATTGGAGTGGCGTGGAGCGGCCTCCCGTGTCGCGGGATCCCAATCGGCTGATCCATGACATGCTCCAAATTGGCATCTTGCGTCTGACGACAGAAGGACGTATTCACGTTCCCGACATTTATCTGTATGGGTTTGGCCTTAAGCGCAAGGGCGGCATCCGGCGCCCCAGTGAAGTGCGAGTTTAGAGATTAGAAAGGGATCTATGATGAAACTTAGCGTCTTTACCGTCATGCTCCCGGACTTGACCCCGGAGGAGGCCGCGCTTGAACTCAAAGCGGCTGGGTACGACGGCGTGGAGTGGCGCGTCACCCGCGTGCCTGAGGAGCGACGCAACGAGCCCCCTTCTTTTTGGGGCAACAACAAGTGCACGCTGGCGCCCACCGAGGCTGAGGCTCGCCGCGCTCGCTCGCTTGGGGAATGGGCCGGGCTTGCCATACCGAACCTGGGCACCTACATCGGCGTGGGGGACCTCGCCGCTACTGAAGAGGCCATGCGCTTCGCCCAACTCGCCGGTGCACCGCAGATGCGGGTAGGTGTGGGCTCCTCGCAGGGGGCTTCCTACGCCGAACGTTTCGCCGCTGCCAAGGCCTTTCTGACCCAGGTCGAACTGCTGGCGCTGCGATACGGTGTCATGGCGTTGGTTGAGATCCATCATGGCACGATTTGTCCCAGCGCTTCGCTGACTCACCGGCTGGTTTCGCACTTCGACCCCCGGGCCGTGGGGGTGATCTACGACCCTGGCAACATGGTGTATGAAGGCTTTGAGGATTACCGCCTCGGCCTCGAGCTATTGGGGCCTTACCTGGCGCACGTGCACGTAAAGAACGGAGCGTTCACCCGGCCCGCCGGGGGTGGTGTGTGGACGGCTACCTGGGCACCGCTGGAGGACGGCGTGGTGGATTTCCTCCTATTCTTCGCTGCGCTGCGAGCGGTTGGCTATGATGGATGGCTTTCAGTCGAGGATTTCAGTGCTGCGCGTCCCAGCCGCGAAGCGCTGCGACACAACCTCACTTTCATCCGGGATGCCATCGCGCGTACCGCCATGGTTGCTCTCTGATCTCCGTCCATGGGGCAGCAGGCATTTTCACCGCGAAGGCGCAAAGAGCGCAAAGGGTTTTAAGATTTCTTGGTATTCTTCGCGTCTTCGCGGTAAAAACTGCTACATCGGCTGGTAAGTCGAAGGGTTGATATAAGATGGTTGACAGGTTGAGAGTGGGCGTCGTCGGTTGCGGCATCGGCCAGGCCCACGTCCACGCATATCAGAGCCTGTCAGATCGGTTTGAAGTCGTGGCCGTATGCGACGTGGACGAAGCCAGGGCGCGCAAATTGGCGACGGCGCTTGGCATCCCGCACGTTTTTACCGATCTGGCCGACCTGTGCCGCATGGACGACCTGGACGTGATTGACGTTTGCACGCCCTCCTATCTGCACTGCTCGCAGGTTCAGCAGGTGCTGGCGGCGGGCAAACACGCCGTGTGTGAAAAGCCCGTGGCCGGTTCGCTCAAAGAGGTAGATGAACTGATCCAGGCCGAGGACCACTCGGGCAGACGGGTAATGCCGATCTTCCAATACCGCTTCGGCCACGGCGTGCAGAGATTAAAGTTCCTGATCGAGGCGGGACTGGCGGGGCGGGCTTACCTGAGCACGGTGGAGACCGCCTGGAGACGACGAGCGGGCTACTACGCCATACCGTGGCGGGGCAAATGGGCGACGGAGTTGGGCGGTGCGCTGGTTACCCTGGCCATTCACGCCCACGACGTGCTCTATTACGTCCTGGGGCAGGCCAGGAGCGTCTTTGCCCGCGCTGCCACGATGGTCAATCCCATCGAGACGGAGGATTGCATTTCTGCCTCGCTCGAGATGGCCGATGGCTCGCTGGCCTCGCTTTCCGTGACGACCGGCTCGGCGGCAGAAATCAGCCGCCAGCGCTTCTGTTTCAGCTACCTGACCGCAGAGAGCAACACTCTGCCCTACAATAGCACTACCGATCCCTGGATCTTTATCGGCGACTCGCCGGAACTGGCGAAGCAGATTGAGGAGGCGTTGGCCCACTTTGTGCCCCTGCCGGAAGGATTCGTGGGGCAGTTTTACCGCTTCCACCAGGCCCTACGACAAGGCACGGCGCTGCCCGTCACGCTGACCGACGCCCGTGGTTCGCTGGAGTTGATCACGGCCATATATGCTTCTGCCCAGATGGGCCATGCTGTCACGCTGCCAATCGGCAGAGACCATCCCAAATACGCCAGTTGGCAACCGCAGAACATTCGCACGTCGTAGCTGCTGGGATCGGGCACGCTCGGAGACCGGCCCGAGCGCTGGAGCTACTCTGTTCTTTACGCATTACGGATTACGCATCGCGCTTCATATTTTACGTTTCACTCGCAAAAGGATTCAAGACATGCCACAAGCCAATACAAACACACCTCCTATCAAAGTCGGCATTGCCGGCCTGGGCCGCAGCGGCTGGGACATTCATGCCAACGCCATCGCCAGTTTGCCGGGTCAATTTGCGATTGTCGCCGTCTGTGACCCTGACATTGGGCGGCAGGAAGAGGCCCAAGCACGCTTCGGTTGCCGGACCTGTGCCGACTACCTGGCTCTGGTCGCCGACGACGAAATCGAGCTCATGATCGTCGCTACGCCGACCCAACTGCATGCCAGCCACACAATTGACGCGCTGCGGAGAGGCATGCACGTGCTGGTCGAAAAACCGATGGGGAAGAGCCTGGCCGAAGTGGATGAAATGATCGCCGTGGCGGAAGAGACCGGTCGCATCCTGACCGTCAACCAGAACTACCGCTACGCCGCCGACTTCCAGAAGATCCGAGAGATCATCGAGTCAGGCGTGCTGGGGCCCATTCTCCAGATCCGCATCGTCGTCCATCAATTCCGGCGGCGCTGGGACTGGCAGACGCTCAAGCGCTGCGGCGGCGGCATCCTCAACAACCATGGTGCCCACATAGTAGATTGGGCCATGCTCCTCATTGACGACCCCGAGCCAGAAGTCTTCTGCCACATGGTTGCCACGCCGCTCTACGCTGGCGACGCCGACAGCCACGTCAAACTCGTCTTGCGTCCCCAGCGTGGCCCCCTGGTTGACGTCGAGCTGACGCACGCCTGCGCCTATCCGCAGGACGCCTGTCTGGTGATGGGGACGCAGGGCAGCCTCGTCAGCGACCGCCAGGTCGTCCGCTGGAAGTACTTTGACCCGGCCCAAGTCCCGCCGTTGGTGTTGGACACCCAACCCACGCCCGACCGCTCGTACAACAGCGAAGAACTGCCCTGGCACGAGGAGAGTTGCAAATTAGTCGAAGACTTTGGCGCCTGGGAGCGGCAACTCTACTGTGATCTATACGCCACGCTCCGCCAGAGCGCTCCACTCGCCATCACCCCCCAGAGCGTGCGGCGGCAGGTAGCGATCCTGGAAAAGTGCCGGGAGTTGAGCCGGGTATAGCAATGATACGCAACGACGACCTGCTCGAAAAGTGCCGTCTGGCTGTGGAATTTGCCGCCAGACAGATACGTCACCTGGTTGAGACATATCCCGACTACTTCCCCCTGTACACGGTCAACGGCAAGTGGAAGCATGGAGGCGAGGCCTGGACGAACTGGTGTGAGGGGTTTCTGGGTGGGCAGTTGTGGCTGCTCTACCGGCACACCGGCGACTCGTTCGGCTCCGCTCAGGACAGGCCGTGGTGGCGTGAACAGGCGGAGCACTATTCCCGGCTGATCGAACATCGCAGGACCGATCGGAGCGTGCACGATCTGGGGTTTCTCTTCTGGCCCACCTGGAAACGCTGGTACGACCTGGTGGGCGATCCGGCGCTCAACGCCGTCGTGATTGAGGCCGGCCGCACATTGGCGCTGCGCTTCAAGGAGAAGGGGCGCTATCTGTGCTCCTTCGTGGCCGACGACAGCCTGTTCATTGACATTATGATGAACGTGGGTATCATATTCTACGCAGCCCAGGAGACCCAGGACGAGGAACTGTGGCGCATTGCCAACGAGCATTGTCTGACCACGCGCCGTACGTTGGTGCGCGGGGACGGTAGCACGGCTCACGAGGGCCTCTTTGACACGGAGACAGGCGAGTTTCTGCACCAGTCCACGCGCCAGGGCTGGCGCAGCGATTCCTCGTGGGCACGCGGCCAGGCGTGGGCGTTGTACGGCTTTGGCACAGCGTTCGCGTTTACACGGGATGCCCGTTTCCTGAGCACCGCCGAAGCGTGTGCTGATTATTACATTGAGCGTACCCCCGGGCACGGCGTGCCGCCCAACGATTGGGACGAACCGGACGTCACGCTACCGTACGAGAGCTCGGCGGCGGCCATTGCTGCCAGTGGCATGTGGAACCTGGCCGGGTTGACGGGCGACCCGGCACGTGCCTATCTCTATCGGGAGTACGCGTTGCGTATCCTGGCCACACTGACGACGCCGGAGTTTCTGGCGGTCGAGACGCCTGGCTGGGAAGGCGTCCTCAAGCGCGGCATCTATCACCAACGCAAGCGGCTCGGCGTTGACGAGAGCGTGATGTGGGGTGACTATTTCTTCCTGGAAGCGTTGAGTAAGGTGCTGGAAGAAGGGCGGGAAGGGGGCAAGAAGCAAGAGGCAGGAGGCGGAAGGCGGGTTGATGCGTGGAGATGAGTGAGATTGGCAGGGTGGCGCTGGTCACCGGCGCTGGGCGGGGCATCGGGCGCAGCATTGCCGTGGCGTTGGCCGAACACGATTGGAGGGTGGTCATCAATTACCGTGGCAATGCCGAAGCCGCTGCGGAGACGCTGTGCCTGGTCGAAAGCGCCGGCGGGCAGGGAATCGCCGTGCAGGCCGACGTCGCCGACGCGGCAGGCCGGGACCGCCTGGTGGAGACGACACTGGAGCGCTTCAGGCGCATTGATCTGCTGGTCAACAATGCAGGCATCGCGCCGCGCCAGAGGGTGGACGTCCTGGAGACCAGTGAAGCCAGTTACGACGAGGTCATGGCCGTCAACCTCAAAGGTCCCTTTTTCCTGACCCAGCGGGTAGCGCAGGTGATGATAGAGCTCCTCAACGCTGGCGTGGTCGTCCAGCCCAAGATCGTCAACATCGGGTCGCTCAGTGCCTATACCAGCAGCCCGAGTCGCGGTGAGTACTGCATTTCCAAGGCCGGTGTGGCGATGATGACCGCGCTCTACGCCGACCGCCTGGCAGAATATGGTATCCACGTCTACGAGGTGCGGCCGGGTATCATCGAGACGGACATGACCCGCGTTGTGAAGGAGAAATACGACCGCCTGATTGCCGGAGGAGTAACTCCCATCCGCCGTTGGGGCCAACCGGGCGACGTCGCCCGCGCGGTCGTCGCGCTGGCCGAAGGAGTTCTCCCCTTTTCCACCGGCGAGGTGATCAACGTGGACGGTGGGTTTCACCTGCGCAGGCTGTGAAGGGCGACACGCGCAGAATTCCAAGGGTAAGGAGAGCGACAACGATGGCCGAGCATCCGAACCAGGACATCTACGATCGTCTGGACGTCCGCAAACGGATCAATGCCCATGGCACGCTGACGCGCCTGGGAGGCTCCCGCATGGCGCCCGAGGTCGTGGCGGCTATGGCCGAGGCTGCCCGGCATTTCGTGGACATGGATGAGCTGCTTTCCAAAAGCGGGGCCTATGTAGCCGAACTGCTGGGCGTCGAAGCGGCCTACATCACGGCTGGCGCGGCGGCCGGGTTGGTGCTTACGACTGCGGCCTGCGTCGCGGGCGACGACCCGGCGTACATCCAGCGGTTGCCGGACACACGGGGGATGCGCAATCGGGTGGCCGCCCATCGCAGCCACCGCAACGGCTACGATCAGGCCGTGCGGCAGGTCGGCGTGGAACTGGTGGAGTTCGGATGGATCAAAGAGACGTTCCCCTGGCAGCTCGAGGCAGCGCTGGATGACCAGACCGCAGCCGTCGTCTATTTTGTAGAGTTCGCGGGCCGGGGGTCTCTGCCTTTGGAGACCGTCGTCGAGATCGCTCATCGCCGTGGCGTATGCGTGATCGTGGACGCGGCGGCGGAGCTACCTCCCGTGAGCAACCTGCGCCACTTCAACGTGCTGGGTGCTGACCTGGTGGTGTTCAGCGGTGGCAAGGACATCGCAGGACCGCAGAGCAGCGGCCTCATCCTGGGCCGGCAGGATTTGGTCCGAGCGTGCGCGCTCAACGCCAACCCCAATTACTCGATTGGCCGGCCCATGAAAGCCGGAAAGGAAGAGATCGTTGGGCTGGTGGCGGCGCTCGAGCGGTATCTGGCGCAGGACTGGGAGGCAGAGGATACTTGCTGGGAAGCGCAGGTGGCCTACCTGGTCGAGGCGCTGGGGGCGCTACCCGGTGTGCGGGCGCGGCGGGTGTGCCCTGTGCCTCCAGGCATCCAGCCGGTGACGATCCCCCGCGCCTACGTCGAATGGGATGCGGATGTGGTGCACCTGACGGTCGAAGAGGCCGTGCGGCGGTTGTGCGACGGTGCCCCGCCGATCGCCGTGGGCAGCACGCAGGATGCATTGGCGCTGAATCCCCAGACGCTGGCGCCTGGCGAGGAGCAGGTCGTAGCTGAGCGCATCATGGCGCTCCTGCGAGGTTGCAAATGAAGTACCGCCGCATCGCCTCGTTGAAGACCGCGGAAGCCTTCCGGGATTACCTGGCCCATCTTGGGGTGGAGCTGCCTTTCGACGAGGAGGTGGTGGTGGGGCCAGATGCGCCCCTGGCGCAACCCCATCGCCTGAAGAATGGCTCCACGGTCGGCAACCGCTTCTGCATCCTGCCGATGGAAGGGTGGGACGGCACTGCCGATGGCCGTCCGACTGAATTGACGGCCCGTCGCTGGCAGCGCTTTGGCACGAGCGGGGCCAAGTTGATCTGGGGCGGAGAAGCGGTAGCCGTGCGTCCAGACGGCCGCGCCAATCCCAACCAGTTGATGATCAGTCAAGAGACGCTTGAGGACCTGGCGACGCTGCGGGAAATGCTGGTGACTGCGCACGAAGCGCGCTTCGAGCGCAGTGACGACCTGCTGGTAGGACTCCAACTGACCCACTCAGGCCGCTTCGCCCATCTGGAGCCAAAAATCCTCTACCATCACCCGCTCCTCGACGCCCGGCTCGGCGTCCCACCCGACGTGCCGGTGATGGACGATGGCGAAATTGCACACCTGATTGAAGACTTTGTACAGGCGGCTCGCCTGGCGCAGCGAGCGGGCTTTGCTTTCGTAGATATCAAGCACTGCCATGGCTACCTGGGCCACGAGTTCCTCAGCGCGGTGGATCGCCCAGGACACTACGGTGGCAGTTTCGAGAACCGGACGCGCTTCCTGCGCGAGGTGGTAGCGGGCATTCGGGTGGTCGCGCCTGGCCTGGGGATCGGCGTACGCTTGAGTGCCTTCGACTTTGTGCCCTTCCGACGGGGAGCGGATGGCTGCGGGGAGCCTGAGCCGTTTGACGGCCCGGCGTACAGATGCGCTTTTGGTGGCGACGGCACGGGCGCGGGCATTGATCTGTCCGAGCCGTGTGCGTTTGTGGACCTGTTGGCGTCGTTGGACATCGAGTTGGTGTGCATTTCGGCCGGTAGCCCTTATTACAACCCGCACATCCAGCGCCCGGCCCTCTTCCCACCGTCGGATGGCTACCAGCCGCCGGAGGATCCGCTGGTGGGCGTGGTCCGGCAGATCGCGGTGACGGCCAGACTGAAGCAGCACCGGCCCGACCTGGCTTTTGTCGGCTCCGCCTACTCCTATTTGCAAGAATGGCTGCCCCATGTGGCGCAGCACGTCGTGCGCACCGGACGGGCCGATTTTGCCGGGCTGGGGCGCATGGCGCTGCCCTATCCAGACATGCCTGCCGACGTGCTGGCGGGGAGGCCGCTGGCACGCAGGCGCATCTGCCGCACTTTCAGCGCTTGCACCACCGCTCCGCGCAGCGGCCTGGTGTCGGGTTGTTATCCGCTCGACGAGTTCTACAAAAAGCGACCGGAGGCTGCATTTTTCACCGCTAAGGCGCAAAGACCCGATAAGATTTCGTAGCGTTCTTCGCGCCTTTGCGGTAAAATCCGTCATCGCGATCTTTCGAGATTTCATCCACTACAAGATTCTTCGCTTTGCTCAGAATGACGGGGATGGAAAGGGTTAAATAGCGATGTCTTCAGTAAACTTCACGTTGAGCGCCTTCGGCGACGAAATCGCCGACGACCTGCAGGAACAACTGCGGGTGCTCCGTGAATTGAGGATCGGCTACCTGGAGTTGCGCGCTGCCTGGGGCAAGAACGTGCTCCACCTGGACGATGACCAAGTCACCCGCGTCCGAAAGACGTGCGCTGACTATGGCATCGCTATCAGTTGCATTGGCAGCCCGGTTGGCAAGTCACCCATCGTTGCACCTCTGGAGCAGGAAATTGCCAATCTGACCCGCATCTTCCAGATTGCCGAGGCCGTCAGTACTCGGCGGGTGCGCGTCTTCTCCTTCTACCCGCCCAACACGCGGAGCAACGCTCGGTACGACGAATACGTGGCGGAAGCAACAGCCCGGCTGGGCCGCCTGGCCGACCTGGCCCGGCGCGGGGGCTTTCTCCTGTTGCTGGAGAACGAGAAGGAAATCGTGGGCGACACGCCGGAGCGCTGCCACGCCATCCTCAGCGCGATTGACAGCCCCGCCTTGCGTTTCCTCTGGGATCCGGCCAATTTCGTGCAGGTCGGCGTGGCACAGCCCACCGGGCGCGGCTGGCCGCTCCTGGGTGCGTACGTGGCCTACGTTCACGTCAAAGACGCGCTGCTGGCCGATGGCAGCGTGCAGGCCGCCGGGGAAGGCGATGGGCAGGTGGGCGAATTGCTGTCCAGGCTGTGCGAAAGCGGATACCAGGGCTTCCTGGCATTGGAACCCCACCTGGCCATCGCGGGTCCCAGCAGTGGTTTTAGCGGTGTCACCGGCATGACCTATGCCGTCGAGAAACTGCGTCAGTTGATAAAGGCCTGACAGGTTTCGGAAAACCTGTCAGGCCCAAGATCGGAAAGGAGCAAAAGCTATGGCAAATTCACCACGTGTAACCGTATGGAACGAGTTCCGTCACGAAAAGACCCACGCCGAGGTTGCCCGAATCTACCCAGATGGCATACACGAGGCCATCGCCAGGCACCTCCGCGCCGAAGGCATGCCTGTGCGCACGGCGACGCTCGATGAGCCTGAGCACGGGTTGGCCGAAGAGGTGTTGGCCCAGACTGACGTCCTGATCTGGTGGGGGCACATGGCGCACGGCGAAGTCAAGGACGAGGTCGTGGAGCGGTTGTACAAGCGGGTGCTGGACGGCATGGGCCTGATCGTCCTCCACTCAGCACACTTTTCCAAGATCTTTAGGAAGCTGATGGGCACATCCTGCGACCTCAAGTGGCGCGAGATCGGCGAGAAGGAGCGCATGTGGGTCGTCGAGCCGGGACACCCAATTACCGAGGGGCTGGGCGAATATTTCGAGATCCCCCACGCCGAGATGTACGGTGAGCGTTTCGACATCCCCGCGCCGGACACACTCGTCTTTATCAGTTGGTTCCAGGGTGGCGAAGTGTTTCGCAGCGGGTGCTGCTACCAGCGGGGCAAGGGGAAGGTCTTCTACTTCCGGCCCGGTCACGAGACCTACCCGATTTTCTATCAGCCGGAAGTGCTCCGTGTCATCGCCAACGCCGCCCGCTGGGCCGCGCCCATCGCCGGGCCGCAGGTCAAATTCGGGCATTGCCCCAACCTTATCGAAACGTGAGGAAAGGCGATGAGCATCCATTGATTGGTATCCAGCCCTGAACTATGATAGAATGAAGACGGCAGGGATGGCCCTGGAAAAGGAGGAGAAGATAAATGGCCCAACCAAAGGTGGCGCCCTATGGCTCCTGGAAATCTCCGATCACATCGGACCTGATCGTCGCCGAGACTGTCGGGCTTGGGCAGATCGCGCTCGACGGCGAGGACGTCTACTGGGGCGAGACGCGACCCGCCGAGGGTGGCCGTTCTGTTATCGTGCGACGGTCTTCAGATGGACAGACGGCCGACGTCACGCCGTCTCCTTTCAATGCCCGCACGCGGGTGCACGAGTACGGCGGCGGCGACTACTTCGTCGCTGACGGCACGGTGTATTTCTCAAACTGGAACGACCAGCGCCTGTATCGCCAGGATCCTGGCGGCGGACCCCGGCCGATCACCCCCGAGGGAGACTGGCGCTATGCGGATGGCATCGTAGATCACCGCCGGGGCCGGATCGTCTGCGTGCGCGAAGATCACACCATTGCCGGGCGTGAGGCAGTCAATACACTGGTCAGTTTGCCTCTCGACGGCAGTAGGGATGCTCAGGTGCTCGTCTCCGGGAATGACTTTTACGCTTCGCCACGCCTCAGTCCCGACGGAGCCCGGCTGGCGTGGCTCACCTGGAGCCATCCGAACATGCCGTGGGATGGCACGGAGCTATGGGCCGCCGAACTGCTGCCCGGCGGCTCGCTGGGCCAAACCTGGCGCGTCGCGGGCGACGTGGACGAATCCATCTTCCAGCCGGAATGGTCGCCAGACGACACATTGTACTTTGTCTCCGACCGGACGGGCTGGTGGAATCTCTACCGCTGGCGCGGCGGGGGCGTGGAGCCCGTCGTCGAGATGGAAGCCGAGTTTGGGGTGTCCCAGTGGGTCTTCCGATTGTCCACCTATGCATTCGCGTCGGCGGACCGCATGATCTGTGCTTACACCAGGGAGGGGACCTGGTACCTGGCAAATCTCGATACGCTGACATGCCAGCTCACGCCGATCGAGATTCCCTACTCGATGATTGTGCAGGTGCGGGCGACGCCTGACCGCGTTGTATTCCTGGGAGGTTCGCCGACCGAGCCGACATCGGTCGCCCGTCTCGACCTGGCTACTGGCCGGCTCGACGTATTACGCCGCTCGAGCCAGGTGGTAGTTGATCCAGGTTATCTATCGCTCCCACGGGTGATCGAGTTCCCGACGGAGAATGAGCTGACTGCCCACGCGATTTTCTACCCACCGAACAACCGCGATTACGTCGCTCCGCCGGACGAGCGACCACCTCTCCTCGTCATCAGTCATGGCGGGCCGACATCGGCCACCTCCAGCACGCTTAATCTCTCGATCCAGTATTGGACCAGCCGGGGATTTGCCGTCCTCGACGTGAACTACGGTGGGAGCACCGGATATGGCCGGCCGTATCGCCAGCGGCTGGAAGGTCAATGGGGCGTCGTTGACGTAGACGACTGCGCCAACGGTGCGCGCTATCTCGTCGAGCGCGGCGAAGTGGACGGTGATCGGCTGATCGTCCGCGGTGGGAGTGCTGGTGGTTACACAACGCTGTGCGCGCTCGCCTTCCGCGGCGTCTTCAAGGCCGGTGCGAGTTATTTTGGTGTCAGCGACCTGGAAGCGCTGGCGACGGAGACGCACAAGTTCGAGTCGCGCTACCTGGACCGGCTGGTCGGCCCCTACCCGGCGCGCAAGGACATTTACTACGAGCGCTCACCGATTCACTACATTGACCGCCTCTCGTGCCCGGTGATCTTCTTCCAGGGCCTGGAGGATCCAGTGGTCCCGCCCAGCCAGGCCGAGCTGATGGTGAAGGCGCTGCGGGCGAAGGGAGTGCCCGTCGCATACTTGCCGTTCGAGGGCGAGCAGCACGGGTTCCGTCGCGCCGAGAACCTCAAGCGCGCGCTCGACGCCGAGCTTTACTTTTACTCGCGGGTGTTTGGGCTCGATCTCGCCGGCACGGTCGAACCGGCGCCGATCGAAAATCTGTAGTGCAGAAGGGGGAATCATGGCCGATAAATTCGGATTACGATGGCCCGTGGGTTCTCATACTATCACGCAGTACTTTGGTGAAAATCCACAAGTCTACGCCAAGTATCACCAGGCTGGCCACGAGGGGCTTGACTTCCTGGCCTCCGTCGGGGACAGCGTCTACGCCTGCGCCGACGGCGAAGTGTACGAAATCCGGCCTAACGACGGCAACGCCTATGGCCTCCACGTGCGCATCCGGCACCGGGTGAATGGCCGTGAGTATCACACGGTCTATGCTCACCTGTCCAAAGCGTTGGTCTCCAACGGTCAACGGGTAAGTGCTGGCGAACGGATCGCGCTGTCGGGCGATACGGGCTACAGCTTCGGTCCCCACCTGCATCTGACGCTCAAACTGAGCGGCGCCAAGACGCCTGGCTATCCGGATGGGGTGGTGGATCCCCTCCTGTACCTGCAGGAGGTCGAACTCCCCGCGCCCAGCAGCCTCAAGATCTACCCGGCCGAGCGGGTGCGGCTGCGCGCCGGGCCGACGACCGCTTCCGCCGAACTGGCGTGGCTGGAGTCAGGCGAAGCGCTCACCGTGCTGGGCAACGCCGACGAGGCTCGCGCCAGGGTGGGACAGCAAGAGCAGTGGATCCAGGTGCAACGCCCCGATGGTCTGAGTGGCTATGTGGCTGCCTGGTACGTTCAGCTCCAGCCCTCCGGCCCCGTGCCGCCCGCACCGGCACCTCAACCGGCGCCAGCCGGCCCGTTGGTCATCTACGCCACCGAACCACTGAACGTGCGCAAGGGGCCTTCGGTCGACACGGGGCGCGTTGCCATCGCGCTGCCCCACGAGCCGCTGACCGTGTTGGATGATCAGGCGGCTGCACTTACCGTGCTGGGCGACCGGGGCCAGTGGTTGCAGGTGCGCCTCCCCAATGGGCTCAGGGGCTACGTCGCTGCCTGGTATGTGCAGATCGAGCCTGGCCCGGCGCTGCCATCGTTGCTGAAGGTCTACCCCACCGAGGATCTGAACATGCGCGAGCAGCCGGCAATCAGCGCCCGGCTCGTCACGCGGCTGGCGCAAGGCGCGCTGCTTGTAGTCCACGACGATCCGGAGCGCGCGCGGGCATTGGTGGGCCGGTACGACGAGTGGCTCTACGTGGAGGCGGCAGGGGGCCAGCAGGGCTGGGTGGCGGCGTGGTACGTCCAGCTCCAGCCTCCCAGCCGCACACTGTCTGCATTTGCACTCGAACCAGTATTGGCTGGCCCATTGATTGTCTACGCCACCGAGCCGCTGAACGTGCGCCAGGGATCCTCGACTGCAACCAGCCGCATCGCCATCGCCCTGCCTCACGAGCCACTGACCACAATCGGCGACGAGTGGGCTGCGCTGTCGAGGTTAGGTAAGCACGGTGAGTGGTTGCGGGTACACCTACCCGACGGGAGAAAGGGGTACGTTGCCGCGTGGTACGTGCAGACCGAGCCCGGTCCAGCGCCAGAGATGCTGCTGACTGTCTACCCTACTCAAGATATGAACGTGCGCCAGCGGCCCACGGTCAGAGCCAGGCGCATCGCGCAGCCAGCACACAACACACCGCTCACGGTGCAGGACGACCCGGAGCGTGCGCGGGCGCTGGTGGGCCGGTACGACGAATGGCTCTACGTTGAAACGCCGGAGGGCCAGCGGGGGTGGGTGGCGGCGTGGTACGTCTCGACGGCGCCGACATGACCTGATTGTTGGTATGAGACAGAGCAGGCTGGAAAGCCTGCCCCACATTTTAAGGACCGACGAAGCGGAACTGTAGCGACGGTGCGCCTGCCCAGCCCAGAATTTCTTCCAGCGCCGGCAACGCCGAGCGGCTCTGGAAGCCGTAGAGCAAGTCCAGGAAAGTAGGCGTTGATCTCAATTCGACCACCCGGGGCTTTCCCTCGATGCCGCCCAGCTCTGCCGCCTTTGCAATTGCGTCGTCCAGTGTGCCCACGTCGTCCACCAGCCCCAGCTTTAGCGCCTGCCGGCCGGTGTAGACGCTGCCGTCGGCTAACTCGCGCACCTTCTCCTGCGGCAGGTTCCGTGCCTGGGCCACGAGTTCCACGAACCCCTCGTAGGTCTCATCTATGATCCCCTTCCACAATGCCTGCTCCTCCTCCGTCATCTCACGAAAGAGGCTACCGATGTCCTTGTGTGGACCAGAGGTGATGACGACCGCGTTCACCCCCACCTTGTCCATCAGTTCCTCGGCGTTGAGGAATTGGCTGATGACGCCGATGGAACCGGTCAGTGTATCCGGGTGGGCGAAGACGTAATCACTGCCGCAGGCGATGTAGTAACCGCCCGAGGCGGCCATCTCGCCCATCCAGACGACGATCGGCTTGTCGAACTTCTGCAGCGCGTGATAGATCTCGTCAGAGGCGACCACACTGCCGCCGGGGCTGTTGATGCGCACCACGACGGCTTTGATGGCGGGGTCGGCGGCCTGTGCCAGCAGGTCGGCCACGCGCGCCGGGGTGATGCCCTGCGTGATAAAGTAGTCCTGGGGAGCGCTCGTGATCGTTCCGTCGAGTGGGATGACGGCGACAGCGTCGCCCACGCCGATCCCCGCCGCTGGTGCGGGCTGCCCGGCCATGCGGCCCAGCGCACTTAGTGTAAGAAGACCTGTCCCAACACAACTGCACACCGGCATCGTGAAGCCCAGGATGAAAGCCACGAATATCCACAGCATAGTACGATCTTTCATTTGCTCCCCCTTGAAATTGGTAGATTGGTAGATTGGTAGATTGGTAGATTGGTACATTGGTACATTGGTACATTGGGCAGTCACCAGTGTACCAATTTCCCAATTTCCCAATTTCCCAGTGTACCAGTTTCCCAACGTACCAGTCTATTGCCCAACCAGCCGCAGGAAGCGCCGTTTTCCTACTTGTAATATCTGCTCGTTCTCGGCCTCGACTTGTGTTTCGATGCTGGTCACCGGTTCGCCATCCAGTTTGACCGCGCCCTGCTGCACCAACCGGCGGGCCTGGCTCTTGCTGGGCGCAAACCCGGCGGCGAAGATGATGTCCACGACGTTGGTCGGGCCGGCCAGCTTGTAGGTTGGCATCTCTTGCGGCAACTCTCGCTGCTGGTGCACTTGCTCGAAGTGGGCGGCAGCTCGCTCGGCGGCCTCGTCTCCGTCGAACATAGAGACAATCTCCCAGGCCAGTTTCTTCTTCACCTCCATCGGGTGCACTTCGCCCCGTTCTACCGCGCCCAACAATGCGTCAATCTGTGCTGGCATCCAGCGGGTGACTAGCTCGAACCAGTTGCGCATTGCCGAATCGGGGATGGACATGGTCTTGCCATATTTATCCTCCGGCGGCTCGTCTATCCCGACATAGTTGCCCGTGCTCTTGGACATGCGCAAGGTTCCGTCAGTGCCGACCAAAATGGGGAAGGTGATGCAGACCTGAGGCCGCTGGCCGAAGAATTCCTGCAATTTCCGGCCGACCATGAGATTGAACAATTGCTCACTCCCTCCCAGTTGGACGTCAGTCTGGAGCATGACCGCGTCGTACCCCTGCATCAGTGCGTAAAGGAACTCGTGCAGCCAGATGGGATCGCCATGCTCGTATCGTTTGGTAAAGTTCTCCCGCGCCAGGAACTGCTGGACAGTGAACTGAGCGGCCAGATTGATGATCTCTTCGAAGTTCAGCCTGGAGAGCCATTCCCCATTGCGTCGCACTTCTGTGCGTTCAGAATCGAGGATCCTGAACGCCTGCCGGAGGTAGGTGCGGGCGTTGGCCTCCACCTGTTCCAATGTGGGACGTGGGCGGGCCTTGTCCCGGTCGGAGGGATCGCCGATGAGGGCGGTGAAGGTGCCGATGACAAAGATGGCCTGGTGGCCCAGTTCCTGGAATTGTTGTAACTTGCGCATGGTGATGGTATGACCCAGGGTGAGGTCCACAGCCGTGGGGTCGTAGCCACAGTAGACGCGCAGCGGGCGTCCGGTCTTCTCTGCCTCAATCAGCCGTTCGCGCAGTTCTGCCTGCATGTGCGTCCTGGTTTGCTCGTCGCCAAATTCTGCACCACGCATCAGCATGGCGACCTGTTCGTCAATTGTCGGTCTGCTCATGAAACACCTCTCTGGTGGATTTGGGGCATTTGGGAGTAACAAAAAACCCACTGCGTGTGGGTCTGGGGAAAGCGGATTGCAGCATAGAGCGGCGCGAGTCCGGCCGCCGCGCTACAATCCGCGAGAATAGATATACGTGTGGACGCTCCAGGTCAGGTGATTCAACGCCAGGTATCCTGGTGACAGAATTATGTCTGGATTATACCAGAAACGGGCAAAATGGCAATATGCCCAGCCGTCCGGGGTGAAGCCTTTATGAGGTCCCTGGCGTTGGCGTAGACCGAGGCGGGCTCGTAGGCGGCACTGCTGTAGGTATCGTGGGCTGTAGGGTGGGCTGTACTGCTGTTGGGCGCGGCTGCGGTGCTTCCGGCCTTGGAGTATCCGTCGGCGCCGGCATTGGCGTAGACGTGGACGTGGGGCTGGGCCTGAGCGGCGTAGGTGCTGGTGTGGGTGTCTGCGTGGGAGTCTGAGTTAGCGACATCGGGAATGAGAATGGGAAAGGAAGCAACTCCCCAGGCGCTTGTGTGGGCTGCCGTCCGGAAGGTTTTGAGGTGGGGGTGACTGTGGGTGTGGAGGTAAGAGTCGGAGAGGCTGTCGGAGTAGAGGTGGACGTCATTACAGTGAGAGCTGTAGATGTGGCCGTGGCAGTGGGAATGCCTCCTCCATTGACTCTGCCGGCCAGCAGTGAGACAACTGTCACTAAAGATACGAAGCCGATGGCCAACAAACTGAACCTAAGCCGGCGGTCGGCCCGTAGTCCCGTGGTGCCGATCCAGCGCAGAAAACTGCCCGACTTCGATGACTGTGCCAACATCGTCGTGTCTGTCCCAGAGGATGCGGTATTTTCTGCCTTCACCTGGGAGGGCAAAGGTGAGCCGAACAATGCCTGGTGCATCTCTACGACGTTTTGAAAGCGATAGGATGGCTGCAGTGCCATTGCTTTCGTGAGCACCTGGTCAGTCACCTCGCTGACGTCGTCTCTACGCTGCCGTGCCGGTATCAGGCTCTCCGGGCTTACCACTCGTTCCGCTACCGTCGGTGGTGGTGCTCCTACCAGTGCGTGATATAGCGTCGCACCCAGAGAATAAATATCAGTACGGGCATCCGTGCGCCCCTTCTTGGTATCGTACTGCTCTGGGGGAGCATATTCCGGAGTGCCCATCCCTCGCATCACTGTCCGCGTGCGAGGGTCGTTGGGATCCACCAACTTCGCTAATCCAAAATCAACCAGCACTGCTTGCCCCTGCCACGTGATGATCACGTTCTGCGGCTTGACGTCGCGGTGGATCACGCCCCGGTCGTGGCAATGAGCGAGGGCTCCGATCAATTGCCGTGCCCAGCCAAGAACTTCCTCTTCGGGCATTTTTCCCTCTTGGGCGATGACTTCATCCAGCCGCCGGCCGTAGACAAAGTCCATCACCAGATAGGCGTTACCGTCTTCTTCAAAGTGATCGCTGACACGGGGCAGGTTGGAGTGGCGCAGCCCGGCCAACAATTGCGCTTCCTGTTGGAACTGTTCGCGAAGTTCAGGCAGCGCACTGCCCTGGGTGCCCGGATAGGGGATCATCTCCTTGAGCGCACAGCGGACGTTGAGCACAGTGTCCATCGCTTCGTAGACGGCGCCCATGCCACCCTGGCTCATCAGGGCGATGACACGGTAGCGACCGTGAACTACCTGTCCTGGGATGAGGGGCATTGCAACTCAACCTTCCAAATCTGCTCTCAAGAGACGCTTGTGCAAACCTTACGCCTTGTACTGACAAGACTTGCGCGCTTCAGAACCTGTGGTATAATACTGCTACCTTCAGCGGGCGTAGTTCAGTTGGTAGAACGTCTCCTTGCCAAGGAGAAGGTCACGGGTTCGAGTCCCGTCGCCCGCTCTGGTTCATCCGTAGAACTGTACCGAGAGACGTGATTGTCCCAGTCTCTTGGTTTTTTTATTTCCCTTTATCTGTAACTGCTCACCTCCTGCGGATGAGCAGCCGCCGCACCTCCACGTCCTGACCACCAAACTGGTACTTGTATCGTTCATCGCCTTGCATAAAGTCAAACACCTCACGACCATGTTCAATGGCATGGCGAATACAGTAGGCAGTGAGGACAATGCCTGCACCGATCTGCGGAAACATCTGCCAATCAAGCCCCGAATTGTAGACCAGCACACGGTTGTTGTAGATGAAGTTGAGGTACGCTGCCGCTTTCTGGCCCTCAATCTCGAGGAAGGCCAATTGCAACCATCCTGCATCATAAGTCACACGCGCCAGTTGGCGGAAGAAATTGCGCATGCGGGGGGTGAGAAACGCCGCTTTATCCGGGCTGCTGGCAGCCATCAGGTCCAGAAAGTCCTCGACTTCGGCTTCCAGGTCGTGTTCCCGGCCGACGATGTACCACCTCAGCGCCGCCTGGCCGCTGGCGCGTCGCAGCTTGCGCCGGATCTCGTGCCGCTGCTTCCCGTCCAGCGTTTGCAGATACTCTTCCCACGTCCCGGGCAACTGCACGATCGGACAGACGTCGTCCCTGGTTGTCGAGACGACCCAACCACGCGCTTCGGCCAGCGCAGGCAGCATCTTCAACGTAGGCGAATCCTGGTGGATGTTGCACAGATCGAGCACGTCCCACGCGGGCGCACGAGGGCTCGCCAGATAATCCACCAACGCAGTATAAACTGTCTCCTCCCGCCCCTGGGCCACGATGAAGTCGAGATAATCGGCAACTTCGACACAACCGACAAACTTTAGCGTCTGTTGCCCTTGCGGATCAGTGGTGGCGACAAATGGAGCGATGCCGACCAGTTCCTCCCCGTCGCGCATAGCCAGGATTAACACTTCTCCCTCACCTAGATGATGCCACCAGGCGCGCTGGTACTCCAGCGCGAGAAAGATGGTGTCGGCAGCGGAACGGTGCAGCAGCTCGTTCCACTCCTCTGCCAGAATCTCGAACCCACTGGGGTCGTGGTAGGAATGTACCAATAGCGTCATCTTAGACTCCCAGGATACATGATAACATGATCGGGCGGGGCTGACAAGTGGGGTCGCAGGGGGATAAAAGAGATTGAGAGAGAAACCAGATCAAGTTTCTCTCCCAATCAGGTCACTTCTGGTATGGCTAAAGCCGTGCTATGGAGTCTGTGGTAATGGCTGATACCAGTGTATCCCGCCTGGTACCAGATACCCCGACTCAGGTAATGTTTCAGTCGCAGGCAGTGGGTCTACGTAGAAGTAGTCATGCTCAAATGTAGCGCCATTGTACTCATAGGTTGAGATAAATATGCCATAGTATGGTTCGTGAACGTAGGTCGTGTCCTCTGTCCAGCCGAGCAGACCGCCATTGACATAGACCGCGAATCCGTTATCGTAAACTTTAATCTCCCAGGTGTTCCAACCGTTGTTACTGGTCCTGTCGCTAACGTTTGTAGTGGACAGCAGTTCTCTGCCTCGCCCACTGCCTTTTTCTGGATCGTGATAATCTATGCGTTTGACCTGATATTTGAGGTAGCCTCCCCAAATCACGTTCAAGCGGTAGTAATGGGAAAAACATCCATTGGAACTCCCAGCGTTGCTGCGGTCCACTGGGCAGAAAGTGCCGCCATTGCCACCAAAGACGATGCCGTACGACAGTTCGTTTCCCAGATGGCGAATGCGCGTCCGCATGAGGATACGGTAGGGCGGCGCGGGGGCCTGGAACATCGGCGAGAAGATCGCAAAGTCGAACTTGTCATTCAGACCTGTGAGTAGCGTATCGCCCAGGTACGTGGCAGTGGCCAGGTTCAGATATGGTGAACTCGTCCGCCTTACCGTCCAGCCCGTGATGGGAGTGTTGAACTCGTCGTGGCGTGACAAAACAGTAGCAGAGCGCACGTTGCTCCACTCACCTGGTCCCCAGATGTTGTTACCCTGAACGCGATAGTGGTAGACGCCCATGCTTTTACCGGTGACCTGGTACGAAGTGATAGGGCTGGTGTAATTGACCGGATTAGAAAAATCGGCAGAGGTGGACTCTTGTAGTGTATATGTTACTGGGGTGTCGGACGCCGCAATGCTCCAGGTCAACGTATACGTATTGTCCAGCGGTTGTTTGTTGATCTCGTACAGGTATGGCGCATACGGGATGGGTGGCCAGCGTTTAAAGATGAGCGGCAGATATGCCCGATAGCCACGGTTGTACTGAAGCCGCAGGTGGTCAACGAACGCACCCCGTCCGGATTGGCCATCGCCATCGCTTTGGAAACGGAAGGCGATATAGTAATCGCCACTGTATCCAGGTGGGCTCAAGGGCACTGTTTCGTCGGTGTGCCACGTGCCCAGTTGCTCGCTTTCAGTCTGGACTGTTGTGAAACTCGGGCCATCGGTCGAAGTCAACCAAGAGAGGGTGTCGCCAGGTGCGGCGTCCAGCCACCAGTCAAATACGAGGCGCGTGCCCCACACATTGGTGACAGAACTGGTGAACGAGTAGACCATCCAGGTGTCCAGATGATTGGGGTAGGTGATGCTCTCCGTGGCGGTCAGCACGTTACCCACCATCCACACACTCTGTGCGCCTGTGGTGTGCGTGTACGTGTCCTCCGCCCACAGATATTCCCCCCCGTCGGCGCTGCTTTTGTCGCGCAGGGTCCACGCTTGCAGATCACTTGTATTGTCAAAGTTCCATACCTCGATGTCTTCCCATCCCTCCTGGCCGATGCTTGTCAATGGCACTGGCTTTGGCCCTGCGGCGATCACATACGTAGTGAGTAAAAGCAGCCCTAGTGCCAATCCAAAGGGTGAAACTTTCTTAAGCAGGGGTAGCTGAAGCATAGTTTTTCTCCTCGCAACCATGTGATGTAACCGTTCATCTGATCCGCCGGAGTCTGTGGCCCCGGCGGATCAACGGGGAGCACGATGTCAACTGCTAACTCAGGTAGTGAATGTTTACTTCTCGACTTCAAGCCAATCCCACTTTACTCCTGTGTCACCTATATCAGGCGCGCCCATGAAAAATCCGAAGTAAGGATCGTTGATGTAACGGGTGTCGCTCGTTTGTCCCAAGTAGTGGTCGTTGATGTAGACTCTGATCGTGGAGCTGGTGACCTCAACCTTCAAATCGTTCCAACCGTTTACATTAAGAGAAGAAGCAGTCCCATCAATCAGAGTATCACCTTTGCCCTTGCCGTCATCGCTGGGGTCGTGATAGTTTATGCGTTTCAGTTGCCATCGGTACGCAGTGAGATCGCTGTTGTTATATGTAAGCATCAGGCGATAGTAGTGCGACAGGCAGCCCTGATACTTGGGCGCGGTACGGTCCGCCGGGCAAGGCGTACCGCCGTTACCGCCAAAAGTGATACCGAACGTGGTGCCGTTCCTGATGTCAAACGTACGGCCATCAAAGGATTCGTTCTGGACCACTTTGACCCTGCTTCTGATCGTGTAGGGCACAGATGGTGCCGCCACCATAGGAGAAGCGACGGCGAAATCGAATTTGCCGACAAACAGTGTATACATCTGGCTGTTCTTATACCGGATCCGGAAGTTGTTGGCGTGGTAAACGATGTCGTCACCGCGCTTATAGGCCCAGTTGGTGGCTGCATCGAAATCGTCGCGGTAGCCGGAGGGTACGACGGGGACCGACTGCACGCTGCTCCAGCCGCTATCTCCCCAGGAGTTGCTCGCCTTCACGCGGTAGTAGTAGGTCCCCGGTGCCTGGCTGCTGGCATTCCAGGACGTCCCGGTGCCTGTGTAGCGGATGGTCGGGCTGGAGAAGGCCGAGTTGTCGTCTTCCTCCAGGGTATATGTATCGGCCAGATAGGCCGTGTTCCAACCTACAGTGTAATTCCCATCACCGTCAGGGTTGCTGATGGCATTCAGGGTGGGTGTATCAGGAATCGGTGGCCAGCGCTTGAAGGTGAGCGGCATGTATAAGATATAGTTCCTGTTACGCATCGTGACGGTGATGGTGTCTATAGCGCTGAGGTTGCCAACCGCATCGCGCGCCTGCGTCTGGATGGTATGTTGAACGTTATTCTCTTCGGGCAGGGTCCAGGCATACGCCCAATCCCAACCCCAAGCCGTCGCTGTCACCATGGCGGTATGCCAGTTACCATTGTCTATACGCACCTGCACCGTAATAAGGCTGTTAGCGGCTACGCCTGTGGACAGAGCCGCGGCCGGGAAACCGGTGGAAGCCGCTGTCCACGGAACGACGACTGACTCCACGTTGCTCCAACGGCTCGGCTGGAGGTCCGATTGCAACGCCTGGACCCGGTAATAATATGTGGCATCCTCCCCCGTCCCTTTGCTGATGGGCACATCGGTAGCGGGCGCTTGTATTGTTGTGGGCTCGTAATCACTAAAATCGGGTTGGGTTGCCTCATGTAGAAGATAGTACGTTGCTGAAGTGACCTCGGTCCATTTCACCCAGTAAGTCCTCGCGTCCACTCTCTCAACGCTTAGAACTGGGTCTTCAACAAGATATGGCGGTATGGCACCACCCAGCCAGGCAATACCGCTGATGGTCCGCACACCCTTTTGAGTGATGATCGCATCCATGTCTGGCGAGCGGATCTGTGAGGTAGGCAGCGAACCTGCGATATTCGTCTGCCTCGAAGCTACAATCAGTACACCGGTGCCGGTGACCTGAGCCGTATTCTCGACCACAGTAGCGGTGATCTCGGGGGAGACTGTGGCGCGAAACCATATTCTCGCTGTCTGGTCAACTCCGACTGACTCGCTCCAAGTAATCGCTCCACCGGCCGGGGCCGGCGTGCCATAGTTGGCCCCCAGGCTGCCAGAGACATAGGTCAGTTCAGAGGGTAATACATCGGTGAGCCAGACAGCCGCTGAAGTGTCCCCGCTATTATGGATAGTAATTGTGTAGGCCAACGTCTCGCCTGGCAGTGCCAGGCTCGTGTTCACATCTTTCTGCACGTCCAGGTTGGGCGCTGTGACTTCCAACGCCGGCTGGGCCAGGGCCTGAAAGCGGGAGAGCACGAGCGATAACCCTAACGCAAGTAAAAACGCCCAAGTTCCTGCCAGTAGCATCCACACCAATCGTCGCATCTGAACTTTCTCGTACATCTTCACAAACCTCCCTTCGCTAAGACATAGCACGCTGAAGGCGACATCCAATTTTACCCTGCTAGATACGCTCCCGGCGGGCTGGAGACGCCTGGAGCAGCTAAATTCTACTATGGGGGATTGCTTTTGTCAACGCCACGCTTATTGCACGCCTATCCCTCGTGGCAACAATTGTCTGTCGAAGATCGAATGCCCTCAACCTGGCACGCCGACCGCAACCAGACCAATGCTGCAATCAGCAGCAAGTACACCCCCACCATCAGGCCAAAAGCCACAACAAAGTTTTCTACCGGCCATTTGTATATATCTGCGATGAGCGCCAGCAGCCCGAATAAAAAGTAGAACCATCCAATCCGATACTTGCACAACAACGGGGCCATCATCAGTACCAACATAGAAAAGTACCCACAGTGCAACTTGGGCGAAAGTAGCAGCACCACAGCTATCAAAAGAGTGAGGTCTTCGAGCAGGCCCAGCGGTTTCCAGGCGATGAGCGCCAGGACAGTCACAACGCCGATTCCCATGATCACTGAGTAAATCGCCAGGTTTACCGGAGGTCTTCCCTCGTGTGCGCGAGCCCACAGCGCACCCAGGCTAACGCCATCAAACTGAAATGGGTGTTGTGTATCCCGCTTGGTTACGTCCCAAAAAACAGCCGAGCGTCCTGCGGCGATCAGAAATGGTGCGAAGACCACGCCAAAGACGAGGAATGGGATGACCAGGTATCTCCAATCTCGCGTCCGTAAGAAGGCGACAGGGATTACCAGCGTACCACTTAGTTTGACGAGCAGGGTGAGCCCGATAGCGACGCTGGCCTGCCAGTGCCGCCGGTGCACGAGGAACAGAAGGGCCAGCGAGAACAAGAACACCAGGATGGACTCGTCCTGTCGCCGCAGGAGCGAGTTTCCGAACGTGAGCGGGTTCAAGAGGAAGTACAGGGCGGAGCGATATCCTTCTTCTCTATCTTGTGCCATATATAACAAGGCGTAGGCAGCGAAGAGGTTGAAAAGCGAAAAGTAGGTCATGAAAGACAGTGTCGCCCATGGGTTCCGGTGATCAAATAGCCCAGAGAC
>Ga0172362_10000794_pt1 | contig 26587 bp, 40 predicted proteins | sample LakKivs1_kivu2a2_FD_114534 | JGI IMG/M metagenome (GOLD analysis project Ga0172362, IMG submission 114534) | Sediment microbial communities from Lake Kivu, Rwanda - Sediment s1_kivu2a2 | ecosystem: Environmental > Aquatic > Freshwater > Lake > Sediment | place: Rwanda: Western Province, Lake... | reverse complement strand
TATGTTTTTTGATAACAAAATAATCAGACTAAATATCAACTATCACCTGTGCTCTCCATTTATCATTAACTTTTTTGATTTCCATTTTATGGTAAGTACAAGCTTTCACTTCAGTTTTTGTCTCATGTCTTTCTGGGTCTATTTTTTCACCAAAACATTTTGCTTTTAATCTAAAGTTTTTTTCATCGGTTTTCACGTTGAACTTTGAAAATGCCAAATTTTCAGAACCGTAGAAAATCAACAAGTTGTTCAACCATTCGAACAATAAACCACACAAATCTTTAGCTTCTATTTCAACTTCTCTATCGACTTTCGGTTTTATCTTTTTTGTGTTTACCATAACTTCAAACATAGCTAAGGCAGCGTTAGCGAAAAGTTCGTTTAAATTCTTTCCATATGCGGCAAAAGCAGCGTCAGCTGTCGTAATATCCAAAAACTCAAAATTTTTCATAATATTTATTTGTAGTTTAGAATAAAAGATAAATGGTGATAGTATGGGAAAAGTATTGATGATAATAGCACCGAGAAATTTCAGGGACGAAGAATTGTTTTACACGAAAGAAGAATTAGAATCTTCTGGAAATTCAGTAACGATAGCTTCAACTACAACAGATAAAGCAACAGGTATGTTAGGTAGGGCAGCAAAACCAGATATAACTATAAATGATATTAACATCGATGATTATGATGCAGTTGTTTTTGTTGGTGGTGTTGGTTCTTCAATCTATTTCAACAATCAAAAAGCTCATGAAATTGCAAGAGATGCCTACGATAAAGGTAAAGTGATTGGAGCAATTTGTATAGCACCTAGTACTCTTGCTAATGCTGGGTTGTTGAAAGGAAAAAAAGTAACCTCCTATCCAAGTGAAGAACGAAACCTTAGGTCAAAAGGAGCTGTATACACAGGGAATTCTGTTGAAAAAGATGGAAATATAATCACTGCAGATGGACCAAGTTCGGCAAGAAATTTTGGAAGAATGATAGCAAATTCTCTCTAGCCAAAAATCCCCAGAATAAACTCTATTATAACTACTGCTATGCAAGCAGTTATGACATGCTTAGGTTTGACTTTAATCTGATCTTTTGCCTCTTCTCCATACCTCATTAATCCTGCCATACCTGTAGGCATTCTGACTTTATCACTCTTAGCCATATTATCACTCAATAATTAACTCAGTAAAAATATAAAAATGAGTGTGTTGGTTTTAGCCCACCTTCTGTTTTTAGATAGCATTCGTCTAAGCGCTTTTTCAGCTTGCATCTCATAGGGTTTTCGATCCGTTTCATCCACTCACGTGGTCTCGTTTCTGATATCGAAAATGGACTTCTCAGCCCCTTTCCCTCTGATGGGTGGAACTTCCTCACCTTTCTTTTGAAGGAAAGGCGAAGCTATCTAACCAACTCACCGAGGATTTATTAGAAAAAAACTATATTTAAACTTATTCTTTCTCAGTAAAATCTTCTAGTTTGTACTTAAACTCTTTCTCTCCCCTGTTTTTCAAAATCTCTCTAGTCAATAACCAGTATATCAACCCAAGTGACTTCTTACCTTTGTTGTTGCAGGGTATCACTAAATCAATATTCCTAGTCTCGTTGAAAGTATCACACAGAGCGACCATAGGGATTCTACTATCCAGAGCCTCTTTTAAAGTTTGATAGTCGGAAAGAGGGTCATTTAAAACAACAACATCAGGTTCCATAAATTTTTCATAATTCGGGTTAGTCAATGTCCCCGGCATAAACCTTCCTATTATAGAATCAGCTTTTACAGCTTCAGCGAATTTTTTTATCGGTAAGTGTGAGTTCAATTTTCTGCCGACCAAGAGAATTTTCTTTTTATCAGCCAAAAACTTTGCAGCGGTACGAAGACGGTCATCCAAAGTTTTTAAGTCTAAGACAGCTAAACCATCTTCTCTTACTTTATAGATGAATTTTTTCATATCCGCAGTCCTAGATTTCATTCCGATGTGTATACCTGCAGACAAATAGTCTTGTTTCGGAACTAACAAATCTTCTGGCATGAATTCACTTTATAAACGAGAAATTTTATAAGTTTATCCTATATACTTCAACTCTTCTTCGCTCGCGGGTGGTTTTTTCATTTGTTGCTCTAACAACTGTCCTATTGCTCTGTGCTGAACTTTTTCTATTTTTTTCATGAAGTTTTCCATTTCTTTCACTTTATCCTTGAGTTTGGACATGTCAATCTTAACATTCAGAATTTTTGTCAGCACGTTTAAGACGACTTCCGCACTTCTTGGATCAGGGATTATCGGAAATCCAGATGTCTCACCGAGAAGACAAATACCCTTTATTCCCCTGTATCTGCCTAAACCTAAGAACAATCCAGATGCACCAACAATAGTTCCAACTTTACTACCGGCTTGGAAATTTATACCATAATCTTTATAGTTCTTAATAACATCTGAATCACTGACCGCTCCTATAACTTTTGGTTCCCTTTCTAATTTTCCAACGTTTAAACCAGCTATTGTTATCATCTCTTTAACTCCATAATTTCCTAAAAAATCTAGTACTGTTTCCACTATCTCATAATGTCCGTTAGGATCGATGCTTTGACTATCACCGATGAGGATTATCAAATCTCTTTGATTTTTTTTATTAGCCTTCCAATAATAGAACTCATTATTTAAGACGTGGACAGCTGAACTCTGATGAAGAAGCACAAAAGGTAAGAAATGGGATGAGAATAATTCAGCAAACACTTGAGCTCCTAATTGTTCAGCTAAATATCCAGCAGCTATCCTACCAACATTACCCACTCCCGGCAACCCTTCTATAAATATAGGGTTGTTCAACTTTGGAATTTTTTTAAAGACTCTGATTTTAGTATCACTCAATTTATTCACCTATTATTTTAAAACTTACTTCGCATCCTTTAAATTCTGAGATAGCAGTATTCATTTTTTCTTTAAGTTCATTTTTTGCCATTTTTGGATTTTCACTCACTATTTCAACACTATATTTTGGTGCGCTAATATACTTTATGTTTACTCCATATTTATTGGTAAGATTGCTCAAGAAATTTTTAATTTGATCGATACCATCACCAGAGTAGGATTTTATATCCAATTCAGCTCTTATTTTTATCTTTTTTCTTTGAATGCTTTCTTTAGCAACCTCGTGAATTATTTTTGCCCATTTAGGTTGAATTCCCCTGCTTGTTAATACTTCTGAAGATTTTGATGCAAGATCGAAGGCCTTAAAAATTTCTCCAAACTCTTCTTGTAATTTAAAACCAATCTCTTCATATACTTTATCAAGAGTCATTTTTTGTTTTTTTGCAATCTTTTCCAGGATTTTTTCTGCCTTCTGTTCACGTTTATAACCCTGCATTTTTCTTGTCCTGTCAATTTTTGAAACTCTCTTCAAGCTCAATGTTATATGGCCCTTCGCTTCATCTACTTTCATTACTCTGACGACATAACTTTTATTCGGTTTTATGAATTTTTTGATGTCCCTGACCCATTTTCCAGAAACCTCTGATATATGAATCATACCTTCTTTTCCTGGATATTCTTCTAATTTGCACATGGCGGAGTAAGGAGTAATTTGAGTAACTGATACAATGACAATTTCTCCAAACTCGGGAAAACCTTTTCTTTTTACCATTTTATCTAAATTAAGTCGTGTTAGGAAATTTAAATAAATATGCAGGGGGTGAGATTCGAACTCACGAACCGACTAACGGACAGAGTTTCCTATCAACTCCTAAGCTTCGCCAATCTCTATCGATTTCCTGCGCCTTTGACCAGACTTGGCAACCCCTGCTATTTTACAATCAATACAATATAGTTATTAAAAGTTTTAGAATTTGAAGTAAATGTTTTAAAAGAACAAAAATCTATCTGATTCTGGGTTATTTAGGCTGATTTAATCTGAAAATAATCAATAAAATGACCTAAAGATTTATTTATCTAACTTTTTGATTTGCTAATTATTTCTGTGTAGTGTTTTAACCATGATTCTAATTTCTTTGCCCCTCGATCTTCATAAAAATAATGTGTAGTTTCTATGTAAGCCCTTTCTCCCCCTCCTCGTATTCCAGATATTTCCCAGAGTGCACTACTCAATCCAGAACCTTTATCCGTAACTACTACTACATGCGGGACACGTGCCATATCGTCAAAATCTTTATTTCTTTCATCAAAATTCACATTATATTTTCTAAACAAATCTCTGAATTTTTTTGAAATTTCTTCATTTCCTTCTGTATACAGGATATGTTCTGCTCTTAAAGGATTAGGATTAGTCACATCAAAAACTGCTGATAGACCCATTTATATCTTAATGGTTTATGCAAACTAAAACTTAAATTCCTTACTAGAAAAAATCTATCAATATTGCTCCCGCCGGGATTTGAACCCGGGTCATCGGCTCGAAAGGCCGGAATCCTTGACCGGATTTTCCTGAATGTTTAATCATTCATCTAGACTACGGGAGCAACTCATTTTAATTTATAATAAATCTTTTTATTATTATATGGGTCGAGCAGGAGTCGAACCTGCGATTTTGGCGTGCAAAAGCATCTCGCCACGTCAAGACGATGTCTTAACCACTAGACCATCGACCCCTTAAATTACAATTTTATTCTTGAGTCATATACTTAAACGTAGCACGCCGAGAGTGGGATTTGAACCCACAAGGTCTTTCGACCGCTAGTTTAGCAGACTAGTGCCATACCGGGTTAGGCTATCTCGGCAAATTAATAAGGCCTTAAATAATTAATCTCTTAAAGTTTTAAAAAGATTGCAACCAATATATTATAAGGAGGTTAATTATGCCGATAACAGTCAAGGATATTTCAGAGATGTTTGGCAAGGATGTTTTTACTGACAGGGGGTTTTATTGTGGCAAAGTGGCTGACGTAGAATTTGATTTAACAAGATATAAAGTTAGGTCTTTAGTAATATCTGCTGCAAGAGGCACTTTTCTTGGAAAAATGGTTGGCGGAAAAAAAGGAATAATTGTCCCATATCCTATGGTTCAGTCGATAGGAGATGTGGTCATCATCAAACACATTGCTACACCAATGCCAGAAGAAGGAGAAAAGGCGTGAAGTATCCTAAAAAAATAAAAGAGATGAGTTGGTCCAAATTAGGGGATGCGTACGCCCTTGTTGACCCCGAAACGAAGAAAACTTATACTATTGATCCAATTGCATTCCTTGTTTGGCTTCAGTGTGATGGAAAAACTTCTGTTGAACAGATGACTGATGTTTTTTCTGTGAATGGAAACAGGGATATAGTTAAAGCTGCGATAAGGGGAATTCTAGAAAAATTGAAGAATTCTGGTCTTATCGAAGGGAATTGATCACTTCAGTTGTTTTAAAGTTCTGATTCCAACCAATTCAAAATAGTTAATCTCTTCCCCTGAATTTAATTTACCCTTCAATTCTTCTGGTATATCTAACTCAAACATGGAATAATCTGATAAATCCATCAGCTGGACGCGATCACCTGATATCGCTAGAACTTGTGCCTTTTTCTTGTTTACGATGGGAACGTCAACTTTGTCACTAGAAGGTTTAACTATACTACTTCTCCTACCATCGAATAAACCAATGCCATCAACACGTGTTTTACTAGCTCCATGTTTTCCACTCTTTCCCGAAGAAACAGATTCTACTCGGTAGGGACTTCCATCAATCAGAATAAAAGAACCTTTTTTTAAATTTTTAATCACTGTCGTTGTTTTTTCCAAATTATCACCGAAATAAAAAATTATCTGCAAGCGATTTTTATATCCTTAGCCTTTACAGTAACTCTACCAGCATGGTGTGATACAGCCACAGCATCAGCAGCTATAGATTCAGCTGCGTCTAAAACTGCTTCTCTCATAGCTTTAACAGCAGATGCAGATACTCTTTGTGCGCCAGCTTTTTTTGCTATTCTTTCTAAAGGAGCTAAGGGGAATACTCTTACCATTATTTCACCTCAATTTCTAGCTTTATATTATAGATAAAAATTATTAAAGATAGTATTTAAAGTTGTTTAGTAAAAGGGGTTATAATACACTTTATTTTTTAAAAAAAGGATGTTTTAATTGAAATTGAAGATAAAAGCCGGAATCAACAATAAAAGAAAGGTTTAAATAGGAATGCTATATAAAGATATGATAAGTTTAAAAACATAGACCGAAAGGTTTAAATAATTTTCTATATTTACTTTAAAGTGATTAAATGAAGTTTGTAAAAAAAATGCAAGAGTGCCCTGAATGTGGTGGCAACCAATTTATTCAAGACGAAACTCGAGGAGAGCTAAGATGTGCAAGTTGTGGGACTATTCTCAAAGAATACATGGTTGACAGTGGGCAGGAATGGAGAGCTTTTGATTCTGATCAAATGTCAAAACGTTCAAGAACTGGAGCACCATTAACTTTCACTAAACATGATAAAGGATTAACGACTGAAATAGGAAAGGGATTGGGAGAGTTATACAAAGTTCCCGGAAAGAAAAGAGCTCAATACTATAGACTGAGAAAATGGCATAAGAGATTAATCGAATCAAAAGACAGGAACTTATCCTTCGCTTTATCAGAATTACAAAGAATAATTTCATTCTTAAATTTGCCAAAACCAGTTCATGAAAGAATCGCAAGATATTATGAGGAAGCTGTGGACAAAGGTTTAGTGAGGGGCAGATCAATTGAGTCTGTTATTGCCGCTTTAGTTTACGCTGTTTCAAGACAGTTTGGGACTCCAAGAACATTGGATGAGATTGCTGAAGCATCAGGTTTGGAAAAGAGGGAAATAGGTAGAACTTATCGTTATGTTGCGAGAGAGCTCAGTGTAAGAATTTTACCTGCTGACCCAAAAGAATACGTGCCAAGATTCTGTTCGATATTGAACCTTAGTGACAAAGTCCAAGCTCATGCGATAAAAATATTAAAGAAAGCCAAAAACTTGGATTTGACTAGTGGTAAAGGTCCGACTGGTGTTGCCGCGGCTGCGATATACATTGCTTGTGTTTTAACAGGAGAGAAGAGGACACAGAGAGAAGTTGCTTCTATAGTCAATGTTACCGAAGTCACCATTAGAAATCGTTATAAAGAGTTAGTTGAAAAGTTGGGTCTTGAGGCAGAAGTTGAGGAAAAAACTAAAGAAGATTAGTCGCTTAAAACTACCAAGTTCTTTTTTCTTTTACATTCTATAGCTGTCAACCAGTTAGGGATTCTCCACCAGATTTCCTTTAAAATCTTTGGTGAGAAATGAAACTGTTCTGTCGTATTCCATTTATCTTCGTTCTTAACTCTTCTCTGAAAAACAACGTTGTTGTCCCATAAACTCCAATTAACCCAGTTATCCTCACTAATAGGAATCCATCCTTTTGCAACAGGCCAAACTTTTTTATCTTTCATTTCTATCACTTTAATATCTATACATTATACCGTTAAGTGATTTTCTGAACAGTAGAGTTGCGATGAACGTATAAAAAAAGGAATTTAAGTCTAAAGTTTTCTTTTTAATTATGCAAAAGAATTTTCTAACTTTGATTTGTTTCCTAACTTCTGTCGTTGGTTTAATTTTAATATATATCGCAGCAATAAACATCAAACCGGTTGAAATCAAAATAAGTCAGGTTAATTCTGAATTGATAGGTAGAAGTGTTTCAATTCAAGGCATTATAACACAAAAGAATCTTCATTCAGAAGGACATGTGTTTCTGATGATCTCTGATGATGAATCTGATATACAAGTCCCTATATTCTCGAGTCTGATGAATGATTTGAAAAAAGAAAACATAACCGAATCGGATTTCAAGATTAATGAAGCGATTTCTGTTACTGGTTTGATCGATGAATACAGAGGGCAATTACAGATATTACCGAGAAAAACGTCTGACATAAAAATTGGTGATTGAAATTTTAGATTTAATTCTTTTCAGTTTACTTGGAGTTCTAGTAGGCATAGGTATGGGATTATTGCCTGGTATGCATATCAATAATGTGATACCACTTATTCTTTCATTTTCTTTGTTTTTCACTTCGTCCTACCAATTAGTAGTCTTCATAATTTCTGTTGCTATAACTGATATTTTTATCGGTTATATCCCATCGATATTTCTTGGGGCACCAGAAGAGAAGACTAGTCTTTCTGTACTACCAGGACACAGGTTGTTGTTGGAAGGGAGAGGATATGAGGCAATTAAATTAACGATAATGGGTGGTGTTGGTTCATTGTTAATTTCGTTAATAATTATTGCATTGCTTGCTAACACTTTCAGTTATTTGTACGAGATATCAAGACCATATGTTCAGTATTTGATAACTGGTGTAGTTATTTTCATGTTAGTTTCTGAAAGGAAGTTGAGAAAGATTTTACCTGCAATGTTGATAATTTTTCTCTCTGGAATTTTTGGCGTTATTGTCCTTGGATCGACAATTGTTAAACCACAGAATGTTTTGTTTCCAGTCTTGTCTGGAATGTTCGGGTTGAGTACGATTATAATAAGTATGAATGAAAGGTCTTCGATCCCTGAGCAGAAAAAAGATTCTGAACTGAAAATAACGAAATGGCAATTGTTAAAATCTTGTTTACTTGGATCTGTAGCAGGAATAATAGTCGGTTTTTTACCAGCAATTGGAGTTTCTCAAGCTGCAACGATGGTTCAGTATGTTGGTGGTATGGGAGAGAGTAGAAGTTTCTTGGTTACTTTATCTGGAATCAATCTATCAAATGAAGCATTTTCTCTGATATCTTTATTTCTTGTTAACAACCCTAGAAGTGGAGCGAGTGTTGCTATTCAACGGATATTAACTCAGTTGACTTTTTACGATGTGATATTATTGGTTGGGGTGATTTGTTTTGTTTCCGGGATAGCTGCTTTTCTAGCAATGTTTCTCGGAAAAAGAATTCCTAATTTCTTAGCAAAGTTGAACTACAAGTATCTTTCTATTTCTGTGATAAGTTTTGTGTTGATAATGATTTTTCTTTTAACTGGATTTTACGGTTTGTTGATAGCTTTCACTTCTACTTCTATTGGTTTGTTTTGTGCTTTTCTGGAAGTTAGAAGATCACATTGCATGGGTGTTCTGTTAATCCCTTCTATTCTTTTTTTCTCTGGGTTGAATGGAATTGTCCTTTCGATTCTAGGAATTTGAGGAAATATACCTAACTCAATTTAATCCAATCATGATACTTTTCTAACCAATCAATCTTTCCTATTTTAAACTCTTCATTCTTTCCTTTCAATATCTTCAAAATATCGTTAATAGAACTTCCCACACTCTTCTCAGAAGTATCTATCTCATAAACTTTCTTGTTGTTCATCACAGCCTCAGAAGTTATAACCCCGAGTATTTCAGCCTCCAAGTTTTCCTGAACTTTTAAAGGATTAGAGGGATATCTTTTCTCCAGTCTTTTCTTCAGTATTTCGGGGTTGCATCTCAATACGATGACAATATCAACAGGGAAAAGATGAGAAGTATGACCTTCGATTATAACATCCCCCTTAATTTTTCTGATTTCTTTTTCCAATTTTTTCATGTCAAGAATCTTACATTCTCTTTTTTTATCGTATCCTGTAAAGGCATTGAGTTTTTCTGCTAGTTCGTTTACTTGTATTGGCTTATAATTTAATCTTTTAGATAATAGGTTTGAGATTTTAGTCTTACCTGTACATGGGGTTCCAGATATAGCAATTTTCATAATGATGATAATAGTTAAGACTAGAATAGACTTATAAAATTATCTAGTTCTAACTTTATCATGAACGATTTGGGGGATAGTTTAGTAGAAAGGGCAAAAAGGGTTGCTACGGAAGCACATAAAAACCAATACAGAAAAGATAAGGTTACGCCATATATTACCCATCCTGAGAATGTAGTTAACCTATTAAAAAGTATCGGGGTAAATGATCAAGACATTCTTTCTGCTGCATGGTTGCATGATGTTCTTGAAGATACCCAAATAACAGTAAAATATATTGAAAAAGAATTCAACCCAAAAATAGTAAAAATTGTTAAACAACTTATGAGAGATGTTGACCGAGAGGAATACAAAAAAAGGATACAAAATGCTAGTTATACTGTTCAAATCATTAAACTTGCAGATACTGTAGATAATTGTTCTAATTTAACCGCTCCTTATCTACCTGAAAAAACAGTTAGAAGAAAGATAGAAGATTGTAAATCTCTTTATCTAGATCTTGCTCAAAAGATATGCCCAGAATTTTACTCAATGTTATTAGAGTTATTAAAACCTTGGTTAAAGTAACGGAATATTTTAGAAAGGCTTTTTCATTTATAAATTAATGCAAACCTTAAAGATAATAACGTGATGAAATGGTTGAATTTGAAGTTTGGGCTGAAAAATACCGTCCAAAATTGTTAAAAAATGTAATAAATCAAACACATGTGACTGAAAGGTTAGAAGCATTCGTTAAAGAAAAGAATATACCTCATTGTCTATTTGCTGGTTCTGCAGGAACTGGAAAGACAACTTGCGGACTTGCGATGGCGCATGATCTTTATGGTGAACAATGGAGAGCTAATGTTTTAGAAACAAACGCATCGGATGAAAGAGGTATCGATGTCATCAGACATAAAATAAAAGACTTTTCTCGAATGAAATCGATTGGTAATGTCCCGTATAAGTTAGTTATTCTGGATGAAGCAGACGCATTAACTAGAGATGCCCAGCAAGCTTTGAGAAGGACGATGGAAAACTTTACTCGTACTACTAGGTTTATCTTGATTTGTAATTATTCTTCAAAAATTATCGATCCGATACAGTCTCGTTGTAGTATATTTCGTTTCAGGTCATTGTCAGAAAAAGATCAAGAGAAATTTATAGACAGAATAGTTAAAGAAGAAAAGCTTAAGATTAGTTCTGATGGGATAAAGGCTTTGATAACATTAGCTGAAGGGGATTTGAGAAGAGTTGCCAATTTACTCCAAGCTTCTTCATCTTTGAAGAAAAATATAACAGAAGATGTAGTTTATGAAGCAGCATCTCGCGCAAAACCAAAAGATGTTGAAGATATGCTCAAATCAATTATGAAAGGTGATTTCAAGGATGCGAGAAAAAAATTGCATGATATGTTGTTAATACAAGGTTTGGCAGCAGAAGATATCATCAAAGAGATACACCAACAAATCTACAACTTGAATATTCCTGAAGAAGACAAGATTAAACTTGTCGATAAAACAGGGGAGTATGATTTTAGGATAAGTGAAGGAGGTTCTGGCCTTATTCAATTAGAGAGCCTTTTAGCTCAATTCTTATTGTTCAGTAAGAAGAAATGATTGTATGCCTTGGACTGAAAAATATGCTCCTCAAAAAGTAGTTGAAGTTGTCGGACAGAAGAAAGCAGTAGATCAATTTCTAATTTGGTTAAAGTCTTGGAAACCTGGTAAAAAGGCTGCTCTATTCCATGGTCCTGCTGGAACTGGAAAGACTGCCTTAGTAGAAGCTTTAGGAAAAGAGAAAAATCTTGAAATCATCGAGTTAAACGCGAGTGACTATCGTTCAGCATCTCAGATAAAAGAAGTTATCGGTCAATCAATAAAACAAAAATCCCTGTTCAAAAAAGGAAAGATATTCTTCATAGATGAGATTGATGGTTTAGCAGGACGAGAAGATAGAGGCGGGACTGGAGAAATAATAAAAATCGTAAAAGAATCACAATATCCGATAATATTAACTGCGAATAACCCTTGGGATGTAAAATTACGCTCTCTACGTTCATACTGCCAGTTGATTAAATTCGGCAAAGTCTTTTACTGGGACATCATAAAGAAGTTGCAGTACATCTGTGAAAAGGAAAATGTAAAATGTGATAAGGAAATCATAATCCAAATGGCAAAAAGATCAGAAGGGGATTTACGTTCTGCAATAAACGACCTAGAAACTTTGGCAAGAGATAAAAAAGAAATCACACTCAAAGACTTAGATAGTTTAGGTGTTAGAGAAAGGGAGATGAACATTTTCGACGTGTTAAAAATAATATTCAAGACTAAAACAGCTATGTCAGCAAAACTCTCCATTCAAAACACAGATAAAGACCCTGAAGAAATCTTTCTTTGGATTGAACAAAATGTCATAAACGAATATGAGAAATCAGACGAAATAGCAAAAGCATATGAAATGCTTTCAAGAGCCGACTTATTCATGCAAAGAGTCAAGAAAAGACAGGAATGGAAATTCGAAAAATACATGATCGATTTGATGACTGCTGGTGTTGCTCTGGCAAAGAAAGAAATGTACAGAAAATTTTCAAGATATCAATATCCGGACAGAATAAGTTTTTTGGGTAGGTCTAAGGCTACAAGAGCTGAAAGTAAAGAAAAATTATTAGAACTCTCAAAGAAATTGCATTGTTCGACCAAAAAGATAAGAGAAGAATTCTTGCCTTTCTTCAAGGAGCTACTGTAAAGTTGGATTTGAGCGTCATTCTTTCGGACATCAGAATCATATCGAAATCCACTTTAGTTGAAGAAACATTATAATTAAAATTAAGGTTATATCCTTTGTCACTGGCCATTTTCTCCACAAAAATTTTATAATCTCTCAGGTTGGCAGTTAAATTGCCATCATCGGGAAGACTTATTTTAACAGTTTTTATAGCCTTTTCTTTCACGTTATCGAAGAAGAAAGTCTCACTGCCAGAAGCTGCTCTGGAAGTATCAATGAAAGCATAAGGATTGATGTACTTACTCAAAGTATAAAACACACCAATAATAACTACTGTGGTCAGAATGAAGAATTGAGCTTTTTTACTGGATAAACTGAGCATGGGGAACATCACCGATAAAGATAATATTCTCTTTCATAATAAACTTATTTTTCAAAGCCAGTTCAACTATATTTTTTCCAAGAATGTTGCAAATATTTGCTTTTTTCATTAATTCTAAAGCCCTATTTCCATCTATGAGTTCTCCTTGATAAAAATTTTTTCCCACTGTAATCTTAAATTCGTTTCCAATCTTCTTGCCTAGTAAATCTTCGTCACAAATAGCGACTACAAACTGTCCTTTTGCTTTGAACGTCTTACACCAAAACATTCTAAAAACACAATTGAGGATTAAACTTTAAATTTTCTATCCAAATCCCTTATTAACATATCACAATCTTGTTTTATTTTTTCTAGAGTCACTAAGATTCTCTGTTTATCTTTTTCCATATCTTCAATATCATTGTATATTTTAACTGCATCCTTGAATGTATGTAAATCGACAGAAGCATAAGGGGACTCATTCATCTTCTTTGTTACTTTCTCGCACATATCAGCAAGCCACTTGTTCATTTCTTCTTTAACAACTCTTTTAATTAGTTTTTCTTTGCTTAGATTCTTTTTCATCAGTCTGACGATCGGAGCCATTGGCAAAGGTAAACTCTCAGTATTTTCTTGGTTTTCAGTCAAAAAAATCACCTCTTCTTATAATAGATAGTGAATCCAAAACTTATAAGCCTTAAATTCGCCTTAAGACATGTTTGGCGCCGCAGGCCTCGCATTTAATAAATCTAATCCTATCCTCCTTTTCAAAATGAGTATCAGGCCTATTGCACTCCTTACAGATAACAAACTCTTTAATGTAATAGTCTATCTTGCTCTGAACTAAACTCGTGATTACCTTTCCTTGAAAAATAAGCCTATTACTATCTAAATGACCTGGTTTAGCTAGTTCCCTGAACAAGAATTTAGCTAAATGTTTTGGGTTTCTTCTGATACCGTTGGCTATTTCAGTAAAATTGATTATGAAAGTCCTATTACCTTGAATGGTTACATTGGGTGTAGGTATTTCTAATCTACTCTCTTTAGTCATAATTTTAGAGATTTTTTTTGTTGCTTCTTCCAACATCTGTTCGTAAGTTTTCATCTAAACCCTCTTTATAATTCCTGGGTTTGGCTCAAAGCAGATGCCTTCAGATAAAATCTCATTTATAGCTTCTTCAAAGATATTCTCTGGTAATTTCGATTCTTCTAAGAGTTTTCTGAATTCTACTCCTTTCCCAGTATCCAGTCTATCTAAGGTTTCTAGTAAAAGAGGTTTATAATCCTTTTCTTTTGTCTCTTCTTTAATCATGAATGTCTCGAGTATTGAATCAACATCATCACTATCAATTCCATGTTGCTTCTTTACATATTTTTTGAATTTTTCAACGTCAGAGAATTTGTCCTTCTCATCCTTGATGATTTTAAACGCTTTCTTTTGTAAAAGAGTTTGTTTCAAAACTTCTAATTTGTGTAAGGTCTCTAGGTTAGGGTCCGTAATTTTTTTTACTATTTCAGGGATTATGTAGTTTTCATCAGCATAATTTCTAATCTTTCCTATTACTATTACCAGATCTCCTACGTTGAAATTGTCAAAGATGTTAACTTGTTCCCTGAAGGCTTTGATCCTCATCGAGTCAGAATCATCATCTATAGTGATCGAAGAATAGTTGCCATTCTCGCTCATGAATTTGTCAACGACCGTTCCGATTAAGTAAGCTCTAGAAATTTTCTGACCAAGGTCGGTTAAAACATAACTCGGTTCTAACCCTTCTTTATGAACAAAATTACCGTTAACTATGTCGGATATTCTTGCACAAGAAGTTGTCTGTCTTAAATTTTCCATGGTTCTTATATGTGTTAATAAAGACTAAAATATTATCTATAAAAAGATATTTTATGCTTTTTGAAGATAGCCAGTCTTAGGTTCAAAAACAAGTCCTTCATTCTTCATCTTTCTCAATATGTCATCGATATCATCCACGCCTTCATCCCTGGCTCTTCTAGTTATCTCATCCGTAGGTATCGTTTTACCGATAACTCCTGTCAATTCTTCGATTATATCCAACACTATTCTTATCTTGCTTCTCTGGGCGCTTGGTATGGCTCCCTCAGCTCTATCGATATCAATCATACCAGTTTCAGGGTCAAAACCAAATTGTCTTAAAGTTGTTTTCATCAAATCTATCGCCATTTTTGCATCTTCAACAGTAACTTCATCTCTCAGTTTTATTCTTGCCGAAGCTTCTGCTAATCTAATCAAGGCCTCATACTGCCTCAAAGTGATAGAAACAGGAGATTCGCCTGTCGACTTGGCTCTCATCTTCAGATAAAAATCTTTTATGATTTCACCAGCTTCTTTAGTTAACTTGGGATAGGCATGACTCTTTGCGTAAGCAATATATTTTCTAAGGAAGGACGATTCTATTAATGGTTTTATTTCTGTCTCAGCATGTCGCATTTTAAGAATATGTTCTGCCATTTTTTCATCAATCTCAGGGTTTGGTACATCTCTCAACGCAAACCTTAGATCAAATCTACTCAATAAAACTTCGTCTATCGCTACTTGCTCCCTTATTGGTATATAAGGATCAAATCTTCCAAGCTTTGGATTACCACCTGCAAGTATAGCTGTTTGAGCTGGTAAAGTTGCGACGATGGATGCTTTCGCTATTGAAATCGTTTCCAGCGACATAGCTTCTTGGAGTGCGACTTGATCTTGAACTGCTACTTTAGAAAATTCATCGATTGCGCAGACACTTCTGTTAGCCATCACGAGTGCACCAGCTTCCAAAACCCAACCTCCTAAAAACTGTTCATCTCTAACAACGGTAGCTGTCAACCCTGGACCAGTCACGCCAGTTCCTGAAACATACTTTCCACGAGGAATTAATTTTGATGTGAGTTGCATCAATTGACTTTTCCCTGCTGCAGGATCACCGATTAGCAGAATATGTATGTTACCCCTAATCTTCGTTCCATCCTTCAACAGTTTTGGTACACCGCCAAATAGTTGGAATATTATCGCGAGTTTAACATCATCTAAACCAAACATGGTAGGAGCAAGAGAAGCAACTAATTTTTCATAAATATGGGGGTCTTTAGCGAACTTCTTAATTTTCTTTTCATCCTCTGGGTCGATTATCAACTCCTCCCATTCTACTTCCACGGCCTTGATGTTGTTCGCATCCAAAAGTATGTCCATTTGCCTTGTTTTTTTACCTCTAACAGTCCTTCTAGGAACTTCTTTTAGTATACCGATAACTTTTATCCTGTTTCCAGGTTCTGTCTTGTTCCTCATCTTAGGGGATGTCAAATCTTCTTTTAAGTAGACCATAATTTCAGAGGGTCTTTCTCCGGTCGTTATCTCAAAAGGTTCTTCTATCCAAACCCATCTCGCATCGTATAATTTTTGTTCGGTTTGCCTAAAACCTCTTCTAGCACCACAAAAAGGACATCTATTCGGTAGTTTAATAGTCTGATCTTTTTCAGTCTGAATGACGATGATTTTTTTTCCACAATCAGGACACTCGAAAATTATCTCAGAGATTTCTGGTCTAATCTCTGATGCTCTCTTTACTATTCCGTCGACACACAATAATTTGCCTATATGTTCAGCCCTAATGTCCCTAATTCTTATGTTCGTAGTTTCTGGCAAGTTTAAGAATCTTATGTGTAATTTTTCTTTTTGAGGTAAATCTATCTGATCTATGGACTCTTCCAACAATTTCAAAGTATCTTCTGGGGCTTTTAATATTTCATCGACTAGTTCAGGGTCGAATTTATCGATAAGAGAAAAATCCACTTCGAGTGACTTTTCTCCTCCAGAGACAGCAGTAGCTAAATCTTTATAATACTTCTCTCTTAAGAATTCTGAAAACCTGTCTGAGATTTCTTCTTTTTTCATAAATCTAATTCTTTAACGCGCCAACGCTATTTAATCTTTTAATAATAGTTTTTACAGAACTTTCGATATCTTCAACTTTTCTAACACCAGTACACACAACTTTACCCGAACTGAATAGTAAGAAGGCTGCTTTTGGGTCTTTCATTCGATAAACTAATCCAGGGAATTGTTCTGGTTCGTATTCAGAATTTTCCAATTCAAAAGCAATTTTATCTAAATTTAATCTTGATGGAAGTTTAGCTGATGCAACAATGTTTTCTATCTGGATTGTATATTTTTTAGGTTCACCTAGTTTAGCAGATTTAATCATATCCACAATTTTCTTCACAACTTTTCTGACATCAGCAATACTCCTAGCACCAGTACACACAATTTTACCAGATGAAAAAATTAAAGCGGCTGCTTTGGGGTCTTTCATTCTATAAACCAAACCAGGGAATTGTTCTGGCTCGTATTCAGTGCCTTCAAGATGTTCGACTATTTTTTCCAACGGTATTCTAATACCCAATGATGCAGAAGCAACAATGTTTTCTATTTTAATATTAAATTTTGCCATTTTTTTACCCCCTTCGAGACGGGCATAATTATATTTTTAAAGTAAGTATTTAAATCGGACTATTTAAATGTACTCACTCATGTTGAGTAAAAATTCATTAAACTTCCAGACAGGAATTATGAACGTATCTTCATGTTTTAACAAGTCCTCCTCGAACCATGTTACTATTAAAGGTGTGAATTTTGTTTTTTTGTTGATTTCGAATTTACCCTTCACAATAGGATTGCTTTTGACAAATTTTTTTAGTTCATCTAACCTGTATTTCTGTTCTTCAACTGCATGCTTCAAACCAGTCTTTTTGTATCTACCTCTATTCCAATGTTTGCAATCTATTACCAAAACATTTTTTTCATTGGATGCAAGAACATCAACTTCAAACTTTCTATCAGTCTTGAACCTAAAATTTTGAAAGACAATAAAATCATGTTTATTTAAAATATCAGCTACTAATTTTTCAAATTCGTTCCAATCTATTTTTTCGACAATTCTTTCTATTTGTTCACCTTTCAGGACTCTGTCTTTTATTTTTTCGATATCAACCATAATTTATAATAAGTTCGTTAAGAGTAATAATGGTTATCATGAAACCAAAAGAAAGTTACATGAAAGAAGCTTTGTTGTATGAAAAATTGAATGACAAAAAAGTAAGATGCAATACATGCAATAGACGTTGTGTTATTCCTGAAAATAAAGTAGGTTTCTGCAAGACAAGGGAAAATAGAAATGGTAAATTATACACTTTAGAATACGGCTTGATATCATCGATTAACGTTAACCCAGTGGAAAAAAAGCCTTTATTTCATTTCTGGCCAGGCAGCAATTGTCTGACGATAGGAAGTTGGTCATGTACTTTTATTTGTGATTGGTGCCAAAATTTCGATATATCTAAAGTCAAACCAGATTTTAAAAAATCAATAATTCTCTCACCAAAAGAAGTAGTTGACAAGACGATAGAAAATTTATGTCAAGGCACTAGCATGAGTTTCTCTGAACCTACAACTTTCTTAGAATTTTCAATAGATGTTTTTAAACTAGCAAAAAAAGAAGGTCTTTATAACACGTTTATTTCGAATGGCTATTTTACTCCTGAAGCATTGAAGTTATTATTAAAATCAGGTTGTGATGCTTTTAACATCGATATCAAGGGAGATAAAGAAGCAGTGAAAAAATATTGTAAAGCTGATGTTGAATTCGTTTGGCAGAACACGATAGAAGCAAGGAAAAAAGGTGCATGGGTTGAACTTACAACTTTAGTTATTTCTGAGGTTAATGATGATGAAAAATGTTTGAGAGGAATTGCAAGAAGAATTCATGATGAAGTTGGTGATGATACACCCTGGCATATATCAAGATATTATCCATGTTATAAATTTACAGCTCCGTCAACCCCAGTTGAAACTCTTGAGAAGGCTTTCAAAATTGGAAAAGAAGTGGGTTTAAAATTCATTTATGTTGGCAATGTTCCTGGACACAAAGAAAACACATATTGTCCTGCTTGCGAAAAATTGTTGATAGAGAGGTTTGGTTTTGATATCCTAAGTTTTAATTTAAAAAAAGATAAGAAATGCCCTAACTGTGGGGAAAAAATTCCGATAATCGGAAAGTTTATCGAACGTGAACAAAATCGATTTTATTAACTCAATTTTTGTATGATGTTTTCAAGGGATGAAAATTCAGAAAATTTTTCAACATTTTAAATATTGGAATGAGAATTTACAGGATCAAAAAGTATAGCACACATTCCCGCACTCATTGCACCAATGACATCGAGTTCATACATATTGCCCACATGTAAAGCATTTTCAGGTTTTACGTTTAGATTGTGAAGTGTTATAAGAAACTTTAATATTCCCTCTTCCAATTTCATATTAAAAAAGAAATAAAAAACCGAAAGGTGAGTATGATTTGAGAATTGTTGGGATCGATGAAGCGGGAAATAGATTAGAGAGATAATCTCGTCTACCCGAGGAGGAGCAGTCATCGGTCCATTAGTTGTCTGTGGTCTGTTAATAGATGAAAAAGATGAAACAAAATTAAAAAAACTTGGAGTTAAGGATTCTAAGCAACTGACACCGAAAAAAAGAGAAGAGCTTTCCCCAAAAATCGAAGAAATCGGTATTCATATTGTCCTAATTCGTGTTCCTTCTGCAAAGATTGATGCAAACAGAAAAAGAGGCATTAACCTCAACCAAATAGAAGCGATTAAAATGGCTGAGATAATAAACTTGTTAGAACCTGACAAAGCTATTGTTGATGCTCCAAGTTACAACACAAATAAGTTCAGGGATTACCTGTTTTCGAAAATAGAAAATAAAAATATAGAATTGGTTTCTGAGAATTTTGCAGACCAAAATTATCCTGTAGTTTCCGCAGCATCCATACTAGCAAAAGTTAACAGGGATGAAGCCATAGAAGAATTAAAACAAAAAGTTGGCGAAGATTTTGGTGTTGGTTACCCGCATGACCCAAGAACTATCGGGTTCATTAAAAAATTGGTAGAAAAAAATCATGGTATGCTGCCTGATTATATCAGACATACTTGGGATACTGTTGAAACGATTAAGAATGATTACAGCCAGTTGAGAATCTTGAATTTTTTCAGGAAGATGATGGGTAAAGAATAGTTATTTTTTTAACCAATCCTCAAGCCTGGATTGGGTTCCTTCTCTCTTAGTTTCTATCAACTCATTAATAGCGTTCTCAATTCTTTCTAGAGAGAAGTCATGCTCTTCCACCATTAATTTTATCAAGTTATCTTTGTCCGGTTGTTTCCACTCTACTTCATATTTATTAGATACAGTAGGGTTCAAGAAAAATTCATATATTTTATGAGCATCTATGTCAAAACTCCATTCAACTTTTTCTAGAACTTTGTCCAGAGTTTTATGTTCCCTGATCATTTTTAAAGCTGTTTTTGGACCTATGCCTTTGATTCCTTGTGGGTTATAATCCGTGCCGACTAGTATTCCAAGAATTATTAATTGTTCTTTAGTTATTTCTAAGCTTGATAGAACTTTATCCAATTCTATGATCTCGGGTTTTATTTCTATGTAAACTTCTTGTCTGGGCAATTTTCTTTTTCCAGTTATCGACAAGTTCCTTATTAGACGTGGTGATGAGAACATCAGAGCATCATAATCTTGAGAGCCGGAATAATCTGCATCTCCATTATTACAGATTAACGCACATTGGGCTTCTCCCTCTGATGGCGCTTGCACCCATGGAACTCCCATAGCATCCAAGACTTTTTTACTCTCTTCCATCATCTCGTCTGTAACCTTGGCAGAACCTTGAGCATAAACCATTATATCTTCCTTTCTTCCTTCTTCGACTGCTTTTTTCCATTTCTTCCTTGCCTCTTCCCTGGCCAATTCTCTTACTTCAATAGTTTTTTTCTTGAAGTCGGGTGGTTTGCCGTCATACACGTATATTGGCTTAATGCCGGCATCGATCAGTTTAATAGTACGATATAAGAGACCAGATAGGTGTGAAGTAATTCTTCCCTTACTATCCCTTAAAGGTTCCCCAGTGTCTCTTTGTCTGATAATAGAAAGGAATTGGAATAGAGTGTTGTAGGCATCGATCGCTATTTTCTTTCCACACAAATCTTTAATCTCAACTTCAGTTTTCGGGATAATAGCAGAAATTTGTACTCCCATATTATCAATAAGAATTATTCATTAAGAGTATAAAATAGTTAAAAAATAAAAATTCTACTCTTCTCCCTTCTCTTCTTTCTTACCCTTCTTTTTCTTCTTCTCTTTCTCTTCTTCTTCTTTTAATTCTTTCTCAATTCTCCACTCGTCTAATTCCAACCAGATTATGAACAGACCTATTACCATCAAAAATGGTGGAATTATACCCTGTATCACTGTCCACAAAGAACTCAAAAGATTAACTCTCGGATAGATTGCTCCTACTGTGTATTCATACGCATACAAACCGAGTGGTACGAGTAAAAGTACTATTCCGATTAACAACTTTACTAACGGATGCATTACTTCACCACCTTAAGACTTTTTAAACCAAATAATATTTAAATTTACTGTAGTATGTGTTTAAGTATGTATCGGTGTTTTTAATGGCAAAAGGTTTATATCAATATATTAGAAATACTTGGAAGGTGAGGAAAACTGGTGCTGAGAGTTTGATGAAGAGGAGAATGATTGAGTACAGGAAGGGGCCTAGGTTTAAAAAGATAGATAAACCGACTAAATTGAGTAATGCTAGAGCATTGGGCTATAAAGCGAAAAAAGGTTTTGTTCTAGTAAGAGTCAAGATTAAACGTGGTGGAAGAAGAAGACCGTTGTATGGTAGGGGTGGGAGGAAGCCGTCAAAAACAGGGTTAGTAAATTATACTACTGAGAAGAGTTTGAGGAAGATTGCAGGACAGAGAGTGCAGAAAAAATATCCTAACCTGGAAGTCCTTGGAAGCTACTATCTCTGCGAGGATGGAATACATAAATGGTTTGAAGTGATTCTAGTCGACCCTAATAATCCAGAGATAAAGAAGGATAAACATGTGAAATGGATCACTGAAAAACAGCATAGAAGAAGAGTTTTAAGAGGACTGTTATAAAAACAAGATAATAATAATTTGAAATCCTAATTTTATTCTGATCGATATGAATTTTTACGATTTTCACGTTCACTCAGAATTCTCAGAAGGAGAGAGTTCAATAGAAGAAATAGCAAAAAGAGCAAAACTGCTTGGTTATAAAGGAATTTGTTTTACAACTTACCTGGACAATAAAAACAAGATTAAAAAAACTAAAGAAATTACATCTAAACTTTCTAAAAAAATTGGGATTGAAATCTTCACCGGTTTCCAAGCTAGAAACACGAGCGAACTAGATAGACTAATTAAATTGAGGAGAGAGTACGATGTTCTTTTAGTCAAAGGTTCAGATTTACTATTAAATAGAAAAGCAGTTCAAACAAAGGAAGTCGATATTCTCACACATCCTGAGTACAATAGAAAAGATTCCGGCTTCAATCATGTGATGGCTGAATTAGCTGCTGAGAACAATGTTGCGATAGAAGTAAACTTTAGGGAAGTATTGAATTCTTCTAAGAACACGAGAGCTAATATCATGCATAAGATTAAAAACAACGTTGAACTGTGCAAAAAATACAGAGCACCTGTTATCATCTGCTCAGGGGCTGTAACACACTGGCAATTGCGAGATCCTAAAGTCTTAATTTCAATGGGTTGTCTACTAGGATTAGAATTAAATGAAGCTAAGAAGTCTGTTTCTGAAACTCCTGAAAATATAATAAAGATGATTAAAGAAAGACAAAATAGAAAATGGATCAGACCTGGAGTTAAAGTGATTGGATGAAACAAAAAAAACTGAAGATTGTTAAACCAACTTTGAGAGAAAAAGAAAGGTACATGGCCTTTCAAATCATATCTGAAGAGGATGAAGAGTTCACTTATTCTGATCTAGAATCTGCTATTTGGAACACAATGTTAGACTTTCTTGGTGAAGAAGGTATGTCAAAAACATCGGTCTGGTTGCTTAAAGATTGTTGGGACCAAAAAAACCAAATTGGTATTTTAAAATGTAACAATAAATCCGTCCAAGAGGTTGTTGCTAGTTTGGGATTAATAGATAGATTAGGCGATAATAGAATAACTTTCAAAATATTAAAAATATCCGGAACGATAAAAAGTATTAAAAGTAGTACATCAAAAAATGGATAATATTTAAACTCTAAATTATGATTATAATTGAAAATTTATGAGGTGAAAATATGCCACAAATGTTACCTGAGTACATGGGCTATGATCGTACTATAGCTGTCTTCTCTCCTGATGGGAGACTTTTTCAGGTTGAATATGCAAAAGAAGCAGTCAAAAGAGGAACAACCTCAGTTGGTTTAGTGTTCAAAGATGGAGTCATACTAGGAACAGTGAAGCAAATCGTAAAATTGATTGTGCCAGGAACGACTGAAAAGTTGTTCAAGATAGACGAACATATTGGAGCTGTAGCGGTTGGACTACTCGCAGATGCCAGAGCTTTAGTGAATCAACTAATGGTTAGAGCTCAAGTTAACAGAATTACATACGGGGAGTCTATGGATGTTTGGTCTTTGGCGAAGGTTTTGGGTGATAGAATGCAGTTGTCGACTCTCTATGCAGGTTTGAGGCCTTTTGGTGTATCTTTTCTCGTAGGCGGTGTTGATTCTACAGGTTCACATTTAATCGAGGCAGATCCGTCTGGCATGCTTTATGAGTGGAGTGCTTATGCTCTGGGAAGAGGTGCACAGATAGCGAACAAGATTTTCCGGGATAGACATAGAAAAGACATGGATGAAAAAAATGCTATAAAGCTAGTAATAAACGTTATAAAAAAGGCTGAAAAAGTTGGTAATCTAGGGGAATCTTTAGAGATTGCTGTTATCAGACGAGAAGATAAGAAATTTGAAATACTGACGGGAGACAAAATAAGAAAATTATTGTGAATTCGTTATGGTTGATGTTGATAAAGCCGTAGTTATTAGATTAAACAAAGGTGGAAAAAAGTTCGAAGTTCTTGCCGATCCCGACAAAGCTTTGGAATTCAAAAGAAGGAAAGTTATTAACATAGATGAAATTTTAGCCTACCCTGGCGTTTATCATGATGTGAGAAGAGGGGAAGCTATACCAGAAAATGAACTTCAAACTAATTTTGGTACTGTCGATGTTTATCAAGTGGCAAAGAAGATTATAGCAGAAGGTGAAATGCAGTTCACAACAGAACAGAAAAGAAAGTTAGTCGAAGAAAAGACAAAAGAAATAGCCGATATAATATCAAGAAGAGGTATAAACCCTCAAACTAATACTGCTCATCCACCACAAAGGATATTAAACGCCATGGATAAAGTAGGTGTGCATGTTGATCCTTTCATAGAAGCAGAATTGCAAGTGAATAAGATTGTGGAAAGTATAAAACCTTTACTACCTATAAAATTCCAAAGGGTTATAGTTCAAATCGTAATTCCGCCACAGTTCAGTGGTAGAATATACTCAGTTCTTAAAAGGACTGTTGGAAAATTCGATGAACAATGGCTGAACGATGGGTCTTTGCAGGTTACCCTTGATATACCTGCAGGGGCTCAAGAAGAAATGTTTAAAAAAATAGGAGACCTTACAAAAGGAAATTTTAAATCTAGTATAATAAAAAGAGTTGATGCATGATGGCTGAAACAAGAGAAATTGTCATACCCGGAGAAGTTCTGTGCGATGCAAAAGAGAAAAAACCAAGTTACGGAACTTTTATAGAGGATGGAAAAATAATATCCAAGTTTCTTGGCATTCCAAGGGATAGTGCTGGTTATTTGTCTGTAGTCCCTCTCTCAGGCGTTTATCTTCCAAGAGGAAATGACAAAATCATCGGTTTCATAACTGGGGTTGAAAAAGCTGGATGGATGGTTGATATAAATGCACCTTGGTCGGCATTTCTTCCCCTTTCAGAAGCCGTGGATGAGTTTATAGATTTTAAAAAAACTGATATCAGTAGATTCTATGATGTGAATGATGTGATATATGCCCAAGTTTCAGATGTTAAGAGAGGTGACGTTGTTTTGAGTATGAGAAACCCAATGGCAAGAAAACTGAAAGACGGTGTCACGATTAAAATTACTCCCAGTAAAGTACCGAGACTCATCGGAAAGGAAGGCAGCATGATCAATGCAATAAAAGAAAAAACTGGGACAATTATTAGAGTTGGGCAGAATGGTGTAGTTTGGATTTCTGGTGAAAAAACAGATAAAGCCATTAAAGCGATTAAACTAATCGAGAAAAAATCTCATATTATTGGCCTAACAGATGAAATTACAGAATTGTTGAGTGATTAGATGGGAATGAAAACAGATGAAAAATTGATTATGAACGGGAAGAGGTTGGATGGAAGAAAAAAAGATGAAATCAGAGAGATTGAAATGAAGGTTGGTGTTATTCCTAATGCAAATGGTTCAGCCCAAGTTAGGTTCGGTGATACCGTAGCTATAGCTGGGGTTTATGGACCGAGACCGTTATTCCCAAAACATCTTCAAGAATCTGACAGAGCTATCATTAAATGCAGATACAATATGGCTCCTTTCTCTGTTGAAGAAAGGGTAAGACCAGGACCGTCAAGAAGAGCAATAGAAATTTCTAAAGTCACTAGATTGGCATTGGAACCAGCTTTATTCTTAGAAGATTATCCAGAGACTGTAGTGGATGTTTACATAGAAATATTACAAGCAGATGGATCAACAAGAGTCACGGGTATAAACGCTGCTTCTCTAGCTTTGGCTGATGCCGGTGTTCCCATGAAAGATTTAGTTGTTGCGTTATCTGGTGGAAAGATTAATGATACTCTTGTCCTGGATTTATGTGGTAAAGAAGACAATTATTCTGATGCTGATATACCTATAGCGTTTATGCCAAGGAAGAAAGAAATAACTCTTTTGCAGATGGATGGTGAGTTGACACCCCAAGAAATAAAAACTATCATCAAAAATGTACTGAAAGCTGGAGAAGAAGTTTACAAGAAACAAAAAGAAGCCTTAATGAAAAAATATGAAGAGTGATTAAATGAGACCTGAATATGTAATAAAATTATTGGAAAGTGGGGAAAGAATTGATGAGAGAAAATTTGATGCTTTTAGGGATATAAAAATTGAAACTGGTATTATCAAAAGAGCTGAAGGTTCTGCTAGAGTAAAGATTGGAAAAACCGATGTAATAGTCGGAATTAAAACAGAAATTGGTGAACCGTTTTCTGATATGCCCAACATGGGTATTTTGAAAACTGAAGCTGAATTCACACCGATAGCCTCGCCAGATTTTGAATCTGGACCACCAGGAGAAGATGCCACTGAATTAGCCAGAATTGTTGATAGAGGGATAAGAGAGTCGGGATGCATAGATTTAGAAAAATTATGCATAAAAGAGGGGGAAAAGGCTTGGCAAATTTTTGTTGATATACAAATAATCAATCATGATGGTAATCTGATCGATGCTTCAGCTCTTGCTGCTGTGGCCGCTTTAAGAGTTACAAGAGTTCCAAAATTAGAAGATGATAAAATCATCAGGGATAAAACTGAAATGAAATTACCCTTGTTGCACACACCGATTACTGTCACTGTAGGAAAATTTTCTGACAAGTTTATAATAGACCCGCTGAAGGAAGAGGAAGAAATATTAGATTCTAAAATAAGTGTTGCTGTGATGGAAGACGGAAAGATATGTGCGATGCAGAAAAGTGGCGAGAGTAGTTTATCCATGGAAGATGCTAACGAAATGATAGATTTAGCTGTTAAAAAATCTAAAGAAATGAGAAAATTGTTGTGATTCTGTGGGTAGAAAAATACTAAGCAGGAAATTGAGGCAAATTAAAGCTGGTAAAGTCAGATTAG
>Ga0172362_10000793_pt1 | contig 26604 bp, 18 predicted proteins | sample LakKivs1_kivu2a2_FD_114534 | JGI IMG/M metagenome (GOLD analysis project Ga0172362, IMG submission 114534) | Sediment microbial communities from Lake Kivu, Rwanda - Sediment s1_kivu2a2 | ecosystem: Environmental > Aquatic > Freshwater > Lake > Sediment | place: Rwanda: Western Province, Lake... | reverse complement strand
CGAGGGCGGCGCGACCACCGTGCAGGGCCGACTGCACGAGGCGCGCGTGACCGTGCTCGACGGTGCGAACGTCCTGCCACGGCACCTGAACAAGCACATCGACTACGACGTCCGCCCCGCTCCCCCCGGTACGGCCGCGAACAGCCTCGCGACCCCGACCGCGATGGCGGTGACGTCCGACGGCGCCACGCTCTACGTCGCGGCCTTCGGCTCGAGCAAGATCGGCGTCTTTCAGACCAGCGAGCTCGAGAGCGACACCTTCACGCCGAGCGCCGCGAGCCACATCGCACTGTCCGGCGGCGGCCCGACGGGCATCGTGCTCGACGAGGCACGCGGACGCCTCTACGCGCTGACCCGCTTCGACAACTCGATCGCGGTGGTCGACACCGGTACGGCGAGCGAGATCGACCAGGTCGCGCTCTACAACCCGGAGCCGCAGAACGTCCGCGACGGCCGGCAGTTCCTGTACGACGCCGCCTCGACGTCGAGCAACGGCGAGGCGTCTTGCTCGAGCTGCCACGTCTTCGGCGACCTCGACAGCCTCGCGTGGGACCTCGGCGACCCATCGGGCACCGTCCTCAACAACCCGCTGCCCTTCCGCATCGGCCCGCTCGGCATCCCGAAGGACTTCCACCCGCTGAAGGGCCCGATGACGACGCAGAGCCTGCGCGGCATGGCGAACCACGGCTCGCTGCACTGGCGCGGCGACCGCACCGGCGGCAACGATCCGGACAGCGACGCCTTCGACGAGCTGCGCGCGTTCGAGAAGTTCAACCCGGCGTTCACCGGCCTCATCGGCCGCACCGCGGAGCTCTCGGCGACCGACATGCGTGCCTTCGCGGAGTTCATGCTGAGCGTCACGTATCCGCCGAACCCGGTGCGCTCGCTCGACGACTCGCTCTCGACGCAGGAGCAGGAGGGCCGCGACCTCTACTTCGGTCCGATCTCCGACGTGCTGTTCAACTGCAACGGCTGCCACACGCTCGACCCGACCGTCAACGCGACGCCCGACGGCAGCTTCTCGCTCGAGACCGGATTCTTCGGCAGCGACGGCTTCGGCACCTTCGAGGGCGAGTCGCAGATGTTCAAGGTTACCCACCTGCGCAACTCGTACACCAAGGTCGGCATGTTCGGGCTCGCACCGGGCCCGAACACGGGCGACCAGGTGCGCGGCTTCGGCGTGCTGCACGACGGTGCCGTCGACACCATCTTCAACTTCCTCTCGGCGAGCGTGTTCTCGCTCAGCAACACGCAGCAGAGCCGCCTGCAGCGCTTCGTGCTCGCGGTGGACTCCAACCTGAAGCCGGTCGTCGGCCAGCAGGCGACGCTGTCGGCGACGCAGAACGGCACCAACCCGAACAACCGCGTCACGCTGCTCGAAGCGCGCGCCGCGGCGGGCGACTGCGACCTCGTGATCCGCGCCAACCTGAGCGGCGAGGCGCGCGGCGGTCTGCGGCTCGCGGACGGCACGTTCCAGCTCGACCGCGAGGACGACCCGACGATCAGCGACTCCGACCTGCGTGCGGCGGCGCTGGTACCCGGTCAGGAGGTCACGTTCACCTGCGTGCCGCCCGGCTCGGGCACGCGCGTCGGACTCGACCGCGACGAGGACGGCTTCTACGATCGCGACGAGATCGACGCGGGCACCGACCCGGCCGATCCGGCGAGCCATCCGGTGTCGCCGACGGCGATCCGCACGACGTCGTTCACCCTGCGCGACGATCCTTCCGCTCCGGTGAACCCGAACGTGAGCCGTCTCGCGTTCCGCTCGACGAAGTACGGCTTGGCGTCCAGCGGCGTGGTGGTTCCGGCGCCGGGCAGCGCCGCCGATCCGACCGCTGCCGGAGCCAGCGGCGGCGGCGCCACGCTCACGATCTATCGCACCGACGGCGGCACCGACAAGGTGATCCTGCCGCTCGCCGCGGCTCGGTGGAAGAAGACCGGCACCGCCTCCAGCCCGGGCTTCGCCTACAGCGACACGCAGCGCGCCGACGGTCCGATCTCGGCGGTCACGCTGCGCAACGGCACGCTCGCCGTGCGGGGCAACGGACCGGGCATGTACCAGCTCGACAACGCGCCGCAGGGCGGCCTCGCCCTGCGCCTGCGACTCGGCGACACGCTCGAGTTCTGTGCGGCGGTCCTGCCGAAGGACGCGAGCAACGACACGACGAGCAAGTTCGTGGGCGTCCGCAACAGCGCCGCGCCAGTCACCTGCCCGCCCGTCCCTTGACGATACGCCAGGCCGCCGCACGCCGTCGCCCCAGCGGGGCCCGGCGTGCGGCGGCACGCGCCAACGCGCCGCCGATGGCAGCTGCGCCGCGGCCCCGGTGCGCTCAAGCCGAGGCCGGTGCGCGTCCGATGTCCGGCTTGGATGTCCCGGTTCCGGCAAGCCCTGCGCGCGTTCTTCGGCGAGTCGGTCCTGGCGCGGGACGCGCTGTTCGCGGTCGCGTCCTACCTCCTCGCGGAGGTGAGCACGCACCTCACCCTCGCCGGCACCTTCCCGATGCTGTGGCTGCCGACCGGACTCGCCGTCGGCGTGCTGGGGCGGGTGGACATCGCGCGCTGGCCGCGGCTGATCGCCGCCGGCGCGCTCGCCACCGTCGCGTTCAACCTCGCCCACGGTCTCGGCCCGGGTCGGGTGCTGCTGTTCGTCCTGGGCAACGTCGTCACGGCGCTCGCCGCCGCCCTGCTGTCGCGCCGATTCGCCGGCACGCCGCTCGACATGACCCGCCCCCGCGACCCGCTCGTCCTCGTGACGAGCACGCAGGTCGCGCCGATCGTCGGCGCGGTTCTGGTCGCGACACCGCTGGCTGTCTTCTCCGGCGAGCCGTTCGGCGAGACGTTCCGGCTCTGGTCGCTCAGCGGCGGCCTCGGCGCGCTGGTTCTGGCGCCGTGTGTCCTGGCCTGGCATCCGCAGGCGCTCGTCGCGATGCGGCGCCGCGAGACCGGCATGCTGCTCGGCTGCACGCTCGCCGCGGTACTGGTCGTGTTTCCGATGTGGCGCGGGCCGATCCTGATGCCACCGGCGGTGTTCCTGCCGCTCGGCCTGTGGGCCGCGATGCGACTCGGGTCGTTCGTCACCGCGCTCACGACGCTCGTCCTGGCCCTGGGCGCGACGCTCTCCACCGTCTCCGGCTTCGGGCCGTTCACGCCGCTGCACGTCGCGAGCCCGCTCGACCTGACGTGGCTGCACACGTTCCTCGCGGTGTTCTCCGTCTCGATGCTCGTCCTCGCGGCGATCATCGGCGACCGCGAGCGGGGTGAGGCGGCGCTACGCGCGAGCGAGGAGCGCTACCAGCTCGCGGTGCGCGGCTCCGACGTCGGCATCTGGGACCACGATCTCGCCACCGGCACGCAGTACTTCTCGCCGCACTACAAGGAGCTGCTCGGCTACGCGCCCGACGAGCCCGACGCGTCGTTCGGCACGTTCGGCGTCCACATCCACCCCGAAGACCGCCTGCCGGTGCTCGAGCACGTGAGCCGGCACCTGACCGAACGCGTACCGTACGACTTCGAGTACCGCGTCATCACGCGCGAGGGCGCCGAGCGCTGGGTGCAGTCGCGCGGCCAGGCGGTGTGGAACGAGGCCGGCCTGGCGATCCGCATCGCGGGCTCGATCCGTGACGTGACCGAGAGCAAGATCCTCGAGAACGAGCTGCGCCGCGCACGCGACGCGGCCGAGCAGGCGAGCCGCGCGAAGAGCGAGTTCGTCGCCAACATGAGCCACGAGCTGCGCACGCCGATGAACGGCGTGATCGGCTTTGCACACCTGCTGCTCGACACCGAGCTCACACCGGAGCAGCGCGAGTTCGCGCAGACGATCGGCAACAACGCCGACGGTCTGCTGCGCATCATCAACGACATCCTCGACTTCTCGAAGATCGATGCGCACAGGCTCGTGCTCGAGAGCATCGACGTCGACGTACGGTCGGTCTTCGAGAGCGTGCTCGTGCTGGTGTCGGAAAAGGCCGCGGAGCGGCGGCTCGAGCTCGCGGCCTTCGTCGACGACGCCGTGCCGCGGACGGTCGTCGGCGATCCGGTGCGCTTCCAACAGGTGGTGCTGAACCTCGTCGGCAATGCCGTCAAGTTCACCGAGGCGGGCGAGGTCGTGCTGCGCTGCTCGCGCGAGGACACCGACGACGGCGCGGTGCAACTGCGCGTCTCGGTCAGCGACACCGGCATCGGCATCGCAGCGGACGTCGTGCCGCTGCTCTTCGAGCCGTTCCGGCAGGCAGACCAGTCGACCACGCGCCGCTTCGGCGGCACGGGCCTCGGCCTCACCATCTCGAAACAGCTGGTCGAGCTCATGGGCGGCGCCATCGGCGTCGAGAGCGCTCCGCGACGCGGCAGCCGTTTCTGGTTCACGGCGCGCTTCGGTGCCGCCGACGCGACGGCGCAGCCCGACGCCGCGACCGACCAGCGCCGCTCGCGCGTCCTCGTGGTCGACGACAGCGCGACGATCCGCGCCTGGCTCTCGGCCCAGCTCGCGCGTCGGGGCATGGACCCGACCGCGGTCGAGGACGGGAAGCTCGCGCTCGCGACGCTGCGGCGCGCCGTCGCCGACGGCGCGCCGTTCGACCTCGCGATCCTCGACCTCGTCATGCCTGGAATGGACGGCCTCACGCTCGCGCGCTCGATCCGCGCCGACGCCGCGTTGTCGGCGATCCCGCTCGTGATGCTCACCGCCGTCACCGACGGGCGCTGGAACGCCGAGGCGCAGCGCGTGGGCGTCGACGCGTGCCTCGTCAAACCGGTTCGCGAGCGGAAGCTGTTCGCGTGCCTCGGGGAGCTGCTGGATCCGTCGGTGGACCGCTCCACCGCGCGCGTCCTGCCGACGAGATCGCCCGCGCACGCGGCGCATCCACCGCTCACGCGGCCGCGCATCCTCGTTGCCGAGGACAACCCGGTCAACTCTAAGGTCGCGCTGCGTCTCCTCGATCGTCTCGGGTTCGCGGGCGACGCGGTGGAGAACGGACGCGAGGCGGTCGACGCTGCGCTGGGCGGCGACTACCAGGCCGTGCTGATGGACTGGCAGATGCCGCTGCTCGACGGACTCGCGGCCGCGGCCGAGATCAGGCAGCGAGAGCAGGCCGGCCACCGCCTGCCGATCATCGCCATGACGGCCAGCTCGGCGGAAGGCGATCGCAGCACGTGCCTCGCGGTCGGCATGGACGACCACATCGGCAAGCCGGTCCGGTCCGACGAGCTGCAGACCGTCCTCAGCCGCTGGGTCGGCCGCAGCGCGCCGTCGGCGTGACCGGGGAGCGCGGCGCGCATGCCGCGTCGCATCACAGCCGTCCGCGGCATCCTGTCGCAGGCCTGCAGACCCGCTTCAACCTTGCGCGACCGCAGGTGTTTCGGGCATGACAGTGAGGGTGAACCTCCCATGGACGAGAGGCCCGTTCCGCGTGCCGGCCGCCGCGCACGCCACAGGAGAACCCCCGATGCCCCGGTGCCGCCGCCACCGCCATGGAAACCGCACGTCGCTGCTCCTCGGAGCGCTGGCGTGCACGGCTCTCCTGCCAGCCCTCGCCGCGGCGCAGGGCAGCTTCACCAACTTCGAGACCGGTCAGGTCCGCCCGCTCGCGCTGTCGCCCGACGGGACCCGGCTGTTCGCGGTCAACACGCCGGACAACCGGCTCGAGATCTTCGACGTGAGCGGCGGCGCCCTCACCCACGCCGGGTCGGTCGAGGTCGGCCTCGAGCCGAGTGCGGTCGCGGCGCGGACCAACGGCGAGGTGTGGGTCGTCAATCACCTGTCGGACAGCGTCAGCATCGTCGACGTCGCGGCGACGCCGCCGCGCGTGACGCGCACGCTGCTCACCTGCGACGAGCCGCGCGACATCGTGTTCGCGGGCACCGGCGGCAACCGCGCTTTCATCACCACGGCGCGCCGCGGCCAGAACTGTCCGGTTCCGGGGAACTTCACCACCGAGGGCATCGGCCGCGCGCTGGTGCAGGTGTTCGACGCAACCAACCTGGGCACCTCGCTCGGCGGCACGCCGATCACCAACGTCGTGCTGTTCGGCGACACGCCGCGCGCGCTGGCGCGCAGCGCCGACGGCAACACCGTCTACGCGGCGGTCTTCCACTCCGGCAACCGCACCACGGCGCTCAGCGAGGGCCTCGTCTGCGACGGCGGCGCCACCGCCGGTCCCTGCAACGTGAGCGGCTTCACCATGCCGGGCGGCCTGCCGGCGCCGAACGTCGCCGACGGGGAGGTCGGGCCGGAGGTCGGCCTGATCGTCAAGTTCAACCAGACGGTCTCGCAGTGGCAGGACACGCTCGGCCGCAACTGGAACAACGGCGTGCGCTTCTCGCTGCCCGATCAGGACGTCTTCGCGATCAACGCCTCGGCCGGCACGCCGGTCGAGACGGCGAACTTCGCCGGTGTGGGCACCATCCTGTTCAACATGGCGGTCAACCCGACGAACGGCCGCGTCTACGTGAGCAATACCGACGCGAACAACCTCACGCGCTTCGAGGGTCCCGGCGAGGGCGGCGCCACGACGGTCCAGGGCGAGATCGCCCTGTCCCGTGTGACGGTGCTCAACGGCGCCAGCGTGCTGCCGCGCCACCTCAACAAGCACATCGACTACGACGTACGCCCGGCGTCGCCCGCGACCAGCGCCGCGAGCCTCGCCACGCCGCTCGGCATGGCGGTGACGAACGACGGCGCCACGCTGTACGTGACGGCCTTCGGCTCGAAGAAGGTCGGCGTGTTCTCGACCACGGCACTCGAGAACAACACCTTCGTCCCGAGTGCGGCGAGCCACATCACGCTCACCGGCGGCGGCCCGACCGGCATCGTGTTGAACGCCGCGAACACGCGCGGCTACGTCTTCACGCGCTTCGACAACTCGGTCTCGGTGCTGGACCTGTCCACCGCGCAGGAGATCGATCACCTGCCGGTCTACAACCCCGAGCCGGCGGGCATCGTGAACGGCCGGCAGTTCCTCTACGACGCGGCCTTCACCTCGAGCAACGGCGAGGCGTCGTGCTCGAGCTGCCACGTCTTCGGCGACCTCGACAGCCTCGCCTGGGACCTCGGCGACCCGAGCGGCGAGGTCGCGAGCAACCCGCTGCCGTTCCGCATCGGCCCGCTCGGCATCGACCCGGACTTCCACCCGCTGAAGGGCCCGATGACGACGCAGAGCCTGCGCGGCATGGCGAATCACGGCGCGATGCACTGGCGCGGCGATCGCAACGGCGGCCCGACCGCGCCGTTCAACGAGGACCTCGCGTTCAAGGCGTTCAACCCGGCGTTCGTCGGCCTGATCGGCCGCACGGCGGAGCTCTCGGCCGCCGACATGCAGGCGTTCACCGACTTCATCCTGACCGTGAACTACCCGCCGAACCCGATCCGGAACCTGAACAACTCGCTGACCACGGCGCAGCAGAACGCGAGCAACTTCTACTTCGGGCCGATCAGCGACACCTTGTTCAACTGCAACGGCTGCCACACGCTCAACCGCGCGCAGGGCTTCTTCGGCAGCGACGGCTTCGGCACGTTCGAGAACGAGACCCAGATGTTCAAGGTCGCGCACACGCGCAACGCCTACCAGAAGGTCGGCATGTTCGGCATGCCGGCAGTGCCCGGCATCACCCCGGGCAACAACGGCGACCTCGGACCGCAGGTGCGCGGCTTCGGCTTCCTGCACGACGGCAGCATCGATACCGTCAAGCGCTTCCTGTCGGCGACGGTGTTCAGCGCGACGGCCACGCAGGAGAACGAGCTCGAGCAGTTCATGCTCGCGTTCGACGCGGAGCAGTTCCCGATCGTCGGCCAGCAGATCACTCGCGACAATACGAACTCGGCCACCGTCGGACCGCGCGTCGACCTGCTGGTCGCACGGGCGACGCAGCCGACGGCCGAGTGCGACCTCGTCGTGAAGGGCACCATCGCCGGAGAGCAGCGCGGCGCCTGGCTCACCGGCGGTGCGTTCCAGACCGACCGCGACGGCGAGACCCTCAGCATCGCGGCGCTGGCCGCGCTCGCGAACACGGCCGGGCAGCAGCTCACGTACACCTGCGTGCCGCCGGGATCCGGTGAGCGCATCGGCGTCGACCGCGACCTGGACGGCTTCTTCGACCGCGACGAGCTCGACGAGGGCACGGACCCGGCCGATCCGAACAGCTACCCCGGCGCGATCGTCCCCGTCGGCGTGCGCGCGACGTCGCTCACGCTCCGCGACGACGACACGGCGCCGATCAACCCGAACGGCCGCACGCTGTCCTTCCGCTCGGCGAAGCAGGGCACGTCGCCCAGCGGCGTCGTCGTCCCGGCCTGGAACGGCCCGAGCGATCCCGTCACCGCCGGCGGCGCGACCCTGGTGGTGTACGACGGCAACGGCGGCAGCGGCGTGGTGACGGTTGCGCTGCCGCAGATCGGCTGGAAGCGCACCGGCACGGCTACCAATCCGGGCTACAAGTACAGCGACCCGCAGGGCTTCATGGGCCCGATCCAGGCGGCCGCGCTGCGCAACGGCACGCTCACCATCCGCGGCAGGGGAGCGGATCTCTATCCCCTGACCGGGGCGCCGCAGGGCAACATGGCGCTTCGCCTCACCGTCGGCGGCGCGACCCAGTTCTGCGCCGCGGCGCCCGCGAAGTCGCCGTCGACCACCAACGACACGACGCGGCGCTTCGTCGGGGCGCGCAACACGCCGGCGCCCGTCGTCTGCCCGCCGGTTCCCGGCGGCGGGTCGGCGTCGCAGGCGTTCCTTGACCGCCCGGCGAGCCTCTGGGATTGATCCGACCCGATGCCACTACTTGCAGATAGAGTCGCCATCGTCACCGGCGCCGGCCGCGGGCTCGGGCGCGAGGAAGCCCTCGCGCTCGCCGCGGAAGGCGCCACGGTCATCGTCAACGACATCGGAGCGTCCCTCGCCGGCGACGGCGGCGATCGCTCGCCCGCCGACGAGGTCGTGCGCGACATCGTACAGGCAGGCGGCAAGGCCGTCGCCAGCTACGAGGACATCGCCAGCTGGGACGGCGCGCGGCGCACGATCGAGCAGGCCTACGACACGTACGGCAAGCTCGACATCCTGGTGAACAACGCCGGCGTGCTGCGCGACCGCATGAGCTTCAACATGAGCGAGGACGAGTTCGACCTCGTCATGCAGGTCCACTGCAAGGGTCACTTCGCCATGTGCCGGCACGCGGCGGCACGCTGGCGCGAGGCCGCAAAGTCGACCGGAGCGGTATACGGACGCGTGATCAACACCGCGTCCGAGGCCGGCCTCCTCGGCTCCGCCGGCAACAGCAACTATGCGATGGCGAAGGCCGCGATCGCGGCGCTGACGATCAGCATCGCGCGCGAGATGGGCAAGTACGGCGTGACGTCGAACTTCATGGCGCCGCGTGCCCGCACGCGCATGACCGAGTCGATGCCGAACAACTCGATGTTCGCGAAGCCCGATTCGGGCTTCGACCTGTTCCACCCGTCGTGGCCGGCGCAGCTGGTGGTGTTCCTCGCCAGCGAAGCGGCGGGCGACCTGAACGGGCAGGGCTTCATCGTGTGGGGCGGCGAGGTGGACCTCGTCCGCGGCTGGCACATCGTCTCGAAGCTCGAGACCCCGGGCGCGGGCATCACCGCGCACGATCTGATCAAGCGGAAGGACGAGCTCTTCGGCGACCAGCCGCGACAGCCGACGTACATGTGACGTCCGCACCGGCTTCGCCGACCACGAAGGACGAAACCGGTACGGCCTTTCCTCTGACGTGATTCGATCGGGCGACGCCGCCCGCGCAGCGTGGACGGTGTCCGCTCAGCGGAGGGGCACCATGCGGATTCGCAGCATTCTCGTGCTCGGTCTGTTGACGCTCTCCCTCCCCTCGGCGGCCGTCGCGGCCGGCAAGTGCGACGAAGGCGGTGAGCACGCAGCCGCGGTTCTGGTGGCGCGCGAGGCGATCCGCGCGGGCTGCGACTGCACCGGTGCTGCGAGCCACGCGGCCTACGTCCGCTGCGCCTGGGACGTGATCGCGCAGCTCGCGGACGGCGGCACGTTGCCGCGCATGTGCCGCGCCCGCCTGCGGCAGTACGCCTCGCGCTCGACCTGCGGGCGCGAGCACCTCGACGTATGCTGCGAGAGCCGCGACGCGTTCCACGTCCGGGCCGCCCTGCGTCGCGACGGCGAGTGCCGCAGCCGCGGCGACGGCGGCTTCTGCGTCTCGACGTTCCCGCACGCCGACGAGGCCTGCGTGCAGACCGGCACGATCTGCCGTTCGAGCGTCTGCGGCGACGGCATCACCGACCGTCGGAACGGCGAACGCTGCGAGCCGCCCGGCGTCGGCCTCTGCGACCCGTTCTGCCAGGTGGTCGTGTGCGGCAACGGCCAGCTCGACCCCGGCGAGCAGTGCGAGCCGCCGAACACGCCGACCTGCGACCACGCCTGCCAGCCGCGCAATTGCGGCGATGGCGTGGTGGATCCCGCCAACGAGCAGTGCGAGCCACCGGGGACGGCGAGCTGCGACGCGAACTGCCAGTTCCTCCATGCCTGCGGCAACGGCGTGGTCGACGTGTATTGGGGCGAGGAGCAGTGCGAGCCGCCCGGGACGCCGAGCTGCGACGCGAGCTGCCGGTTCATCAACACCTGCGGCAACGGCGTGATCGAGCCCGGCGAGGAGTGCGACGGGCAGCCGGCCTGCGGTGCGGCCTGCACGCTCGCACGCGAGGCGTGCTGCGACTTGGGCGGCGCGTGCTTCGGCGGGTCCGTGAGCACCGGGTTCGACGCCTACTGGAACGTCTTCAAGCCGTGCGCCCTGATCCTCGGCGGCACTGGAAGCTACGGCTCCTGCGAGGGTGATCCGTGTCCGCCGCCAGCGCCGCCGGAGCTCGGCTGCCGCGTCGGGTCGTGCGTCGACCGTCCCATCGACCCCCTGCCGCTGTGTTGCGATGCCCCGGACGGCACGTGCTCGGACATCGTCGCGACGACCGGTGGTGCGATCGCGGGCTTCTGCTCGTACTTCCTGCCGCCGGAGCAGGGCGACGTGCCGCACCTGATGCTCGGCACCTGCGGCGACGACGGGCGCTGCGTACCGCTCTCGAGCACGACCGCGGCGGGCACGCCCTAGCGGACGGAACGGGCGCGCGGCCGCGGGGTCTGCGCACCGAATGACGGTTCACCGGCGCCACGGCCACGTGGTATGCGGAGAGCGCTCCCGCACTCCCCAGCCCGATGCACCCGTCCCGTTTCGAGACCCGACGCTGCCCCGCGTGCCGTCTGCCCGTGGCGCTCCCGCTGGCGATCCTGCTCGTCACGGCGACCGTCGGCGGCTGCCGGAGCGCCGACCCGCCGGCCCCGGCGCGGCCCGACGTCCTGCTGATCACCCTGGACACGCTGCGCGCCGACCACGCCTCGGCGTACGGCTACGCGCGACCGACGACGCCGCGGCTCGAGGAGGTCGCGCGCGACGGCGTGCGCTTTGCGACCGCGTACGCGCCGATGCCCACCACCCTGCCCTCGCACGCGTCGCTCATGACGGGACTCCTGCCGCGTGCGCTGGGCTTGCCCAAGAACGGCGTCGCGTTCACGCACCCGGCGCCGACGCTGGCCGAGACGCTCGGTGCGGCGGGCTATCGCACCGCCGCGTTCGTCAGCTCGTTCGTCCTCGACCGCAGCTTCGGCCTCGCGCGCGGCTTCGGCACCTACGACGACCAGTTCGTTCGTGACGCCTGCAAGAGCTACGGCCAGCAGTGGGAGGGCTTCCAGCTCGAGGGCGGCTTCTGCCGCCGCGGCGCCGCGACGCGCGAGCAGGCCGAGCGCTGGCTCGAGCAGAACGGCTACCTCGGCAGCGCGGGTGCGACCGCCGGCGACGTGTCCGGCACGCCGCCGCCCTACTTCCTCTGGATCCACCTGTTCGATCCGCACGACCCGTACGAGCCCCCGGCGGCCGAGGCGGAGCTGCTCCCGCCGCTCGAGCAGGACCCGACGGATCTGCAGAAGCAGATCGCCGCCTACGACGGCGAGATCCGCTACACCGACGACCAGGTCGGCCGCCTGCTCGACCGCCTGCGCGCCGCGGGGCGCCTCGACGACACGCTGGTGATCGTCGTTTCCGACCACGGCGAGGGACTGATGGACCACGGCTGGATGCACCACGGCGCGATGCTCTACGAGGAGGCCGTCCGCATTCCTTTCCTCGTGCGCTGGCCGGCGCGCCTGCCACGCGGGCGCGTGGTCGAGGAGCCGGTGCAGCTCGCCGACGTCGTGCCGACCCTGCACGCCCTGCTCGGGCTCGCGCCCCCCGCGCAGGCGTTCGACGGCGTGTCCCTGCGTGGCGCGCTCGAGGGTACGGGGACGCTCGATCCGCAGCGACCGATCTTCCTGCAGCGCCGCACGTACGACCGCGAGGTCGAGCTCGGGCTGAACGTGCGCGGGCAGAAGTTCGCCGTGCGCACCGGGCCGTGGAAGTACATCGAGGCGCGGACCGAGAAGACGCAGGAGCTGTACGACCTCGCGACGGACCCGCACGAGCTCCGCGACGTGATCCGCAGCAAGAGGAAGAACGCCCGGCCACTCGCCGAGGGGCTGCGGGCATGGCTCGCGCGCCCCGTGCAGGCGCCGGCGGCTGGCAAGGTCGACGAGGACGCCGCGCGACGCCTCGAAGCGCTCGGCTACGTGCAGTGAGCGCTGCCGCCGCGAGCCGCGTCCACGAGAGTTCGACCGCCGAGGGCCGCGTAGCCGGCCGTTCGATCGCCGCGGGTGCGGTCGCCGAGCGCTCGGTCGCCGCGGGCCCCGTCGCCCCTGGTTCGACCGCCGCGGCTCAGGTCGCCGGCGGCGCGACCGCGGCCGACGCCGGATCCTCGCGGTACGCACGGCCGGCCGCGTAGAGCGCACGCCGAGCGTCGATCTGCGCCGCGCGCGGCGCCCGTCCGTTGCGCTGCGCCGTCGCGACGGCGCCTTCCGCGGTGCGCGCAGCCTCGGCGAAGCGCCCGCTCTCGGCCAGCGCCGCCGCGAGCACGTCGAGCGTGTCGGGGTCGGCGGGACGCTCCTGCGCGAGCGCGCCCGCGAGCGCCAGCGCCTGCGCGCCGTCGCGGAGCGCTGCGTCCGGGTGTGTCGCGCGCAGCCAGGCGAGGTTGTTGCGCGCCGCCAGGTCGCGCGGGTCGAGCCGCACCGCGACCTCGTACTCCGCGACCGCCTCGGTGCCGCGCCCGCTGCGCGCCAGCGCTGCACCGTGATTGACGCGGAAGGCGGCCAGGTCCGGACGGAGCCGCACCGCCTCGCCGTACGACGCGAGCGCGCCCGGCAGGTCGCCCTGCTCGTCGAGCGCGACGGCCAGGTTGAAGCGCATGACGTAGTTGCCCTCGGTCACGGCGACCGCGCGCCGGGCGAGCGTCACGCTGTCGCGCCATGTGCCGACCTGCACGCGCGTCGCCGCGGCCAGCAACGCCAGCAGCAGGGCCACGAGCGCCGCCTGCGCAGCGCGCGGCACGCGCAGGCGCGCCGCCAGCTCGGCGGACGCCGCGACCAGCACGATGCCGAGGCCGATCGCGGGCAGGTACGTGTAGCGATCGGCGGTGGACTGCTGTCCCACCTGCACGAGCCCGACCACCGGGACCAGCATGCCGACGAAGATCGCGGCGCCGACGAGCAGCCACGGCCGCCGCCGCGCCTCGCGCAGCGCGAGCGCCGCGACCGTCGCGAGCAGCAGCCCGCCACCCAGCACCGGCAGCAGCGGCACCGGCCGCCCCGCGAGCGCCGGGTTCGGGTAGAGCGCCGCGAGCCCGGTCGGCCAGAGCGTCTTGCGGAGGTACCAGTCGTACCCCGCGAGCGCGCCCGCGAGACGCGTCGCGAGCGGCAGCGTCGCCGGGTCGGTCATCGCCCCGCCCTCCCGCTGCAGCAGGTACGTCGCGACGCTCGCCGCGGCCGCGATGGCGAGGAACGGCAGCTTCTCCAGCACGAGCGCCGCCGCGGCGCGGCCGCCCGACGCCGCGTCCGGCCCGGGCCCGCAGCGCGTGCGCGCGAGCGGCCACCAGTCGAGCAGCAGCAGCACGAAGGGCAGCGTCACCGCCATCGGCTTCGCCATCAGCGACAGCGCGAACAGCGCGAGCGCCGCGCCGTAGCGTGCGGCACCGCCGCGCCGCACCCACGAGGTCCATGCGTGCAGCGCGAGCAGCGCGAACAGCCCGCACAGCACGTCCTTGCGCTCCGAGACCCACGCCACCGACTCGACGCGCAAGGGATGCAGCGCGAACAGCCCCGCCGTCGCGAACGCCGCGGCGGCGCCGAAGCCGAAGCGCCGCACCAGCGCGTACAGGAGCAGCGCGTTCGCGACGTGCAGCGCGAGATTGACCGCGTGGAACGCCGGTGCGCTCACGCCGAACAGCGACACGTCGAGCTGGTACGACAGCCAGGTCGCGGGCAGCCAGTTGACCTTGTGCGTGGTCGTGAGCGCCCAGACGATCGCTTCGCGGTCGAGCCCGCGCTGGACGTGCGGGTTGGCGGTGATGTAGCCCGGGTCGTCGAAGTTCACGAACCCGAAGCCGAGCACGGGGAGGTATGCCGCGACGATGGCGAGCCCGAGCAGCAGCGCGAGCACGGCGTCGGTGCGGCGCGCGGCGCGCGGCGACGGCGCGCCGGCCGACGGGCTCACGTGCGGCGCGCCACGCTGGTTCATCCCGTCCGGCCCGTCCGGCGGCGTCCGCTCAGCGGCGCGCCGCCCAGGTGGTGGTGCCGTCCGGGTTGTCCTTCAAGTCGATGCCCGCGTCGGCGAGCTGCTTGCGGATCTCGTCGGCGCGCTTGAAGTCCCGCGACTTGCGCGCGTCGCGACGCTCCTCGAGCAGGCCCTCGATCTGCGCGTCCGACAGGCCGGCGGCGCTCGCGCGCGCTGCGCGCTCGGCCGCGAGCGCATCGGCCGGGTCGCGCTGCAGGATGCCGAGCAGCCCGGCCGACTCGCGCAGCGCGCGCGCGACGCCGCGCGCCTCCGCTGCCCTGCCGGCGTCGATCAGACGGTTCACCGCGCGCACCGCGTCGTGCAGGGCCGCGACCGCGCGCGGCGTGTTGAGATCGTCCGCGAGCGCCTGGCGGAGTTCGGTCCGGCACGTCTCGGCCTCCGCGCAATCGGTCGCCTGAGCGCCGCTCGCGTCGGCGCGCTGCAGGGTCTCGTACATGCGGGCGATGCTCGTCTGCGCCTCGCCGATGCCCTCCTCCGCGAACTCCAGCGGGCTGCGGTAGTGCGTCTGCAGCAGGTAGAGGCGAACCGCATCGGCCGGATGCTGCTCGAGCGCCTGCCGGATGGTCACGAAGTTGCCGAGCGACTTCGACATCTTGTCCGCGCCGCGGCGCAGGAACGAGACGTGCGTCCAGTGGGTCGCGAGGGCCACGCCGCTCGCCGCCTCCGACTGCGCGATCTCGTTCTCGTGGTGCGGGAAGATCAGGTCCTCGCCGCCGCCGTGCAGGTCGAAGGGCTGCCCGAGGTAGCGCGCGCTCATCGCGGAGCACTCGATGTGCCAGCCCGGACGCCCCGGGCCGAACGGGCTCTGCCACACCGGCTCGCCCGGCTTGGCGGCCTTCCACAGCGCGAAGTCGCCCGGGTTGCGCTTCTGCTCGTCGACCTCGATGCGCGCGCCCGCCTGCAGGTCCTCGAGCTTGCGGTGCGACAGCTTGCCGTAGGCCGGAAAGCGCGTGACGTCGAAGTAGACGTCGCCGTGCGCGCGATAGGCGATGCCGGCCCGCTCGAGCTCCTCGATCAGCGCGATCATCTCCGGCACGTGCAGCGTGGCGCGCGGCTCGACGTCGGGCCTGAGGCAGCCGAGTGCCGTCACGTCGGCGGTGAAGGCGTCGCACATCTCGGCGCCGAGATCGGCCGACGTGCGGCCGGTCGCGTTGGCGCGGTCGATGATGCGGTCGTCGACGTCGGTGAAGTTGCGCGCGTAGGTCACGCGCGTGCCCTCGGCCTCGAGGAAGCGCTTCACGACGTCGAACAGGACGTAGACGCGCGCGTGGCCGACGTGGGCCAGGTCGTACACGGTGACGCCGCAGACGTACATGCGGACGTGGCCCTGCTCGCGGGTCTGGACGGGCTCAACGCGGCGGCTGAGCGTGTTGTAAAGGCGGATCGGGGACACGAACGGCATCCGGTTTCGCTACCACGGTGACCGCCGGCGGGCGAGCCACGCGATGCGGGGCCTGCGGACCGGCCCGTGCCGGCCCGGAAAGCCGGCGTCCGGGCACGCCGTGCGGCAACGCGCGACGGTTTGCTAGGAGGACGGAGGTTCTTCCGCATCGCATGTCCAACCCGCACCCGACGGGGCTGCGCCCGGGGACGATCTCTCCCGCAGCCGTCCGCACGAAATGGAGCCACGCATCATGACCGAGCGCACGACCGACGAGCTGCAGCGAACGGGGACCGAGGTCCTGAGCGCAGCCGAGAGCGCGATGGAGGCAGTCATCGCGACGGCCGGCGAGATCACGGGGGGCGGCCGGAAGTCGGGCGACTCGAGCGGCTTCGAGCAGCCCTTCACCGAGCGCGTCGTCGAGCTGGCGGCGAGCGTCCGGGCCGCGCGCTGCTCGCTCGACTACGCGCGCGCGGTGACCGAGGCCGGCGAGTCGGCGGGTCCGGTCACCGCAGCGGCTGCACTTTTCGCCGGCGTCGTGGCGGCGGACGTCCACAAGGGGATCCTGTGCGATCTCGGCGGTCGCGTGCCGCGCAGCGCGAGCACGGCTCGGCTCGACGAGGCACGCCCGAAGATCGAGCTCCTGCAGGACCCGGCGGCCCGGGTGCGGCTCGGCGAGGTGATCCTCGACGACCTGCAGGGGCGCGACGTGACCTGGCTGCCCGACGACAGCCTGCGCCAGATCCGCGACACCGCCCGTGAGGTGGTGAAGCGGCACGTGACCCCCGAGATCGCCCATGCGATCCACCACGGCGACCTCGACATTCCCGCCGAGACGCTCGCCGGCATCGTCGACGCGGGGCTCCTCGGCATCGCCATCCCCGAGGAGTTCGGCGGCTTCGGCCTCGGCAATCGCGCGATGCTGGTGGCGACGGAGACCCTGTCGGCGGCGTCGCTCGGTGCCGCGGGGAGCCTGCCGACCCGGCCCGAGATCCTCACCAACGCGCTGCTGCGCGGCGGCACCGAGGAGCAGAAGAGCGAGTGGCTGCCGAAGATCGCCGCCGGCGAGGTGCTGGTCGCGATCGCCATGACCGAGCCCAACGTCGGCTCCGACGTCGCTTCGGTGAGCTGCCGGGCCGTGCGTGGCCAGCAGGACGGCGTCGACGGCTACCTCGTGACCGGCGCCAAGGCGTGGTGCACCTTCGCCGGTCGCGCGAACGTCATCTCGCTGCTCGCCCGCACCGAGGACACGCCGGGCGGCGACGGGCTGTCGATGCTCATCGTGCCGAAGGACAGCTTCCCCGGGCACGAGTTCGTCATGCGGCAGCCGTCGGGCGGCACGCTCCAGGGCAAGGCCGACCGCACCATCGGCTACCGCGGCATGCACAGCTTCACGCTGCAGTTCGAGAACTACTTCGTGCCCGCAGCGAACCTCATCGGCGGCGACGGCGGCCGCGGCAACGGCATGCGCTACCAGCTCGCCGGCATGAACGGCGGACGCCTCCAGACCGCCGGCCGCGCGATCGGCGTCGCGCAGCGCGCGCTCGAGCTCGCGGCGGCCTACGCACTCGAGCGCAAGCAGTTCGGCCGGCCGATCGCCGAGTACGGCCTCACCAGGGCCCACATCGGCACGATGGCCGCGCAGATCCAGGCGTGCCGCTCCCTCGCCCACGCGGCCGCCGAGCGCCTCGACACCGTCGAGAAGCCGTCGAAGCGCGACGGCCTGATGCCCGCGATGGCGAAATTCCTCGCCTGCGACGTCGCCAACCAGATCACCGAGCGCGCGCAGTGGCTGCACGGCGGCTGGGGCTACGCGGAGGAGTATCCGATCTCGCGTCTGGTCATCGACGCGAAGGTTCTTCCCCTCTTCGAAGGCGTGCGCGCGATCCTCGTGCTGAAGGCGATCGCGCCGGTGCTGTTCTCGAGCTGACGCGACGACCTGCGGCGTCGCGGACCGCGCCGTCGGCGCGGCGGATCGCGCGGCGGGCGCCTCGCCCCGTCACCACAGGGTCGGGGCCGGGTAGCGCGCGATCGCCGGGTCCGGAGTCACGATGCTCATGCCCAGCAGGATCGCCTGAGAGACGAGACCACGGTCGAAGGGATCGCGGTGGTGCTCGGGAAGAAGCGCATCGTGCGTGGCGGCAGCATCGTCGAACGCCAGGGCCTCGAGGCGAAGCCACTCACGACGGCTGGCGACGTAGCGCGACGGTGGTGCCGGGAGCGGCAGCCGGCCCAGTCGATGCTTGATGCTGATCTCCCAGGCTGACAGCGCGCTGAGATAGACCGCGTTGCCCGGATCGCGACACGCATCCTTCGCAACCGCGGAGAGCTCCGGGGCGTCGGCGGCCAGCCAGAGAAAGGTGCAGGTGTCGAGCAGCAGCTTCATGCCGGCTCGCCGCTCTCGTGCAGCAGCCTCATGCCGGCTCGTCGCGCCCTTCGAACGCCTCGAGCACGGCGTCCGGAAGCGGCGCGAAGAAGCTCGCCGGGACTTGCATGCCCCGATCGATCCCGACCGGCCGCCGCTCCGCGGGCATCCTCGCCAGCGGCCGGATCTCCGCGATCGGGACGTTGCGCCTGCAGATCACGATGGTCTCGCCGTTTTCCACCCGCTCCAGGTGGCGCGAGAGGTGCGCCTTGACCTCAGCGATATTGACCTTGATCATGCCCTACAAGTTGACCATGTAGGTGACCAAGTCAACTGGTTCTGCCCGTCGCTCACCGCCGACTGCTTTGCGTCGCACCGCCTTGGGCCCTACGCCCAGGAGCGCGGCACGTCGTACGGATCGAACGCCGGGTCCGGCGAGAACAGGGTCAGGTTCTCGAGTCTCGCCTGCGCGGCGAGCACGCGGTCGAAGGGGTCGCGATGATGGAGCGGCAGGTCGCCAGCCAGGACCGCATGCGTCGTCTCGATGGCCAGCTCCTCGAGCAGATAGGTGTCGATGGCGCGCCGCACGAACGCGCCGAGATCCTGGGCGAGCGGCGACAGCTCCCCGAGCTTGCCCAGCTTGCGCTTGATCGCCAGCTCCCACGCGCTCGCGGCCGAGAAGACGATCGCGTCCGCCTCCCGCTCGAGCCGATCGCGCGCCGCCTGCGGCACTCGCTCCGGTGCGCTCAGCAGCCAGACGAACGTGCAGGTATCGAGCAGCGCGCGCACCGTCACTCTCCGGCGAAGTCGTCGGCGATCTCGGCGAGCGGCGTGTTGAAGTCGTCCGCGAGCACGATCGCGCCGGCGAAGGCGCCCCAGCCGGGGCGCCGCGTGGGGCGGACGGGTACGAGCAGCACCGCCGGCTCGCCGTCACGGGCGATGAACACCGTGTCGCCGCGCTCGGCACGGTCGACCAGCTTCGAGAGCGTGCTCTTGGCCTCGTGCATGTTGGCGACGATCGGCCGCATGAGTCCTTAGCTATCAATCCCTAGCTAGCAACGCAAGAGCACCGCCGGAGCAAGGCGTCGCGCAGGCGCCGCCGCCGGACGGCCCGCGGGCGCGAGGGAACCGCGAGTCGGGCCGCCGTGTGCGCACGCGGCGGCCCGGCACGCACCTACTCGTCCGACTCGCGCAGCCGCGCCAGCACGCTGAGATCCTCGAGCGTCGTCGTGTCGCCGACGCTCTCCTTACCCGCCGCGATGTCGCGCAGCAGGCGCCGCATGATCTTGCCGCTGCGGGTCTTCGGCAGCGAGTCGGTGAAGCGGATGTCGTCGGGCTTCGCGAAGGCGCCGATCTCCTTCGCCACGTGCTCGCGCAGCTCGGCCTTCAGCTTGTCCGACGCCTGGTACTGCCCCTCGAGCGTGACGAACGCGGCCAGCGCCTGGCCCTTCACGTCGTCGGGACGGTCGACCACCGCGGCCTCCGCCACCGCCCGGTGCGAGACCAGCGCGCTCTCGATCTCCATCGTGCCGAGGCGGTGGCCGGCGACGTTCACCACGTCGTCGATGCGCCCCATCACCCAGTAGTAGCCGTCGGAGTCGCGCCGCGCGCCGTCGCCGGTGAAGTAGTTGCCCTCGATCTCGCTCCAGTATTGCTTGACGTAGCGCTCGGGGTCGCCGTAGATCGTGCGCAGCATCCCCGGCCACGGCTTGCGGACGACGAGCAGACCGCCCTGGTTGAGGCCGACGCTCTTGCCGGTCCGGTCGACGACGTCGGGGTGGATGCCGGGCAGCGGCAGCGTGCCCGAGCCGGGCTTGGTGGGCGTGGCGCCCGGCAGCGGCGAGATCATGATGCCGCCGGTCTCGGTCTGCCACCACGTGTCGACGATCGGGCAGCGCCCGCCGCCGATCTTCTCGTGATACCATATCCACGCTTCCGGATTGATCGGCTCGCCGACCGTGCCGAGGAGACGCAGCGTCGAGAGATCGTGCTTCGCCGGCCACTCCTCGCCCCACTTGACGACCGAGCGGATCAGCGTCGGCGCCGTGTAGAGGATGGTCACCCCGTACTTCTCGATGATCTGCCAGATGCGGTCGGGCTGCGGATGGTTCGGCGCGCCCTCGAACATCAGGCTCGTGGCACCGTTCGCGAGCGGCCCGTAGACGACGTAGCTGTGGCCGGTGACCCAGCCGATGTCGGCGGTGCACCAGTAGACGTCGTCGTCCTTGAGATCGAAGACCAGCTTCGTGCTGTAGGCGGCGTGCGTCAGGTAGCCGCCGGTCGTGTGCACGACGCCCTTCGGCTTGCCCGTCGTGCCGCTGGTGTAAAGAATAAAGAGCGGGTGCTCGGCGTCGAGCGGCACCGCGGGGCAGTCGGCCGAAGCCTTCGCCATCTCCTCGTGCCACCAGTGGTCGCGCTGCGCGACCATGGGCACGTCGTCGCCGGTGCGCTTCAGCACCAGCACGGCCTCGACGCTCGGCACGCCTTCCGCGAGCGCCTGGTCGACGCTCGCCTTGAGCGGCACGACGCCGCCGCGGCGGTAGCCGCCGTCGGCGGTGATCACGACCTTCGCCTTCGCGTCGTTCATGCGGTCGCGAACCGCCTCGGCCGAGAAGCCGCCGAACACGATCGAGTGCGTGGCGCCGATGCGCGTGCAGGCGAGCATGGCGACCGCCAGCTCGGGCACGAGCGGCATGTAGATGCCGACCCGGTCGCCGGCCTTGACGCCGAGTCGCTTCAGCACGTTCGCGGCCTTGCAGACCTCGTGGTGCAGCTCGGCGTAGGTGAGCTTCCGCGAGTCGCCCGGCTCGCCTTCCCAGATGAGCGCGACCTTGTCGCGCGTCGGCGTCGCCAGGTGCCGGTCGAGGCAGTTGTGCGACACGTTGAGCAGGCCTCCGACGAACCACTTCGCGAACGGCGGCTGCCAGTCGAGGACCTGCGTCCACCTCGTGAACCAGTCGAGGTGCGACCCGGCGATCCCGGCCCAGAACGCCTCCGGGTCGCGCGCCGCCTCGGCGTACAGCTTCTCGTAGTCCGCGAACGACCGGACGTGCGCCGCGCTCGCGAACTCCGCCGGCGGCGCGAACTTGCGGTCCTCGCGCAGCACGGACTCGATGACGGTCTTGCCTTCGCTCATGGGGCTCCCTCGTGATTCCGGGTCATCCGGGTACTCTCACGAAGAGCGCGCATCCGGTCAAGCAGGGCGCGGCCGCGAGCGCCGGGGCGGTGTCTACGACCGCGGCCGACCCGGCGCAGAGCGCCGGCGCTCCTCAGGGGACATCGTAGATCACGAGCGCACCGTAGAAGATCACCTCGGGATCGTCCGGACCGATCGCCAGGGTGAGCGACGTGATGGCGCGCGATCCGACGACGGTCCCCGCCGTGGTGCTGTCCGTCCGGAACAGGGGATTTCGTACATCGGGCCCCGTCAGAGTGGCGAGGGCGACGATGTCACCGTCGAGGAACTCCGGCCGGAAACGCACCAGTGCGCCGGTGATCGCGCTCGGGTCGGCGCCGACCCGCCCGTAGAGGCGCAGCTTGCGAACGATCGCGTTCGCCGGCAGCGGCACCGGCGCGACGAACTCTCCGTTGCCGCGAATCCCCTCGCCGAGACGTGTGTACGTCACGGCCGGGCTCTTCGGGGCGAGTGCTGCGGGATTGATCCACAGCCGCTGCTCCACCGCGCGCGCGGCCGCCGCGTCGAGCACGACCACGAGGGCCGCGATCAGGGGGAGCGTGCAGCCGAGCCGCACGGCGGAACGGGTCCGAGTCTGCATGTCGTCGTCCTCCGCGGAGGTGACTCCTCGCGCTACCCGTCCTCTTCGGACGTCCGCCTCGGGAACTGAAGTCTGCGGCGCGACTGCTCTTCTCCGCTGGTCGGCTGGCGCGGTGTGGCATCCTCGCTGGCGGGTGCGTCCCGGTCGCGAGCACGTCCCGCCGGTCGGCTCGGCACGGACCGGGCGGCGCCGGCAGTCGCTCCCGGCGCGCCTGGACGTCGTGCTGCGGCGACGTCAGCGCGAGCCTGCGCGTTCCCTCAGAGGATGTGCGTCGCGACGATCTCGCGGTTCCAGGTCGCGTCGCCGAACGTCACCTCGGAGCTCTTCGCGCGCTTGAAGAAGATGTGCATGTCGTGCTCCCAGGTGAAGCCGATGCCGCCGTGGATCTGGATGCCCTCGCCGGCGACGACGCGGTACGCGTCGGAGCAGTAGGCCTTCGCCATGGCGGCGGCGAGCGGCGCCTCGGGCACGTCGTTCGCGACCGCCCAGGCGGCGTAGTACGTCGCCGACTTCGAGCTCTCGACCTGCACCATCATGTTGGCGCACTTGTGCTGGATCGCCTGGAACGAGCCGATCGGCTTGCCGAACTGCTCGCGCACCTTGGCGTAGGCGACCGACATGTCGAGCACCTGCTGCGCGCCGCCGCAGGCTTCGGCGCAGAGAGCCACCTTCCCCCGGTCCGACATGCGCTCGATCGTCTTCCAGCCCTCGCCTTCCTTGCCGACCAGCGCGTCCTTGCCGACCTTCACGTCGGTGAGGACGACCTCGGCGAGCTTGCGCGTCTGGTCCATGGTCTTCAGCGCCGTGCGCTTGACGCCTGCCGCACTCGCGTCGACGCAGAAGAGCGACACGCCATCGGCGCCGGTCGTGCCGGGCCTGCGCGCCGCGACGATGATCAGCTCGGCGATGTGGCCGTCGGGGACGAACAGCTTGGTGCCGTCGAGACGGTAGCCGCCGCCGTCCGCGGTGGCCGTCGCGGCGACGCCGTCCGCATCCCAGCGGCCGGACGGCTCGAGGATCGCGACGGTCGCGATCAGGTCGCCGGTGGCGATGCGCGGCAGGTACTTCTTCTTCTGCTCGGCGCTGCCCGCGTCGATCAGCGCGACCGACGCGTACACCGCGGTCGAGAGGAACGGACCCGGCACCACCGCACGGCCCATCTCCTCGAGGATGACCACCAGATCGACGAAGTTCAGGCCGGAGCCGCCGTACTCCTCGGGCAGGATGAGCCCCTGCCAGCCGAGCTCGGCCATCTTCTTCCACAGCTCGGGCGAGTGCCCCGACTCGTCGTCCATCATCTTGCGGACGAGCGTCATCGGACATTCCTTGGCAAGAAAGTCCTTCGCCGACTGGCGGAGCAGCTCCTGATCCTCGCTGAAGCCGAAGTCCATTTCCCTGTATCCTGCCCTTTCGCCGGAGCCGTGCCACCCCGTCTGGGTCGCCTCCCGGAATCCGTTCCTTCCTGCCGCGCCGTGATGGTCGCGGTGGAACCCGACGGGCGTACTATGCTGAAAGCGCGCGAGTCAACGACGTGCGCACGACGCGCCGCGGGTGGCGACGGGGGCGGGGCGTGCGCTCAGCCCATCAGCAGGTCGACGTAGTAGAGCAGGTTGAGGCCTACCGCGACGACGCGCCCGCCCTGCTGCTCCAGCGCGTAGACCGCCGTGCCCGCCGGGGTGCGCGCGCCGAGCGTCAGGCTCAGGCGTCCGCCCCCCCGGCTCAGCACGTCGATGCGCGCGATCGGGGTCGCGAAGCCGAACGCCGGGTCATCCGGGCTGTCCGCGATGCGCTCGCCGTGGCCGCTGTCGACGAGCTGCGCGACGAACGCCTGCACGAGGCCGGGCGGGATCACGCGGTCGGTCGGCGCGGTGACCTTCCAGCCTCCGTCGGCCTGCTCGAGGACGACGGTCCGGTCGCCGCGCCCGACCTCGACACGCTCGAGGGCCGCGGGATCGAGCTCGTAGGCGAGCTGCGGTGCCGCCGCGGGCGACGCGGCGGCTCGCGGCGCCTCCGGGGCCGCCGCGCCGGCGCTACCGCCCTCCTCGCCGCCGGCGCCGACGACCGGCGGCGGAGGCGGGGGCTCCGTCGCGCGCACCACGACCAGCAGGATGCCCGCAACGAGCCAGCAGAGGAGTGCGCGCGCCCACGTCATCCGCCCCACCTCCGGCGGAGCCACAGCGCGCCCGCGATCAGCAAGCTCGCCCCCGGGACGACGCCGACGGCGAGCAGCAGCGCCGTGTTCGCCTGCCCGGCGCTCAGGAAGAGCTGCTTGGTGCCCGCCTCCTTGCGTTCCGGGCGCAGCGCGATCAGGTCCTCCTCGCCGACCAGCCACGCGATCGACGCCTGCAGGAGCTGCCGGTTGGCGAGGAACTCGACGAAGCGGTTGGTCGCGACGTCGACGTCCCCGACGACGATCACACGCGCGCCATTCCGTGCGGCGCCGAGCGGCGGCAGCTCGCGCGCCGCGGCGACGACGAACGGGCCGCGCTCGTCGCGCTGCTCGTCGAAGTCCTCGAGCCCCTGCTCGGCGCCGTCGATCGCGGGCGTCGCCCAGCTGTCGCTGCCGCTCACGAGCAGCGGCAGCGCCTCGGCGTCGAGCTCGAGCGCCCGCGCCGACGACAGCAGCACGCCGGCGTCGAGCCCGCGCGTGACCAGCGCCGCCGACGGCAGCAGCTCGCGCCCCTCGTCCCACGCCGACGGCGCGCGCGCCTCGATCGACACGCTCTCGCCTCCGTAGAGACGGTTCTCGGGATCGAGCACCACGCTCGGCCCGGGCGCGATCCCGCGCTCGCCGAGCCACGCCGCGAGCTCCGGCGCCTGGCGCGGGTCGAGCAGCACGAGCAGCGCGCCGCCGCGGCCGAGAAACGCCTCGAGCCGGTCGAGCTCGGCGTCGCGCCACGGCGCGGTACCGCCGACGACGGCGAGCACGTCGACGTCGTCCGGCACGGCGCGGTCGAGCGTCACGTCGCGCAGCTCGAAGCCGTCGTCGCGCAAGCCGCGCGTCAGCGTGGTCAGGCCGCGCGCGCGGTCGTCGTCGCGCCAGGCGAGCTCGCCGTGCCCGCCGGCGAAGCCGACGACCTTCGGCTTCGCCCGACCGAGATCGAGCAGCGCGCCGACGATCAGGTCCTCGCGCGCCTCGGCGACCCGCCGGAAGCGCTCGGGCGTCGCGACCACCACGGCGCCGTAGGCGTCCACGCCGTAGCGGCGCGCGAGCGCGGGGTTGCGGTTCACGTCGACGATGCGCTGCCGGATCCGCGGCGACGCCTCGGCGATCCGCTCGAGCAGGTCCGAGGTCGACTCGTTGCGCGCGTCGCCCGAGCGCACGAAGGCGAGCACCTCGACGTCGCGCGCGACGCCGTCGAGGATGCGCCGCGCGTGCGGCGACAGCGTGTAGCGCCGCTGCGGCGTGAGGTCGAAGCGCACGTTGGTGCGCTCGGCGAGCGCGTCGACGCAGCCGAGCGCCACGAGCACGCCCGCGAGGCCGACCAGCGTCGGTGCGAGACGCGACGTCGGCCAGGCGCGCGCGCCCAGCGACGCGAGCGTCGCCGCGATCGCGAACGCGATCAGGCTCGCGAAGTAGACCAGGTCTCTGGTCTCGATCACACCGCGCGCGAAGCCCTCGAAGTGGTTGAAGATCGAGAGCCGCGACACCCAGCCGAGCGACGCCGCCCCCGGCGCCGACTCGTTCCAGGTCAGGATCCACAGCAGCAGCAGCAGCAGCAGCAGCGTACCGACCGTCGACATCGCGGCGACCACCTGGTTGTCGGTGAGCGTCGAGAGGAACGTGCCCACCGCGACGAACGACGCCGCGAGCAGCACGAGGCCCAGATATCCCGCGAGCACGGGCTGCAGCGCGAACGGCTCGAGCTCGTGCAGGTACCGGAGCGGCACCGCCGTCGCCGCGAGCAGCGCCGTCACGGCGAGCGTGCAGGCGGTGAGCTTCGCCAGCAGGATCTCGACGTCGAGCAGCGGATAGGTGAACAGCAGCTCGATCGTGCCGAGCTTCTTCTCCTCGGCGAAGAGCCGCATCGTCAGCAGGGGAACGGTCAGCAGCAGCACCAGGCGCAGGTCGACGAACAGCAGCTGGAAGAAGTTCGCGAAGATGTTCTCGCCGAACCCGAAGGTGATGAAGAAGCCGAGGTCGGTGTAGAAGTAGTAGCCCGCGAGCAGCAGGAAGACCGTGCCGACGAGGTAGAGCAGCGGCTGCGCGAACGTCGCGTGCAGCTCCTTGCGAAGCATCGCCAGCACCCGGCGCGGGGACGGCAGGTGACGCTTCATGCGGCCGGCCTGCCGAGGAGGTCGACGAACAGGTCCTCCAGGGTGCGGCTCCGCGGGCCGAGCTCGAGGACCGGCAGCCCCGCCGCGACGCACGCCCGCGCGAGCGCCGTCGTCACCTGCTCGGT
>Ga0172362_10000791_pt1 | contig 26674 bp, 24 predicted proteins | sample LakKivs1_kivu2a2_FD_114534 | JGI IMG/M metagenome (GOLD analysis project Ga0172362, IMG submission 114534) | Sediment microbial communities from Lake Kivu, Rwanda - Sediment s1_kivu2a2 | ecosystem: Environmental > Aquatic > Freshwater > Lake > Sediment | place: Rwanda: Western Province, Lake... | reverse complement strand
TAAACCGGTAGCCGTTCTCCGCAGGATCGGCCCCGTAGTTGGTGAGGTTGTGACCGTTGCCGGAGGCGTCTGTCACGCCGTCCCCCTCGCCCACGCAACCGCCGTCGTGTAAGTGCCACAAGCCAAGCGTGTTTGAATCAGCGGTCCATTCGTTGAAGTCCGTCTTAAGGCCGGCATCGGGGACGATCCGCGTCCCGTCGCGGCCGCCATCGGCAAAGTTGGTCTCGTCCATCCGAAACGTCAGCATGCTCCCCTCCAGGACTCAAACGGCGGCGAGGTCCACCTTATACGTGGCCGATCCCAGGCGGATCCGCCATTGGGCCAAGTCGGACCGCACCCATTGCTGGCCGTTGGCCGGCGACGTCGGATCGGCAGTCACGACAGGAACCCGCCAAGCCGCGGCGTCGAGCGCGTCGAAATTGGCGTTGAGCACCTCGTCCCAGTCATTCACTCGCTCGCCATGGGCCGGTTTCTCGAGGTTCAAGTTCGGCGTAAAGGTCGAGGGCATCATGGTTCTCCTTTCCGGCAGATCCACGAGCCCGAAGGCCGTGGGGCAGCCGGCGTTACACGTCAGGGCTGGGTTCCCATGCAAGCGTAGCAATCCGCTCCTCGGCGTCATAAGAACTCAAGTGGAAGTCGAGTGGCGGCCGCGGAACCGATACGAGGTTAACCGACACCTCGGCGGCCGTCGCCAGATGGTTGCCCGCACCATCAATTGCCATAACGGCCAATCGCCACGTGCCCTGCTCCAGGCCATCGGTGGTCCACTCGTAGCGCGCGGCACTGAGTCCGTAGCCGCCCACGCCGAAGGCGCCGCAGCCGAATCCCCACGGCGCCTGCCCCCCCTCTGCAGCTGGAATCGGCGCTTCGTTGAGCGGCGCCGTGTAGTCCACCGTTCCGGTACGCCCGTCTGCAAAAACGTTGAAGGACTCAAGTCCACTGTCCAGGTACAGGCCCGCCTGCCACGTGAGTCGCGCTCGAGTGCTGCATGGCGCACCGAAACCGGCGAGTTCGCCTCCAAAGTCCGTCCAGCGATCCGCGGCGTCCACCGCGACGACTTCGACCAGGAGCATGCTCTCCGCGCCACGGCGCCCAACGGGCGCCGAGACCACGAGGCGCCGGTCCTCGGGTTGGACCGTTACCCCTGCCAGTTGCCCGTTGACGTACACCTGGTGCCACCCGCCTTCCTGGGTGGAGTCCCACATGACCTCCATGGCACCGACCGAAACGGCCGGCTCGCCCCGGACCACGTCAACGGCCAAGGGGCGGAGGCGGACGCGCGTAATGCCTTCCGTCAAGTAAGGCACTGTTACCTCGTCAGTTGGCGATAAGTGATCCGATACGGCTGGTGCCATCGAGCCCCTACCCGCGGTGAGCCCAGGCGTTCGAACCGTTCCAGGCGACAGTTCAGATAGTCCGCGCCTTCGGGCGTGGTCAGGGTATACGGGCGGCCGTCAACAAAAGCCTCGATGGCGACTTCCGCCACAGCGAGTGCCTCGGCCGACGAGGCCGAAAGCACGCCGACCTGCACGATCTCACGCGGCCCGTCGCCCAAGTCGAGCGCCAGGCCGCCGGCCAGCCCGTTGAACACCTGGTCTTTGATGCGGCGGAAGGGACTGCCGACCGTCACTGCGTGAGGCCCGGAGGAGAATAACATCTCGTCATCGAGCGACGCGGCGCCAGCCATCGAGTCCGACCAGTATCCGGATGCGCCGTCGAGGGTCAGCGAGGTCGGCCGGCCCGGAACCGTCTCCGCCAGGCGGATCGGGCCCAGGCGCGTCGCCCCGACCGGGGGCGCCAGGTCGCCGTCGCCGCTGAGCGGGGGACCATCCTCGGCCAGACCGCCCAGCGTCGGCGCCGCGCTGACGGCTGCCCGACAGGCCTCGGCCACGGAAACCAGCGATTCGAATGCCCTCGTGCCAGGCACGGCTCGGTCCATGACGCTGACTCGCCACCGCAAGAGGTGGTACCGCGCCACGGGCACGTCGGGCCACGTGAGGTGCTCCGCACCGACCGGCTCGATCACCGCGGCCACCAGGCGGCTGAGCGGAATCTCTACGGTCTCGCCCGTTCGACCCAGGCGAACGCTCCGCACGCCGGGCACGGCAGCCAGCACCTTCGAGAGCGCGTCCAGGATTTCCATGTCGGCCAGGTTCATGCGGTGCTCCTCGGTCTTGAGGGCCGTCGCTCCGACGACCGTCCCGCAACTCATGGGGCCTTTAGTCGCGGCGCAGGCGGTGGCTTGCCAAGGTGCGCACGTCGTCCGGCCGACCATCGGCGTCCCGGTCGAGCACGACGCGGGCCTTGGCCACCTCGTCCTCATACAGTCGGGCGTAATGCTCGGCCTTGCGGGCCAAGCCGCCCGCCTCAGGACCGCCGGTTGCCTGCCCGCGGTAGAGGGTCGCCAGCACCAGCGCGACGCTGGCGCGGCGGAGGCCCCGTCGCTGGGCGATCCAGTGCTCGAGGTCGGATGCGGCGTCGGCCGCATCCGCTTCCAGGCCGAATCGCGCCAGCAAGGCCCACCGCGCCTCCTCGTGCTGAGGGTCGAACGTGTGGATGGTGAACGCCAAGTCCGTAGCGGCCGGCAGGGGCACCCATTCGTCGCCCCGCCCGCCGATGACGCCCGCCAGCAGTTCCGTCTCGCTCTCGACGCTCAAGACCTCGTAGTAGCCGTCCACGCCCTGAAGATCGTTCGCGAGGTGGATGATGTGGCCGGGCTTGACCTTTCCTGTGACAAACGTGGCGTCCTCGGCGACAACGGAGAACGACTGGCTTGTCGCACCCGTGCCGCGCGCGAGGCACTGATGGTCGAGGACGATCTCCCGCGCGAGCGAGGGTTCCCACTTGAGGAGGTCAGCGTCGGTCGAAAAGTTGGTCATCGCGGTCTCCTTCGTGCTCCTGCGACCTGTCTGCCGGTCAGGCAGGTTCGTCCCTCCCGCTTCCCCCCGCCGCAGCGGAGGGAGGCGGGAGGTCGGTCCCGGAGGACCGACCTCCTATCGCGGGTTTCAGGCGGTGGCGAGGCCACGGATGATGCCGTGGGCCGCTTCGTTCCTGAGTTCCAGCGTGTACTCGCCCAGAACCTGACCCTTTTCGAAGTCGCCGGTGGCGGCCAGCGGTCGGTAGTGGAAACTGCGGCCGGCCAGCGGCGGCACCTGCACACGGCCGGAATCCAGCAGGATCACCGCGTCCCTGGGCACCCACCGCGACAGGACGACGCGCTGGACGCCGAAGTCGCTCTCGTAGACGGCGACCTGGCTGGTGTAGCGCGGATCCTCCGGCGAGTAGAGCCGCGAGCCTGCGCCGAACTGGCTGATGACGCGTTTCTGGTAGCCGTTGACCACGATGAGGTCCACCTGGCCGCTCGAGCGCTCCCAGATCCGGCGCAGGGCCGTGTTGAGTTTCGTCTCGTCCAGGCTCGTCCCGCTCGGGAACCCATCCGAACCCGGGACGAAGTGGTTGGTCACCAGTTGCGGCACGATGCCGTTCATTGTGCGGCGAACCGTGTCCGAGCCCACTTGGTCGGCGGCCGGTGCAATGCCATTGAGGACGGTGTTCTCGAGGTCCCGCAGGAGTTCCCTGAGTGCCTTGGTCTTCTGGAAGTCGAGTTCGTCGGCCACACTGAGGTGGCGGACAGCCAACTCGCTGCCCGAGACCAAGACCGTCTTTGAGAAAATCTGCGTCCAGTTCGCGCGGCGCTGGCGTAGCGTGAACCGGGCCACATCGGCGTCCTGGCCCTCGAGGGCCGCATTGCCAAGGATGAACAGCGTGTCGCCCGACGCCACGGCCTCGGCTTCGGTTCCACCGTACGCGCGGGTCACGGTGATCGTGCTCTCGCCGATGTCCGTGACGAGCATCAGTTCCTCGGAGTCCTCGCACCGGACCTGGTCGCCGACGCGGAACCGGTCCGCGTGGGCCACCGACAGATCATCATCGGTCTCGGGGTTCTGCGGTGTGGCCGACAAGGTGTCGGTGTTCGGCAGCAGGGAGTCTTCGAGCCACTCATGGTGCGTCGAACGCGCCTCCAGACGGGCATCGCCCAGGGCGTCCAGCAGAGGCGTTTCGAACGGGCTGACGATCCCGACAAGGTCCGATACGTCTTCCGCGATTTCCGGCAGGGTCGCGCCCGCCGAATAGGTTGCTTTCCCGGTAAACGGCATGTGTTGCTCCTTTCAAGGATTGCTTGTTTTCGAGCGCCCGCTCAGGGCGAGCGCTTCAGGTGCCTCTGCCACGCCGCGCCCTCATGTAAGCCATGAGGTCGCCTGCGTTGCCGGACTCACGCGCCCGGTCGGCCAACCGTGCGGCCGCGCGCCGCGGCTCGTTGCCCGCGGCAGGCTTGACCGCGGCCGTCGGCGGAGGCAGTGCACGGCCCGCCGCGGCGGGCGGGGCAGAGGCCTTGCCTCGAAGGTGCGGCTTTTCCTCAAGGAGGCCTTTGGCGAATACCGCCGGATCGCTTGGGGCGTCGCCGCTGATCAGCCGCTGGTGGGCCAGCGCCAGGGCCGTCTCCGTATCCACACAGCCGGCCCGCAACAGTTCGCGTTCCAGTTGGCGGTCGCGCTCCAGAGAGTCGAAACGCCGGCGCAGGGTATCGGCCTCGGCCGTTGCCTCGGCGAGTTTGGTTTCCAGCGAAGCGGCCCGCTCGTCCTGGGCCTGTCGAAGGGCCTGGATCTCGGCCTCCAGCGCCGCGGCCCGTCGCTCCGCATCCTGGGCCCGTCGGCGGTACTTGATGCTTTCCTGGATAAGCGCCTGCGGCTCCTGCCGCATGCCTGACGTCGTGGGCGCCTCGTCGCGCCCTGGCGGCGGGATCTGGCCCGTCGGGGCTTGAAACTCCGTGGACATCACGTCCTCCTTCAATGGCACTTTCGATCCATCGTGGCCGGTCAAGGCCGGCCACGAGTGGCTCATGTGGATGACGACGCCGTCTCGGGTCCGTAACCGAGTTCGCGCAGGACCGTCTCGGCCGGGACGCCGAGTTCGCGCTTGGCCTTCGCCTCGGCGAGTTTCCCGGCCAGGTCCTCCGGAAGCGGGCTCGGCCAGTGGAGGCGCGTCTGGCGGTCTTCGGGATCGGTCCTCAGGACGCCGAACCGGTCCAGCGCCTCCAGGATCAGGCGGTTGGCCTCGACGATGCCCTGGCCGTAAGTGACGCGCTTCCGCTCCAGGCGAGCCAGGGTTCCCATCAGGACAACCTTGAGGGCCGTGGCGCTGGTGAGGTTTCCGAGTTGATCGCGTAGTAAGCCCGCGGCCAGCGGCGTCACGCCGCTTACCTTGTCCATCGCCTCGCGCAACTGCTCGATGTGGGCGGTCTCGCTGGGGCTGTCGGCGTCGCCGCCGAAGGCTTCAATGGAAGCGTCGGGGTTGTCCGTGGCCCACATGCGGCCGGGGGCGATCGGACGGTCCTCAAACCCCTCCAGGCCCTTGCCGAGATACATCTTGAAACTCTGGAACGTGACGCGGTTGGCCCGGTCCGACAGGCGCGTGTTGAGTTCATCCTGGATGGGAATCAGCGGTTCGACTTCGCCGGTCCCTTCGTAGTGCATCGGGTTGGCGAGGTTCTGGATGTGAACCACGGGGATGCGGCCGAGCGGGTTCTCGCCTTCCGAGACCAGACGGCCATCCTCGTACCGCTGCCACCAGGCGGGGCCGAGGACCTCGACGACTTCGACCTCTTCGATGCGAGGCCCGGCGCCGCCGAACAAGCGGGTCAACACCCCGCCGCCGGTCAGCCGGTTGGTCTGACGCCGGAAGACCTGTGTCCACCAACGCAGGCGGCGCCAGTCCCCTTCGTCGAGGATCGGCAGAACCCGCGGGGCCTCAATCGGCTCGAGCGTTACCAGGCGGCCGGCACGGAGGGCAGCAGCCAAGGCGCCACCCTCCGCGCTGTCGCCGGCCATGGCCGCGTCACCACTTTCCAGGCGCACGCGGATCACAAGGTCCACGAAACCGTACACGGCGCCCAGGAGCGCCATTTCCTGAAGCAGTCCCACGCCTCCGCTGGATTCCCAAACGGCGCCCAGGGCCGCTTCGATGGCCCGCGCATCCTCCGACCGACGGGCCAGGCTTTGCACGGCGAAGGGCTTGGAGGCAAGGAAATGGACGCCGGCATCAATGCGCCAGCCGATGTCGTTCTCGATGACGACTTCGCGCCGCTGGAGAGCGGGCTGGGGCGCGCCGGATCCGCCGTAACCCAGATGGGACCGGCCGGTGATCCGGGCCGGCAGGCCGAACTCCTGCGCCTGATAATAAGGCCGCGCGGACGCCATCCAGTCAAAGTAGCGCTCCGCTTCCGGCACGCCGGCGCCCAGCGGCGTCACGTCATTCTTGTAGTAGGCCCACAGCCGGGCAAAATGAAGCGCCCGATCCGGGGCGGAGTCGCGCACCAGGTGTTCGACGAAGGCTTCCGAGAGTTCGGCGTCCGCGAAGTTCGTGAAGTCCAGTTTCACTGGCGGGCTCCCCTAAGGCTCCCTAGTCCCGTTTGCGCCGAGGCGGTCCGCATGCCATGACAATAGGCCGTGCCGCGGTCGTTGTTTCACGCGTGACTCGCTACGGCCGTGACCCGCGTGCCTCTTCGCTTCGCGGCAACCGCCAGTCGGCTGCCTCTCCACTAAAGGACGGCGCGCACCGTCTTGCGCCATACCGTGCGTGGTTTGCAAGACGGGCCGGAAACGCAACGGCCGCTCCATGAGCAGGTTATGGACTCTCGCGATCCGAAGGATTCTTCTTCAGGGTGGGGTGGGTTTGCGCCACGTCCGCCACGGCACTGTCAGAAACGAGGGCACAGAGGAACGGCGAGGATAACCAGGTGGAGTCGTCCCCATCCGCTGGAACGGATCTGCGTCTCTACTTCCGCGGCGTTTCAGCAGGAGGCGCCGGCGCGTTGGCCGATGGGTCGGCCCTGGCCGGGGGCTATGGTCCGGTCTTGGCGGTCGGTTCGGGCGCACCGGCAGACTGCGGAGGCTTGGCCGGCTTGGTGGCGGGCTTTGCTGCGGCCTTGGCCGGCACGCCGCCCGGCGCAAGGAATGGAACGGAGCCGCCCAGAGGCGCCGGCCCCGGTTTGACGCGCCCCGCCGTGATAATGAGCGTCTGGACCCAGACGTCCGGACCGCGGCGTTCGTAGAACAGCGCACCGCCCAGGCTGAGGTCCGACGAGAGCCGCCCGCCGAGGACAAGCAGGCGGGAGGGCGGCAGCCTCACCTCGGCGGCGAAGTCTGTCAGGACAAACGATGCCCGATCCAGCCGCTGGACCACCCCACCGACCTCCGTTCGAATCCAGTGCATTTCCTCCGGTCCCCACAGCACCTCCGGCACCAAGGCCATGCGGACGACATCGGCATTGTCGGGATCCGCGCGGCAGACCAGGCGGAACTGGGCGACCGCCTGCTCAAAATGGCGGCCCATGATTCGGTCGGAAGCGTCCGTCCAGATGATATCGAGCCGGTCGCGTCCGATGCCCATCTGGATAACGAAATCCATGTTCTCCCGGACCAGCATGTCACTCGTCTGGATGGTTCGGTCCGGCGTGGTTGTAACCAGTTCGCTCATGCGGTCGGCCGCCAATTGAGCCCCGTCGCCGAGCCTGAGGTCGTTGGCCTCCCACAGAAGGCGCTTCTCGTAGGGGACGTTCGTGGTGCCCAGGAGCCGCCAGATGTCCTCCGCTGCCGCATCCGGCCGAAGCCGGTGTTGGAGGTGCACGACATGGATCTGAAACATCGGCACATCGGGTGCCGGGCTGCCCGCCATCGGGCGAAGGCGAATGGGTTGGCGGGCAGCGGCCGCCCCGCACCCGGCGGCCCAGACCGCCGCGCCGGCCAGCGCGCACGCCACGATGAAAAGCGAATATCGCATCGGGGGGAGTATAGATGCCGCCTGGGCCTGCGTCAACGCATCACAGCCGCGCGGAGGCTCACTTGACCTTGGGCCGCATGGGGATGTCGTCTTGCTGATACGTGAAGAACAGGCGCGCGATCTTCTCGGCGAACCCGTCAATCAGGATGGCCTCCTGCTGGCTGGCCTGTTCCGCTTCCACGTCGGGCTGCGTTTCGGCCGAGATCAGGCGGGCATCCGAAAGCACCGGCCAGACCTGCTGGCCGGTCTCAGACGAAACCAGCCGGACCGCGGCCTCCGCGTATCCCTGGTACGCCGTCGAATTGGGGCTATCCTTCAGCCGGAACTCGAACATCTCAATGTGCAGCACGATGTCTACGTTGAAGTATTTTCCGGCCTGCGCCGCCGACCAGTCGTCGAAGTGAACCTCGGTCTGCCGCGCCGCTTCGAGGCTGCGGACGGGCACGATGGGCCCGCACGCCTGGTGCTCCGCCAGGACCTTGCCGACCGCCTCCGACATGGCCGACTCCAGCCGCGGGTAATCCGAGGCCAGGGCAGCGTCCTTCGTGTCCACCAGCACCAGCACGCTTCGCCCATGAAGATCGTATTGGGCCTCGATGGTTTCCTCCGACAGCCACGGCCCCACCGTCTTGACGAGAATCCAGGCGAACGCGTCGCATCCGGCGACCCCCGCCCCCGCCGTCACCAGCATCAAGACCATGGCCGCCTGCTGCCAGCGCCTATTCACGGCCCGCCTCCGCGGACTTCGACCTCGTGGTCATGGAACTTGTTCACGACGCTCTGTGCGAACACCCGGTTGGTGAGAATGCGGATCGTCCGCTCCGTGGTCTCCAGAACCCCCGCCGGCCGGTCCTCCGGGTACAGGGTCTCCACGTGCGTTTCGTATACGGGATTCTGTTCGGCGGCCGGACGGGCGACCTGGATGTGCGCGTTCACGTGACCGCGGAGCAGGCTGGCCGAACGCTCTTCGATCATCGTGTATTGCTCCAGTTCCACATACAGGATCACATCGGCCTGGAATGCCTTGGCGATGTCCACCAGAGACATATTCGGCCACTCCAGGTTCGATTCCTGCCACCGCACGACTTCGACGGGGTGGACGATCGTCTTAACGCGTGAGGCCAGGTTCCGCGAGATCTCATTGACCATATCCGCGCTGATCTCCACGGGGGCGGTGGGATCGGTGAACAGAACGTCCGTGCCGGCGTAGATGACGATCACCAGCCGTTCCGCCTCCAGCGGATACTCAGCCTTGATCGTCTCCTTGGGATGCCTTTCGGCAAAAGCCCATGACGCCAGCCAGTGGCAACCTCCCGCGCCGGCGGCCATAAGGCCCAGCACGGCCACGGTTGCCGCCGCCTGCCAGTATCTCTGAGTCCGCATAAGGACTCCTTCCAGGTGCCGACCGAGGCCCGCAACCGGGCTTCGCCCCGGCGTAGCAGGGCTCCTCCCAGCGAAGACGGGCGGTCTCACGTCACCGTCCACTTGTACACCCACGAGACCAGGGCCAGCACCGAGAGCAACAGGGCTGCAGCCATCACGCTGCCGGGCGTCACCAGGCCAAACCAACTGCGCCTGGCCGCCAGCGCCGTCACGTTGAGGATCAGCCCTCCGACCGCCAGGAAGAACGCGGTTATTCCGAAAGGCTGGTTCGTCAGGGCTTCGTAAAATCGTCCGTGGGCCGCCAGGACAAAAGAGGTCGTCACACCGCACGTCGGGCAGGGATGGCCCGTCGTCGCCAGCATTCCGCAGGGAGGCAGGCCCAGAAGGGTGTGCGTGCCGACTCCGTCTGGCGCCGGAGTCAGCATCAGGCCGAGCGCGAGGGCCCCGCCCAGCGTCACGGCCAGTACCGCCTGGGCGAACCGTTCGCCCGTCGTAGATCGCCGCCACATCCACGCCTGCGGCGAGTCGCCCTCGCCGCACTGCGGCGTCCGGACGTTCGTGGCTGTGACCGATGCCTGGTCCACCATCACCCCTTTCGCGCCAAGGGGAAACCCCGCCTGCCGGCCGGCCGGCAGGTTCCGGCGCTGGCCCAATCCTAGCGGCATCAACGCTCCGGGTCAACTGGGTAGGGGCGATGCACAAGGTCCAAAGTCCAAAGTCTAAGGTCCAAGGTCGTTTTGGACTTTGGACCTGAGACCCCGTTGCCCATTCCCCGTTCCCCGTTTTTGATATAAGTCGCATTTTCGTTTTCCGGGAAACACGTTTTGGGCACGGTTTTTAGCGCTTTTTTGACCCAAGTTATCCACAAAACGGCCTTAGCGCTAGCGCCGCGAGGGGTCTGCAGGAGCGATGTTAAACTGGGCAAGACGAAATCGTACTCGTTTTTGACGTTTTTTGATGAAACAGCATCCCTTGGGATCGGTTTTGATCGTTTTTGGCGTGTTTTGTACGCATATGGATGGACATGCGTCCATAATACTTACGTGCGTTTTCCGTCTCCGATGCTTGTGCCTCCTGGTCTTGCGGGGCACAATATTTGGTGTCCTGTCGCGCATCATATTGAGGGGCGGCCTGGTCATCCCGACTCATGCTTCGCAGCGAAGCGCTGCGCAGAGTAGCAAGGGTGACCATGCGCCGCCGGATGCCACGGACCACGGCGGATCATCCGCAGATGGACGCAGATGGGCACCGATAGTCAGCCCCGTCAGAGGCGGACTGCGCTCTAATAGCCACGGGTGCAAACCCGTGGAAAGCGATGAACCAAGCCCCATTTTCCTTTTTCTAGGGTTCGCGCGGTGGGTCTCCGACCCGCCGCGCCGAATGCGGATGCGCGGCAGAGCCTGCCCCGAGTGAAGTCGAGGGGTCAGAGACCCGCCGCGCTAAATGATTGCACGCGCCCCGCCGGGGCTTTTTGCGGAAAGGCTTCGTCCACAATGCAATCGTGCGAAGCCAGAGCTGCGGACAGGTAAAGAGAAGTCGCGTCGCCGTTCATCTCTCGCTTAAGGGTTCGGCGTTCTCTGTGTGGGATTGCGAGCGGTCTTCGTCGGTTTCAATAATTGACCATGCCTCTTTTCCCATTTCTTCACTTCTAGTCTTTGCCTTTTCGGGTTCAGATTTCTTTCCGGAAGTCAACAGTTGTTCGGACAATGCCCCAATAACCCCCGATGCTTTGAGCCTAAAGAGCCTCTTTCCCGGGTAGGAGCGGATGGGGAGTTCTGGGAACGCCCATACTTATCTCGTTTCCCCCAGTTGCCCAACGGTTGCACGACGTTTCAAGTCGCCCGAGGCGACCCGCCTTGGGCGGGATACGTTCCCGACGGCCGGAGTATATATTGTCCGGCGGCAGGTTGCCAAGACCTTTGCGGACCGAAGCGCGAGCGGTTGGGGCACAGGGCCGTCCGAAAAATGCACGGCCGGGCAAGACCGGCCGTGGCACACGTCCAAGGCAACGGCCGCGGCGAGATCCCTCGACTGCGCTCGGGATGACAAACGGCGGCCGCGGCTAGTTTTTTCACTCCGCACTCGGCACTCCGCACTCCCTTCGACAGGCTCAGGGCAGGCCGCACTTCGTGCGCGCGGGGCTTTTCCTTTTGACACCGGCCCTCAATGGCGGGTAGATTACCAATCGTTCAGAAGGCGGTTCCTCAGCAGGCCAACCTTTTTAGAAGGAGTGGATTATGGAGGCGTTCGAGAAATTGAAGGCGCTGGTGGTCCAGGCCGAGCCGGACGTCGCGAAGTTGGACCAGGGCAACAAGGCGGCCGGCACCCGCGTCCGCAAGTTCATGCAGGAGATCAAGGGCGCGGCCCAGGAAGTCCGGATCAAGGTCCTCGAAGCGAAGTCCAAGCCGCAATTATAAGGGTCCCGTTCACAGACGGGAGTTCGTGGGACGAAGGCCTGAAGGGACGAAGGTCTGACGCAGTGCCTGCGTCCCTTTTCCGTCTTTATGCCCCGGCCCGCGACGGAGGCACGCGTATGGCGCCGCCGCTCCTGGTGGATCTGGCGAAGGTGGACCTCGGCCGCGTGCTGATGTCCGTCGCCGAGATCCGCCGGTACAATCCGCACCGCTACGAGATGGAGCAACTGAGCGGCGTCATCCATCTGGACGCCGAGGCGGGCGAGATCGTGGCGTTCAAGGACGTGCGGCCGGACGAGTTCTGGGTTCGCGGGCACATACCCGGGCGTCCGCTTTTGCCGGGCGTTCTGATGATCGAGGCGGCGGCCCAGATGTCCAGTTTGTACTATAAGCGGGTGACGGGCGACGCGCGGTTCCTGGGTTTCGGCGGCGTGGACGGCGTGAAGTTCCGCGGCCAGGTGGCGCCCGGCGACCGGCTCCTCCTGTTGGGTAAGGCCGTCGAGATCCGCGGCCGCCGCGCGGTCTTCGATACGCAAGGCGTGGTGGGCGATCGGCTGGTCTTCGAGGCGCGGATCACGGGCATGCCGATCTGACGGCGATTCAACCCGGCCGCCTTCGCCAACGGCGGCCCGCCATGGCCCGAAGGGCGGCGGCGGGAACTTTCTTAAGGGAGCATCTCGATGGGCATGGCAGGACGCAAACTCTTCAGTCACAAGCACAAGAAACGCACGGGATTCCGGAAGCGGATGAAGACGCGCGGCGGGCGGGCGATCCTGAAGCGCCGCCGCAAGATCGGACGCAGGCTCCCGAGCGCCGCGCGCTAGCGGCTGTTTCGTTCCACCTCTCCCTCCGAGTGTTCGCGCGGCGGGTCTCCGACCCACCGCGCTAGACAAGAAAACGCGCGGCAGAGCCTGCCCCGAGCGAAGCCGAGGGGTCAGAGACCCGCCGCGTAAAAAGGATTGCACTCGGCGTCGGCACACGGCCTTCACTTGCCCTCCGCAATCTCCGCCATGACCCGTCGGATGACCTCGGGCACGACGGCGGCGACCTCCGCCGAAAGTTCCAGGCCGGGGCTCATGTCTTTCGGGACGATGCCGAAGATGACCACTTTCTGGGGCGCGCGGCCGAGGATGCGCGCCATCTCAATCGCCTCGAAGAGGCCCACCTGGTGGAGCGACAGGTTGGCCGCCTGGCGTCGGGCTTCGCCCCGGCGTAGCGGGGCTTCGCCCTGGCGAAGCCGGGCGAGATCCTCGGCGGTGAAACGCAGGACCGCTCCCGGCGCGGCGCCGCCGGACGGGTCGAGGGCGTCTATAACGACGACCTTTCGTCGTCCCTCAAGGAGGTCCATGAGGTCGAGGCCCATCGTGCCGCCGTCCGAGACCTCGACGCCTTCGGGCAGCGCGAGGTCTCCCGCCTCTACGCGCGCCTCGATCGCCCGGACGACGTGGACGCCGACGCCTTCGTCCCCCAAGAGGATATTCCCGACGCCGAGAATGAGACACGGCTTGGGGAGTTTCGGGGTTGGCTTCCTTTGCGACGTTCTGGCCATCTCTTTTTCGCTTAAACAAAACGGCGTCCGAGAGATATTCTCAGACGCCGACTTGCCTTAAATACCACAAGTTTAGTGTGAAAAATAATTGGCGATACTCGGGTTAGGGCCCACCTCAACACGTTTGGTTGGGTCGCCAAGGAGTCTGCGCAAATCCTCGGGGCGATAGGTGCCCGTCTTCGAATAGTGGTCTTTCATGTCCCGAACCCACTTGGCCTCTCGCAGATTCGCAAATCTTGCCTTGACTCGCTCTTTGCTCATGGCCGTTCCTCCATTGTTTGATCAGCGACTATTGCCTGGCACATATCCTTGTGGCAGACCCAACGGAAAGGCCTATCCGTTGAAATCACCCCAATCTCTATGGGCCCCCCACACACCGGCTCCAAATGAGAAAACTTCATTGCCTTTATCGTAGTGTAGATGCTGGCGTGAACCCAGTCAATGGCCTCTCTCAGGGGAAGGTCATAAGGTTGCCCCAGCGCACCTTGTTCCAGTAGCGAGAAGAGGTCTTTCCCGTCCCCCTGCCACTTGCCGCTGTTCAGAATCCTCGAAAACATATCAAAATCCATTCCTCTTATGAGCCGATCAATAAGATTAGGGCAGCCCCAGAAATAGGCATTGCCAATCGTCAGGGGCTTGGATTGGGGCACTTGTTCTTGTGTGGGTTCAAAGAGGATTTCGAAAGCCCCTGGTTGTCGCGAGGTCCCCCATCGTCCGCCTAAACAGAGGCCCCCAGCCAAATTCTGCCTATACCACCAATACTCTTGGTTTTCCTTTTCAGTTCTCGAATCGCCTTTTGATTTGAGTTCGCGTACGCGTTTAAGGTGATCCGGAAAGGCGGCCTCATATGTCTGCCAAAACATGTTCGCGGCAAGTTTTGCCAGATCCTCCAAGGAGCATGGCCTCTGATTCTTGGCCTCGTCAGCGATTTCTGCCATAAGGGTTCTGTGGCTTTTATTATGCAGGGAGCCAAGTCCCCACAAGGCAACCCCAACAGTGGAGCCAGGATCGCCAACCTCGAATATTTTTTGTGCGAAGTTATAGTGATGCTCTGATCCAATTTGCCCACCGCGTCCGGCCACGAACATGGTTGATGTGCTGTCGGCGCCTAGAACAACGCCCTCGGCCGAGAGGTAGCACGCGGCAATAGTCATACAGGCCCCCTGGAGGTTATCCTATATTGAATCAATGCCACGGCAATGTTGCAAGCATTTATTGTTGCTACCGGCCCGACCGTGCCGCGGCCAGGGCGCCGGCGGGGCCGAGGGAGGCGCCGTTGCCGGTCCGGCGCAGGCGCGCCTCCAGGCGTTCGCGGCACTGGTGCATGAAGGCCTCGATGCGGATCGTCTCGGTCGCCGACTGGAGTCCGTCGTAAGCCACCTTCAGGACGGGCATATCCCAATCCTTCTGGAACTTCGTCAGGAGGGCGTTGACGATCGTGCCGGGCATGCAGTTGAAGGGATGGAGGTTGACGACGCCGTCGCAGCCGGTCTCGGCGTATTCGACGCATCGGCCCATCGAGAGGATCGGTTCGCCGCGCACCGCGGGGTCGAGGTACGGCCGCGCCAGGTCAATGACCTCGTCGGAGGGCGGCTCGTCAAAGAAGTGCCGCACGGCGCCGCGGAACGGGTTCAGGACCTTGTACTTCTCGCGTCGCTGGACGAAATCGGTGATCTTTTCGACGAGGAGTCGCTTGAAGGCCCGCTCCGTGCGGGCGTCGGTGATGCGGCTCCAGGTGATGTAGTTGATCCACTCCTCGAAGGGCGGCAGGATGGCCTCGCCGCCCATCTCCTCGATGCGGCGGACGATGAAGTGGTTGGTGAACTGGTTGCAGCGGACGAAGACTTCGCCGACGATGCCGATGCGCGGCCTGGTCCGGCGGCGATCGGTCGGCACGGCCTCAAGCGCCCCGCACGCCTCGCGCGCCAAGGCCGGCAGGTCGCCGCGCGCTTCGACCACCTGCTCGCACCGCCGGAGGTAGTGCTCGTACAGTTGGTCGCACTCGCCCTTCTTGACCTCGTACGGCCGCGTCTCGCGCAGCATTTTCTGGATCGTGTCAACGAAGACGATGCCCGACCAGGCGAGTTTCCGGAAGTCCGTCCCCAGGTTCTTCAGGTCGCCCTGGTAATCCTTGTCCTGGTCGAGGAGCACAAGCGGCACGTCCTCCAGACCCAGGTCGTCGAGCACCATCCGCTGAAACTTGTTGTACTGGCCGAAGCGGCACGGGCCGAACGCCGTCGGCATGAAGAACGCCGAGCGGTCCGGGTCGAACCCCGGCGTATGAATCTGCCGCAGGATGTCGCCCGTCGTGATGATGCAGGGATAGCATTCCTTGCCGGAGGTGTACTTACGGCCCCAGGCGATGGTGTCCTCATCGCTCATGGGCATCTGTCGGGCCTCGACGCCGCCCGCGCGCATGGCGGCCGCCATCGCGTAGCCGTGGTCGTCCATGTAGGGGATGAAGATCGTCCGGGCGGAGTGCCGGCGGACGGAGTAGTCCCACTTGGCCACGCGCAGGCGCTTCGAGAGGCGGAGGTCGCGGCCGCGGACCGCCCGGAGGCTGTCCAGGAACGCCTCGCACCGCGTGATGGCGCCGACGTCGGCCGAGTGCTCGTCCACCTCCAGCACGAGGCACGGTTTGCCTTGGAGTTCGGCGCTCAAGTATTTCATGATGAACGAGTCGGGGCCGCAGCCGAAGTTCGTGATATAGACCGGATAGAGACGCCGGTCGCGGGCGATGATCCGGGCCGCCGACAGGATCTTCTGCCCGTACTTCCAGTACATGTGCGGATGGTCGGCCGAGATGTCCTCCTGGTCCACCGGCAGCATGTCCATCGGGATGGCCAGGCACCCGAGGTCCCGGAGTTTCTCCGGGATGTTCATGTTGAGGCCCGGGTCGCAGCCGTTGTAGGGGCGGCTGATGATGACGAGGGCCGTCTCGTCGGGGCCGAGAGACGCGAGGACCTCGCGGCCGCGATCCTGGAGGCTCCGGGCGAACCGTTCCTGGGCCGCGAAGGCCTCGGCGATCGCGCGGCGGGCGCGCGAGCGGCCGATCCCCAGGCCGACCGCCATCGCCTCCAGATCGCGTTCCACCGACCGCCGGCCGCGAGAAAAATGCAGAATCGGACGCACGAGACGCGACGACCAGTCCACGTCTTCCATCGCCGCCGGAACCATGAACGGCACCGCCTGGACGTACGGACACACGTAGGAATTGACGATGTCGCGGCTGGCGCGCGGCATGTCCACGACCGTCGGAAGGAAGAGGTAATCCACGTCCTTGTCCACGAGGTCGCGTACGTGGCCGTGGGCCACCTTGATCGGAAAGCACGGCTCGGCGGCCGTCTGCTCGATGCCCGCGGCGATCAGGCTCCGGTTGGTCCGCGACGACAGGACCACCTCGAACCCGAGTTCCGTGAAGAGGGCCCGAAAGAGCGGCATCAGTTCCCAGAAATGGGTCATCTGCGGCAGGCCGACTGACTTTCGTGGCACAGCCGCCCCCGGCTGTGCGTCACGCCCGAGGGCGGGCGTGCCACGAAAAGCCTCGTCCATCAGTTTCTGGCGTTCGACGAAGAGTCGCGGCAGGTGCTTGCCGAGGCTCTCGCGCTGGGCCTCGTCGTACTTGCCGCAACGGCTGCCGTAATGCAGCGTCCTGGGCGGGTCGCCCTTGATCTGGACGACGTGGACCTCGCAGCGGTTGGCGCACTCCTGGCACTCGAACGTGTCGAACGAGTAGACCACGCTCCGGAGGTCGAAGCCTTTGAACGTCGTGACCGGATGTGGCACAGCCGCCCCCGGCTGTGCACGCCCGAGGGCGGGCGTGCTACATGAATACCAGTCGCGGGCCAGCAACCCCATGCCGACGGCGCCCAGGACGTCGTGATGCGGCGGGACGGTGATGGGCTTGCCGGTGACCTTCTCGAAGGCGGCCTTGACGCCGCGGTTGTAGGCCGTGCCGCCCTGGAAGAGGATCACGCTGCCGATTTTGTGGTCTTCGACGACGCGGTTGAGGTAATTCTGCACGATCGAATAGCAGAGGCCTCCGCAGAGGTCGTCCACTTCCACGCCGCGCTGCTGGTTGCGGTTGATGTCGGTCTCGATGAAGACGGTGCATCGCTCGCCCATGGCGGGGGGCTCGTCGGCCGCAAGGGCCAGGCGGTTGAACTCGCCCGTCTTCAGGCCCACGCCCAGCCGCTCGCTCTGCTCCTCGATGAACGAGCCGGTGCCGGCGGCGCAGACCTTGTTCATCGTGAAGTCCACGACGGCCCCGTTCTCGAGGCTGATGTACTTGGAGTCCTGGCCGCCGATCTCGAAGATGGTGTCGACGTCAGGCCGCACGAAAGCCGCGCCGGTTGCGTGGGCGGTGATCTCGTTCTTGACGAGGTCGGCGCCGATGAAGTCGCCGGTCAGGTAGCGGCCGGAGCCGGTCGTTCCGCAGCCGCGCACGCGGGCGCGGCCTGGGCCGCCGCGCGCTTCCAGCGCCAGGCCGACCTTGTAGAGGCCGTCGGTGACGGCCGCCAGGGGCCGGCCGGCCGTCATCAGGTACTCGCGGGCCAGGACCCGTCCGTCCTTGTCCACCGCGACGACGTTGGTCGAGATGCTGCCGACGTCCACGCCCACGAAGACGTCCACCGGGTCGCTCCCCGTGGGGAACGGGTCGGGCTCGGTCACGAGACGGTACGGGTCGTCCTTGAGGGGCAGGTGCAGTTCCCCGCCGCCGTACCGGCGCGATTCCAGATAGTCCCTGAGGGGCTTCAGCGAGGTGATGCGGCCGAGGTCGCCGCCGTCCCGCGCCACGATGACGGCTCCGATGGCGCCCATCGAGGCGAAGTGCTTCGGAATCAAGAGGTCGCCGGGCGCGAGTTCGAGCGTCTCGGTAAAGGCGCGGACCATGCCGGCGTTGGCGGCCACGCCTCCCTGGAACGAGATGCGCGGGAGGAACTCCTTGCCCTTGCCGATGACGGCCCGGAAGTTCCTGGCCATGGCAAAGCAGAGGCCCGCGACGATGTCGTGAGCGGGGGTGCCCTCCTGCTGGAGGTGGATCATGTCGCTCTTGGCGAAGACGGAGCACCGGCCGGCGATGCGCGGGACGTGAACGCTCCGGAGGGCCATCTCGCCCCACTCGCCCTCGATGTGGACGCCCAGGCGCGTCGCCTGCTGGTCCAGGAACGAGCCCGTCCCGGCGGCGCACAGCGTGTTCATCCCGAAATCCCGGATGCGGAGGCGGCCGATCTTGGGGTCCTCCTCAAGGAGGATGAGTTTGGAGTCCTCCCCGCCGATCTCGATGATCGTCCGCACGTCGGGATGCATCGTGGCGGTGGCCTTCGCCTGGGCGACCACCTCGTTGACCGGGCGAATGCCATAGAGGCCGGCAAGGACCGCCGTGCCGGCACCCGTGAAGGCCACCCCCTCGATCTCCGAAGGGGGCACTTCAGCCAGCAGTTGCCCCAGGGCCTCCAGGGCCATTTCAAGGGGCTTGCCGCGCGTCCGGATGTACCGCTCCTTGAGGACGTCCAGGTTCTCGTCCAGCAGGACGAGGTTCAGGCTGACCGAGCCGATGTCTATGCCCAGGTACACGCACTTCTCCTTCGCCGGCAAGCCGTTAGCCCCCGGTGAACACACCGGGGGCTGCCGCCGGTGTAATCACCGGCGGCTAATAACAGCATTTGGATGAGGCATTATAACCCGCCCATTTGCGGCGCGTCAACGTGGGATTGACACGTTGCCTCGTATAAGAGATAGTTCAGGGCAAGGGAAACGGCGGAGGAGCCCCAGGGCGATAACGATGGCTGAGGCATCTGACGAAGAGCAGTTGCGAGACCTGGCAGCCAGGGGCGTGGCGACCGAGGAAGAGGCCGCGGAGGCCCTCCGCTTGCTCGAGGAGGCGCAGAAAGAGGGCCGGGAACTCTCCGTCTCGGACGCCCTCGCCCAGGCCGCCTCGGCCAAGCCCTCGGATTCCGGCGACGCGCCGGCCGAGGATCCGGAGACCTCCGAGATGCGCGGCTCGGACCTTCAACTGCTGGAGCGGATCGGCCGCGGCAGCCAGGCCGTCGTCTTCAAGTGCCTCCAGGTCAGCATGGACCGGACCGTCGCGGTCAAGTTTCTTCATCTTGAGGCCGCCCGCGACGCCGAATCACGCGAGCGGTTCGTCCGGGAAGCGCGGCATGCGGCCAGTCTGTCGCATCCCAACATCGTCACCATCCATGCCATCTGCCCCTACAAGGACACGTTCTACATCGTCATGGAATACGTGGACGGAGGGTCGCTGGCCGAACTGCTGGCCCTCCGAAAGCGGTTCGACGTGACCGAGGCGGTCTGCCTCATCCGGGCGGTCGCCGAGGGACTGGCCTTCGCCCATCGCGCGGGCGTCATCCATCGCGACGTCAAGCCCAAGAACATCCTCCTGACGCAGGGCGGCATCGTCAAGTTGGCCGACCTGGGCCTCGCGCGACGGACCGACGACTCGGACGCCTCGCTCGACAAGACCGGCAAGGCCTACGGCACGCCGTACTATATCGCTCCGGAGCAGGTCTGCGGCGACCCGAACATTGACGCCCGCGCCGATATCTACTCACTGGGCGCCACGTTCTACGAGATGCTCACCGGCCGGCCGCCGTTCTCGGCGCCCACGCCGCGAGAGATCATGCGCAAACAGGTGACCGAGCCGCTGCCGGACCCGCGCCAGTATCTGCCGGACCTCGCGCCGGCGGCCTGCGCCATCCTCGAAAAATGTCTGGCCAAGAGGCGCGAGGATCGGTTCCCGACGGCGGACGCTTTCATCGAGGCCATTGACCAGGCGTTCTTCGCCACGGGCGCCACGTGCGATGTGCCGCCACGCCAGGACCTCCTCGACCAGATTGCGGCTATCGCCAGGCGCCGAGGCGCATCACATCGGCGGCGACCCGGCTCCGCCCCACATCGGGTGGGCTTCGCCAAGGCAAAACCCGGTCCCGTGGAGCAAAGCGCATTGGACGAGTTGAACCGCGCCGCCGCAGCCCATTCGGCTACGCCGAGGGCAGGCAAGCCGCGAAGCCGCCTCGCTTCAGGGAAACCCCTCGGCCTGAAGACCGGCGCGGGGCGCGGCACCGTGGGCGCTCGGGTCGGCGGGCGGGTCGGCGGGCGGAGCAGGCCCACCGCCCCTTCGGCTCGTCTTAAGGCAGGCAGCAAGACGCCCTGGGTCCCCATCGGCATCGGGGCCGCGGTGCTGGTCCTCGTGACGGTGGTTGCGGCGGTTGTAATATCCCAGAATGCCGCCACGAGTCCGGACCGTTCTTCCAGCCGGTCCTACGCACCGCCGCCTTACTCGCCGCCGGCGCCGTCTTACACGAAGGCGGCTACGCAGAAACCGCCGGAGCCGGCCGATTCCGATGCGGCGGCACTCCTGAAATATGCCAAGCAACGTGAGGACAGGAAGGCCTTTCTGCCTGACGTGATCCAGGCTTACGAGTTCGTCATCAAATGTCACCCGGATTCGCCGGAGGCCAAGGAAGCCCGCGAGGCGATTGCCCGCCTTGGCGGCGTGGTTCCGGATTCCGCGCCGAACGCCGGGCCGCACCCCAAATGAGGCTGAGCGCCGCGGCAAGGGTGCGCCAGGATTTTCTGACTGGGTCCTTTGGGCTGTCACCCCGAGCGAAGTCGAGGGGTCTCGTTGTGGTCTTTGCCGTTGGGTTGTCCGCACGTCGAGATTCCTCGACTCGCTGCGCTCGCTCGGAATGACAGTCTTTTCTTGCGTGCCGGAAAATCCTGGCGCACCGCGGCAACGGGCGGCGGATTTTCTCATTGATTCGATGCGACCGGCGCGCCATATTCCATAAGTTCTAGCCGGGCGGGGGCGTCAGATCTATGATGGGTTTATGGCCCCACCGTCGGAAACGCGATTTGAGCAGTACGTGGTGGAACGCGGCCTGGCGGCCGAAGAGGAGATGAAGGCCGCACGGCGCCTCCTCAACGAGGCCTCCGCGCAGGGCAAGCCTCTGACCCTGCCCGAGGCCCTCGTCCAGGTCGGCGCGCTCACGCCGAACCAGGCGCGGCGCGTCCTGGGGACGCTTAAGGAAGAGACCGCGTCGCCAACCATCCAGATTCCAGGCATCCAACTTCTGGAGAGGATCGCTCGCGGCAGCCAGGCGGTGGTTTACAAGGGCCGCCAGATATCCGTGGACCGGATCGTGGCCGTCAAGATTCTCCTGTCGCGGGGGGCGCGCGGCCCGGAGGCCCGGCGCCGCTTCGTTCAGGAGGCGCGTTCCGCCGCCAAACTCTCCCATAGCCACATCGTCCAGGCCATTGATGCCGGCGAGACGGAGGGCTACCCCTATTTCATCCAGGAGTTCGTGGACGGGAAGACTGTTGACGACTTGCTGAAGGAGGGCGGAGGACCGCTGCCCGAACCGAAGGCCGTCAAGATCATCATCCAGATCGCCGAGGCCCTGGCCCACGCTCATTCGCGCGGCTTCATCCACCGCGACGTCAAACCGAAGAACATCATGCTGACGAAGGACGGCGCCGCGAAACTGGCGGATATGGGCCTCGCGCGCCAGGCCGGCGACGCCACGATCGCCCTCGAAGAGGCCGGCAAGGCCTTCGGAACCCCTTACTACATCGCGCCGGAACAGGTCCTCGGCGACCCGAACATTGACGCTCGCGCCGACATTTACTCGCTCGGCGCCACCCTCTACGAGATGCTGACCGGCCGGCCTCCCTATTCGGCTCCCACGCCACAGCAGGTGATGCAGAAGCACGTCTCGTCCACCGTCACGCCTCCGGACCACGTCAACCCGGACCTCTCGGCCGGCGTGAGCGAGGTGGTCGAGGTCATGATGAGCCGCAGACCGCAGGACCGGTACCGGTCGGCGGACGACCTGCTCGTGGACCTGCGGAGCGTCGCCCGCGGGGAACCGCCGCGCATCGCCCGCGAGAAGGTCGGCATGCAGGACAGCCTGATGCAGGGTCTGGCCGCCGGCGAAGAGGTGGGCCCCGCGACGCAGCACCCCCCCGCGTCTCCGAACCCCTTTGCCGTCAACCACCTCACGATCATCCTGATCGTGGCGCTGGCCATCACGATCCTCCTCAACATCCTTCAGATGGTGATGCGATAGGCGGTTTATGGATGGGGCGTGATGGCGAGGATGGTGATCTCGCCGGAACCGGGACCGTAACACCAGAAGACACGATAGGCGCCCGGTGTGCGATGCTGGGCGTACGCTTCAAATACCTTGGCACTGGGATCGAAGGGGCTTTGTACGGAATGGTACGGGTGAGTTTGCAGCCCTGGGTGCCGAGGGTTATCCGCCAGAAGCAGGATTGTCTTGCGGACCTGTTTGAACAGCCCCTCCTGCCGGGATGACTTTGATTTGCCGGTCCTGGTGCGGCTCTGTCCTGTTTTGTGAGCGGCGGCCTGGAGGTGGTCGTACTGTTGGCGAGCCGTGGGCGTCCATCGGACGGTGGCCATCAGCGGTCATCCTCGTCGTCGCCCGTGTCGGCCGCAAGGTCCGGCGCCTTGGCAAACCGGCCCGCGCGCGCCTCCTCGATGCCTGTCCGGAGGGCCTCGCGGGCCGCCGCATTCTTGTAAAGCCAGGCCTCGCAGGCGGGGATCGCTTCTGCGGGGACGACCTCCAGAGCACCGTCCTCATGTTCCCGCACGATCACCAGACGGTTGGCGTATCGTGGCCCGAGCGTAAGTCGGCCCCGGGCATCCACGGTCTTGGTGGTCATCACCGATTCCTCCTCATCGGTCATTATACCCATATCGGGTAATGGGGCAAGTGGGGAATAGGGAAAATGTGCCGGGAGTACAGCCGACAGTGTGATTGCAACCGAAATGGTCTATGGCCACAAAATACTAAATACGCTATTGACTTTTTGGCAAAAAGACGATAGTATATCAACGCCATGAAGGATTTCTTCGAAAAAACGGAAGTGTTGGGCGTACTTCAGGGATTCAATCCCTGGTGGGCGGGGCAGGAAACCCCTGTGCCCGAGTTCAAGCGATTGGCGTACCACGCTTGTCGGAAGCACCTGGACGATACCTCCTTACGCAGGGCCGTGCTGCTCTCGGGACCACGGCGGGTGGGGAAAACGACCATTCTCACCCAGATAGCGGCAGACCTTGTCAAAGAAGGTGTAGACCCCCGAAGTATTATCTACCTGAGCCTGGACCACCCGCTCCTGAAGTTGCTGCGGTTGCCCAAGATCCTTGATATCTGGCATGAGACCTATCTCCCAGAAGGCAAACCGGCCGTCTTGCTGCTGGATGAAATACAATATTCCAAGGACTGGGAACTGGAACTGAAACAGTTGGTGGACCGCAAGCCGCAGTACCGGATACTGGCCACCGGTTCGGCCAGCGTGGTGCACCGGGGCAAGCTGTCCGAGAGCGGCGTAGGCCGGTGGGTGCGCGTTGCGATTCCCACGCTGTCCTTCTATGAGTTCCTTCGCCTTGCGAAAGCCGATTTGCCGCGCGTGCCGCCGGACCTTCGCCCCACGGACATCTTCAAGAATGCAACGGTGGCGGATTTGGCGGCTCTGCGTTCGGGGTTCAGCGGGGTCCTTCCGCTGTTCAGGCGGTATCTGCTGGTTGGCGGTTTTCCGGAAACGGCGTGCCACTCGGGCGACATCGCCCTTTGCCAGCGATTGCTTCGCGAGGATGTCGTCGAACGCGTGCTGAAGCGCGACATGACGTCGCTGTTCGGCATCCGAAACGTGGCCGACCTTGAAAGGCTCTTCATATATTTGTGCATACACACTGGCGGAATACTGGCCGTGCAGACATGCGCCACCGCCCTGGGGACGTCTACCGCCACGGTATCAGGGTACCTTGAGAACCTTGAGCAGGCCAACCTCATCTATCGGCTGGCCCCGTACGACCGCGGCGGCAAGAAGGCGCTCAAGCCCCGTCACAAGGTGTACCTCGTTGACGCCGCCCTGCGAAATGCGGTTCTGCTGCGCGGCGAGCAAATCCTAAGCAATCCCGAGGAGATGAGCGTGGTCGTCGAAACCGCCGTCCTGCGCCATCTCTACGCTTACTACTATCGCGACACGCCGCAAATCCTATACTGGCGAGATTCCAAGACCGGCAAAGAGGTGGACATTATCGTCAAGGGACCCTCTTATGTGATCCCTCAGGAAATCAAGTACCGAGAGAACGCCGACCTGACGCCGAAGGAAGGGATCGTGGCCTTCTGCCGGCAAGAGACGGTTAAGCACGCTTTCTGGATCACCCAGCAGGATCAGGACTTCGGCGTTAAGCAATTTTCTGGCATCGAAACCAGGTTTCTGCGGATCCCCGCACACATTTTCCTCTATCTCCTGGGCCAGGCGGAACGGTTACTCTGGATGAAATGAGCGGGGGGCACTCTCTCCTGCCGGACAAGACGCTACATGCCCTCACCATTCGCGCAAGCGGCCTATAGACCGATGTCCGCTTCCGTGCCGATGAGGGCCTTGTTGGCCGACAGGATCGGACGGACGTGTTCCGCCAGGAACTCGTCCACCTGCTCCGGCGCGCGGCCGACGAATCGCGACGGCGCGAGTTCCTTGGCGATGTCCACCTTCGCGAAGGCCGCGTCGGCCTTGAGGCGCTCAAGAAGGTCGTTGGCGGCGCCTTCCATCTTGATCCGGCGCCCGGCCTCCTGGCTGTGCCGGCGGATCTTCTCGTGGAGCGTCTGGCGGTCGCCGCCCGCTTTCACGGCTGCCATCAGGATATTCTCTGTGGCCATGAACGGCAGTTCCTCGGCCATGTGCCGGGCAATCATCTTCGGATAAACCACCAGGCTCTCAGCGATGTTCTGATACAGGCGCAGGATCGCGTCGGCCCCTAAAAACCCTTCGCCGAGGACGATCCGGCGCGCCGCCGAATCGTCGAGCGTCCGCTCGAGCCACTGCTCGGCGGCCGTCTGGGCAGCGGCCGGGGCCAGGCTCATCACGCAGCGCGCCAGGCCCGTCATCCGCTCCGACCGCATCGGGTTCCGCTTGTAAGCCATCGCCGAGGAGCCGATCTGCGACTTCTCGAACGGTTCATCCATCTCCTTGAGGTTCGCCAGGAGCCGCAAATCGTTGGCGAACTTGTGGGCGCTCTGGGCGATGCCTGAGAGGACCGCGAGGATTCCCGCGTCCACCTTGCGGCTGTAGGTCTGGCCCGTGACCGGCTGGACTTCGGCAAATCCCATCTTCTCGGCCACGAGGCGATCCAGGCGCTTCACCTTCTCGTGGTTGCCCTCCAGCAGCCTCAGGAACGACGCCTGGGTGCCGGTGGTGCCCTTGATGCCGCGAAACCGGAGGTCCGCCCGCGCCGCCTCCACGGCGTGCCAGTCCATCACAAGGTCCCAGAGCCAGAGGCACGCGCGCTTGCCGACGGTGGTCAACTGGGCGGGTTGGTAGTGCGTGAAGCCGAGCGTCGCCAGGGCGCGATGCTCGGCGGCGAACCGGGCCAGCCGGTCCATAACCGTCACGCTCCGCCGCGCGAGGATCGCCAGGCCCTCGCGGATCGCCACGAGGTCGGCGTTGTCGGCGATATCGCAGGACGTCGCCCCCAGGTGGATGATCGGTTTGGCCGCAGGGCACTGCTCGCCGAAGGCGTGGACGTGGGCCATGACGTCATGGCGCAGGTCGCGCTCCAGCGCTTCGGCCCGCTTGAGGTTGAGGTCGTCCGCGTGCCGGCGCATCTCGCGGATCTGCGCGTCGGTGATAGGGAGGCCGAGTTCCTTCTCGGCTTCGGCCAGGGCGATCCACAGCCGCCGCCACGCCCGAAACCGCGCCGCCGGGCTGAAAGTCCGCGACATCTCCTCGCCGGCATACCGGGAGACCAGGGGCGACTCGAACCGTTCGTAGGCGGAAGCGTCTGGGCTCATCGTGACCTCCGACCTGCCCGCCGAAGCCTTGGCGAAGGCGGGCGACGCCGACAGCATAGCGGCTCTTCGATTTCATCGCCAGAAAAACAAAGCAGCAAAACAACGCCGCGCCCCGTGTCCGGAGCAGGTTGCGGCCGGGACGGCGATGGCTAGGAAGGCAGCCGCTTGCGGCTTGAGGCTGCACCGAAGCCTCCCTCGGAACAAAGGGGCTTCATATTATTTTTTTTGATATTTCGCCTTCCCGCCCGTATAAACATGTGGATCGGAGGCCGACCGTCGGCTTCCCTGTGCAACTTAATAAACACCGAGATGTGCCCGCAGAGGGGGGATCCCCGTGCGAACCGGCCTGCCGTTCCTGTGGCCCAGCCGCCCTCGGCTGGGAACCTGCGGCCTTGTTCTCTGCATCGTGGCCATTGCATCTTCATCCGTTTTGGCCCTTGAACCTTTGCAGATTCCGCCGCGCGCGGCGTCGCCCGCAAAGCCTGCCGCTCCCAACCCATCGCAGCCCTCGCCTGTGGCCCAGCCGCCCTCGGCTGGGAAATCCGTGGCTCAGCCGTCCGGTCCGACCGCGGACCCGACGGCCCCGCTGCCGCCCACGGTCGTCCCCGCCGCCGACCTTGTCGTCGCGCGCTCGGCGGGCCTCATCG
>Ga0172362_10000786_pt1 | contig 26783 bp, 25 predicted proteins | sample LakKivs1_kivu2a2_FD_114534 | JGI IMG/M metagenome (GOLD analysis project Ga0172362, IMG submission 114534) | Sediment microbial communities from Lake Kivu, Rwanda - Sediment s1_kivu2a2 | ecosystem: Environmental > Aquatic > Freshwater > Lake > Sediment | place: Rwanda: Western Province, Lake... | reverse complement strand
GCTTCATTGATTTCCCTAATAATAATATTAAATGCAGTTCTCTTACGATCATCATAAGAATAAAAATCAATTAAATCTAAAAATGTATCTGAAATTACAACATTATTGTTTATAAGTAAACTATATACTAAACCAAATAAACAATTCATATACGTTTCTGTTAAGGCATCATTTAATACATTATTTCTTAAAGGTGGGTTGATTGTTTTGATAAGATTAAATCCTAAAATATTAATTCGTCTTCTTTCGCGTAGGATTGGAATGCTTCCAAATTTTTGATTAAATAATGTATTAAAAATCCTTAGAATACCGTTATTATGAAGAATATTTTCAGCAAAAATTTCAACTTCTTCCATAATATATATAAATAAAAAATTGATAGTTTTTTTATTTATTTTACTAAAATGAAACAAATGAATCTACTTTTAAATGAATTTGAAAGCAAATTTTTTAAACATATACACAACAGAGATTGGGAAAATATCTTTGATATGTTTTCCATCTCAAAATGCTCAAAAATCAGAGGAAAAAATATATTACAATATATCGTAATATATGACACAAATTGTGAAGTTTTCAACATATTATGCGAAAAATATACAAATGATGAAATAAGAAAAATGGCTGAATCATTGGATGATGGTGGAGATTCTATATACCATCTATGTGCACATAATTGTGAAAATTTTGAACTATTAGAAAAATTAAATGAAATCATACCAGCAAGAAATTATTTTAGATTAAAAAATAAATGTGGAACAACAGTTATTGATATAGCTAAATATGAAGACGGGTATGAATGGATTAAAATTTTTAAAAATATTTGTAAAAAAAAATGAATTTAAAAATAAGTGTTTATAATAGGTAATAAACTATGTCTGAATTAGAAAATGAAGATGTTGGTTTCGAGAATAATGAAAACAATGAAGAAGAGCAGAATTTAGAAAATATTGGAGAAATTAATTCAACAAAAATTGAGGAATTAGAGCACATTGATGATATTGAAGATTTTCGTCAAACATACGACAAAATCATCCACGCTTCTCAAAGACGTACCATTCCATTTTTAACCCGTTTTGAGAAAGCCAGAATTATTGGTAAGAGAGCTATGCAGATATCAAAAGGAGCACATCCATTAGTTGAGGTTGGAAATTTAGAGAATCCTGTAGATATTGCATTAAAAGAGTTAAGAGAGAGAAAGATACCATATATAATTCGTAGGACATTACCTAATGGTATGGTTGAAGATTGGAGGGTAGATGAGTTGAGGATTGAGTAAAAAATTGATTAATTATTGGGTAAATTATAAAGAAATAAAAATGGATGATTATACAACTCATATTGCTAAAAATATAGATAATATTAAATCGGTAATTCTTACTGATTTAAGTTCTCGTAATGCTTTGATAGCAGCGGGGAAGAAATTGCACAATATAACATTTCCGTGGGGAATGAATAGTAAGAGGAATATTCCATTTAAAATTGGGAATAATGTTTATTTATTATACAATAATGGTAGAAATCCTTTTAGTATAGAATCAATCAATGATAAGACTTTATTGTTATATCCGGAACCAGATTTTTGGAAAATGAAAGGTGTTGATATAGAATTAGATTATAGGATACCTGAGAGGGAAGAATTGAATGAGGAATTTAATTTAAAGACAGCAACAAAATATGTGACAATTCCAATTTCTGAAGAAACTCCAAGATATTATCTTGGAGAAAAATCTAAAAATAAAGATATTAGAATAGTTTTTCCTTTTAAAATTGTTGGACAATTTATGAAATTAGGTGTAATTGATATCCTTGATATTAATGAAAACAACATAATAATTCGCGAAGACATTTGCGTTGTTACAAAATATATGAAAAATTTTCTTTATCCAGTCATAGCTTTTGATAAATATGATAAGATAATTTGTTTAGAAGATAAATTTAGATTTTTCTTTGAAAATAGTTCTACCGTTGATCCAGTTATATTAAATTTATGTGAATCAGATAACGTATATTATATTAATAATTCTACAGCAGATTTTAAAACTATTGACCATAATATATTAAGTAATAAGGATAGTCAGGATGAATTTAAGCATGGTTATTTATTATCATATTTTCGTGCATTTGAGGCAGATTATCATAGTATTTCTTTTTTTAAAATTGGTAATGATTTTTTTAGACAAGGAACGCATTTTTTTGATAAAATAAAAGAAACTATTTTATCATTTAAATATGTTTGTATAAAAATGAAGATAGATATTAAGGAGGAGAGAAGACATTTATTGCCATTTATTATTTATGAAGTGCGTAATAATGAGATAAATTTTAGTTGTGAGATTAAAATAAAACTCATCAATACTGAGGTTAATGCTAAAAAATTAATTGAAGAAGAAATTGAAGAAAAAAAGTTACAGGAAATTCGTGAGAATGAGAAGAAGAAGAAGGAAGAACTAAAATTGAAGAAAATTGAAGAAAAAAAGTTGATTGGAAAATTAAAAGAATATGCTAAAAAATTAGCATATGAAGCTAAAGATTTTGTCGATAAAAAGAACAAAATAATCAAACAAATTCAAGATAAAATAATCAAAGAATTTATTAACGATATATTATCCGAAGAATTCAATTATTTAACTAATGAAATAGCTTCAGAAATTATTCAACAATATTCCCCTCCAACTCACCCCCTGTATAACGATATTTTTCTCAATATCAATGATTCATGGCTAATTTAACATATAATATATGTTAAATTTTTTTATAATTCGAGGAGGCCATCAGACATTTAAGCCTGAGTAAAGTGACGGGAGAGTGCCTTCATAAGAGTGTTGTAGTAGCAGTTCTCTTCCTGAGTAACCTTACCCTTCTTGTCCTTCACAGCACAAAGTTCAGGGAAAAGAGTCTGAAGAGTAGTATCCATATTGATCTTACGCTTGTTAGCCTCATCCTGAAGCTTGTGGTGACGAATGTATGAAGTAACAAGCTTCAAAGCCTGCTTACGAGATACAAGAAGGTGGTCAGAGTCATAAGTAAGGTTGTCTACAATGGGCTGACCATCGTTGTCAGTGAGAGTCTTGTTGTTCTCAAAGAAAGAACGCATCTCAGCAGTGTAAACTGGCTTGAGCTGCTGAAGACCCTTGTTTCCATTGGAAGCACGGTTCTCACGACTTCTCTTGCTCTTCTTATCAAGACGCTTAACATCGCGCTCAAGACGCTTGATGTTAGCAGAAACAGAACGAGTTCCCTTGATAAGGTTCTGAAGAAGAGACTGAGCTGAACGAGCCATCTCAATCAAAGCAAGAGCCTCAGCCTGAAGAGGGGAAACCTCAGCAGACTCAGTCTCAGCAGACTCAACGGCCTCAACAGGCTCGGGAACAGGGGCGGCCTTGGCCTTAGGTGCCTCAACAACAGGAGCAGACTCAGATGTCTCCTTCTTGGAGGGCTTAGTAGAAGTAGTAGCGACTTTTGCAGAAGTTCTTGGCGTAGCGGATGCTGGCATATTTGATACTATATAATGGAAGATTATTTTTAAATTTATACGAATTCACTAAATAAATAGTGAAAATTCACTATTTAAGTAAAAAAGTGGTCTTCTAAAGGTTTTTGTATTTTTGTGGGAGATTTTGGTGCGTTTAGATTTTTGTTTTAGCTTGAATTTGTGTGAGAATTGGTTTGGGAAGATGGTTTTTAATTTTTAGTGAAAAATCAATTTATGAAATAAAAAAAATTGAAAAAAAAATTGATTTATATTTTTACTGAATTAAGTTGAATCAATCTAACATGTCCGCTCGGAAAGTTACTACTACACCCAAAACTGAAAAGATCGAAAAAACTGAAGTAATTGAAACTCCAGCTAAGGTCGAAAAAACCACCAAAGCTACTAAAGCTGAAAAAGTGGAAAAAGAAGAAAAGGTCGTAAAGGCTGAAAAAGTCGTCAAAAAAGTTGAGGAAAAACCTGAAGAAAAGCCTAAGGCTGAAGCTTCAAAGAAAGCTGCTCCCCCTAAAAAGGAAGAAGCTGAAGAAACCACTGAACCTTCTAAAGATAAAGAAGAAGAATCTGAAGAAGAAACCATCGAAGAAATGATTGATAACGATATCGCATTAGAGCTTGAACTTCTCTACAAAGAGAAAAAGAGCATTGATGCCCGTATCGCTATCTTGAAGAGAATTCAAAGAAATATTAACATTGAGAGGAAACAGGTCAAGAAACTTTTGTCTAAAACTTCTTCTGCAAAGAAAGAACGCTCCGGTTCCACCGGACTCGACAAAATGGTTCCCGTCCAAACCTCAGAATTCAGAAAATTCGTTGAAAGCAATTATCAACAACTCAATGACAAAGATGGAAATCAAATTTTAACCACATTGACATACGATGAAAATGACGGTTCTCTTATGATTAGTCGCAAGACTGCTTTGAAGTTAGTGAATGCTTATGCTAAGCATCATAGTCTTCAGCAGTATGAGGACAAGAAGAGAATCAAGATGGATAAGACTCTTCAGAAGCTTTTCCCCAATTATGCGGAAAGAAAGGCTGATGATGGTTCTTTGGTTGAGGAAAACTTTTACTTTTGTTCGATTATGGGAGCATTGACTGACCATTTGAAGAAGGATAGTGAGAGCGATTAATTAGATTAATTTTTAAAATTATAAAAAAAATGATAATAAATTATTTAAAATTATTTATTAATAAAATGGAAACTATATCAATTAATTTATCACTTCCTATTGAAGATGTTCTCCCCGATGATATTATCATTCAAAATATTTTACCATTAGCACCACAATTAGGCTTAACTCGTAAGAAGTATTATAGTTACTTGCCAAAAGTTAATAAAAATATTATTTTTCCTTCAGTTTGTAACAATAAAAAAGTTTATTTAAAAAAAGATAATTTAATATTTGAATATGAATATAAAATTGATTTTAACAAATTAAATCAATTAATTGAAGATGTCAGAGTGAGTTCTTTAAATATATCAACTACAAGCGATATATTTATTCAAATTAAATCAATATTTGTTTTTTTGTTAGAAGATTTAAATATTGTTGATGGATGGAAATATAAAAATACATTTTTATGTGTTAAAAGAGACCACGAAAATAATAAGAAAATTTTTATCAATTTTGAATGGATAGATAGCTTTGTAACATCTTTTATATTCTATCTATACCACTAATTACAAAAAACATTATTTTTTGTAATATTTATAAACTAAAAGGGTTTTTTCTACATAAAGGACAAGAATATGTCTTAGAACGATAAAACCATTCATCAACACATTTCTTATGAAAACAATGCCCACAATGATTTAATTCCCTATAATACTCTTTTTCTTTATAAGTTTCCTGACATATTGAACAACAAGTATTCCCCAATTTATTATTTACTCTTTGATATCTCGGTAAATGAAATACAAAATCCTTCTTACTATATGAAGCTTTACCACCCCCTAAATCTATTATCGCTGAAGTAAAATTCTCATCATCATTTACTATTATAACCTTGTCATACTTCTTCATCAACTTTAACTTCATCACAATGTCACTATAATCTGTCACATCCCCCAATTCATAACTATGGATAAAATCCATCAATAATATAATACTAACCATTTTTTTTTAATATTCTTATGAACCAATAATTCATAAAAATCCTTATAATTTTAATTATATATCCAATTTTAAATTAAATACAATAATTTACTTCTTCGCAGCAACAGGCTTCTTCTTAGCCACCACCGGAGCAGCAGCCACAGAACCAGCCTTCTTCACAGTCTTAGGCGGAGGAACTTCCTCATCCTCCTCCTCATCACTGTCCTCCACAGAAACCACATCAGTGTTCTCATCAGCAGGAACTTCTTCAGCCTCGTCCTCCTCATCATCATCAACAACAGCCGCCGCAGCCTTAGCCGCAGGAATCTTAGTAGCTACCGCTCCAGTCTTGTCATTGAACGCATAAGATGTCGGACGACCTCCGGAACGCTTAGGAACAAGAATCTGCTGAAGAGTCAATGTAATTCCAAAACGTCCAGATACAAACCAAGGCCTCAACGAAATCAAAGCCTTGACATTTGAACCATTCGGAATCAACTTAATCAACTGCTCAAAACTCTCAATCTCAACCTCTTCAGTCTCAGAATGAAAGAAAAGAACCTGTGGAGTAGTATCAGTCGCATTACGCTTCTGAATCTTCACAGCAATTCTCGGAGGATAATCACCCTCCTCAGCAATCTTCACACAAGATGTGTACATCGCACGAACAACCTCGCGCTGAGCAGCAGTATATTTCTGCTTAAAAATAATCTTGCTATGCTCAATTCCAAAATCCAACATAAATTCATCTAATTGATGCAATTTCTTCACAAAATCTCCATCAGCATTTAACGAAATATTCAAAGTGTAATCAGTCTTATCACCACCAGTAAAAGACTTCACACCAAATGGAGCCCTACCCCCCTCCTCCGTCTGGAGATAAAAAGGAGCATTCTCGAATAAAAGAAGACTCTGTAAACGGTCATTCTTCTTCTTCGGCTCTGTGGCAGAAATCTTCTTAATATCAAAGTTCTCAGGTACTACGATCTTGAGGTCACTCATTGTTTTAGATATATCCTTAATCAGGTAGAATAATAAATCAATTTTTTTTTAAACTGTTTTTTTTCAGCTATTGATGTTTTAGCATACCTTATACTTGAAGAATTTAAGGTGAAAATTTATTTTTCAGATTTTTGCAATTTAAAATGTTCTCATTTATTAAATAAAAATGAATAACTTTAACCCCCTACAATGTATGTCCATAAAATCTAAAAATAACCATGAACAATGCAATCACCCCCCAAAACCCGGCTGCGACTACTGCGGCATTCACCTTAAACGAAAAATAATAATTCGAGTTGATCAACTTTCCGATAAAAAACCTAAAAAATCAATTATTCCTGAAGAACTTAAAAAATACGAAAATGATATCAATAAAATCATTCTCATACAAAAACACTTTAGAGGATGGAATATTAAACGCAGAAATAAATCCAATAATAAAGAAGACTGCGGAACTTTAGATAACATATATACCATCCCAATCGAATACTACTTCGATTATATTGATAATGATGGATTTACATACGCATTTGATTTAAGAACATTTGATATGATTTCATCCAATCCATACAATCAAAAAACATTTCCTAATGATACAAAATTTAAACAAAAAGTTGAAAATAAAATGCAATTCATCAAAAAAACAGAAAGAAAAATGAAATACGACTCACCCATTCTTACAGAAGAACAAAAATATGACCAATTCCTCATCAGAGTATTCCAAAAATTTGATATGATCGGCCAATACACCGACACATCTTGGTTTAACGACCTTAGCCTTGAAGAACTAAAAAGATTCTATAAAGGAGCTTATGATATGTTTGATTATCGTGCTCAATTACCCATAGAAATTCGTAAGAAGATAACTAAAAGTGGTATGATGTTTAGAGGAATGATTAATGAGATTGAGTTTTTAAGAGCAAAACATAAAAAATTCCTTCAAAATGAAATTCTACGTGAAATGGAAAAAATAGTTGATGAAGGAGAAGATAAAGAATATAAAACATTAGGCGTTAACCTTATTCTCTCCGCATTAGTTGAAGTCAGCCACAACGCCGCCATAGCCCTACCCCACTTAGTCCAAGCAACCTTCGACTAACCCAATCACATAATAAATATGTGTAAATAAAGAACATACCAAAACTTTGTAAAATCTGATTTATTTAATTAGATTTTAAATAGAGGATTATTAATCCGCATAAACTATTCCTGCTATTCCCGCCTCTATTCTTAAAACATTATAACTTGTCGCATATATATTTATCTGAGTATCCTTCTGTATTACACACTCATTTAACACCAAATCTAACGTTGCACTATCCAATCTACTAAAATTACAAGTTCCAGTCGGCTGATGCGCTTCCGGCTCCAATCCAAATGAATACAAATAAATAAAATTTCTCGGCACCCTCGTATGATACTGATAAGGCTGCAATACCCTAAAAACAAACGCCTCCCTCCTCTTAAACCTCTCATTCCCCTCAAACCTTATAGTAGCAGACTCCATCGTATCACCTGGCGGATCCTGCCCATTACTAAAATCAAAAAACTCATACAACCTATTCACCCCAAACCTATAAAATGGACCTACCTGCAATACCCATATCAACTCCTTAACCGGATTATTAAAATACATCGGAACCTGTATTACCTTATCATCAACACTAACCGTATTCACCTGCAACTGCTCAATCAAATACTCCAAATTATGCGACGTAAATTTTCTCCTCTCCTCATTCTCCAAAAATATATAATCAACCCATAAACTCGCATCCAATATAGTCTTACTCTCAATCTCACTACTATTCTGCCCACACAACCCCGGCTCTATACCATTTGAACTTATCCACAACTCATTAAAATCCCTAAAAGCCACCACAAATCTCACCTTTGAAAACTGCAAACTTATCAAAGGCAACGCCAACCCTATATTCCTATTAAACCAAAACTGCAAAGGAACATACAAATTTAACGGACCCGGCTGCGTATCAGTATTAAATACAACATGCTTACCCACCATCAAATTATACGCATACTCCTTCTCCGATAATAAAGTCAACTCACTCCAAATCTCCATCCACTGTCCAAAATGCCTATCTATAACCTGACCTCCAATCTCTATATCAATATGCTGTATAATCGCATTTCCTATAGAATTTACCCAACTAACTGTATAATTGGGATTATTCTGCGGATTTACATTTAAATTAGGCAACTTAATATTCAGAAATATCTGATAAATTAAATCTGCCATAGGCTCAATATCACAATAAAACTTACTACCATAATTTACTACGCCATGAAATAACTGCTGAATACTCTCTATCGCAAAATTTGTATGCCTCTTATATACCGCTATAAAAAAAGTTATCTGCGGATTTCCTGTCAAATATATATCCTGCGGTCCATATGCAGCCAACTGCAATAATCCTCCCGGCATACTTTATATGCTATTTATTTTTTTAAATTAAAAATAATTTAATTTATAATAAAAAATGAATGAACAACAACTCGCTAAAATTGTTACACTCACCTCACAACTACTTCAAGAAAAAGATATTCACTCAAAATACAACATAGTAGGCGATAAAACCATCTACGCAAAAGAAGGACTATACGTCGGCGACTTTAACCCCGCCTATGACTTCTTCATAAAAGGTCGCGGATGCGTAACTGGTGACTTAGTTGTTAAAGGTAACCTTTTTTATGAAAATAATGGAAATAAATTGGAATCAAGTTTCTGTGATGTTAGTTTAAAATTGAATAAACCTGCTGGATTCAGAATAAGAGATGATGTCCAATCAAAAGGATTAATGTGGGATAACAAAGAAGAAGAATTTATCATCGGAGATGAAAAATACTTCGATAATAAAAATCTATCCAATCTCCTTAATATAAAACTAAAAAATATTAACTGCATGAATAACTACTGCAAAAATATACTTATCGAATCCACCATAATATCCACCCATAATACCAATAATATAAATATCGAAGGCAATCTAATAATAAAAGGTGATATCAAAATCGATGGCATAATCTCATCTCCTCTTGAATCTATTATTATTAAAAACCCAATTATAACAAAAAGTATAAAAATGAATGGAGACTTAAATACTGAAGGTAACATCCAATCTCTCAAAAAAATATCCTCCCAAGAAATCGAATCCAATTCCATCCAATCTCAAGAAATTATTTCCAATAATATTTCCATAATAGGAGAAACCGTTCTTAACAACAATACAGAAATTAGAGGCCACCTTATTACCAAAAAAAGCGCAGAATTTAATTCAACTGTTGAAATTAAAAATAACCTATACCTTGGAAAATCTCTTATCTTTACAAATGAAAACTCTGGAATTGCTTTTAGCAAACTCACCAATATCGAAAACGCCAGTGTTAACTTTATTAACGGCAAAAAAATATCCAATCACGACCTCATCAATACCGAAGACTTCCAATCTCTATCCAATAAAAGCTTAGGTAACAACTTAGACGCAAAATATAACAAAATAATTAACATTGACAACCCTACCGACCAACATGACGCAGTAAATAAAAAATATGTTGACCAATACATAACAGGTAGCCATTTATTAGAACCTTGTAAATTAACTACATCTGAAAAATTAGATGCAGCATTTATGGCATCATCTTACCAACTCATTTCTAAAAAAATGGAAAACCTTATTGTCGATAAAGTTGAAGTTAATATCGGTGATAGAATTCTTGTTAAAAATCAAACACTAACTGTTGAAAATGGTATCTATATTGTTGTCGCAAAAGGTAATAAAAATCAGCAATGGATATTACAATTAGCGGATGATTGTGTAGAAATTGTAAGAAATAGGCCGAGAATTGTTCCAATTGTTTTTGTGAGATTTGGAGAGATTGGGGGGAGAAGGTTATATGGAATAAATATGGTAACGCAGAGGATATGGGATTTTATGGGGGTAGAGGATTTTGTGAATATAAATTTATTGGATAAAATTGAAGAATTGGGTAGAAAAATGGAGAAATTGGAAACCTATAGAAGATAATATAATTCCCAAAGATTTGTAAAATCTCTACCTCTACACAAAACATTCATTCCAACACTTTCAGCCCCAATCACATCTCTATTATAATTATCTCCAATCATTACAGCATTTTGAGGATTTATATTATTTAATGCTTTAAGGAATATATTTTGGCAGGGTTTTTTACATATTTCATTGGAAAGAGATATTGAGTTGAAGTATTTGATAAGATTGGATTTAACAAGAGCATTAGTAAAATCATTTTTAGATATTTTGGAATTAGATATAATTCCAATTTCATATTTTTTACTCAAATATCTTAATATTTCTTCTGCATCTGGATATAATACTAAATACTTATTGGATGTATCTACAAACTCTTTCTTTAAAGATGGATATGCTAATGTATTTCCCCAATCAAAATAAATATGCGTTATCATTATAATTTAAAAACATAAATATTATTTATTAAAAATGACAGAAAAAGACACAATAAATTATTTAAGAAATTTCGGTAAAAAATTGGATGAAAGTGAATTTCGTCTTAAAAAAGTAGAAGATCTTCTCAAATTAGACCCTAAAAATGGTATTACCATTAAAGGTCCAATTCATTATTCAGGAGGATTATTTCCAATCGGTTCCACTGACATTGGAAATCGTGGTTCATTTGTAAAAGATTTATATTTATCAGGAAAAATTATATATCCCGACGTTTTAGAATTAGGCGTTAATAATGACTTCAGAATTGATAAAATGGGTAAAATTGGTCTCCATATCCCTGATAAATTGGATGGAGTTACCATAAAAGGTTTACCCTCATTTGTCATACAAAATGTCTCTTACGTTGGTGACGACATTTTATTCTTCCAATTATCAAAGGGTTCCATAGAAGAATTTATTACTAAACAAGATGTATTGTTAATTGAGGGAGAGCAATATCAGGCTTTATTTTTATCGACTGATAAAATAGAAATTGGAAGATTGGATGGAAAAAAGGTAGAATTGGAGGTAGGAAGAGATTATGATATGGTGGTATATAATAATGTATTTGGTATAAGAAGTTATAAGGATGATGATATTTTAAAAGTAAATGCATTTGGAGATATTTTTTATAAAACCACTTCTAAGAAAGGTGATGTTAATATTAATGGAAAATTATTCAGTTCAGAAATATTATCTGATAAATTGGATGTAAAATCATTAAATATTTTAGATGATAATGCTCCATTAGTTCCCAATTTAAATGCTGAATTTCTTTGTGGTAAGAAGCCACCTTCTAATGGTGAATTAGTTACTACAAAAGATAAACAAATGTTATGGAATAAAACATTTGGAGATGATTTAATAATGAATCATAATCGTATTGTAAATTTGTGTGACCCATTGTATGAATTGGATGCAGTTACTAAAAGATATGTGGATAGATATTTGTCGGGTATAAGGGTGGCTGCTTCGGTGAGGTGTGCGTCGGTATTGCCGATAGATGTGGATTATGAGAAGAGGGAGATGAAGTTGCATTTTAGGAGTTCAAGTTGTTTGGATTCAGAGGAATTTGTGAAGGTATTTGATGGAATAAAATTAGAAATGAATAATAGATGCATAATTCTACATCAATTGGATGAAAGACAAAATGGAGTGTATATGGTTGTATCGGATGGTTTGGTGAGTGGGAGGGTGGTATTGCAGCGGGTGTATGATTTTAGTGGTAGGAGGAGTGTGGATGATTTGAAGTCTTATTATACATTTATAGAGGGTGGTGAGAGGTATGGAAATACTGGAGTAATATTTGATTATTACGAGGGATTTGATTGGGAGGATGGTTTGGTAAGATTTAATTTATTTTCGAGGGCAGAGAGTTATGGGGTGGGTGGGGGAATAAGGAAGGTGAATAATAATTTTATGTTAAATGTTGGGGAGGAGTTTGAGTTGGGAGATAAGTTGGAGATAAAGAGGGGTAAAATTGGGAATGAGTATTTAAGGAATGATGGGATAGGGTTGATTGGGGAGGGTGGTATAGATTTGGAGAGGTCATTGATAAAATTGGGTGAAAATGTAAAGTTGGGTTTGAGGGTGGATAGAAGTCAATTTCATTTTGGTAAGAATGGTGAGTTGAGGATGAGTGTTGTTGGGAGGGAGGAGAGGGAGTTGGAGAATTTGAGTGTTGGGAGGAATATATCTGCGATGTCATTTCAGAATGTTTATCAGCTTTTTCCTCCTGTAAGTTTTATTAGTCAATTGCAGTATAGTGAGGATTATTTTGAGATAGAGAAGGATAAGACTGTGCAGTATTATATATGTAGTTTAAATTCTGAGGGTATGGAGACGAATTATAGGGTTGGTGATGAGTATTATTTTTCGGATGAGGTGAAGAGTATTTTTTCAAGTTTAAGTTGGGATGTAGTGAAGGGTTGTGATGGTTATAAGATATATAGGAGGATAAATAGTGCTTATTTTTATGTAAAGTTATCTAATGTTGAGACTTCATTATTGGATGTATTAGTTCCGCGTGCTTTTACGAAGATAGATTGGAAGCCTTGTGATGAGCCGGGTAATGTTAATGAGACTGTTTTAGTAGTAAATAAATTTTCGACTGGTGGGGCAAGTTATATTACAGGGGGGTCATTGGGAATTGGGACTGTAAAACCGGAGGCTAATTTGCATGTATTGGGTGATAGTGGTGTTCCGTTGATATTGGAGGGAAGTGGGGAGATGTTGAGGATGGTTGGTAGGGGTTTGGGAGGTGGAGTGAAGGTTGTGGGGGAGTGTATGGAGGGTAGGGGTGAGTTGGAGTTGGGTAGGAATGTGAGGTTGGTGGTTGGGGGTGAGGGTGTAATATTTTTGGGTAGGGGAGAGGAGGTGATGAATATAAATGATAAGTTGGGTTCGGATGAGTATGTGTTGCAGGTGGATGGGGGGATATATAGTGTGGGGGATATGATGATTGGGGAGGGTCGTTCGATTGGGAGTTATAATAGTAAGTTGGGTAATAATGCGTTGATAATGAGGACGGGATGTGTTAGTAATAGTGTGGCGAATCAGGTTAGTTTTATTTGGGAGGGTGATGAGTTGAAGGCTGTTCCATTGCAGGATGGAACAGTAATAACGAGAAAGAAGGTAAGTGTGAAAAATTTTACGATAGAGCATCCAGTAGATAAGGAGAGGTATTTGGTTCATGCTTGTTTGGAGGGTGCGACGGCGGATGTATTTTATAGGGGCAAGGATAGTATTGGGGTAGGTTATGATTATGTGGATATTATGTTGCCGGATTATTATGGAAAGTTGGTTAAGGTTGGGACGTCAACATTGCAGTTGACGGTGATTGGGAGGCCGATATGTAGGTTGGGTGGGGAGGTGTATGAGGAGGAGTGTAGGGTGAGGGTATATTTGGGGCATGTATGTAGGGAGGTGGTAAATTTTTATTGGGAGGTGAAGGGTGAGAGGGTGGATACGGATTTTGATTGTGAGCCGAGGAGGGAGGATGTGAGGGTGATGGGTATGGGGCCATATACATATTATTTATAGTTAAAGGTAATTTAATATTTTAGTAAAAATGTCTACATTGGAGATTTTTAGTTATTTTGATAAGATTGTTGGGGTAACTATAGAGGATTTGGGTGTGGTGGTCTTTAAGTTAATTGGGGATGATATGATGTTTTGGGGAAGATGTTATAATATGTTAAGTGAGGATAGGGATTATGTTTTTTATGTGAGTGGGGTATTTGAGGGGGAGATAATATCGATTGGGGTGAGTGAGTATAATTTTATTGAGTTGATGGAGTTATTGGAGAAGATAAATAATTGGGATAATAATCAGTTTGGGGTGGAATTGGATAAGAATAAAAATAAAAGATTGCATAAGATATTTGATTCAATGACAATAAAAAAAATAGATATTTGATTATTTAGATTTTTGGTAGCTTATGCAGGATTTATCTATAAAGTAATACTGAATGTTATCTTCGCCTTGAATTTCTTTAAGAATAATTTCTAATTCTGGTTTGGTTATATAGCCACATTTTTTATGAACAGTTTTATCATGTTCAATGGAATAATCAGTAAAGCTAATCATATCATCAACTAAAATTACGTGGTTTGGGTTGTTATATTTTTTTATAATTTCTAATTCATTTTTAATAGGAGAGAGATATTCATCAGAGCAAGCAGTATCTAAACAAGAATAATGGCCATCTAACCAGAAGGTAACGCCAGTATTTATATTTTTAAGAACTTCTTCAAGATAAATTCCTGAATCGCCGAGGTGAAGATGTACGTTTGGATTATCTTTGAATCTTTCTTTGCAGATATTGTAATATTTATCAGATAATTCGATGCTATGTATTTCTTTAAATCCGATATCAATAGCAGCTTGTATTCCATCGCCTTGAAATGAGCCGCTTTCAATAAATATATTGTTGATAATTTTTTCATCATAGTGGAATATTTTTTTAAGGATATGTTGTGTTAAGTAATTAATTTTAATGTAAATGCCATCACTTTTATTATAATATTTGGATTCAGTTAAGTTGATTATATTACTTTTATAGAATCCGCGGGTATTGAATGCAACAATTTTTTTGTCATTAATAGTTTTTTCCATTTTATCTATTAGGTAAAGGTTATCATTTTTATCGATATTTTTATCGATATCAAAATGTATTTGGTCTTTTTGAGGTATAAATAAAAATTCATCTTTTAAAAATTTTCTTTCAGGTTCATTCGTTTTTATATGTTTTGTTTTTATATAAATCCCTCCTATTAAATTATGATTATATTGCAATTTATCAACTTTATTTTTTATAAAGCCACTTGTTGAAAAAGCTACACAATTATTTTCAAAAATAGAATATAACATTAATTCATCAATTGTGCCATTCATTTTAAATAAATCACTTCCTTCTTGTTCATAATTTGGTAAGAATGTAAAAAATGCTTTTTTTAGTATATATATTCCTTCATTTTCTTTGAGGAATAGGTTGTAAGACCTGGATAAGTTTGTAATATCATTTTTTAGGAAACCAATTGTATTAAAACCGACGGCTCCTTTAGAATTGAGGCAATATTCCATTAGTTCTTTAATATTATAACCTTTAACAAATTCATAGTCATTTCCAAATTGGTCATAATGTGGAATAAAAATAAATTCATCTTCTATTGACATTATATAAATAATATATTTTTTTTAAAAATATAACGAAAAAAATGAAATATTTTTTAACAAATTTACTAAAAAGTCTAAATGTCAAAGTGTTCTCATGGAATACAAAAAGCACATTGTAAAAATTGTGATGGAATATGTATTTGTGAGCATGGTAATCGCAAATATGAATGTTTAAAATGTAAAGGAACAGGTGTATGTGTTCATGGAAAACGTAAAAGACGTTGTAAAGAATGTGGAGGTAATGAAATATGTATTCACAATAAAAATAAATATTACTGCAAGATATGCATTGAATCAAAATTATGCAAACATCAATTAATACGTAAGATATGCACAGAATGCAACCTTTTTTTAAAATGTGAGCATAATCTTCGTAGAGAAAATTATAAAGATTGCGATGGAAGAAGATTATGTATTCATGGAAGTCAAAAATATAATTGTAAAATTTGTGTGGGTAATGGTATTTGTGAGCATAAAAAAAGGAAAGGTATATGTAAATTATGTGGAGGAAAAAATTTATGCGAACATTCAAAAGAAAAATACAAATGTATTATATGTAAAAAAGAAAAAGAATATGTTAAATCATTCTTTAACGATAGCCTTAATTGATTGTATTACTTCTGATGTTGAATCATATATAAATCTCATATTGTGATTATTATAAACGTGATATTTAACAGGATATTTATATATTTTGTGTTTATCATTATTAACATTCAGTGCTTGTTTATTTTTAAAGAAAGATTGAGGTTTAACTTGTATTCCGATCGCTTTATCGGGTATTTCTGATATTTTATTTTTATAAAGAAATATTTTATAATCTACTGCATAATTAAAATCTTCTTCTTCAGTTGCGTCTTCAATTTTATACAAAATGTTTTCTTTATTTAATATACTCTTCACTAACTTCTTTGAATCATTCTCAGAAGATAATCCTCTTAAAGGTCCAATACAAAATAAACTATACATAAATGTATAACATTCATCCAATGTATATTCCTTCTCATCAGGATATTTATTTTTATATGTCCAATTTACAAATTGGGCATTATATAAATTTTTAGCAAAATCTTCTACAGTTCCAGCACTCTTCAACCCACAAGAACAATCATTATTAACATGGTTGCTAATTAATTCTTTTAATTCTTCAGGAGTTTTGGGTTTGTGTGTGGATACTAAAAGCATAATTGGAACGGTATTTTTTCTGGAATTAGTTTGGGCAGCTTCATTTAAAAAATTAAGGGGTCCTCCAGTTGGTAAGTTTCCTTTTACATGACTCATAAATTACTTTACAAAAAAACATCCAATTTTAAACTTAAAACATTTTTTATATGTAATATAAAATGAAATCAGAATATTCAGATAATATCTTCTGCATATCACCAAAACATGGTTTTCTACCAATGTTCGAACCTCTTCATAAACTTCCAGATAAATACTTTCCAATTCAAAATCTGATAAATATATTACATACAGATCTCCTTAAAGAACCAAACCTAATTGAATCACAAATAAAAGTTTTACCCAATTTAATCAATTTAGTAAAAGAAGAAAATAATAAACAAACCATTCAAGCCCTATTCCGAGCCTACGCATTCCTCACAAGTGGATACCTTTTAGCACCCGCACACTTTAACAAAGATAACGAAGGTAAATATGGTAAAGCTAATCAGCTTTTACCTAAACAATTAGCTCAACCTTTTGTTTGTGTATCTGATAAATTGGATGTTTTTCCTTGGATGGATTATCATTATGCATATTCATTGGGTAATTATGTTAAAAAAGATGTGAATGGAGATTTGCATTGGAATAATTTAAGTATGGCTTGTAGTTTTACTGGAGGACAGGATGAAATTGGATTTATTATGAATCATGTATATATTAATGAGGTATCGCCTAAATTGGTATCGGGAATATTTGCTGCATTATCTGGAGATATAAAGATAGGATTGGAGAATGTATTGGAGACTATACGAGATATGAATGAGAGAAGGAGGACAATGTGGAGTGCATCCAATCCAAAGAATTATAATGATTTTAGAGCATTTATAATGGGAATAGAGGGGAATGATGAAATTTTTGGGGAGGGAGTTGTTTATGATGGATGTGGAGAAGAGCCGAGAAAATATAGGGGACAAACTGGAGCACAGGATGATATAATACCAAGTTTAGATATATTTACAGGAATTATAAGATATTATCCGGATAATATGTTGACAAAATATTTGATGGATTTGAGACAATATAGACCAAAATGTGTTCAGGAATATTTTAAAGATTTGGAACAAGATGCACCAAAATTTCTTGAGAAATTAAACAAAGAAGAGTTGATGTTGTTGTTGGCTATTGTTGAACAAGTATATTATTTTAGGGCATATCATATGCAGTTTGTAGTTTTTTACATTTTAAAAAATACAAAATATGCGAAGGCGACGGGGGGAACTCCAATTATATCATGGATTCCAAATCAGATTGGTGCGGTTCTATCTTATATGAAGGAGTTGATAAATAGGATTGGAGAAGATGATAATGAGAGGTATAATAAAATTAGGGAAGGTATAGATGAGAAGATACAGTTATTGAATAATCAGATTGATGAGTTGAGGGTAAAGAATTATAATATTGAAAAATTGTGTGATATGTATGGAAATTTGGATGATAGAAAACATAAATTTTAAAAATTTTTTATGTATTAAAAAAAGTTAGATATGTAATAAAAAATGAATAATATTCAAGAAATCAATAAGAGAATTGAACTTGAACATTCAAAGGAAATTGAAGATTTACTTTCAGATAATAATTTAATGCAATCATATCTTGAACAAAATTCATCAAAGAAAAATTTATTATATTTTACTAAACTTTTTAGGGAAAATGATTTGAATGATGAAAAAATTGATTTTTTAATAGAAAAGTTAAAAACGGATGATAAAATTGTTTCTCCAGGAGCAAAAGGGGTGATAAGGGGAAATAGGTTTAATCTTATTATAAAAGCAGAATTATTAGATGTTAATAAGTATCCAGAATTTGTTAATGAAAGATTTTTATTAAAATTTGAAAAAAAGATTGAAGGATCTAATCATTCCAAAGAAAAACCTGACTTTACTATTGAAGATACTCTAACAGGAAAAAAAATTATTGGAATGAATCAATATGATCTTGATGGTGGTGGGCATCAATTAAATAGAGGTAGGAAATATATATGTGAAAATGGAAACAAAGGTAATATAAAATATCTTTGTGTTATTGTTAAGAAAACTTTATTTAAAAATATTTGTGATTCATTTAATGTTTATGAGCAAGGATTTCGTGAGAATACTTTATGTTATATAAATAATTTGCGTCCAATTATAAAAGATTTTTTTAATTTATAGATATTTATTAAATTCTTTAATAACTTCTTGTTTTCCGATTGATTTTGGACCGACTGTATTCCCATGTTCAAAATTAATTTTCTCCAATTTTTTTAATACTTCTTCAACATTTCCATCAAATTTAATAAAATAATGACTTTGAACACTTTTATCGATTATGTTTTTATCAATATTACCTGCACAGATACCAACTCTTCTGAATGATATATCTGGATTATTATTTTTATTTACAAATTGGAATCCGATTGGATTTAATTTTTGTGGAATTTCTCTTGATAATTTTTTTTTCTCCCATATTTGAAAAACAGTTTCGACATTGTTTATGTTACCATCTACCAAGAATGAATTTTCAGGTATATTTTCCTCAAAAATTAAATGAAAATTTAATGGAAAATATCTTTTCATACTATCCTTCTTAAAACTTTTTGGTAATATAAATGAAATTGTATCCGCAAATTCTGATTTTTTTATAAATTTTATAGCCAATGATGACTGCCTCCCAAATGGTGGATTTCCTATTACATGAATTTTCTTGAATTTAAATATTTCATCCAATTCCAAGTAATCTTTCTCAATAATTTCATCATTTTCAGGTTTTATATCATAAAATCTCCAATTATTACTTAAATTTTTAATCTCAGATATAAATGCACCATTACCTGCACTTGGTTCAATAATTAAATCATTTTTATTTATTTTAATGTTTTTTTTAATCCAATTAATGCATAATTTTACAGCTTGTTGGCTTGTGTAAAATTTATCTATAGTATCACGTTTTAATCCAGTTTTAGACATTATTATAAGAATATATTTATTTTTTTATATTAAAAATTATTGGATATAATATTTTAAATGTATTCTGAATCAGCAAGATTTAAAAAATTACATATTCAAGATGACCAAGAAATATCCAATCCTAAATTAGCCCCCTTCATCGTCGAAGGTGGCTCCATATTCAAAAAAACAGCCCACTTTTCCAATTCAATATTAATTGGACCAAACAAAGGTGAGAAAGAAGGAATGATTGCTTATAGGGATGGTGAATTTATGGGTTATAATGGGACTGATTGGAGAAGTTTTACGCAAGATGGATATTGGAAAGAAGGTGATGGAGTATTATTTATAGATGGGAAGAAGATTGGGATAAATAAGATAAATCCGAAGAAGATGTTGGAGGTTGGAGGAGATGTGTTGATAGATAAGAAGTTGAATGTGAAGGATGATGTTTTATTGGAGATTGGGTTGCAATTGGGTGAAAATATTGGGAGGAAGAAGAGGGGAATGATAAGATTTTATGAAGGTAATTTTGAAGGTTTTGATGGAGAAAATTGGATAAAATTTGGAGGAGAATTGAAGATAGAAGAAAAAAAGGAAGAAATTAATTTGGAAACGGTTGATAAAATTAGGTTGATGAATTGTCCATTAAGGTTTTATTCAGCAGGTAATGAAACAAATTTATATTATGATTGGGTAAATTCTGAGTTTCGTTTAGAAAAATTGCATAAAAATTTTACTCATTTGAAATATGAAGATTTATCTATTGGTTCTTTAAAAGTTCATGGCGATATAATATTTAACGATGGTGGTAGAAAAACTATAAGAAATGTATCAGACCCTATAATTGGAAGTGATGTAGCTACGAAAAAGTATGTGGACCAGATGTGTTCTGGATTGCAGAATTATATTTTAGTTGATTTTATGTATATAGGAGAAAGTTTGGAGGGGGATGAGTTGGAGTTGTTGGAGGATTTTAAGGTTGGTGATAATATTTTTATATATGTTGGTGTGAGGAATGAGTTGGTGGAGGTTTTAGAGATTGGGGAGAAGATAAAATTTCGTAATATATCTAATGTAAATTTGCCGGCGAAGGTTTGTGTGAAGGGAGGGAGATATGGGCCTTCAGAGTATTTGATATTTGGTAGGAATAGTTATATGCAGATTGGTGGGAGTGAGTCTTTGGAGTTTTGTGGGCAATTGGAGAAGGTTGGGAGGGAAGTTCACTTAAGATTGGATGAAAATATTTTTGTGGGTGGGAGTATAAGGGAGAGGGCAATTGGGGAGAATATGTTGGGAGATGGGTGTATATTGGGAAGACATTTGGGGGAGGGTATAATTAATTCTGTTAATTTATTGGATAATATAGTGGAGGCGAGGCATATTGGGAGTAAGGTGATTGGGGGTATGCATTTGCAGTTGAAGAGTATTGGTGATATGCATTTGAAGGATGGATTTTTGAAGAATATACATTTTACGCCGGGGATAGTTACCGATAGGGAGTTGGCGAATGAGTGTATTGGTGTGTCTAATTTGCGTTCAAGTGTAATATATCAGAAGCATTTGACGAGGGGTTGTGTGTTGGGGGATAATGTGGTTGATGGTGAGTTGGAGGGTAAGCATTTATGTGATAAGTTTTTGGATACGCGTCATTTTAGGGAGAAGATAATTTTTGGGGAGCATTTGAGTAGTAGTATTATAGGTTCAGAGCATTTGTTAGATAAGTCAATTGGGGATAATCATATAAAGGATTTGAGTATAAGTAGTGAGCATTTAAGGTTAGAAATTATTGGGAAGGAGCATTTGAAGGTAAATATTGTTGGGGGATTGCATATACAGGAGAATAGTATAATGGGTTCGCATATAAGGGAGCAGGCAATTACGTTTAAGCATTTAAGTCAGAAGTGTATAATGGATTGGCATTTGGGGGATAATATAGTTGGGGTTAATAATTTGTTGGATGGTTGTGTGGATGGGAGGAAGTTGGGAGAGAGGATATTGGAGGAGAGACATTTTGTGGAGGGTTCGATTGGTGGGTCGATATTGAAGAAGAATAGTATAACATCGGGGCATATAGGAGTTAATATGATAGATGATAAGCATTTATCGAATTATTGTATAAAGAATAGTAAGTTGGTGGATGGGTGTATAACAGAGTCGAAGATGGTGGATGGTTGTGTTACAGCGTCGAAGATAAGGGATGGGAGTGTGACGGTAGATAAGTTGAGGTTACCATTTATAAAGGTGCAGGCGGATCCGGTATTTACTTGTACGCAGATGGTAAATTTGGGGGAGACGTTGATGATTGGTTTAAATCAGAATTATATGGTTCCGAAGAGGAGGGATGGGGTGGTAGAATTTTTATCTTCGGTTAGGTTTGGGGAGGAGGGAACGGGTCAGAGGATGGTTGTGAATATGGATGTGGATGTGAGTTCTGAGGTGAATGTGAGTGGTAGGTTAAGGTTGGGGGGAGTGGATGTGGTGATGGTAGGTGAGGTTAGGGGTTTTTGTGTTGGGTTGAGGTTTGGAGAGAAGTTTATGGATTGTTGGGCGAGGTGTGATGGGAAGAGGGTGGGTAGGTCGGAGTATCCGGAGTTGGCGAGGATGATGGGGGTAGAGGATGATTTTTATTTGCCGGATATAAGGGGTGATGGATTGGAGTATTATGTGAGGGTTAGATAGATGGTTTAAGGCGGAAGAAGGAGTAGGAGTAGTTCATCATTTGGGCGGAGAGTCCGGCTAAAACTGCGATAGTTATGATTATTTTGAGTTTTTTGTTGTCAGGTTTAATTTCATTAGATTTAAGTGGTGTGCATTTTGCTTTTATGGTTGTATATCTTGTGTAGTAGGTAAATGGGACGACGATAAGAAGAGTAAGAATGACTCCGAAAAGAAATTTAGCGAATTTAATATTTGGTTCAATCATATATTATGATGATATTATTTTTTTCGTAAAATAGCTTAAAGAAAATTAGCATAATATGGTATATAGTTATGATAACTGATTTAGACGATGGTGATGAGATTAATTTAGGGGATGAGGGTGGAGATGCTCTTAAGATAGCTGAGTTGCAGATTGAGCATACGACTATTATGATATCATTGCATAATTTGAAGGTTGCGGTAAAGAATATAGAGGGTAATGTGAGGCATTATCAGAAGGAGGTGGTAAAGTTTATACGTCATTTGAAGAAGAATCAGAGGGGTGGGAGGGGTGTTAAGAAGGGTGGGGAGGTGGAGAAGGTGGTGAGGGAGCCTTCAGGATTTGCGAAGAAGACGAAGGTGAAGAAGGAGTTGGTTGATTTTTTTAGGAGGCCGGATGTTTCGATTATAATAGATGTGTTGGAGAAGGAGGAGGATTTGAAGGATGATTCGAAGTTTGAGTCGATAGATGATGAGGGGATGATAAATAGGCCGTCGGCGACGAAGATAATAAATAGGTATATAAGGGATAAGGGATTGCAGAATCCGACGAATCGTCAGTTTTTTACGCCTGATGATGCTTTGAGGAAGATATTGGATAAATTGGATACGCAGGATAAGAAGAATGGGGGTTATAGGTGTTTTAATTTGCAGAGGTATATAAAGCATTTATTTATCTAAGTTGGTATAGTGGTGAGATGCTTCTTTTAGATATTTTATGGTGAATAAATTTGCGACATTGTCTGATAAATATTGGTATAAGATATTTTTTTTCTATTTGTTTGTTGAGGAATGTTTCAATTTTATTGAATTGAAATTCGTTTTTTATAATTTTATCGGAGAGTTCTTGAAGAAGTTCTTTGGATATTTCTTTATGGAATATATTTCTTGCTAAGTCAATATGTTCTTGATTATAAAATATATTAGAATTTTCTATAGATTTATTTTTAGAAATAAGTTCGAATGATTTATTACAGTTTAAATTTTTTATTCTTGGTGCATAATCACATCCACATAATATGCACATATCAACAAATTCTTTTTGATTAAATTTTAGTATATTTAGTATATATTGTTGGTCATATAGAAGAAATGATTCGTCTTGAATGCAGAAATTTTTAAGAATTTTTTTTCCTCCGAATGCGAGTATATCGCTATCTTCGGAGAGGATGTAATCGATAATATTATTTTGATTTAATTTTGCGAGAATCCAGTCAGATTCATAGTTTTCTTGGATGACGGGTATACCGCATATTTCGAAGAATTCAATTAGTGTATTGGTAATTTCTTTGGAGAATTGGACACATTTTTTTTCTAATTTAATAATTTCTTGTTCAAGTATGTATATTTTACCGGGTGAATCATTATTTTTAATTAATTTTTCTCTTAAAAGTAAAAGGTTATCTAATTCATTTTGAACTTTTTCTCTTTTATCTGCGCGTTTATTTAATATATTATTTTTTTCAATTGGGGCGGTTCCATCTAAAACATAGACAGGTAAAATATTATTTTTTAAAAATAATAAAATCTGTCTTAAAAAGCATTCAACCGGATTATTTTGGTTATAAATAAATCTAAACAAAAATAAAGAAAAATCTATACCAACTACTGACAAACCTAAATCACTAATCTTACCTCTCGGAAAAGAACCCATCCCACGCAATAAAGTATTTAAATTTTTAATACCCATCTGGATATATATTCTAAATAGAACATAAATTTATATTTCTGGAAAAATACACAAATATAAACATAAAATTTTAATGGAAAATTGAGAAATAAAATTTTTCTGGTCTTCCTCTAAATTTCTTTGTCATTTTTTTAGTTATTGCATTATTAAATTTTTCATTTTTTAATACCCTAACAATTATATCCTGATATGACTCTCCAATTCTTCCCGTAAAACCTATCCCCAAAAAATCCTCCAAACACTTCACCTTATCCGTATACTTCCTCACCTTACTCCTACAATTCTTTAAAATCGTCCACAACAACGCCGTCTTTATCACCAAATAACTAAATGCTGATGCCTGCTGATGATATTTACATCCATCTATTTGGTCAATATTTGTGCATGCTTGTATATCTTCTATATCATATTTTTGAAATAATTTAGCACATGTTGTTAATGAATAATTTAACAAAGTTTTTAACTCTTTTTTTAATATTTCTTTAGCATTTGTTTTGCTGACTTTTTTACTTAATTTAAATAAGCACATTATAAATGATGCACATAATTCTGTATAAGCTTCATTTATATTTAATCCTTTACCATTTTTATCAATTTTATCTTCCAGTTGTTTGAGAGGTGGAATTAATTTTTGATTTATTATATCATAATCATACAAAAAACTATGTAAAGCTTCATGTACTAAAACTTTCTCCAATTCATCATTACGCCAAATAAAAATTGAACCTCCAAAAGAATCATTATGAATTTCTGTCGATGCACTATTAATATCACCAATTGTTATTGGAACTGATAATTTTTTAGGAACGTCTACTGTGATAATGTTGATAAAAATATTATCTAAATATTCTAATTTTTTGCCGCTATTAAGTTGAATGAAGACGACAAAGAAGTAGTGTTTTGCTAAATTATTTATTGTTCTTAATTTTTTGTCTGATATGAAGTGAAAGTCGACTAATTTGTTATTTATTTTTAGGGTAAAAATATAGTCATAAACTTTTGTTTTTTTAATTTTATTTTCTAATTTTATTTGAAGTTCAGGTGCAATAAAAGGTGAGGTTGTAAATTTAATAAAAAGTTTATCTTTTTCTAAATCAGATAATTTTGCACGATGATTCACAACAATTTTATTAACAAATTCATTTACATAAGAATGATATAATGATATAAAATCTATATTATTCATAATTATTATAAGAAATTAAATAAATATTCCCAATTCTCTCCAATATTCTTTCGCTCCTTCTCCTCATATAATATATCTCCCTCCTCTAATTCCTCCCACTTCCTCCACACATCCACCTTATTTGTAAATAATACCAACAAAATTAAACTTCCCAATTCCTTACTCACATACATCACCAAATCATCCTCCTTTATATTATCCAATTTAACAACAAATCCTAAAATATTTAATAAATTAATATCTTTTACCTTCTTATACGACACTGGAATAACTAAAGTATTCTTATTAGAATTATATTTCAAAATATTATTAAAAATATTTAAACGTATCACTAAATCACCTGGCTCACTATATGAAACATTCTTATGTCCTTCTCCATCAAACACATAAACCAACTTACTCAAATCCTTCTCTAAATTAAATAAATACTTTACCTCCTCTTCCTCAAACTCTCCATCCTTCTCCTTCTTATTATAACGAACAAACTTAAATTTCTTAGGCTTTCTCTCTAAAATATCATCAACAGAAACTGATAATTTTTTATCAACATTGTCAAATTTCTTTTTTGTTTTATATTTTTTAAGTAATTCAATTCGGTTGGTTAATTTTTCATTCATTTTTTCTAATTTATCTACTTTTTTCTCCATTTCATTATCTATGTGTTGAACTGGAAAACCAAATTTATTTCCCAATTTTTCATTAATTTTATTCATTTTTCCAATATTCTCACTTATTTTTTTACTTAAATCAAAAAAATTTACACCTTCACCTTCCATAGGAGGCATTTGTGTAAAAGTATGAATTGTAAATTTAATTTCAGGTCCTCCAAGTATATCGTCAAATGCTCCAGCGAATGCATTATCATTTTGACCTGCAAAGAAATTATTAATAAATGAATTCATATCTTGATTTTGGAAAAAACTGTTAAAAACTGAAAATGGATCAAAATTTCCTCCAAATGCCTCACCAATATCAGTAGGAATACCTAAATCATAATTTCTTCTTTTAATTGGGTCAGATAAAATAGCGTATGCACCTGCAATTGTTTTAAATTTTTGTTCAGCTTCTT
>Ga0172362_10000785_pt1 | contig 26788 bp, 18 predicted proteins | sample LakKivs1_kivu2a2_FD_114534 | JGI IMG/M metagenome (GOLD analysis project Ga0172362, IMG submission 114534) | Sediment microbial communities from Lake Kivu, Rwanda - Sediment s1_kivu2a2 | ecosystem: Environmental > Aquatic > Freshwater > Lake > Sediment | place: Rwanda: Western Province, Lake... | reverse complement strand
GTCAGGCAGGTAAACGACTCGAACTGGGAGAGATCGGTTAGCGCTGCAGCCGACGCGCGCACGCGCACCAGCGGGTAGGGATTGCCGAAGTAGAGATACTCCTGGCCGTCCACTTTCTGCTCGAGCACGTGGCCGTGCGGCATGGCCGGTGCGTTCAACTCGTAGGTAACGACCTTTTCGAACTGCTGTTTCGCGGGATCAAACTCGACGAGTCCCCGCTGATAGACTTCGAGGAATTTGCGGACCTTCATATATTTGGCAAACAGTCGCTCGCTGCCATCCGCCTCGCGCACCTTGCAGAGGCCGTCGATCCAAGTGGGCCCGTCGCCCGGCATCTGACAGGTGGGTTTGGCGAAACCTTCCGCGTTCTGGAAGTATTCAAAGTTCACGCCGCGCGCCGGGTCGAGTCCCCCCTGCCCCGGCGGTTTTGATGTCGCGCCGGGAACGTGAAAGTTTCCCAGCGGATAGGCTGGCCGGTTGGTGTCGCCCCAGAACCAGTAGATGTGGTCCCGATAGATGATCGAGTTCACACTGTCACTGCCGGTCACCTGGGCGTTGAGCAGTGGATGATCAAGCGGCACTTGGCGGCCAAGCAGCACACTGTCGCGATAGATGCCAGCGCCGGTCACGCGGTAGAGTCGCTCGGCGATGTTCTTGCGCTGGATCCTAAGTTCGGCCGACTGTCCCGGCGTGGTGATCAGCGCCTTGCCGCGAAAACCGAAGCCATCGGCCGCGTATTCGTAACCATCGCTCTCGACATGGAAGTAGACTTTTTGATTCATCAAGCCCGGCTCGTGGAACGCAACCAGGCCGCCCGAATCCGAGTAGTATCGCGACTGATCGACGGTCCGCAGCTCGACGAGCGGCACGCCGCGGCCCGTGGTGTCGTCAACGACCGAGATGGCAAAGTAGTCGCCTGGGCCGGTGGGGGGCGCGCTTAGCACGAGCGCGATTGCAAGTGATAGCGAACTCCACATGGTAACTCCCTCGGCCGGCAGGATGCGACGAGCTCTCAGCCAGAGACGCGTCGTGACAACCGCTAGGATACCATGAGCAAGAGCGCGATTTCTCGCCTCACACCTCGACTGGCACGAGCGAACACGACTTTGCAAAACCAAGTCCGCGCTTCAGCGTGGGAAATACCCGATGCATCGCCACGGCCAGGGCGATCTCGACCAGACCGTCGTCGCCGTAGTGCCGGCGAATCCGCTCGCGATAGTCGTCCAGCTCGGATGCATTGAGCGTCGTCGCCTCGGCAAAGTGATAGACGTCCGCCAGTTCCTCGGGCAGAACCTCCGGAGTGCGCCGGACGACGGCCTCGAGAATCTCGCGTGAAACGCCAGCTTTGCGCGCGAGGTTCACGCCGATTTGCACGCACGAGCCGCAGTCTTCGGCCATCGAGCCGACCAGCGACGCAACGTGAAAAGCCGTTTTCGGGCCGCGATGCGCGTTCAGCAGTTTCGTGAACTTTGCCATCCGCATAGTTGCCGGAAGTGAAACCCTGGCGATCCAGCGGGCATAGTCGAGCGGGACGCCCAGATCGCGCTCGGCTTTGGTGAACTGCCTGTCGATAAACCAGTTAAGCATCGCTCCACACTCCTTTCACGCCGTGGGCCGCCGCGACGGCAACAAGCTTGTGAGGATTGAGAATTGAGAACAGACGGCGAATCTGCTCGCCATCGATTTCGAACGAGACTAGTGCGAACAACCGGCCGTCGACGAGCTTGAGCACGGCCGGCAAGCCGTTGACCTCGCAGGGACGCAGTTCGATGTTGAGCCCCATCCGCTGCGCTTTACCGCGCAGGCCCAGCAGAAACCGGGTGACGTGGTCGAGACCTTCAATTGGAGCACGGGCTGCCGCAGTGAAGCCGCCTCCGTCACTATAGGCCGTGACATCGCCGGCCAGCACGGCCTGAAGTTCGTGGAGGTCGCCCGAGCCCACCGCCTGCATGAACCGCTGGACGAGTTGCCGGTGCTTCTCGGGCGACGCGGGAAAGCGGGGGCGATTCGCGGCCACGCGCTCGCGAGCCCGATGTGCAAGTTGGCGGCAAGCCTCCGGCGTTTTCTCAACGAACGTGGACACCTCGTCATATGGATACTGAAACACGTCATGCAACAGGAACACCGCGCGCTCGACCGGCGTGAGCGATTCCAGCATTACCAGGAACGCCAGCGACACCGACTCGGAGAGCTCCGCGTGTTGCGCCGGATCGCTCTCACGCTCGGTGAGCGGTTCGGGCAGCCAGGGGCCAACATACTCCTCGCGTCGGCGGCGGGCAGACTTCCATTCGTCCAGGCAGCGCCTGACGACGGCCTGGGTCAGGTAAGGCCGAGGAGATGTTACCTCGCCGATGTGCTGCGTGCGCAACTTGACGTACACGTCCTGCAGCGCGTCCTCGGCATCGCTCACCGTACCCATCAGGCGATAGGCGATTTGAAACAGCCGCGGACGCTGCTCGAGAAACGCTTGTTCGAGAGCCTGTTCAGGCATGGGCCGGGGCTCCCGCCTTTGAGAGTACTCGTGCCAGAATCGCGGCCGCGACGGCCACGAGCGGCTCGCTGACGAGCAGCGCCTGGGCAGTCATCTTGAACATCGGGGCATCCGCGCCTTGCTGGGCGGAGACATGATCCGGATTCATTGGCCCGAAATGAAAGTACATTCCAAACAGCCAACTCGCGACGAGCAATGCGGCGAGGCTCCAGGCCACGGCAGCGCTGGGGCGAATCCAGAGCCAGACCAGGGCCACGGTCGGACCGATTACGATCACCAGCCAGACGTACGCCGTCTGCCAGGCGGCCAGCGGCACGGCCAGGGTATCGTGCGCGTGGCCGTGGGCCATGTTGATTGCCATTCGCATCGCGTACAATCCGGTGACGAGTAGCAGCCAGACGATTGGACGAGGGGGTTTCATCGCAATTCTCCCAAGGTGGCGAAAACGGCTCCTGGCACCGTCTTCTGTTCCTTCGCCAATGTAGACGAGCGGACCCTTCTCCGCGTGACACGCGAAACAGGTTCTTGAAACCCGTTGTTCGGGCGGTGCACCGAAGTGGTTAATGATTATGGAGTTAGTGGAGGCAGAATTTGAAGTGCCGGGATGGTTGATTGCCAGGGGCCAGTTCGTCTTGGATGTCGGCGGAGAGGGAAGGCACCCGGCGGCCTGGAATCTAAACCGGCGCCAGGAGCGTTCGGGCGCGGGTCGCTCCGCCGGACCGATTCCAAGGCTGATCCTGGCCCGAACCGACGCGATGCCCCTGGCGGATGGCACTGTTGACCTGGCGATCGTCGAACGCACGCCGCTCCGCGCGGAGGCCCTTCGCGAACTAAATCGGGTGGTAAAACCCGACGGGGCGATTTTGCTGCGGCACGCGATCACGCCGGCCGGCGATCCGCACCGAGTGGCGCGAAGATATCTCGGTGGAACCGTAGCACGCAGAGTGTTTGTCCATCGCGGCCATCGGATCCAGGAGACGATCATCCGGCTTGACCGTCGCGCCGTACGCCGTTTCGCAGAACATGCGTGAGCTCGTTCAGATCGATCGGCTTCACCAGGTGCGCATCAAACCCGGCATCGATGGCTCGCTGGCGGTCCTCGCTCTGGCCAAAGCCCGTGACAGCGATCAGCCGCACACCGTTCAGCCCCAATTCAGCGCGCGCCCGCCGGGCGACTTCGTACCCGTCGAAATCCGGCAGCCCGATGTCCACCAGCGCGACGTCGGGAGACTCCCTGCGCAAGGTGGCGATCGCCTCCTGGCCGTTCGCCGCAACAGCCACTCGGCAGCCGATGATCTCCAACAGTTTGCGCGTGATTTCGCGGATGTCGGCCATGTCTTCCACCAGCAGCACGTTCAGGTCGAGCTGGCCGTTGGAGGAACTGTCGGTCACCGGCTGTGGACGCGGCGGCGCATCTGCCAGCGGTAAGCGTACGATGAACTCGCTCCCCCGGTTCTGGCCATCGCTTTGAACCGTGACCGTGCCGCCGTGCAGGCGGACCAGCGACCGGACGAGGGTGAGCCCGACGCCCATCCCACCATCGACGCGCGTCCCCGGCCGCTCTTCGAGCTGCACAAAGAGTTCAAAGATTTTCTCCTGCATCTCGGGCGGAATGCCCAGCCCATTGTCAGTCACCGAGATCACGGCGTGACCTTGGTCGGCCGAGATACTGAGCCAGATGCGACCGCCACGCGGGGTATACTTGGCGGCATTCGTCAAAAGGTTTGTTTGGATCTGTTGCAGTCTCGCCGGATCGCCGTGAACGTAGAGTTCCTTGTCTGGCAAATCGATCTGGAGCTCGATCTTACGACTGTCGATGAACGGCCTGACGGATTCCACCGCGTCGCGCGCCGTTTCGCAGAGGTCGAGCACCCGGCGGCGGATCTCAATCTGGTTGCGTGTCAGCCGGGAGACGTCCAGCAGATCGTCCAGCAGGCGGGCCATGTGGCGCGACTGCCGCTGAATCGCCCCGGCCGCCTGCCGATGGAATTCGGGGTTCACGTCTTCATGACTCAAAAGCGACGAAGCATTGACCAGCGCGGCCAAGGGATTGCGCAGTTCGTGCGAGAGCATTGCCAGGAACTGGTCGCGGCGCTCGAGCGCGTCTCGGGCCTGCTGCTCGGCGGCATTGCGGCGATTGACGTTCTCTCGCAGCTCCTGATTCGCACGGGCCAGCTCCTCGGCCGAGCGACGAACCGCCTGTTCCGCCCGCTTGCGCTGTGTAATGTCGCGGGCGATCGAAGAGACGCCAATCAGGTCGTTTTCAGCATTCCAGACGGGCGAAAAGGTCATCAGAACGTCAAGTTCGTGGCCGTCCTGATGACGGCGAGCGATTTCCAGGTGGCGGTCCGCCGCCTGGCCCGCGCGAATCCGGTCGATCATGTCGAGCGGCCAGTCCTGGGCATGTTTGTCGGCAGACGCTGCGGGTCGCAGGAGCGAGATGTGCTGCCCCATCACCTCCGCGGCAGTGTAGCCATAAAGCCGCTGGGCGCCCGCGTTCCAAGTCATGATCTTGCCCGTGAGGTCGGTGCTGATGATGGCGTCGTCCGACGATTCGACGATCGCCGAGAGGCGCGCGAGGTGGGCTTCCGTGCGTTTGAGCGGCGAAACGTCGATCAGCGTCAGCACAACGCCCTCGAGCGTCGCGTGCGAGCGATACGGCAGCATGCGGAGAAAGAACCAGTTTCCCGCTCGGTCCTGCACTTCCTTTTCGATCGGTGAGTCCGTTTCCAGGACCTGCACCAGATCACCGACCAGGTTCGCATCGCGGATCGAGTGTGAAAAGCTGTCGATCCGCCGTCCGATGTCCTGCGGCAGCAAGTCGAAAGCCCTGCCGATCTGCGGCGTGAACTTGCGGATGCAGAGCTGACGGTCGAGAAAGATGGTGCCGATGTCCGTGCTGCGGAGCAGGTTGTCCATGTCGTCGGTCAGTTCGGTCAGCTCGCTGATTTTCTTCTGGTACTCGGCATTAACCGTGTAGAGCTCTTCGTTCACCGAGTGCAGTTCCTCGTTCGTGCTTTGCAGTTCCTCGTTGCTGGCGACGAGTTCTTCATTTGAAGCTTGCAACTCCTCATTGGCGGTTTCCAGCTCCTCGATCGTGGCTTGCAGGTTCTCGCGCGTATAGCGGAGTTCCGACTCCAGCGAATCGACGTGCTCGCGCGAGGCTTCGCCGGCGTGCATCTCCCGCGGTTGGTGCGGGCGGGCGTCGTCGGCCGACAGGCTTTCGAGCGAGACGAACAGGTGCGTCAGATTCGCGTGCCGGTTGAGGATTGGCCGTACGGCGAGCTTCAGCACCTCCTCGCCCTGGCTGGTGCGGACGCGAACGCCGGTGTACGAGACAGGCGTCTGCTCCTTGGCCGCGCGCTGCAGAGCGCCGGCCAGGGCCAGCTTCAGCTCATGGTCCAACAGATCGAGGATGTCGGTCGTGGGGCGGCCGTCCGGCTGGCGGAGAAAGCGCCCTGCCCCGCCAAACGCGTGCACCAGTTGCCGGCGGTGATCGAGCAGCAAGCCCGGCGGCATGCACTCCTCGAGCAGGCGGTCGTATGCGGCCAGAAGCGGCGCTTCGACCGACAGTGGCTGCTGCGGGGTGATGCGCACATCCGAAGGCAACGACATCGGCATTCGCAAGTGCCCCGGCAGCCGCACGTCGCGGCGCTTGCGATAAACCTTCCAGTGTTCGTCGATCGTTTGCAGCTCGCTCGCCAGCTCTCCCGTCGTCTCGCTCGGGCCGAGAAACAGGATGCCGCCCGTGCGCAGGGCGAAATGAAACAACGAGAGCACCCGCTTCTGAGCGGCCGGCTGAAAGTAGATCAGCAGGTTGCGGCAGGAGATCAGGTCGAGTTTCGTGAACGGCGCATCGCGAATCACGTTGTGCCGCGCAAAGACGATCATCTTGCGCAGCTCGTTGATCACGTGGTAACCGTCCGGCCTACGAACGAAGTACCGCTCGATCCGCTCACGCGACATGCCGGCCAGCGAATCGGCGGAATAGACTCCCGCGCTGGCCGTTTCCAGTGAAACACGGTGGACGTCCGCGGCGAAGATCTTGATCGGCCAGGTCTTTCCCAGGGCCTGCATCTGCTCGTGAAACAGGATGGCCAGTGAGTAGGCCTCTTCTCCGGTTGCACAGCCGGCCACCCAGACGCGCACTTCGTCGTCTTGCTTACGATCGTTGAGCAGCTCGGGAATCACTTGCCGGGCGAGCGACTGAAAGGCGTCCGCATCGCGGAAGAAGCGGGTGACGCCAATCAGCAGATCCTTGTACAAGGAATTGAGCTCGCCAGGATCGTGTCGCAGACGCTCGACGTAATCTTCCAAGTCGAGTGACTGATTGAGCGACAAACGCCGCTCGATTCGCCGGCCCACCGTGTTCGGTTTGTACGAAGAGAAATCGATTCCGTACTCGTCGCGCAACAGCTTGAAGATCGCCTCGACCCCCTGCCCTTCGCCGCGAGATTCGCCGTCCGGACAGATTGCGCCGTCGGTCGGCCGAGTGGCATGCTCGATGAGCACCTCGGGCATCAGGTCCGGGGCCAGCACGCAGTCAACGATGCCGGTGTCGACGGCGCTTTTCGGCATCCCGTCGAACTTGGCGGTCTCTTCATTCTGGGCGATCACGAGTCCGCCAGCTTCGTGGACGTCGCGAATGCCCCGCGAGCCGTCGCTGCCGGTGCCCGAAAGCACGATGGCGACGGACTTCTGGCCTGCATCCCGGGCCAGCGAACGAAAGAAGTGATCGATGGGCAGGTTTAACTCCTGCGCCGGGTCCTTGTCCGTCAGGTAGAGCTTTCCGGCCGAGATGGTCATGAGCTTCTTGGGCGGCAACAGATAGACGCAATTTGGCTCGACGGTCAAACCGTCGGAGGCCAGGTGGATGGGCATTCGCGTCTGGCGTGCCAGTAGCTCGTCCATCAGGCTCTTGAAGTCCGGCGATAAATGCTGGATGACGATAAACGCCATGCCTGTGTCCGGGGGCATGGACTTAAACAGCCGCTCGAGGGCTTCCAGTCCGCCGGCCGAGGCGCCAATCGCGACGTACAGCGTCACGTTGCTTTCGCCAGCCGCTTCAGATGCTGGAGGTGCGGGACCTGGTAAGTTGCGTCCGTCTGACTCACGTTGGTTCTCTTGCCGATCCATATCGGTCATCCTTTCCCCGCCTCGCTGTTGTCGCCCTGCGACACCTCTCGCGCATACCGGTTACGGCAACAGACACCCTTCGGTTCGGGCGGATGGTCCGCAACTAAACTCGGCACAAGGCGCGACGGACGCGGCACGTCGTTCCGTTCACGCAAAGGCGGACTTGACACTTATTGGGCGGCGGTAAATGCAACAGGCGCGCCAACGGCGAAAACCCAACCGGTCGGTCGGCCGCATGGATTTCACGCAAGTCCAGACCGCAGAGGGAGTAACGGATTGCAAGGCAGGGTGCGGATTTGTCGTTCGGGGTGGCGCGGCTGGATTTCAGATAGCCCGGCTGGACGAGAAAAAACCAGCCCCGGGCCAGGGCTTTGCGTCACGAAGAAAAGAGGCCCGCGCGAACCTTACGGGCCGAGGTTCGCGCGGGCTGCGACGTGTGGACCGGCCGCCAGCGGGAGAGATCAAAGTTGGGTCGTCTATCGTGGCTGCCGATCCCGGACGGGTGATGGGTGAGAGTTTAGTAGGCACGTATGAGGGTTTGATGAGAGGGGGATGTGTTTAGCGCTTCTCCGAACCGGGGCGATTCACGGGGAAAACGGGCGTAGCTCGTGGCATGCGAGGGGGTTACGGCCCCTGACGAGAGTCGCTCTCGCTAAATATACTAAGGGTTTGCCCGCTTCCCGGATGCGTCCCTTCAACCATGCCCACCGTTGGTCTGTTCATCCCCTGCTACATCGATCAGCTCTATCCGCGCGTCGGTATGGCCACGGTCGAACTGCTGGAGGAGCGCGGCTACCAGGTCGAGTTTCCTGCCGGGCAGACCTGTTGCGGTCAGCCGATGGCGAACACCGGTTGCACGGCCGAGGCCCGGCCGCTCGCCGAGCGGTTTCTCGAGCTGTTCGGTGGGTATGAGTATGTCGTTGCTCCGTCCGGAAGCTGCGTGGCGATGGTTCGCTGCCATTACGACGAGTACCTTGCCGGCCGGCCGGGCTTCGAAGAGCTTAAGGCCAAGACGTTCGAGCTAACCGAGTTTCTGGTCGACGTGGCCAAGGTCGATCGCTTCGATCGGCGTTTCCCGCATCGCGTGGGTCTGCACCAAAGCTGCCACGGGCTGCGCGAACTGCGACTCGGCAGTTCCAGCGAGCGCATGGTCGCGCACTATAGCAAGGCCGAGAAGCTGTTACGGATGATCGACGGGGTGCAGCTCGTCCCGCTCGCCCGGGCCGATGAATGTTGCGGCTTTGGTGGAACCTTTGCCGTGGCCGAGGAAGCCATCTCGTGCATGATGGGCGAAGACCGGATTCACGACCACGAGTCGGCCGGCGCCGAGGTGATCACGGCCGGCGACATGTCATGCCTGATGCACCTGCAGGGACTCATCCGCCGGCAGCATAAGCCGCTGCGCGTGATGCACATCGCCGAGATCCTCGCCGGGGACAAGCCATGAATCACGCCCCGCTGGCTGCCGCATTCGTCAAAGATCGTCCGCGAGCCGAGTGGCACGATGCCACGTTGTGGTTCGTCCGCGCGAAACGTGACAAGGCGGCGCAATCGCTGCCAGAATGGGAGACGCTGCGGGAATGCGCCGCGCAGATCAAGGCGCACACGCAATATCGCCTGGCCGACTACCTGGAACAATTCGAGCGCGAGGCGACGAAGCGCGGGGCGGTTGTGCACTGGGCCCGCGACGCGGCGGAGCACAACAAGATCGTACTGGGACTCCTGCGCAATCGTGGCGTGACGCGGCTCGTCAAGAGCAAGTCGATGCTCACCGAAGAGTGTCATCTGAATCCCTACCTGGAGCGGAACGGGATCGAGGTGGTCGACACCGATCTGGGCGAGCGGATCGTGCAACTCGCCGGCGAGCCACCCAGCCACATCGTGCTGCCGGCAATTCACAAGAAGAAGGAGGACGTCGGCGCGATCTTCCACAAGTTCCTAGGCACCGAAGAAGGCGCGACGGATCCAAATTACCTGGCCGAAGCCGCCCGGGCGCACTTGCGGGCAAAGTTCGTGGCGGCAGGCGCGGGGCTCACCGGCGTGAACTTTGCCATCGCCGAAACGGGCGGGCTGGTCGTGTGTACGAACGAGGGCAACGCCGACCTGGGCGTCTCGCTGCCGAAGCTGCACATCGCCTCGATGGGAATCGAGAAGCTGATTCCACGGGCAGAAGACCTGGGAGTGTTCATCCGCCTGCTCGCGCGCTCGGCGACAGGACAACCGATCACGGCCTACACCTCGCATTTTCATGGTCCCAGGCCCAGCGGTGAACTGCACATCGTGCTGGTTGACAACGGTCGTACCGGTATCCGCGCGAATGAAGATTTCCGCCGCTCGCTGAATTGCATTCGCTGCGGAGCGTGCATGAATACGTGCCCTGTCTATCGGCGGAGCGGTGGCCACAGCTACGAAACGTCGGTGCCGGGGCCGATTGGCTCGATCCTCGCGCCGGCCGGCGATCCCGCGAAGTTCTACAGCCTGCCGCAAGCGTGCAGTTTGTGCGGTTCGTGTACGGACGTGTGTCCCGTAAAGATCGATCTGCACCATCAGCTTCTCACGTGGCGCGGCGAACTCGGGCGTCAGGGGTTGATCTCCTGGCCGAAACGGCTGGGGATGAAGCTTGGAAGCTTCATGTTCCGGCATCCGGCCGTTTATCGCATGGTCGGAGCGATCGCCCGCAAGCTGACGCCGTGGCTGCCGCGGGCCGTGGTTTACAACCGGTTCAACGACTGGGGGCGGCAGCGCGAACTGCCCGAGTTCCCTCGCGAAAGTTTCCGACAACAATTCGAGCGGCGGCAGCGTGAACAGCAAAGATAGAATTCTCAGCGATCTGCGCTCGCAGCAGTTGCCGGCCGCTGAGTTGCCGAGCCTCGATCAGGCGTGGACACGCTACGAAGACCCGAGCGCACAGTTCACGTCGCTGGTCGAGTCGGTCGGGGGGCGCGTGGTGCGGTTGCCGTCGCAGGGTGATTTGCCAGCGGCACTAGCCGAGATTCAGGCATTCACGGCGGCCCAGCAGATCGTTTCCGGAGTCGCGGAGATCGTGGGCAATGTCGATCTTACGCAAGTTGACGATCCGCATGCTTTGGAAACCGTCGACTTCGCCGTCTTTCCTGGTGAGTTTGCCGTGGCCGAGAACGGCGCCGTGTGGGTGACCGACGAGCGCGTGCCGCATCGCGCGATCTACTTCATTACGCAGCATCTCGCGCTGGTCGTTGCGGCCGATCAGATGGTTCACCACCTGCACGAGGCCTATGCTCGCATTTCGCTCGGCACGTCCAGCCTGGGCGTGTTCATCTCCGGGCCTTCGAAGACGGCCGACATCGAGCAATCGCTTGTCATCGGCGCGCATGGCCCGCGCTCGCTGACGGTGTTCCTCATCGGCTAGCTTGCTGCTTACTCGATGGCTTGTGTACCACGAATGCTGCGTAGCAGTTACGCGTGTTCCTGAAATGCGATCGCATTAGTCGGCACGATAAACGCGCGCTTGCACAGGTGTGCCGCGACGCGGCCACCTGTGGCACACAACGCCGATTCTCCAACAGCCCTTAGTGTGCCACGGCGCCGCAGCCGGGTTCGGGGTTGAGCGAGACGCCCGGCGGATAAGCGCCGGCGCTGGTGAACTCCTTGAGGGCCTGGCAGTTGATCAGCGTGGACATGCCGTCTTTCTTGGCGGCTTCGAAGCTGCGCTTGAGCGCTTCGCGCAGCTCGGCGTCGGTGCGGACGTACTCGCCGCGAGCGCCAATACCCTCAGCCATCTTGTCGTAACGCAGGTTCTGCTGGAACAGGTACAAGTGCATCGAGCGGGCCGAGGCGGAAGCGGCCGGCCACATGCCCCAGCAGTCGTTGTTGTAGATCACGGCGATCGTGGGCAGCTTGTACTTCACGGCGGTGTCCAGGTCGAACAGGCTGTGGGCAATGCCGGCATCGCTGGAGACGCAGACCGTCGGCGCGCCTTTGTAGGGAGCCTGCGGACCGACACCCTGCTGCACGGCGGCGCTTGCGCCAATCATCATCGCCACGTCCGGGCCGATCGCGCCGTACTGATAAGCACAGACGATCTCCTGCCCCGGGCGATAAGCCCGCAACCAGCGTCCGGCATAAGTCCCGATCGTCCAGCCGCCCCAACCGGTGACAGTCTGCTTGGGATCAATGTCGCCCTTGTAGAGAAAGTCGTGCACTTCTTTGCAGAGCACGGCCGGGTGCAGGTGCCCGGTCTTCTGCGAGTGCTTGAGTCCCAGGGCGTACTGATCATTGATGAACTTGTCGTACTTATCCTTGGCGGCCGATATCTCGCTGACCCACGATTCACGCTTCCGCTGCGGCAACTCGCTGGCGAGCGCCTCGAGGAACGAACGCTCGCTGCTGACAATGCCAACCTCCAGCGGCCAGTTGCGGCCCAGGTCTTCTGGCTGTGGATGAACGCGGATCGCCTTCACATCGGGATTGAAGCGGTACTCGCCCGGGCTGGGCATGCAGTACTGGCCGACGAAGACGACGAGGTCGGCGCTCGACAACGCGTCGGGAGCCAGGTTGAGCGACAGCCGATGGTCGTCCGGGAAGTGGCCGCGCGTCGGGCCGGACGTGACGACCGCCAGGTCATTCTTCTCGGCAGCCGCCAGCAGCGCGTCCCAGGCCTTACCTTGGAACACGCCCTGCCCGGCGATGAGCAGTGGCCGCTCGGCCTTGTTGATCAGCTCGACCGCCTTCTTCACGTCGGCCGGATCGGGATGCATCACCGACTCGGTGCGATATTTGTCCTTGGTGTAATAGTCCTTCAGTTCGCTGGGTTCCTTGAAGCGAGCCCGGGCAACTTCGCCGGGGAAGTCCAGATGCACCGGGCCGGGCACGCCGGACTTCAGGTTGCGGAATGCGTAGCCGCCATACTCCCAGACGCGGTCCGGAGCGATCAGCCGCTTGCCGTACTTCTTCATGCCTGTCGTGATCGGCTGCTGATAGCCGGTTTGAATGAAGGTCTCGCGGTCGTCGCCAGCGATTTGCATGTTGCTGGCCAGCACAAGCAGCGGTGTGCGAGCCGAAGCCGCGGCCGCGATGTTCATGATCATGTGCGTCAGGCCGGGACCCTCGGTGCCCGAACAAGCAGTGACTTCGCCGGTGGCACGCGAGAATCCATCGGCCGCGGCAGCCATGGCGCCTTCCGTGCGACCGCCATAGCTGGGCACTCCGGCCGCGGCGATCGCATTGATCACCGTATAGTTGCCAGGGCAACAGAACAGCGCTGCGAGGTTCTCTTCCTTGCACTGGTTGGCGAAGACTTCCGCGCCGGTGATTCCGCGACCGCCGAACTCGCCAGGCTTGGGATCTTGGGCGAGCGACTCGGTAATCTCTTTGGGGATCACGATCGAGGGGATACTTGCTGCGCTTGCGTCCGCCCGGGCGCTCTCGACGACACCAGCCACGACCGCCCCGGCGCCCACGGCCGATGACAGGAGGAAGGATCGCCGGGTGGCATCGGGCTGCTGTGTCTTGCTGCCAGTGGGCTGTGCGTCGCGCTTCATCACGGAACTCCTGGTTACGCTTGGTTGGCTGTGTGGATCGTGGATGCGTTTGGCTGGCTTCGTCGGCGTGTCACTTACTCTGCAAGCTTCGGCCGAGCGGACTCGGGCCACAGGCTGCGGACATAATTCGTCATGTCCCACAGATCTTCATGTTTCGAGACCTTGTCCTTGAACGGCGGCATGGCGTCGCCCGCCCCGTCGCGAATGCTGCGATAGACTTCGCCCTCACTGATGCCGCTGGCCCAGTATTCGGGGTCGGTGAGATCCGTGGCGTTGGCGATCACGTCGACCTGCGACTTGCCGTCCGCGCCGTGGCATTCGGTGCAGTCGCGGCGATAGAGTACCTTGCCGCGAGCGATGGATTCCTTGGTATAGGGAACCGGGCTCTTCAGCTTCTTGGCGTCTTCCAGCGCGATGCGGTCGTCGCCGTCATCGTCAGCGGCCGTAACGCTATTTGAGGGCGGCGCGAGAAGGCTCAAGGCGCCCACGAGTAGCAAGGCGATCGGCCAGAGAAACGTGCGACGCGGCATGTTCATTCTCCGAGGTGTCGTACCAAATGAATTTAATTGCTCGCCGCGGCGGTCGCTCATTGCATCGTGTCCGGGTCGAGTTCGAAGGTCTCGACAGCATATTCGAGGTTGAGCCCTTCGGCGAGAAAACTCAAAAAGATTTCCTGCGTCAGGTGGATTACCTTGCGAGCACCGTACTCCAGGTCGCCGGGCGACGTCAGGACGAGGCTCACGTTTCCCTGCCGGTTGATCAGCCGCAGTTGGGCCTTGGCACGATCGATCCGGCGGTGGTCAGGCAATTCGCTGGCCTGCCGAGCCTTGACGAACGCCTTCAAGTCGCGATAGACGGGCGATGTGGCCGGCAATTTCGGCAACAGGTTCACGAATCGAAACTCGCCCTTGGCAGGGTCAACCGTCAACTCGAATGGGCGATTCTTGTACCAGACCATGCGATAGGTCGACTTGCCCGCCCGCTGTGGGCCCGCGCTGAAGCCACGGAAGACGCCGCGGCGCGCGTAGTCTTCCAGTAGCTCTCGGACCGCATCGACCTGCGAGTAGGACGTAACCATAGGCTCCACCTCAGCCTAATCTCGTGCGAATCTCGTTGCCAGCGGGGGCACGACCGAAGCGCGTTAGCGATCGGCGTGTGCCATCCAGAAGTTGTCGCCGAGCGGTCGAACGTGAAAGTGTGCTCGCCGTGCCGTGCACCGCACAGTGCTGTGCGAAGCTGCCGTGACATGTGACGGCGTGTCGCGCTTTGAACGACCTCGCTCGAATCCTGGTGAATCTTTCTAAATCATTTCTCTGCAATAGGTTGCATCCTAACATGAAAAAACAGAACGTCAATTCTGTTTCCGGCACGTGATATGCAATTCGCTGTTTCCCGCGAGCTTTCTGCGCGAGCCGCAAGGAAATGCGCCATCGGCAGACGTTTGCAACCCTCAAGGAATTCCGCCAATCCCCCTCCCTCTTCGTGCGAGGCGCGAGTGCCATGCGACAGCTCTCTTTGGCCGCAGCCCTGTTGGCCGGTGTATGTTTCGGATTCGTCGAGACGACCAGCAGCCTGGCGGCTACGCCCGACACGGTTGCCAAAGTCGGCCATGCGGTCGACGGATTTTCCCTGAAGGATCTGCAGGGAGTCAGTCATTCGCTGGATGAAATGCAGCGTGCCCCGGTCGTGGTGGCGGTGTTCATGGGCGTCGAGTGTCCGCTGGCAAAGTTGTATGCCCCGCGGCTTACCGAACTTGCCGCGAAGTATCAAAGCCAGGGCGTGGTGTTCCTGGCGATTGATTCGAACGCGCAGGACTCGCTGGCCGAGATGACGCACTTCGCCCGCACCTACCGCATGGACATTCCGTTCCTCAAGGACTCGGGCAATGCGGTGGCGGATTTGTTTCAGGCGGAGCGCACTCCCGAGGCGTTCGTGCTCGACATCCAGCGCGTGGTGCGCTATCGCGGCCGAATCGACGATCAGTACGGTTTTCAGACCGGCGTCGGCTACCAGCGCAAAGAAGCGGTCGAGTGCGAACTGGCGGATGCCATTGAGCAGCTTCTGGTCGGAAAGGAAGTTTCCGAGCCGGTCACCCGTGCTCCAGGCTGCCTGATTGGTCGCGTGCAGCCGGCGGATGAGCATGCCGAGGTCACGTTCAGCAATCAGATTGCGCGGCTGTTTCAAAAGCGGTGCGAACATTGCCATCGCGAGGGAGAGATCGCGCCGTTCAGCCTGAAGAGCTATGACGAGGTGGTGGGTTGGGCCCCGATGATCGAAGAAGTTGTGCGCGAGAACCGGATGCCTCCCTGGCACGCCGATCCTGCAGTAGGCAGTTTCTCGAACGACTGCCGTTTGACGGAGGAAGAGAAGCAGCTTATTTCCAAGTGGGTTGAATCGGGAGCTCCCGAAGGCAATCCGCAGGACTTGCCTGAACCGCGTCAGTACACCGTGGGCTGGCAGATTTCGCAGCCGGACCGGATCATTCCGATGGCCGACAAGCCGTTCCAGGTGCCGGCCGAGGGCAAGGTCGAATACCAGTACTTCGTCGTCGATCCCGGGTTTACTGAGGACGTGTGGGTGAAGGAAGTCGAAGCCCGACCAGGCAATAACGCGGTGGTCCATCACATCATCGTGTTCGTCATTCCGCCAGGGCAGGAAGTGCGGCAGATGGGCGAAGGCATGGGGGCGCGCGACCTGTTGGTCGGCACGGCCCCGGGCAATCCGCCCACGCGCTGCCCCGAGGGAATGGCCAAGCGGATTCAAGCCGGGTCGAAGCTATTGTTCCAGATGCACTACACCGCCAACGGCGCTGAGCAGGAAGACACGAGCTGCGTTGGCCTGGTCTATGCCGATCCGGCCAGCATCAAGCGCGAAGTGCACACCGACCTGGCGATCAACATGGCCTTCAAGGTGCCGGCCGGCGCGCCGAACCATCCGGTCACCTCCTGGCGGCGATTCCGGGAAGACACGATGATTCTGTCGTTCATGCCGCACATGCATCTGCGCGGCAAGGCCTTCCGCTATGAGCTCGAGTATCCCGACGGCCGCAAGGAAGTCGCCCTCGACATTCCGCGTTATGACTTCAACTGGCAAAACACCTATGTGCTGGCCGAACCGAAGTTCGTGCCCAAAGGTACGAAGCTGATTTGCACGGCGCACTTCGACAACTCGGAGGACAACCTGGCGAACCCCGACGCGACCAAGCCCGTCGGCTGGGGCGAGCAGACCTGGGAGGAGATGATGATCGGCTGGTTCGTGCGCACCAGCGTCGAGGAGACGCCGAATCTGCCGGCCGTGCTCGCGGAGCAGGAACGGGCGAAGCGTGACGCCGCGGAAAAGAAACAGGCCAAGGCCGAGCCCACACAGTCGGCCGCGCTGAACAAGTGACGCCGCGAGCGTAGCTGGTTCCATTCGGATTGCCGTTCTGCCTGATCGTTACAAGCCGCCTGCTAGCACGCTAGCGGGCGGCTTTCTTGCGTGCTAGTGGCCTGATGATTTGCGCAGCGCTGCGTCGAAAAACATTCTACGAGGGCAATTATGCTGCGCGATGTGACCAGTCGAGCCCTCGTACCTACCCCCGAGCTTCCTTCTCGTCGATTGCCCCCCTCTGTCCGGCGAGGACCAGTCTCGAGCGGTGATATCCGTTCCAGGAAGGAAGATTCTGATGGCATCCGACTGCGCGGCGACAAGCCGCCGGCAGAGACGCAATCTTGCGCGCTTGCTCCGCGCCTGTTGCGTGGGGGCATGCGCGATCTTATTAGCGCAGTCCGGTGCGAAGGTGCGAGCCGCCGACAATACTTTTATTGTCAACAGCGCAGCCGACGATGGCTCGACCGGCACGTTGCGCTGGGCCATCGGGCAGGCCAATTCCGCGGGATCCGGCACGCAGACGATCAGCATTCAACTGACCGGCAACCAGACGATTTCGCTCGGCAGCGATTTGCCGATCCTCGACAACGCCGTCGGCGCGATCGCCATTCAGAACGATAGCGCGCAGATGGTGACCATCGATGGGCAGGACAGCCATCGCGTATTTTTCGCCGCCACGGGCGACGTTTCGATCAGCAATCTCGCTATCACCAACGGCGCGGCTCAAGGCGGAACCGGCGGCGTAGGCTGGGGCGCGGGTGGTGGTGGGCTCGGCGCTGGCGGCGCGTTGTTCGTCAACGATGGCGCCAATGTCACGATCGAGAACGTGCAGTTCGATGGCAACTCGGCCACCGGCGGAGAGGGCGGCGCGCTCACCAACAGTTTCCCGGCCGGCGGCGGCGGTGGCGGACTCGGTGGCAATGGCGGCGACAGCATCAACGGCGGCGGCGGTGGCGGCGGATTCGCCGGCACAGGCGGCAACGGAAACTTTGGCGGTGGCGGTGGTGGCGGCGGAATCTTGGCCGGCGGCGGCAACGGCAGTAATGGCGGCGGCGGTGGTGGCGGCGCCACCGCTGGTCAAAACTCCCCGAGCACGGCCGGCGGCGACGGAAACGCAGGTGCAACCGGCGGAGCCGGGGGGATTTCGTCGGGAAACGGGAGCCCTGGCCAGTCACCGGTCTTGCAAGGCGCTGGCGGTGGCGGCGCGGGCGGCAATAATTTCAGTGGATTTGGCCCCGCTGGTAGTGGCGGCGCAGGCGGAAACGGAGGTGTGGGTGGTGGTGGCGGTGGTAGCGGCGGTTTGGCCTCCATGACCACCGACTGGGGTAATGGCGGGCCGGGCGGCGCAGGCGGCGCATATGGCGGAGGCGGAGGCGGCGGACTTGGACGCACGGGCTCAACCGGCGGACAAGGTGGCGACTTTGGCGGCGGCGGCGGCGCGGGGCGAGACCTGATGTCGCAGCACGCCACGCAAGGCGGCGCCGGCGGTTTCGGCGGCGGTGGCGGCGGCGCCGCCGACAGTGTGAATGGAAACGTCGCCGGGGCCGCCGGGTTTGGCGGTGGCGCCGGCGGCGTCCGCGATAGTTCGGGAGCTGGCGGCGCGGGCAGCGGTGGTGACGGGCTCGGCGGCGCGATCTTCGTGCGGCAAGGCGGCACGCTGACGGTCATTGGCAGCACGACCGCCAACAGCACCGTGAACGCCGGCGCCAGCGGTGGCGCTGGTGGCACGGTTGGTACGAACTTTGGTCAAGACCTGTACCTGATGAGCGGCGTCACAGCCACGTACGATCAGGCAGGAAGCACCTTTTCGGGGTCGATCGCTGGCGATGGGGGCATCGCCGTGCAAGGCATGGGGACCACCGAATTCTCCGGCGCGAACACCTACGCCGGCGGAACCAGCATTGATGGTACCTCGCGCCTCCAAGGCACCACCAGCAGCATCCAAGGTTCGATCACAAACAATTCGAATCTCACGTTCGACCAATCCTTCGATGGCACGTACACCGGAAACATGTCGGGCACGGGCAGCTTGAATATCGCCGGCGGCGGATTCGTGGAGCTAACCGGCATCACCAACCTCGGTGGTGGCACGGAAGTCCAGTCCGGCGGCCTGGTGGTCAACGGCGTGCTCACGAGCGACGCCACGATCGGCGCCGGAGCCACGCTCAGCGGTAACGGCACGATCGTCGGCGATGTCACCGTCAACGGCAATGCCGCTCCCGGAAACTCAATCGATACGCTCATCGTCAATGGCGGGTACATTCAGAACGCCGGCAGCACCCTGACGATCGAAATCAACGATGGCGGCGACACGCCCGGGGTGAACAACGACCTGTTATCCGTTGATGACGCCACGCTCAACGGCGGAACCGTGGTGGTCGATGCCGCGGCCGGAACCTATTCCGAAGGCACGACCTATCGCTTTCTGCGATCGTCCTCGGCAATCGATGGCGAGTTCGCCGGCATCACCGACAACTTGTCCGATTTTCGCGCCACGCTCGGCTACGACTACTTCGGCGGTTACTACTGGGCCTACTTCCTGCTGGGGCCAAATCCCGCGGACTATTGGCAATATGCCACGACCGCGAACGAACTGGCTGTCGCCAACTATCTGGACGGTATCTACACCGATCCCAATAGTGAATTGCAGGATGTATTCGCCGGCCTGAACACGCTCACGGACGACCCGGCCGCGATGCAGTACTCCTTCAACGCGATGAGCGACCAGGTGTCGCCCACGATGGCCCAGGTCGGCATTCAGAACACGACGCTGGTCGTGCAGCAGTTGGCCGGGCAGCTTCGCAGCGGGAGCTTTCTGACCGAGCCCGCCTATGCCAAGGCCGGAGCGGCGCCGGCGGCGCAGTCGAAGTCACCGATCATGCTCGTGAGCTACGACCAGCGGAGCGCGACGCCGCAGGTGACGTTCGTCTCGCGTGAAGATTGCGACTGCTGGCAGGGCTGGAGCTTCGGTTACGGTCTTGGCGGTAGCGCGCAGAGTGATGGCAACGCCGCGGGGCTCAACTACGGCATGGGCGGGATGCTGCTCGGCGCGGAACGCTACTTCGAACAGTCCGGGCGGATTGGCTTCTTTGGCGGCTATCAAGGCACGAGTCTGCAACTCGATGGCCTGGCGCAGAATGGCCGCATCAACGGCGGGATGGTCGGCGGCTACTTCCACAACGACGATGGTTTCAACTACTACACCGCCATCACCGGCATGCAGTTCAACGGCTACGACACAACCCGGTTCATCCAGTTCGACGGGATCAACGAAACGGCTCGCGGCAACTTCAGCGGCTGGCAAGGCTATGGCTACCTGGAACGGGGCGTGAGCTTCCGACGGGCGAGCGCTACCCTGCAACCTTACGCAGCGCTCCAGTACATCTACCTGCGGCAGAACAACTACACCGAGACCGGCGCGGGCGTGCTGAACCTCGACGTGAGCGGGATCGACGCCAACTCATTGCGGAGCCTGGTGGGCGCGCGTGTATAACTCGACCGCGGCTGGCAAGGCGGTCGTCTCTTGCCGGAAGTCAGGGCCCTGTGGTTGCACGAGTTCCTCGACACCGACTCGGTGGTGAACTCGTTCTTAGCGCCGATCGGCGGGGGCAGCTTCGCGATTCAAGGCCTCAACCTGGGCCGCGACTGGGCGATCGTCGGCGGCGGCTTGCGCTACGAACTGGCCAGCGGCTGGCAGCTGTACGGCAACTACGACGCGCAGGTGAACACCCAGCAGGTGTTCCACGTCGGCTCCGGCGGTTTGCAATACGCCTGGTAGGCGGGTCAGTTGGATCTTCACAGGTTGCGATTGTTCAAGACGGTAGCACCTCGGCACCTCATAATATGCGAACTCGGAGCCAACTCCTTGTTCGACAGGTGCTGTTGTGCCCCAGCCGTCCGATTCTGCCGACTTCGTCCCACCAACGAGACGCAGGCTGCGATGGCTCTGGTATTTATTGGCCATCGCGGGCGTTGTGACTCTCGGTGCAACGGTCCTCTTGGCTGTGCTGCTCGGAAGGTTGCGCGATGCGTTGCCGCGCCCGACCGGAAGCATGGCCTGCGGCCGGACGACGTTCTACTGGACCGACGAGTCGCGACCCGAGTCGCGTGCGAACACCGCGGCTCGGCGCGAGCTGCGTGTCGACCTCTGGTATCCGGCCGAGACGAATCAAGGTACCCTGGCACCCTACTGCGATGACTTCGCGCAGTTACGCACATCGCTGGGCGCGGAACGGTATGTCTTGGACAGGGTCGTGACCCACACGCTCAGCGATCCTGCGGTGAAGCAAGAGCCGCCAGAGCGCTTTCCGGTGGTTGTGTTTTCGCCCGGCAATGCCATGAATGCCGGCTGGTACACGAGCCTGATTGAGGAGTTAGTCAGCCATGGGTACGTCGTGGCAGCCATAGATCACCCGCTGGAAAGCGCTGCCATTGCTTACCCCGACGGGCGTGTCGTGGTTGTCAAAGAGCCGGAACAACCGTTTGATCCGGCGAAGTTCGAGGCGAGCTATCGGGAACGAGTCGATGGGCGCGCGGCCGACATGTCGTTGGTGCTGGATCGACTGGCGATGCTTGACCGTGGAGAGCTGAAAGAGTCGCGATTCGTTGATCGCCTTGACCTGAAGAGGGTGGGCTCGCTGGGGCACTCGATCGGCGGTGTTGGCGCTGCCAAAGCGGCGCAACTCGATCCTCGTTTCAAGGCCGCCGTCAACCTGGATGGGCACTTCGCCAGCAAGCCGTTCATCCCGAACTCAGACGACAACGGGCCGCCGCAGCGATTTCTCGAACTGTGCGATCAGGAAGCACCGCCCAGCGAAGAAGACCTGGTTCGTTGGGGAACGACCCGTGAAGCTTACAACGAAGCGCGACAACGCGTGAACGAATCGCTGCGAACGGAGTCGGGGACATATCGTGTCAGTCTGGCCGGCGCGAATCATCAGGCCTTCAGCGATAACTCGCTCTGGTTACCGACTGGACGAGATTCCCACCTGCGGCAAACGCAGGTCGTCCGCGATTTTAACCGGGGCTTCTTTGACATGACGCTGGCAGACTCGCCGGAATTGTGGCGACAACTGCAGGAATCACGTCCAGAGGGAATTACGATCGAGCGATTCGCGACAGATACGCCTACGCGATGATCTCGCGGATCGGCTCGGCCCCTTCGACGCCGACCAGCTTCTGATCCAGCCCATTGTAGAAGTACGAAAGCTGGTTTGGATCGAAGCCGAGCTGGTGCAGGATCGTGGCGTGAAGTTGCTTGACTTCGAGCCGATTCTCGACGGCGGCGCTGCCCAGCTCGTCGGTCTTGCCGTAGCTGGTGCCCCCCTTGATGCCGCCGCCGGCCATCCACATCGTGAAGCCGTAGGCGTTGTGATCGCGGCCAGTCCCCTTCTCGTATTCGGCCGTCGGCTGCCGGCCGAACTCGCCGCCCCACACCACCAGGGTATCGTCGAGCATCCCGCGCTGCTTCAGGTCCTTGAGCAGACCCGCGATCGGCTTGTCGGTTTCGCCCGCGTGCAGGTCGTGGTTTTCCTTCAGGTCGCCGTGAGCGTCCCAGTTCGCGTCGTTGTGACTGCCGCCCGAGTAGAGCTGCACGAACCGCACGCCGCGTTCGACCAGCCGCCGCGCGAGCAAACACTGCCGTCCGAAGACCTCGGTCTTTTTGTCGTCCACGCCGTAGAGCGCCAGCGTCCGTTCGTCTTCCTGCCGCAGGTCGACCGCGTCCGGCGCAGCAGCTTGCATCTTGTAAGCCAGTTCGTAGCTGGCGATCCGGGCTGAAAGGTGCGAATTGTCCGGCCGAAGCTGTTGATGCTCTTCGTTGAAGCCGCGAATCGTGTCGAGCATCTCGCGCTGCATCTGCTGGCTGACCCCCTGCGGCGAGGCCAGATCCAGAATCGGCGTCCCGCCCGAGCGCATGACCGTCGCCTGGTATGTGGCCGGCATGTAACCGCTGCTCCAGTTTTTGGCGCCGCTGATCGGGCCGCCACGCGGATCGAGCATCACCACGAAGCCGGGCAGGTTTTCGTTTGGCGAGCCGAGACCATAGTTGACCCACGAGCCCAGGCAGGGACTGCCGCTGAGGATCTTCCCCGAGTTCATCATCAGCATGGCCGAACCGTGGATCGGCGAATCGGCGGTCATCGAGTGGATGAAGGCGATGTCGTCGACACAGGTGGCCAGGTGCGGAAACAGAGTGGAGACCCACTGGCCGCACTGGCCGTGCTGGGCGAAGTCCCACCGCGTCTCAACGATCCGGCCCTGATTCTTGTGCCCGCCGCGACCGAAGGTTTTTACCTCGATCGTTCTGTTGTCCATGCCCTTCATCGTGGGCTTGTAGTCGAACGTGTCGATGTGGCTGGGGCCGCCGTACATGTAAAGGAAGATCACGCTCTTGGCCTTCGCCGGCAGTTGCGGCGGGCGCGGAGCCAGCGGATTGCTCCAGGGCGTCGAGCCATCGGCCGCGACGGCCTGCCGGCCGAGAAAGCCATCGCCCCCCAGCAGCGCGGCCAGTGCTGTGCCCGTGAAGCCTGCGCCGGCGTGCCAGAGAAATTCTCGCCGCGTGCGGCCACAGAAGTTTCGGCTCTTGTGCTCGCTGGTCATCGTGCGTGCCTTCGTTCAATCGAGATAGACGAATTCGTTCAGGTTGTAGGCCGTAACGCAAAACTGCTTGAGCGCCGCCTCGGGGGACAGGCCGTGTTTGGTTTGCAGCGCGCCCAGCAATTGCAAGCCGCGGCTGATTTCGCCCGGCGTCGGCTCCCGCTGGAACAGCCTTCGAAGTGCGATTGCAACTTGCGTCTCGGGCTTGTCGCCGCCTTGCGCCCGTAAATACTGGGCGAACTGTTCGGCTTGCTCGTTGACAAAGCTGCTGTTCAGCATGCCGAGCGCCTGCGTCGGCTGGGTTGTAACGAATCGCGAGGGGCAACTGGCATCGGTTTCCGGTCCGTCGAAGCTGGCGAGCAGCGGCACGGCCAGCGATCGCTTGGCATGAATGTAAATGCTGCGCCGCGAGCTCTCCGTCGGCGACGACTTGCCCCAGCCCGCGCCCGGCATCGATTGCCCGGCCAGCACCTCGTCGGGAATCGTGACGTACATGCTGGGGCCGAACATCGCGCCGCGATTCAAACTCCCGTTTGCGGCCAGGATCGAATCGCGAATCTCCTCGGCCGAAAGCCGCCGCATCTCGAACCGCCAAAGGTGGTCGTTGATCGGGTCGGCAGCCAGTGCCTGCTCGCTGGCTGCGGACGACATCTGATATGTGCTCGAGAGCATGATCAGCTTGTGCAGCCGCTTCATCCGCCAGCCGCCGGCGACGAATTCCGAAGCGAGCCAGTCGAGCAGTTCCAGATGCGTCGGTTGGATGCCCTGGAATCCAAAGTCGCTGGTCGAACGCACCAGGCCCCGGCCGAAGTGGTAATGCCAAATGCGGTTGACCATCACCCGGGCTGTGAGCGGGTTCTCGGGGCTGGTGATCCACTGGGCGAGCGCACGGCGACGACCGGTCGAAGACACCCCGTCGGCCGGAAGTACGATGTTCGGTTCAGGCGGCGAGAGCACGGACGGAAAGCCGGGCGTAACTTCCGCCGCGGCAGCATGGGCGTTGCCGCGAATCAGCACGTGCGTGGGCGGGCACTCGCGGCCATGCTCCTTGACGCACAGCGCCTTGTCCAAGCCCGAGGGGCGAAAGTTCGCCAGCTCATCGCGTTTGGCGGTCAGCTCGGCATAGCGATCGAATTCTTCCTGAGAGATGGCACCGCCGATGTGATGCTTGGCGATCTCGACGCGCATCGCGTCGGTCTTCCAGTCGTCCTTCTCCACGCCCACCAGCGCGGCGAAGATCTTCTCGTTGAGCAGCCTGAGCTCCTGCCGCACTTCCCGTGTTTGCTGCCTGTGAGCGGCGATCTGCTCTTCGTTGCGGCGAACCAACTCTTCGTCGCCAACCGCGCGCACCGAGGCGTCCTCGATACTTTCTGGCGAGCGTTCGCCGAACCGTCGCACGTTGCGGAAGAACGCCAGCAGCCGGTAGTAGTCGGCCTGCGGCAGCGGATCGAGCTTGTGGTCGTGGCAGCGGGCACAGCCAATTGTCAGCCCCAGGAACACCTCGCCCGTGGTGCGGACCAGGTCGTCCAGGTCCTCGTACAGCTCCTGCTCGGGATCGACCGGCTCGTCCTGCCAGATGCCCAGCCGATAGTAACCCGTCGCGATAATCGTCTCGAGCGTGGGCTGGTCCAGCTCATCGCCGGCGAGTTGTTCGGCGACGAACTGATCGTACGGCTTGTCGTTGTTGAACGATTGGATCACGTAGTCACGATAGCGCCACACGAACGGCTTCGCGCCGTCCCGTTCGTAGCTGTTCGTCTCGGCATAGCGCACCAGGTCGAGCCAGTGCCGGCCCCAGCGCTCGCCATAGTGGGGAGACTCGAGCAGCGTATCGACCACCCGCTCGAATGCGCCCGGCGAATCGTCGGCCAGAAACGCCGCGACTTCCTCGGGCGATGGGGGCAATCCGATCAGGTCGTAGTACGCCCGGCGAATGAGCGCGGTTTTACTGGCCGGCGGCGCGGGCTTCAGACCGGCCTGATCGAGCTTCGATAGCACAAAGGCATCGATCGGCGTGCGCACCCAGCCGCTGTCCTTCACTGGGGGTGGAGTCGGCTGAGTTACAGGCTGAAACGACCAGAACGCTTTCGCCTTTTCATCGACGGCCGGCGGACCGTGACCGTCGGCGGGCTTCTCACCCAGTTCCGCGTCGTTGCCCCAGGGCAGTCCGAGCTCGACCCATTTCGTGAGAACCGCAATCTGCTCGTCGGCCAGCTTGCCGCTGGGAGGCATTTCATAGCCGGTATAGTTGACGGCCTGGAGCAGCAGGCTTTCGGCGGGCGACTCGAGCGAGACAGCGGAGCCGGAATCGCCTCCCTTGAGAATCCCCCTGCGGTTCGAGAGGAACAGACTTCCCTTGGCCTTGCCGTCGCCGCCGTGGCACTTCAGGCAATGGGCCGCCAGCAGCGGCTTCACCTCGTTGTCGAAGAACGCCGCGTGATCCGCACTAGCGGCAAGCGCTGGCGCCGTCTCGGCCACCGGCTCGTCCGCGCGTGCCCGGGGGGTGTCGCTCAGGATCGCAACCGACAACAAGACAGCGGCCAGGACTCTTGGCAGGTAACTCGACATGAAATCCGCGATCTCCAGTTCCTCGGCGGGGACAGGGGATGTCCCGCCAGCGGTCCGCGCATGGGGAGACCTTTACTTTGACCGGCCACGGCCCGAAACGCAACCGCCCGCGGAGGGCGGAAGGGCTCATTGCGGGGGCACTCGCGGCTTTCCGAAATCACCACCCGCCGCGTTCGCCGCGTATCGTGCGCCGGCGTGCAAGTTCGAGGTCGCGTCGCCCCGACTTCAGCGGGCGAAAACCGTGAGGACCATCGCCCGGCGAACCTGGAAGCCGATCCGCTCATAGAGGGCTTTGGCGCGGTTCTCATTCTTGACATGCAGGAACGCGACCCTTCCCTGCCGCAGGATTCGATCCGTCAAATACCGCACGAGCGCCAGGCCGTAGCCGTGACCGCGAAAGTCAGGATCGGTGCAGACGGCGCTGATCTCGGTGAACCGGTCGAGGCTCAAACGCTCGCCGGCCATCGCCGCGAGTCGACCTTCGGCCGACCGGATCCCCACATAATGCCCCATGCGAATCGTCTCCGGCAGAAACGGGCCGGGCTCGGTCGCCGCCGTCAGCGCCAGCATCTCCGGCACGTCGGAATCGCCTAGCGTGCGTGGCGTTTGGATCGTTGTGGTGTCGAGCAATTCGGAACAAACCATTTGCTCGATCGTGCGCGAGCGGAGGGTTTGCCAGGGCTCCGGCACATCGATCGGCGCAGTTGATAAGAGCGCAACCGTGTCGCCGGCGGGTACGAGCCGGAGTAGCTCGGAGAATGCCTCGGGCGTCAGCGTACGCATCGCAACGAAGGGGGACACGTTCGCCGGGTAGCGGCTCGCCAGATCCGTCGACTGCGCGAGCGCGCGATGCCGCTCGGACAGCGCCCACCAGACAGGATTGTCGAGGACTTCCAGCAGTTCCATGCGCGAGTGCCTTTGCCAGGTACTCGAATCATAACCCGAGGCGTGAGCGAGGAGCCAGTGCCGAGCGACTCGCTGGTTCGCCTCGCTCGCGCTCTTTGAAGTTGCGCCAGCGTGATAGCAGTGGGTAAAAAACGAGACTCCGGCGGTGTGAACGCGAATAATTCTGGAGCTGGTTAGGCCCGTTACGCGTTACTGCATCGCG
>Ga0172362_10000784_pt1 | contig 26800 bp, 33 predicted proteins | sample LakKivs1_kivu2a2_FD_114534 | JGI IMG/M metagenome (GOLD analysis project Ga0172362, IMG submission 114534) | Sediment microbial communities from Lake Kivu, Rwanda - Sediment s1_kivu2a2 | ecosystem: Environmental > Aquatic > Freshwater > Lake > Sediment | place: Rwanda: Western Province, Lake... | reverse complement strand
GAAGGCTGCCGCCGCGGGTGAGGGGATGGAGTGGGGAACCCTATATCCCAACTTCGCAGAGGTCGCAGAAAAAGAGGGGTTCAAGGAGATAGCGAATACGTTCCGCCGCGTCGCACTCGTTGAAGCCAGCCACGAAAAAAGATATCTGAAGCTTCTAGAGAACGTGGAGACTGGGCAAGTTTTCAAGAAGCCTACTGCGGTCAGGTGGAAGTGCCGCAACTGTGGCTACGTCTTTGAGACAAAAGAAGCGCCTGCGAAATGCCCAGTCTGCGCTCATGATCGAGCGTACTTTGAACTCTTCGTCGAGAACTACTAGAAACCTCATCCCATAGCATATGGAGGTGGATAAATGGCCAAAGTTGGAGAAACCTATTACTGCGAGATTTGTGGAAACAAAGTCAGGGTCCTAGAGGCAGGAGTTGGAATTCTGGTCTGCTGCGGCAAGCCAATGAAACTTGTCAAAGCCTGAAGCCCCTGATACCCTAACTAACATGCCAACACCATATCCCACATTATTTATTCCAATGAGAATTTCTTGTTCCATGAAGAGATTATGAAATCACTATATGTTCATTACCAAAAATATGGCGCTTATACTCTATGGAAGTGCGTCTCATTACAGGTCTTATCCGAGCATTTACCAAGTCATGGAATGGGACCTTTGCGATGCTTGTTGTCTGTTCGATCATCGGCTTCCGGAAGCTTACGGATATGTGTCCCATTGAACTTGATAACTACTCGTTGAGAGGATGCCCAAGGAATCGATGACCATTTACGGTCCCGATAGTGCCGCCACGCTGACATATTTTAAGAATTCTTCCCTAATCAACTTGATCATTACCGAACTCAGTGCATGAAGAAATTAGTGCTAAATATTCTAATCCACTAGTTTATCCGAGGAAATACAAACAGTTTATATATTATCCATCACAAACTTGATCAAGACTATTTTTCATGGAGGTGAGTCCATGTCTCAAAAAGAAATGCTAGATGAATTGAAGCAAATTAGAGAACTATTAGCCCCCAAACCACCGCCCCCACCCGCACCAGCCCCAAAGGGCTTATGGGCCGAATTCATAGACTTCATCGGAAAAGCTGGGGTACTAGGCTTAGCCATCGGCTTCATCATGGGCACCTACATCGGCAAGGTCGTCTCCGCATTGGTCGCCGACATAATCATGCCCATTCCAGGTGCCTTTGTCGGTGGTGGAGACTGGCGAAAAGCAATAATCTCTCTGCCTATCGGAAGCGGTATGAACTTCGCCGTCGGCGACTTCGTGGGCGTCATCATAGACTTCCTGATCGTGGCCATCGTAATATTCTTCATAGCTCGATACGCCAAGAGGATGGGAATACAGTAGCTGCTTGAAGAGAGATGAACGGAGGGGACCCGGCAGAGCCAGAGTCGTACGACCTTTGGCTCAAAATCCGCAGAGATGCGGGTTGCAGTCGAGTTTAATCCTTATTGATCTGGGGAATTCATGGCTGGGAAAAGGTTTGCTAGGACTGGAGCCTAGTTGCTGAATGGATTATCAGGCAGTAGAGCGGATATAGGTAGGGTGTCGCCTTGTTCTGGGTCCAGCAGTCTTCACAAACGAGTCTTAATCTACCGCCGCTCAGCTGAACCTCTCTCACGGCTTCGTTTCCGCCGCAGAATTCGCATCTTCTGCACCCTCGTCTCAAAAATGTCGTAGTTTGCACATCCTTTCTTTCTGGTCTTCGGCACCATATAATAGATGCCGGAATATATACTTGCTGCCAATTATTAATATAGATTTATGTAAACTATATTCATTATATGTCTGAGTTTTTAATCGGCCTCAATCATATATAACTATCACCCATTCATAGCAAGCATGTATGGGGAATTGGTTCAGAATATTACGTAAGAGGATATGGCTGAGAACATGGGAGACAATACAGTTGAACCCTTACACGAACTCATCTCACTGAAAGGGAAAAGAGCCCTAGTGACTGGTTCTGCAATAGGAATTGGCAAAGCAATAGCTCGAAGGTTCGCGGAAGCTGGTGCAGATCTAGAACTTGTCGACATAAATGAGAAAAATCTGGAAAGTACTCAGGAAGAGCTCTCAAAATTCGATTCAGATATATCCGTTCACGTTGTGAACCTTTCCATAAAGGAAGAGATAGATGCACTGTGGGAACGATTGAGTGGGAGAGAGCCCGATATAATCGTTAATAATGCTGCCATATATCCGTTTATGAACTTTCTAAAGGTTGATGAAACTTTCTTGAATAAAGTCATGGAAATAAACCTTAAATCAGTCTTCTGGATGTGCCAAAACATGATAAAAGCGAGACTGAACAAAGGCGGCGTAATCATCAATATCGGCTCCATCGAGGCCGTCCTACCTTTTGAAAAAGACTTAGCCCACTATGATACTAGTAAGGCAGGTGTCGTCGCCCTAACTAGGGCTCTGGCGAAAGAGTATGGTAAGAACGGCTTTAGAATAAATGTTATTCTGCCCGGTGCAATTATGACCTCTGGAACAAAGAATGTGGCAAAAAGACTCTATAAACTTGATTTAGGCATCCTTAAGTCAGGCCTAGAGTATAGATGGAGGCTGCCTTTGGGCAGGTTCGGTCAACCAGACGAGGTTGCCCTCATGGCTCTGGTCTTGGCGAGTGGTCTATCCAGTTATGTCCACGGAGCACTAATAGTGGTTGATGGCGGATTCCTGTCCGCTTGATGCACGAACATCAACAGTAACGAGCTTAGCTTGAGTTCGGCCTATCGAATCAACTTAGAGTCGTATGACCTTTGCTTCCTTCAGCCTGTAGCCAACTTCAACTTCTTCTACCTGATTCCTCTCAACCATGACCTGCAGAATATGTCGCAACATCCCCTCATCCCATTCGATCTCAAAGAGACCTTTGAGCCCCTTGTTCAAGGTGGGAACAGACCATACCTTCTCCTTGTCGGTGCCCATTAGCCTGACAACAAGGGTGCTCGTGTCCTCTATCCAGTTCCATGGGTAGACGAACCACGCCCACACCTTCACCTCCTCGGCATAGTAATCTGGGATGAACTTAGAGGAGGGAAGATACTGCATCGTAGCAGTCTTCATCTCATCAGCATTAAACCTAGACAAGTAACTAGTAGAGGCCATCAGGCTCTTCCCTGTATCGGCTATGTCGTCGACCACGAGGAGCCGCTTGCCCTCCAAGTCCGCTGTAAGGGGGTACCGTATCGTCGCCTCATCCTTGGTCCTACCGGTCTCAAGCCAGTGCTCAACCTTCAAACTGATGAGGTCGGTAATACCTAAGAAGTCGCATAGGAGTCGGGCAGGTATCCAACCTCCTCGAGCGAGGCCGACGATGGTTGTCGGCTCATAGCCTGACTCTTTCACTTTACTGGCGACTTGTCTCGTCATCTCGTAGACATCTTCGAAGGTCAGAATCTTGCACCTCATCTTATCGGACAAGAGGCTTCACCCAGAGATTGGAGAGGAGGATGAGGGCTTCACCGATAAAAGACTGTGGTCAGGGACTCGGCTCTCGACCATAGCCCACGCCGTAGTAGACGAAGCTCCGCTTCCGCGCTTCCTCTGGATCGATCACACGAGCAGCATCGACGATGCAGGCCGGCTTCCGCATGAGTTGGACCAGATGTTCGAGGGGGAGCTCCTTGAATTGGTCGTGTCCGACCGCTATTAGGAGGCAGTTGACTCCTTGGACTGCCCGTTCGAGGCTGTCGGAACCTGTGTAGCCCATCTCCTTCAGCTCTTCCGCCCCGAAGTATGGGTCGAAGATCCTCACTCTACCCCCCATTCTCCTGAGTCTTCGAACGACCTCGAGGCTAGGAGAGTAACGTGGCTCCTTGACGTTGGCCCTGTAGCTGATCCCTAGGACAGCTATGGTCGAGCGGCCGATGGTCCGTCTACATTCCTTCAAGGCCGCCTCAACCAACTCCACTGTATGCCCCGGCATCCTATCGTTCCTGAGGCGGCTATACCTCACTAGGCGTAGGTCCATCCCGGCCCTTCTACCGGAGGCGATGAGGAAGTAGGGGTTGACTGGAATGCAGTGGCCTCCTACGCCGACGCCGGGAAGATGAAGGTGGCTGTAGGGTTGACTGTTCGCCGCAGCTCTAACGTCTAGAAAGTCTAGGCCGAGTTCTTCGCAGAGGCAGGCGAGTTCGTTGGCTAGGGCGATGTTCACGTCTCGGTAGACGTTCTCGAAGAGTTTAATCGCCTCGGCTGTGCGGATGTTCTTGGCTTTGATGATGCCTCCTTCGATGATGGTTTCCATCACCGTTGAAGCAGCGTTGAGGCTCCTCTCATCGAGGCCTCCTATGATCCTTGGATAGGTCTTTATGTCTTTTAGGGCTCGCCCTGACATGGCTCTTATTGGGCTGTAGGCTAGGAGGAAGTCTTTCCCTGCGGTGAGGCCGGAGTTCCTCTCTAGGAGTGGTTTAACTATCTCTTCTGTGACCCCAGGGGCCACGGTGCTCTCCAGGATTACTAGGCTTCCGGGTCTTAGTTTGAAGCCTATTTCGTGGGCTACCTTCTCTACGGCTGAGTAGTCGGGTTTGTGGCCAGTATCAATAGACGTGGGGACGACTAGGATAATTATGTCGCAGAGGGCGGCGGCCTCCCGCAGATCGCTGGTGGCGGAGAAGCTGGTGCCTACGTGTTTCTCGATAATCGGTTGTACGCCAACCTCAGCAATGGGGCTCTTCCCAGCGTTGAGGAGTTCCACGACGCGGTCGTCTACATCCACGCCCAAGACCTTCGCGCCAGCTTCCAAGAAGAGGCAGGCTGTTGGTAGTCCCATCCACCCCAATCCGTAGATGCCCACTGTGACCTTCTGAGAGTGGAGCAGTTTGGCGAGTTGTTGGTCATCCATGTCTAGGAGGTTCAAACTAGTCCCCTGATGCGTATGCGGCCCTAATATAATCGGAGGAATCGTATAAAAAGAAGTATGACGAGGCTAGGAATAGTCAGACCTCGCTGCCTGAAGGGCTTTCTGCACGAATTCGCGGTCGAGGACTCGTGCAGCATAGAGGTTGACGAGGCTGTTGCCGCTGGCCTCTCCCGTCACGCGGCCGATCTTGGCCCGCGTGCTTCGCCACTTGAGGTAGGTTCTCCCGCTCTTCGACTTGTAGATGATTCCTAGAATCTCGAAGGCTCGGACGAAGGTTATGCTTCGCGTTTTCTCCACGGTCTCCTTGTCTGCGGCCTCGACGTATATGGCGCCCTCCTCGGTTGCACGTTCTGGGAAGACGTCCTCGTCTTCGAGGAGGTGGTCGGGGATGAAGGATCGGCAGGTGCTTAGGATGACGAATTCGCGGAAGCTGCCGAGGCTACAGACTGTGTTAATCTCCGTTGTAGTTCACCTCACGACGTAACTGGTAGTAAGCTCGCGTCACTGTGACTATGATCCCCTTTGGAATATGTGCGTGATGACGTTCATGGGGTTCATTTGGCCCCTTGTCTAGAGTTGGGATGACGGTTGGATATCCTCTCTTTGCCCCTTTGGTTGTTAGTCTTCTCTTGTAGGGCTTCGGCGGCTTGGTGGAGCTTACCATGCCAAGTCACTTAGTGGTTACTCGGTTGAGGATAAACAAAAACCTTATTCAATAGACTAGGAGAATGATTTGCGAAAGTGGGTAGTCTTGAGCTTTAGCGTGAAGAACTATCTGCGGACGGTATGGTCGTCCTTCCTGATCTTGTTCATGATAGCCTATGGAATGGCGGTTGGTAACCCATGGATCCAGTTCGGGGGCCTCTTTCTGGTCCTTGGCATCCAGATGGTATATCAGATTTACAAGGGCGTGAAGTCGGGGCCCATGATGGAGGCGAATATAAGGGATGCGACCCGAGCCAAGCGTTCCAAGGTTCTCCAGTACGTTTCTGAGCAAGATGTTCAGTCGGCCAAGATATCGGGGGGCTCGTCTGGGCAGATGTCGCAGATGACGAGGATGGTGGTGTCACTGATGATTCCTCTCGGAATATTCTTCGGGACAAATTACCTCATTAACTATTTTTGGCCTGGGACGCCTCATTGGCAGAGCTATGTGGTTGGCTTCCTGTTGTCGATGCCTGTGAGCGCCGTTTTCATGGCGAAGTCGGGGTTGCCCGTTGGTGCGCCGCAGGTTACTCCTCAATCTTACCTCGTCACTGAGCGGGGGATAATATTCAGCCAGATGGGGAGGAGCCTCATCCTGAAGTTCCCCCTCAGGAAGGCGGAGAAGGGGAAGGACGCGAACACCATCGAGGTGGAGGGACTCAAGGAGAGCGATATGATTCCTTACAAGCTGAAGCTGTACACGGATAAGCCTGATGAGCTCCTGCGGCTTCTGAACTCACGAGTCAAGGCAGACTCCTAGCCTCATCCTTCGAGCCTAGCCTGCGAGGACTCAGGACCTTCACCAGTGTGAGGGGAGTCGAGGATCCGAATTATCGCCTCAGCCTTCACTCTGCCGACGCCCTCGACCATCGACAGCTCCGCGGCCGACGCGGCCATTATTCTCCTCAGGGTCTTGAAGTGGGTTAGGAGCCTCTCGGCTAGTATGGGTCCTATGCCTGGGAGGTTGCTGAGGAGGTTGAGTCTGGCTTCTTCGATGGTTCGGGTCCTCGCCTTCCTGTAGATGAGGGGTCTGACGCTCTTTCTGCCTTCTCTGCTGGCTAGGATGTAGAGGAGGTCGGCCGTTTCTTTCCTGTCGCCTGTGAAGAGGACGCGGCCGTCGTAGTCGAAGAGGAGGGTGGCCATGGCGCCCCAGATGCTTCGTGGGTTCGGGAGCTGTTGTAGGGCTTCGGAGAGGTCGCCCTCGACGATGATGAGGCATTCCTCGTAGGATTCGGTGAGGCGGTTGAGTTGGTCGAAGAGGCGGCCGCTGAAGAGGGAGTTGACGAAGTCCGTTACCGTCTTCCGCTCAACCACGTAGCCAGAGGTGATAACGTAGTCGCCGATGGCAAGCATCTGATACTCTACCCGGACCCTCATAGACCGTAGGAGGCTTGGAACCCCTGAGCGTACCTCTCTTCTGTCGGCGACTATCCTAGATAGGCTGGGCAAGGGTTTTCCCAACTCGAAGGCTCTACTGGACGAATATAAGGACTCTATGTCAGGGGAAGAGGCGGCAGTCCTACGAAGAATCTAACGTACAGGGCAAGGGTCAACACCAATGCGCTTATGCTTAGAGCTATCCAATCGCTTCTCATCATCTTGAGGATGTAGAGGCTCGTCCTCTCCTTCTTCGCGCCGAAGGCTCGACTCTCCATCGCCTCTGCCAACTCAAGGCTCCTCCTAATCGCCCCAACAATCAGAGGAATCAATATCGGGATGAAGTTCCTGATCCTCTTCAGGAAGTTCCCCCTCTCCAACTCCAACCCCCGCGACTTCTGCGCATCCATGATCGTCTGAGCCTCATTAGCCAAAACGGGCACGAAGCGGATAGCAGTCGTAAAGGCGAAGCAGAACTCGTAAGGTATCCTGCTCTGCTGCAAGGCCAAGCTCAGATCATCAGGCGAGGTTGTCAGGAAGAAGATGCTGAAGCTGGACATGAGGACAATGAACCTGAAGGCCAAGGAGACCGAGTAGAGGACGAGGCTGGGGGTGAGGTTCATGCCAGCCGAGAAGTAGCCCACGAGGAGGTTCGTCGCGAAGATTATTATCGTCAGCATCATCCCGCCCCTGATGGATCTTCCCCACTCCCTCTGAACCTTCGCCGCATAGATCAAGGGCACCTGAGCAAGGAAGAGCATGATCAGGAAGGGGAGCTCCGTGAAGACGAGGGCTATGACAAAGATTATGGTCGAGACGACGAACTTCGTCCTCGGATCAAGGCGGTGGATAAACGTGTCGCCCCGCCTGAACTTCAACCCCTCGAAGACCCTCAACCCTCAACCCCCATCAAGTGGTCAAGGAGCCTCTTCGTCTCACGGATATCAAGAACGTTCCTCGGCAACCCAAGGTCGGATAACTGCCAGAGAAGCTGCGTGACCTGGGGCGGCAGAACCGAAGCCTTCGAAAGGAGCGCCGAGTCCGTCAAGATCTCGGCAGCCTCACCATCCCCCACGATATTGCCCCTCGACATGACTATGACCCTAGGGCTACAGTCGGCCACGAACTCCACGTCGTGGGTGACCATCACGACGGTCCGGCCCTGCTCATTGATCTCCAAGACGAACTGGCGAAGCCTCTCCTTCTGGCGGTAGTCCTGACCAACCGTCGGCTCGTCCAAGACGATGACCTTAGGGTTCCAAGCGAGGACAGACGCCAAGGCAACCCGCTTCCGCTCCCCTCCACTAAGTATGAAGGGCGAAGCCTTCCTGTACCTAGTCAAGTCGAGGAAGCTCAAGACCCAATCCGTCTGTTCCTCAATCTCCTTCTCCCCGAACCCAAAGTTCCGCAGACCAAAGGCGATCTCCTCCTCAACCGTCTCGGAGAAAAGCTGATGATCAGGATTCTGAAAGACCAACCCCACGTTACGGGACAGCTGCGCAACACTCACCTTCGTGGTAGGAACGCCATCGACCAAGACCTCCCCCCTGCTGGGCTTAAGGACGCCGTTGAAGTGCTTCACGAGGGTCGACTTCCCCGCGCCATTCTCCCCCATAATGGCCACGAACTCCCTGTCACGAATCGCGACAGAGACCCCCGAGAGGGCCTGCACCCCCGACGGATAGGTGTAGTAGACGTCTCTGACCTCGATCATTTGACGACTCTACTCCTAATCTCCCGAACAAATTCCTCAATGGAGATTACGGGCTGCCCCAGAACCAACCCCTGCTCAGAGAACATGCGGAAGAGCCTCGTCACCTTAGGGAGACCGATCCCCAAGGCCTCAACATCCTTAGACGCTAAGACGTCCCGAGGAGCACCATCCGCAACGATCGCCCCCCCGTCCATCACGATGACCCGCGTCGCGTAGGTGCTCAAAAGGTCTAGGCGATGCTCCACCAGAATCGTCGTCAAACCCAAGTCTCGGTTAAGCTTGCTGACCACCTCGAAGAGATTCTTGGCTGCGACAGGGTCGAGGAAGGATGTGGGCTCATCCAAGACTATCAGGTCAGGCCGCATCGCTAGGACGCAGGCGATGGCCACCCTCTGCTGCTGCCCACCAGATAACTCGAAAGGAGCAGAATCCTTCAGGTCACGGATCCCCACCACATCCATGGCCCAGTCGACGCGCCTCCGAATCTCCTCCCTAGGTATCGCAAGATTCTCCAAGCCGAAGGCAATATCCTTCTCTTCGGAGAGGGCGAACAACTGATTCTCAGGGTTCTGGAAGACGAAGCCAACGTGCTGCGCCAACTCACTCGTCGAATGCTCCTTCACGGAGAGGCCATGCACTGTGAGACCGCCCTGCAGCTCACCCCCATAGAAGTTGGGTATGAGGCCATTGAAGCACCGGCACAAGGTCGTCTTACCACACCCGCTCGGCCCAGTCAAGACAACCAACTCACCACGCTGAATGGTCAGATTTATATTAACAAGAGCCGGCGTTTCCGCTGCCGGATAAGTATAACTAAGGTCGTGGACCTCGACTATAGGCCCGTTTTCTCTTCCCAACTCATTAGAATGAATGAGCTTGATGGATAACACCCTTTCGAGGCCTCGGGGAACCTCTAGAGGGGAGGATTCCCAATCTGGCCCTCCGTTTTAGTGGGAGGTGTCTTAGATAAGGCTTTAGCAAAAGACCATCTGCCATGAAACTGGGCCCACGCCTATGATTTAGCTTCTCCAGACCGGTATACCGCCTCCCTCAGGAGGCGCAGACAGACTTTAAGAGACTCATCCAAACTCCCCTCGCCATTGAAGCCAGCCGCAGTGCTATGTCCCCCACCCATCCCCCCGACAAGCCTCCCCAAAGGTGCCGCTACATCCCGCCCGAGATGCACACGCGTCCCTTCGAAGAACTTCTTCGTGGACCTCAGACTGAACTTCAGCCTCCCCTTCCGCTCCCCCCCGACCACGGCGACGTCGGCTCCCAAGGCCAGTAACGCCCGTGCGGCAGAGGACTGATAGGAGCCCACCCTAGACTCCACGACTATCCATTCCCCAAGTCTGATGCGTCGGAGCCTTTGCGCGGCCTTGAGACGGGCGATCCTCTCCGAGGCTTCGATGGGCAGAGAGAGTAACTGCAACGCATCTTCAACGACCAAACCCGCGTCGAAGAGCTTTACAACGACCCGGAAGGCACGGGATTTTGCTATGACGAAGTGGCGAGTGTCATAGGCAATGCCCAAGAACAAGGCCAAGGCCACGTCCCTGTCAAGCTCAACGTGGGCTTCCTCATAGAGGCCGTAGATGATCTCGCAGGTTGAGGACGCCTCTTCGTCGGTGATAGAAAGACTAGCCAGCTCGGTCATCTCACGGTTGGGTGCGTGATGGTCGATCAGAACCAGAGGCTTGGACGAATCCTTGACCGTCACCCCAAACCTGCCCAGCTGGACAAGGGTATTCGTGTCCACCAACACGATGATGTCCACATGATCTAAACGTGGGGAAGTCGTAACCGGTAGAGGAAGAGCCTGAAGAATCTGCTTTCCGACCCTACTGATGCCCTCTGGTGCGGCCACCTCCACCCCCTTGGAGGGAGCCCTATTCAGAATCAGTCTCGAGAGGGCGTAAGCGGAACCCAAGGCGTCAGGGTCCGCGTTCTGGTGGCAGAGAATAAGGACGTTCTCAGAGCCTGCCAACGCTTCCATGAGGCTCTGAAAATGCAACACTCCGCCCTTCCGAGCCTCACTTAATTAGTGAAGTCACTGGCCCAATCCCTGAGACTGGATCGAGGGCCTCAACCGCTCTTGGATCGCCCTTTGAAGCTCCTTGAGGCGTTCATCCGCCCTAGTCTGTTGACGTTGGAGGACGGTCACCCGCGTCGTCAGAAGCTCTTTCCTTTCTGTGAGTTCCTCGACGACCTTTTTCTTCTCGGCCCGCACTAAGAGTGAGCCCACGGACTTGTATACCAACCCATCGTCAGGTATCTTCTCCAGCTCCGCCAACGCGCGGTTGACCTCCATGGATTCGAGTTCTAGCTGCTGCCGCTGCGCCACGACGGCTTCAAGGGTCTGCTGGAGTTGCTGAAGCCTTTGCAGTTGTTCTTGGAGTTGCGGCGGTATTTGAGTTTCTTCACCCATTAATCATTCCTCATCGATGATCGGCTAAAGTTGATGACAGATTGAGTCCTAGCAGCCTATTTATGTATTCAGGTTAAGAGACACCGGTCATGCTAACCAGAGACATTCTCCATTATGTCAAGAGCCTTTTCTATCATGGAGAGCCATCGAAGGTAACTGTTCACTAAAGCCCTAAGAGCGGGAACCGTATCAGCCTCAAAATGAAGAAACAAGGACCCACCCCGCATGGAAATAGTGACCCCCGCCCCTTTCACAGCCTCGGGACTCATGGCCGCGTAGACCGCCGCCATTCTCCTCCCGCGTCCCGCTAGGACTAGATGAGCCTCATGTCGCTTAGCCACAGTCATCTTTTATCAGTCCAGATCAAGTCCTTGATGATTAGCCTCGGTCCTATCTCTGTACCGTCAGGCGGCCTCTCGAAGGTCACTATTGGGCTTGATTCTTCCTCCTCGAAGACCAGCCTCCCAGAGACTCCCTTCACCTCATGCTCTGTAGTTACGAGGGGTATACGGAGGAAACTAGCTAGGGCCTCGCTGAGACGCCTCAACTCTATCGGAGCATCTCCGGGTATTGTTGCCACTAGTTTATTCCTTATAGAGGCTCGGCCGTGAAGCTCATCCTGTATCCTAACAGAGGAGAGATAAATCATTGGAAAGTAGCGTTCAACGCTTGGTTTTAGGACGTATAACTCGATCTTTCCCGGTGCCCCCTTCCAACGCTCCAGCACCATGAGGCGGTCGGCCCCGAAGGCTAAGGCCTCCTCGACGACCCCTTTGAGGTTGAGTTTGCCTCTGTTAATCCTCATGCTACCCGGAAGTACCCTTTGAAGGTCGTGGCTGAAGGTTCGTATGCGCCTCGTGGGTCTATGCGATGTCGTTATCAGGAGCGTCAGGTTCCACCAGACTCCTTATAATTCGCTACGCCAAGATAATCTATTATGCTGAACGACCACACTTTTTTATCGGTGGCGGTTCAAGGGTGATTTCGAGGAGATTTCGTGTGAAGGTCGTAGACCTCTCGACACCCGCTGAGAAGAGTAGGAGCATATTACGTGTCGTTGGGCTGTTCAGCCTCATAGTTGTTTTGGTGACAACGATTTACGGAGTCACAATGTCCATTATCCTAAATATCGAGATTGTGGGACAAACCTTCGTCAATGTGGAATTCCCCCCCATACACATCTTCCCCATATTCTACATGAAACCCGTCTCCTGGCTCTCCTTCGCTATTGTAAGCCTCGTCTACTGCACATTGGAACTCGGTAAGGAGAGGGTCAAGACTCTTTCACCTTTCAAGAAGGAGGCTGTGAGGCTCGCGGCCTTCGTCATAGGCTTCATGGCCCTCTACGAGGTCTTCTTCAACTTCACCCTCTGGAGTGGCCTCATAGCCCGTGACTCCATCCTTGGGAGGCTCAATCCTGATCTCATCTACAATCCCTTCCCCAATCCGGATATTCCTTGGAGCATCGTCTTTGCGACGAAGATGTACTTGGTCACAACAATCATATGCTTCTACGCCTTCTACTTCCTCACTAGGCTTGACAGAGAGGCTGGAGCAACGACCTAGTGCCATACCGATTGGAGCCTGCAGTTGAGATCTGATGGGTTTTACCTTCATTCTCTCAGAGAAACGGGAGGCCGCCGAAAGGATAGCCAAAGCCCTCGACGAACAGGGAAGACCCAAGAGCTATAGAGAGCAAGGCGTTATCTACTTCGAGGCCATCCACCGAGACCAGATTCTCCGAGTGATTCCCGCGATCGGACATCTATACACCATCGCCCCTAGGGAAAGAGGTTACAACTATCCTGTCTTGGATGTTGAGTGGGCCCCCGCCTACAGGTTCAACAAACGCTTAGCCCACACGAAGCGATGGATAGATGCGATAGAGAAGGTCTCTCGAGGCGCCTCAGCCTTCGTCTCAGCCACCGACTACGACGTAGAGGGGGAGGTCATAGGCTACACGATCCTACGCTTCGCCTGCGGCGGCAAAGAAAGGGGGGCCAAACGCATGGTCTTCTCCGCCCTAACAAACGCGGAGCTACGAAAAGCCTTCCAGAAACTTTCTCCCACCATCGACTTCAGACTAGCCGAAGCGGGGGAGACCCGCCACATCGTCGACTTTCTCTGGGGAATCAACATCTCCCGCGCCTTAACCCTCTCCCTACGGGACTCTGGGAAAGGCTTCACGAAACTGAGTGCAGGGAGAGTGCAGGGTCCAACACTAGGCTTCGTCGCGGAGAGGGAGAAGGAGATCAACAGCTTCGTCCCCACCCCCTACTGGAGAATCTCCGCTGTTCTCGATGTGGAGGGACAGACTTACAAGGTCGAGTACTTGAGGCCGAGGATTGAGACTTTGAAGGAGGCGGAACAGATCGTTGAGAGGTGCAAGTCCAAGGAGGGGGTGGTGAAGGGTATCACTTCGAGAACCTATGAGGAGGAGCCGCCGCCTCCTTTCAACCTAGAGAACCTCCAGTCCGAGTCCTACCGCCTCTTCAGACAAGCCCCAAGCCAGACCCTGCGATTGGCCGAGTCACTCTACTTAGGGGCCCTCATCTCCTACCCAAGAACATCGAGCGAGAAGATTCCCCCAACAGTGAACTGCGAGGAAATCCTCACATCCCTCGGCCAATCGAAGGAGTACCAAAACCTAGTATCAGACATCCTCAGAGACCGCCCCCTACGACCAAGACAGGGTAAAGGAGAAGACCCGGCCCACCCGGCCATCTACCCGACAGGCAACCACCCCCAGTCGACACTTGACAGTCGACAAACTAGGCTTCTGGACCTCGTAGTTCGGAGATTCCTCTCGGCCTTCGCGCCCCCCGCGTTGAGTGAGAATGTTCGCATAACCTTCGACCTGAATGGCGAACTCTTCTTTCTGACGGGTAGACGAATCCTCAAGGAGGGTTGGTTGAGGTTCTACGCCCCATACGCTAGAAGAGAGGAGAATCCAGCACCCCAGTTACGGGAAGGGGAACGCGTAAGGTTCAGAGAAATCAACTACGTTGAGGCATACACGTCGCCGCCGTCACGCTTCAATCCAGGAAGTCTGCTCCGAGAGATGGAGGAGCATGAGCTTGGGACCAAGGCCACGAGGGCGGATATAATCGATACCTTGGGTGAGAGAGGCTATGTCTCGGGGGAACGCATCGTTGCGACGGCCCTCGGCCTAGGCGTCTATGAGACCCTCAACAGATATTGCCCTATCCTAGTATCCGTTAAATTCACACGGGACCTGGAGCGCAAGATGGAGGCCATCCTCAAGGGAGAAGGAAACAGGCGGGAGATCGTCGCCGAAGCATCGACCCTCTTGACCCAAGCCTTGGAAGAAATCAAAGAGAACGAAGCAGCGATTGCTGAGAGCCTCTCCAGAGCACTCCAAATATCCAATTCTCTGAAACGAATTATCGGACCATGCCCCGTCTGCCAGAAGGGCCAACTCCAAATAATCCGTTCCAAGAAGACAGGGAAACGCTTCGTAGGATGCACAAACTACAGGGAAGGAGGCTGCACCGCTACCTTCCCCCTCCCCCAACCTCCATACAGGATATGGACGACCAAGAGAACGTGTCGAATCTGTGGTTGGCCGACGATAACGGTTAAGGCTCCCAATCGAAGACCGTGGAGCCTCTGCCTCAACCCAGACTGCCCAAAGAAAGCTTCGAGGAAACAGGGATGAACTGCCCGGTCTGTGGAGCATCCTCTCGGAACCGCTTCTGCCCGGTGCATGAGAGGGCCTACCAGAACCTTCTAGCCGCTTACGAGGCTTGGCACCGAGCCCTTGAGGTGTCATGGCGCGACTATCTTGAGAGGGTTAATGCTAACTCGAATTCTGGGATTTGGGTTCGGGATGTCTGCGTCTTTCTGCTCCGTAACGGGACCGGGGATAGATAAGATTTAAAATAGAAGCAGTATAAGACGGTTCAATAGAGCAAAGTCTGTTGAAGGCAACCGCCTTGTCCAAACTACTCGACCGTTTGAAGCAGATCCGGCTTCCCAGCCTTTCATTCAGGCTGTCAGCGAGTATAATCACCGTTCTAGTTGTGGCAGTCTCCATCTTCATCCTTGGAGGAGGCGTCTACGACATCATACAAGGGCTACAGGGTGAACTCATAGCCCTTCTTCCCACCCCTTCCTATCCGCAGTTCTACTATCAAGGTATGTCGGATCAGACCTTCAACGAGAGCGCCTACTTCATCCTCTTCCTCATAATAGGCGTCTCAGGAGGCTACATCTCCTTCAGGAGCAGCCGCCACGCCTACCATCCCAAGGAGGCGAGAATGCTACTCCTAATTGGGATAGCCATGATGCTCGTCGCGACGATAGGTTGTGAAGTAATTCTCTCCTGGAAAGGCCTCTAGCCTACTCTACTAAACGAGTCCCTCTCTCCCAAGTCTCAGCGTTACCTTAGATCCCTCCAGACGCGGCGATTCCGCCTTCTCAACATAGAGTTCCCTAAAGCCATTCGCAGGCAGAAACGAGACCTTCAATATCAGTTTGGACCAGTACTTCAGAACGCGAGCTGCGACGGGCTCTATCCGAGGCTCACCCGATCCTTGAGGGATGGCCCGAACCTGGCTCGTAATTAGCACGGCGGGCCCGAAGACCTTGGCGGTCTCAGCCAGATATGCGAGTTGGAGGTTCAACTCGCGGTTGAGGGAGAAGACGCCTCGGCCTCCTTCCATATCTTTCCTGTATAGGGATGTCATGGTGTCGACGACGATTAGTGTTGCGCCTGAGGAGACGTAGCTTCCAAGGTTAGCGAGAAGATGGGTCAAGGCGAGGAAAGAGGTCGGCTTCGAGACGAAGATGAGGCGTGAGACGCCCATGTCTTCCCCGGCGATGCTGGCTAGGCGCTCTGGGTAGAAGGTGTTGTCGGCGTCTATAAAGAGGACCGTTGACCCATGCCTTGCCGCGTGGGTGGAGACTTGAAGGGCTAGGGTCGTCTTTCCAGTGCCAGGCTCACCGTAGAGGAGGGTGACCTCTCCTCGCGGTAGGCCGCCCAGAATTCTGTCTAGGCTTGCGCATCCTATGGGGAGATAGCTCGTTCGGGGTTCCAACGCTATGCTATGGCAGTACGACCATTCCCTCACTAAAAGTTAATGCACTCACGGGGCGTCTTGCTTTCTTGCAGTAGTTTGGATTCCTCTAGGAAATTGGCTTCGATTATTGAAGTATGCAAAGTAATCCAATCTCAGCCTCGTTTCCATCTCGTCCAACCTAGTATTACTGCGTCCCGGTGGTCTGCTTGAGGGGTAGTGGACTCAGAACCATCCTCGCCCAAGTTATCAGAAAAAGGAGAGCAGGGAAACCAGATTGCCGGGCGGCTGACGAGGTTGGATGATCCTCCAATCGGCTATAGTGCTGCGATGACTCTGACTATGATAGACAGGATGCTCATCGAGTTGAGGGTTAAGGTGTTGGTAAAAGGCTTTATTGTGGTTTCAGCGAATGCGTTTAGACTAATATGGGCTTCGATGTAGTCAGGTATGACCCGAAGTTTCAGGACGCTGTGGTCGACTTATGGAAGATGTGTAACCTAGTTGTTCCCCAGAACGACCCCGTTGAGGATATTCAGAGGAAGGTCGAGTTTCAGCCTGAACTGTTCTTCATCGCACTGCTGGACGGCAAAGTCGTAGGCTCCATCATGGTTGGCTACGAGGGGCATAGAGGCTGGATAAACTATCTGGCCGTACTGCCCGAGTATCAGAGAAAGGGTTACGGCACGAGGCTGGTCGAGAGGGGCATAGCTGAGCTTAGAGGACTCGGCTGTTTGAAGGTCAACTTACAGGTCCGCAGGAGCAATGCTTCCGTGATCAGTTTCTACAGGAAGCTCGGCTTCAAGGAAGATGACGTAATCAGCTTAGGTATGAGGTTTAGACAGGCAGGCACCGTTAAGTCTTATGACCATTTGTAATCATCTGTTTTGACCACATTACCATAGCATAATCAGGTTCTACAAAATGTCCTTGAGGAAAACAGTCACTAAAAGTCAATGGGGCGAAGACCGTCGGTGGACCAAATAAGCATATTAGATTAGGATGCCGAAACTCAAACGGACCCCCAATGGCCTCGATCATCGCGGAGTTCAGCTACTGGTCCTACGGCGAGTACTCGAAAAGCGCTATGCTTCCTCGACCCGAGGTTAACGCCTCAGATGTCGAGAGTATCGCGAGGCGCTACGCCGTGAGAGTAGAGGTCAAGCAAGTCTCTCCCCGCTTCTTCATGTTAGGTAGAATACCGAGCCGTTACCGGAAGACATCTCTAAAGGTTATGGGGGAGAGTGCCAACGAGGTCAGGAGTTGCGTTCGAGAGATCATCCTCCTCTACGGCAGGCCTGACGAGGTGCCTTTCTCCTTCAGCACGGCGAGGAGGGCTGGGAGAACTATCATCCAGTCGTTGCTGAAGGATTATCCTGGCAGATGAAGTCTTCGGGGAACGATTTTCGATTATGATAAGGTTAGGACGTCACACCTGAGACAAAATCGACTAAGCAGATTAATACATTATATACTCGGCGCACCGGACGTAGGCCTCGTCGGTGCGATATCGATGAGTTATCTTGTTGTCCTTGAAGATGGAGCAGCAGACTACTTGGGCCTTGCGCGGTTGTGAAGCTGCAAGGTCCTCCTCAGACCCTGGCACAGGATATTGACGCTGCTCTGATACTCAGCTAGGTCTATGGATTCGTCGGGCGTGTGATCCAGCCTAGAGTCTCCCGGCCCATAGGTCACTATAGGAATCATCAAGACCGCTCCGAGAAGATTCATGTCACCCGTCCCTGTCTTGCGCAGCAGGGTCGCAGGCTTCCTCATGACATCCCGTACGCCCCAAGAGAGGCCCCTCACCAAGAGCGAGTTAGGGTCCGCCTCGTAGGGTTCGGTCGAGTCCTCGACCTCCACATCTATTTTAACCCCTTCGTGGGTCGAGGTGTACGCCTCAATTGATTTCTGAACCTCTCCGAGTAGCCTTTTCGGGGGCACCGCTGGCGGGAGTCGGAAGTCAACATGCATCTCACAGAGGGACGGGATCGTCGAGCCTGATCCACCGCCATGAATCTCCTTGAGGGCAGAGGTTATGGAGTAGAACCTGCTCTCAGCCTTCTCCTCAGGGAAATGAATCTCCTGAAGCCTCCCCCAAACCTCGAAGGCCTCCTCGACGGCATTCCTTGAGAGCCACGGTGAAGAGGAGTGCCCACCCCTGGTTCTGGAAGTCATCTTTAGGTGGAGGCTCCCCTGGTAGGCGATGGTGATGCTGTGGACCCCGCTCGGTTCACCGAAGATAGCATAATCGGCCTGAACCCCCCTTGCGATAAGGTGCTTCACCCCCATCCCCTTGCCTTCCTCATCCACGGCCCCGACAACCATCAATCTAGCGGGAAAGCTCTCAGCGACCAAGACGCCAGCCGCCGAGACCATCGATGCCAAAGCGGGTTTAGCGTCGACAGCGCCTCGACCATAGAGTCTCCCATCTTCGACTTTGACTGGGAGTTCGCCTGGGACAGTGTCCATGTGGCCGCAGAGAAGGAACCTGGGGCCTTCCACCCCATATTCGCCTATGGCGTTTCCCGCCTCGTCTATCCTTGCGGCCAGTCCTCTGCTGGCCATCTCTTCGGCTAGGAACTTGGCTATCTCAGCCTCTTGTCCTGTGGGGCTGTAGAGTTCAACCATCCTGTGGAGTAGCTTAACCTGAGGGTCTTGATGGTAGCTTGGCATTTTCCTCTCCGATTACTTCGTCGACGACCGTCGCTGCCTTGTCGAGTTGTTCCTTGGTGATGACGAGGGGTGGGAGGAAGCGGAGGATGTTCCTGCCCGCGTCGAGGACTATGACGCCCTTGCTCTGGGCGCCCATGAGGATGTTGTATATGTCGAAGCGGCACTCGACACCTATCATCAGTCCCATCCCCCTGACCTCCCTGACTAAACTGTACCTCTTATGCGTCTCCTCAAGCCTCTCCATCAGGTATTTACCTAACGTGGCTGCCCGTTCAGGAAGATTTTCACCAATCAGCACATCTATGGCTGCTGATGCAGCGGCGCAGACGAGAGGGTTGCCACCGAATGTGCTGGAGTGCTCCCCACGCTTCATCGAGGCCATGATGTCTTCTCGGGCCACGGTAACGCCAATGGGCAGGCCCCCTCCCACGGCCTTAGCCAAGCAGAGGATGTCTGGGATGACTCCGGAGTGTTCGAAGGCGAAGACCTTTCCTGTCCTCCCAAAGCCCGTTTGAACCTCATCAAAGACTAGGAGGACGTTCTTCTTGTCGCAGAGCTCGCGCAGTTCCTCTATGAAGCCCTCGGGCGGGACGCGGATTCCGCTCTCTCCTTGGATTGGTTCTACGAGTACGGCCGCCGTCTTCTCAGTGATGGCGTTGGCGACCGCGTCTATCTTCCCATAGGGTACGTGAGTGAAACCTGGGACTAGAGGCTGGAAGGGGGTTCGGTACCGGGCGTTCCAAGTCGCCGAGAGGGCTCCCATCGTCTTACCGTGATAGGCCCCGACGAAAGCCACGATGTCAGATTTGCCTGTGAATCTCCTCGCTATCTTTATGGCCGCCTCTATCGATTCTGCTCCACTGTTGCAGAGGAAGGCCTTCTTCAGCTGGGGTGGGGTCAGGGCCATGAGCTTCTTCAGGAACTCTGATCGGGCATCTGTGTAGAGGGAGTTGTGGCACGCGATGAGGAGCTCGGACTGGCGTTTAATGGCCTCCACGACCTTGGGGTGGCAGTGGCCTACTATGGCGACGCCGTAGGCGCCCATGCAGTCGACGTATTCTCTGCCGTTCTTGTCCCAGAGAAGCGCGCCTTTGCCCCTCTCGACGACTAGGTTCCTTCTTGCGTATATGTCGGCCGCGAACTGTTGTTCAACGGCCTCAACCTCTTTCTCATCCATAATTGATCACCATTCCTCTTAGTAAATGCAAGCAATACTACGATGTGCTCAGATACACCGCAATCAAGTGAACGCAACTCGAATTTAAGCCTACAGCAACCTAGACCTTCCTGAGAATCCTCAAGAAAGAGCAAGCGTTGCATTCACGATTTTATATCAGTTGTCGCTGGCATCCCTTCCTAACCTTGGTAGTACCACCCTCAAGAGAGCAAGTATGGTCAAGAAGGAAACAGCGAACCAGAAGACTATGTCCAGAAAGAGGTTGGAGGAGAGGTATTCAGTCGCGGGAGGTTCCTGCAAGAACCATACCAGCCGCCAAGCAAGGGGATAGCCGTAGCGTCTGACCTCAAGGATAGTGGCCTCAAGTCTATTCTCGACGAAGCCCATAGCCAACGATATGAGAACCCCAAGGATCATCGCCCCGAGCAGAGACCTTAACCATGAACTCTTCGACGCCAACTCTATCACGCTCCTTCATGTTCTTCTTCTAGCGGAATCAAGTCCTGCAGTAGCTAGACATACTGTCCCGAAGGCGACGGTGTCCTCCGACACCGTCGAGCGATACCCGCGATATCACTTCAGCTAATGCGGATAATCCCAATCCCGCTGCACCAGTGGCCAGAGCCAGCGAATACAGAACAGTACTCTTCAGAATCTTGGCACTCAATCTCCTCACCTGACGCGCGTCGGTTTCTCTCTTTTTATGATCGCATAGAACTATTACAGGGAGGTTACCTAAGACCAGCAGCGGTAGAAGACCTAGTTTATCAGCGTTGTAATAATGGTCAAGAACCCAGATCGCGAGGGTGCCTGTTGAAAGTAATAGGAAAAGCTTGGTGGACCACTTCATCGCCATCGACCAATTTGGTTGTTGAACGAGACGTTATTTAGTGGTATGCATTAGAACATCTTGTGCAAACTTTAGAACACTAAGACTCGCAGTACGTCTTGTAGGGCTGTGTTTCACGCGCCTTTGGAGGATACATCGAAGTATCTTTTCCAATTAATCTGGGTGAGTTCTAAGACGTTTCCGTCAAGGTCTTGAAATCTTGCCTGTCGCCCACCCCAAGGCTCATCATGAGGCCCAGCGATGAAGGCCACACCCTTCCCCATCAGAGTCTGGTACGCTTCATCCACATCATCCACCAACAACTGTAACGAAGGCGCATCTTCCCCAACCCTAACACTGTTCCTTGGGATCAGCCCAAGTTCGACCCCGCCACAGTCGAAACCGATGTAGGTAGGGTACTCGTACATCTTGTTCAGTCCTAGGGTTTTCTCGTAGAAGTCCTTGGATCTGGCTATACTTGTAACGTAGAGGGTTATGCTCCATATCCTCTTTATCAAGGTCTTGGCCTACTCAGAAGACGGATCGCCTGATCAGTAGGTTGGTTGAGCCATATAGCATTGACCCTGACTAAGTCGTAGACTTGGTGGCCCCGACTTAGGGGATAGAATCGTTGAGCGGGTTATTCATCACTGATTACTGTGCATCCCTGATGTCTAATCGCTGAGGAGATCGGGGTCGATCCCATGCCTGAGGCGATGACCACTTCCTTGACTCCTTTCTCCAGCGCCTCGGTGGCCGCGTGGACCTTCGTGATCATTCCGGGCCCTATCTTTGAGATCACGCCTTTGGCCTCAGCGGAGCGGAGCCTTGGGACAAACTTGTCGTCCAAGACTAACCCTTCTACATCCGTGAGAAGGATGAGGATGTCTGCCTGAAGGGCACCGGCTATGTTGGCGGCTGTCCTGTCTCCATCGACATTAAGGGGTTCGTACTCCTCGCTCAGGGCTACTGGGGAGACGACGGGTACGTATCCTGAGTCTAGGAGTAGTTTGAGGAGGTTCGTGTTGACGTCGGTTATTCTGCCCGTGTATCCGCCGTCTATGACCATCTTTCGGCCCCGTTCGTTGATTATGATGAGGCGCTTCTTCCGCTCAGCCTTCAGTAGGCTGCCGTCTAGGCCTGTTAGCCCGATTGCGGGGACGCCCTTGCTCTCTAAGGTCATCACGACCTGCTTGTTCAGCTTCCCGGCCATGACCATCGTATAGATGTCAGCGGTCTCCCTGTCCGTGTAGCGGCTCCTAAAGCCGTCGGGTGAGACGACGAACTTCTGCTCCTTGCCGAGTTTCTTTGCCATCTCAGTTACTTCTATTCCACCGCCGTGGACGAAGATGAGGCGGTTCCCTTCGGCGATTCTTCGGATGTCCTCCGCCACCTCAGGGGGTAGGCCCTCCTCGAGGACCCTTCCACCAGCCTTAGCCACGATCAACAATCGTCCTCACATCCCAAAATTCCTGTATTGCAAGCCTATTCTATTGGTAAAGCTTCAGCTTCTGGTAGAAGCTCCACCCCTCGACGCTCTTAGCACATTTGAGTAAAGGTATCGCCACGTTCACGCCGGCTATTATGCGGGTCTGTTCCCAGAACTCAGGGCAAGAGTTGGCCTCGTGGAATAGGACCTTATCCTTCCCCCGTTCGATGCTCTCCATGATTATCTCCTGCACCTTGCTATACGCGTCGGTGCTCATGTAGTCCCCGTAGGCTTCTTCGAGACGCTTGCTCCAAGCGCTAAAGTCTCTGTTCTTGCTACTCTCGTCGCGCTTGATCTCCTTCACCTTATCGAAAGATGGGACGAGGTTCTCCAGCTCAGACTTGATGTACTCGTCGTCGATGAAGCGATCCTCTCCGACGTTAAGCATGGCGTCCAAGGCTAGGACCCAAGCCTCTGTCTCCCTACCTATGGCTTCCCCAGCCCTCACCGCGGCCCTTTGAACCTCGATGGGGAGCCTCGCACCAAAGACCATGTTCCCGAGATACGTATTAGTTCGAAAATCCTTGAAACCCGCCCGGCCGAGGGCCGTCGGATAACAATAGGGCGGAGTCCCCCGCTCCTTGGCCACGATAATCCTGAGGTCGTAGAACCATTTCTCCACGAACTCCTGCGCCACGAAGCCGACCGGATTAATTATAGAGGGCTCAGTACCGTCCAAGAACTTTACCAGGGTGTCACGGTTCTTGGCTAGTCGTACCTCGTTGCCGTGGGTTCCGGCGTCAGGCTTCACTACGATGCTTCCGCTCCCTAGGTCGCGTTGCATGAGGTCGGCGATGGGCTCCTCATTGTGGATTACGGTTCCTTTCGGGGTGATGTCATGGGAGTCGCATGGTATGAAGACGGTCTTGGGGATGGGTATCTTCCTCTTCCAGAACTCGACTAGGGTTCGGAACTTGCTGAAGCAAAGAGTCTCAACGTCTAGGGGGTTGATGACGTATTTTCCGAGGCCCTCCATGATGCTGGCGGCGTAGAGGCGCCTGTTTTTGCTCTGGGTTCGGTTGAGGATCGAGTTGACGTCCTCAACTGTTTCCCGGAAGTCCTTGTTGGGGCTTTTGAAGCCGAAGCTTCCGTTTCCGATGAGGACGCTTATCTTGCGGAAGGGGATGTAGGTGAGGTCTATTCCCATCTCCCTTGCTGTTTGGCGTATTCCCATCTCGTCTGTTTCGGGGTACTCGTATAGGATGGCGATGCTCAACTTCTGTTCTTCATCCTTTGTAAACTTGCGGGGTCAGAGTATCACATACTTCGCTTTAAGATTTCCCCAAATAATCGTGCCTTGTTAAAGACTGAAAAATAAAAAACGCTTAAGAATAGCCTCTGAATAGGTTCTCGGGAGGAAACTGATTTGGTCAAGGTCACATGCCCAGACTGCATGGGTGAGATCGATGCACCCGACGACGCTATGGTCGGCGAGATAGTTAGTTGCCCAGATTGTGGGCTGGAGCTCGAGGTCAAGAGCGTCGAGGGCGGGAATGTGGAGCTGGAGAAGCTCTCCATCGAGAAGGAAGACTGGGGAGAATAGGTTCCTTACAACCCTCAACCTCTCTTGCTTCGACTAGACTCAAACCATCTTTTGTATCATTGAAATGAATCTTCGATAGAATGGAGATTCTACTAGACGGTGAGGACTGGCATTGATGTCTCGCTGTCCAGACTCCTAGTCTTTTCACACGATTCTACGATATCAAGCGCAATACCTCTTTTCAGCAACCGTCTCTTCCTTCCACAACTGGGAAAAGGGGATTGGTCCCAAGCAGGTCTCCATGATTTCAAAGATAGTATTCCTTTAATCTAGGGTAGTACTGATGTCTGATACGTCGTTTTTGGGTAGTTGAGTCTCTATCAGTATCTTGGGTCGGTAAGGAATAACTAGCGTATTTGAGAAAGGTAGGAAAAGGCGCAGATTAGATGGGAATGCTGGAGACCAAGGAATTCACGATCGACCAACGGCTTCTATCTGTTAGGAACATCTATGTGGTCAAGAACAGGGCCGGGGAACAGTTGGGCTTCATCAAGCAAGAGTTCGTCAGCTGGGGACCCAAATTCTGGTTAGAAGACAACAATGGCGAGCACTTAGGCGAGATTGATGGGAAAGTCCTCACTGTTCACCACGAGTACGAAATAAAAGACAGGAACGGGCAAATCAAGGCCAGAATCAAGAAGAAAATCCTGAAACTTCTTGGGAGCGAGTGGTGGATGGAGGATGCTGGTGGCCACGAAATGGCAAGGATAAATGGCAACATCGTTCGCCACACATACGACATCGTTGCCCCTGACAAATCTACGATAGCCAAGGTTCATCTAAATTGGGTAGCCATAAGAGACGAGTACTGCATCGAGATAGTCATGAAGGATTTTGATCCTCTTCTCGTGCTGGGTTATGCGACCGCCATGGATCATGTTGAACACTCGGAGAGAAGCCCAGTGTCATCTGGAACTAAGGTCCTTGGAAAGCTATTTGGACGATAGGAACAACGCGCTAGCGGCAAACAGAAACAGTACCCCTGTTTCAGGGCTTAGATTAACACTCTTACTTGGTCTTGTTCCGAGATTGACGATAGTCTAAGGAGCATCGAAAGAATTCTTCCTTCGATTCTTGTTCAAGAATCGGAGGAAATATTCTCATATGCATATGATAGTGGCTTGGCGAAAGCCCGAATCCTTGTCTCAGAGTCTCTTGTCGTGGTGGTTGGAGACGCTTCAACCTCTACGCTAGACTGATTTCGATGCGTTCCTTCCCTTTTCCCGGCTTCTTCCCCCGCTCGACCCTGACGCGACCGATCTCGGCCGTGTTCTTCACGTGGGTTCCGCCGCAGGCCAGAGGCTCGTAGCCCTCGATCCTCCATAGGAGCCTCTCTGGGTCGTCTATGGCGGCTACATGAGTGATCGGTAGTGAGGATTCTATGATCCTGTTCACTCGTTCCTCGACCTCGCCCAGTTTAGCGCGGTCTATGGGGGATTCGAAGAGGTAGTCTGAGCGGTCCTTCTTATCATCCAATAGGCCTGACGAGGCGGGTTTGCAGTCCCCTCCGAAGACCTCCCGCATGGCGTAGAAGACTAGGTGGGCCGCTGAGTGGAGCCTCATTATCCTGTACCGCCGCTCCCAATCGATCCTACCCTTTACTTTCTGCCCCGCCGTGAAGAGTGACTCTCGCTCCAGTATATGGACGACCTCGTCATTCGTTCTCCGCGCGTCTACGACTTTCACGCCAGAGATCTCACCTGTATCGCCTACCTGTCCTCCTCCTTGGGGGAAGAAGCATGTCCGGTCGAGGATTACTGTATTGCCTTGGGAGGAGACGATGTGGGCGTCGAACTCCTTCACATAGGGGTCTACTCGGAAGAGGAGGGTCGTCAAAGATATTCGCCAGACGAAGAGGCGTACTCCTAGGCATTAAGACTTCTGGCAGGAGCATACGCCTAATAATCATACGTCCCTGTTCTGGCCCTCCTTACGGTTCCTGACGTATTCAGCTACATCTTCCCTAAGCAGCTGATCGATAGTAAGTCTTGGGTTGGACGGCTCTGAAACGAGAGGCCGAGACCTTATTGTTGGCACACCACCAACCCTCTTATTTTATAAAACAGATAGTTCGAGATATCTTCGAAGTGAGTGCTCCTTGTCCAACATGCCTCGGAACTGTCCCATCTGTGGAATCGAGATGGAAGAGGGCTGGATTGGCGCAGCCAGTTTCATTGGATGGTCAGAAAAGAAAGAGTGGAACTGGTGGGGAAAGGCCATAGTTGGAAGCTCCTTGAGTGGGACGGCCGTACCTGCTCACAGATGCCCGAGATGCAAGATAGTAATCTTTTCCTACGAGAAGGCTTGAGGATAACTTATCATGAAACGCTTTGTGGAGCAGAGGTAGAGAAAGACGATCACCCAGTGATCAAGACTGGTTGTTAGCTTTACACGAGTTAGCCTCCTTGGTAAGAACATAGGGGAGAACCGGGATGAATATCATCGAGGTCGATCGCATTTTGGGTAATCCTAGGCGAGAAAAAGAAAAGGGAGAGGCGATGGGTGCACTTGGCTAGCCTCACTGCCAGTAGTTCCCCAGCGATATCACCGTGGATATCGGCGTCTGTCCAGCGTATCTCCAATATTCATCGCCCGGGTTGTACGGGTCCGAGTCGTACCACTCGTACCACTCGACTGTAGCGCTGATTTTCACAGCGAAGATGTCGTCCGAGCCTGTTCTGTACCTCCAGTCGAAGTAGTAGTGCCCATTAGCCCAGTCGATACGATCGGTGAATGTAGTACCCTGCTTCGTAATCTCGCCTGTGTAGTCGAAGGTCTCCCAGATCGAGTAGCTTGTTTCGCCCTCAGCTAGTGGATGGTGCAGATTCACGCGTTGGAGCTTGAAGAATTTCATGCCGATGCCAGTATAGTATAAACCCACTTTTAACAAAGCTGGGAATGCTACTCCGCCTATCCCAGCTCCAACTATCCAAGAG
>Ga0172362_10000783_pt1 | contig 26810 bp, 17 predicted proteins | sample LakKivs1_kivu2a2_FD_114534 | JGI IMG/M metagenome (GOLD analysis project Ga0172362, IMG submission 114534) | Sediment microbial communities from Lake Kivu, Rwanda - Sediment s1_kivu2a2 | ecosystem: Environmental > Aquatic > Freshwater > Lake > Sediment | place: Rwanda: Western Province, Lake... | reverse complement strand
TGCAGGTAAGTCCTGGCCGGTAAATGTGCGCAATGAGGCGCACGGTCAAACAATCCGGCCAGGGGCTGCACCGAGCTCCTTCTCAATTCCTCCTCCAAACGCTCTCGTGAACGATTTTGGAGGAGATGACGCTCCGGTAGGTGGCGTCTCCCCGTTCATGCCCCCTTTGTATTGCGCCCGCTACAAAATCCGTGATTTGCAGTCCGCGTGAGTTCAAGGAGTCGTATCTTGATATGAAGACATCGGGCGCGATGAGCCCCATCATGGCGTATGCATCCTCCACATTGTTCGCGACGAAGGTGTCGAACTCCATCCCTCGAGATCTGGCACCACGGCGAGAGTCGAACACTATCCTGACTTGCTGTGCGAAAGGTTCGACCAGCGGAATGTCTTGCACCAGTTCGCCACATATCCAAACGTAGAACGCGTTCCGATCCTGAAGGAGCCTCTGAGCGAACCCCCTCTTCTCTACTGTCAGAGCGAGCACTCCGAGGTTTTGTAGGCTGGCCACCTCTTCGAGGATCCACTGTCTCATGTTCGGGGTCGAGTGGTGGAACTTGAGTTCGGACATGCTGCGCGTCCCCGCCCTTCGGAGCTTCCTTCGAAGTCTTCGGTGAACACGCTCAAGCTGAGTGGGGGAGCTGGTTACCGTCGCAGCTAGAGTGATGTTCTTCGAGGATCCCTCGGAGAGTCCAAGGTCGCCCGATTCGTCGACGTAGACCACGCATTTGTGCACGTTTTGGAGTTCAAAGCATCTCCCAAGGTTGTTGTCATTACATGTACTGGAGTCGACGCCCCAGAGCCACACGTCCGACCAGAGGCTCAGGGAGACCGGGTGGAGGCTGTTCGATCTGAACTACGGGAGAGGGCTGCCGTACGACCTCAGGGAGGGGATAGCCCTCAACAAGTCCTCGTTCTATGTGCTCGAGAATAGTTGGAGCACGAAAGGGGTGCAGGAGTTCCCGTTCGGGGTCGTGGTCGTCAACGAGACGGTCATCGCGAGCTTGTTGGGTAGCTCGAACGTTTTCTACGCCGGGGAACCTTCTGGGGATCAGTTTATCGGATTCGTCACGCGATGAGCTATGCCTGTATCCAAGCACTTGAAAGAGCAAAAGACGAAAAAGGGTTGCGGTCCGGTGTCTAGAGCTTCAGCTTCCCCTTCGAGATGACCTTGACGGAGTCTCCGCCCGAGAAGTCGAGCCCTCCGGCAGATTCGCCGGTGATTAGGAGGTCGACTTCCCCGGAGACGATGCCGTTGTCTCGGAGATACTGCGCCACCGCCGCCCTGTCGAACTTCACCATCAGGTCCGGAATCCCGTCTCCGTCGTAGTCCCCGACCACTGTCGGTTCAACGACTGCAGGTGCAATGACCTCAGTGTGTTCGCCATCACTGTCAGTCCAGGCGCGCAGGAGCTTCACCGTTGAGATATCGACCGTCGATGGCTCGAAGCAGTCCGTCACCACGAAGTCGCTGAACCGCGCCTCCGCGTTGTGGTATGCCCAAAGCCCCAGTCTCGTCCCGAGGATCGTGCTCGAGAAGGTCTTCTCAATTACGGGTGTGTTCATGTCGTCGATATAGATCCTGTAGGTCGAGCCGCATGCCACGATCTTGACCGAGTGCTCGGAGTTTCCAATGTCTATGGGGTAGGGATTGAATGGAATTGCCGAGTTCGGCGCATGCCCAGTCCATCCCGGCGCCTTGAACTGAAGTCTGACCCCGTCCTCGAAGAAGACCAGCGCTGCCATGTTTGAATTGGCTACCACCGAAGCAAGACTGAATCTGAACGGAATGATGGCGCCTTGGTAATGGCCATAGCCGTCATTGTCGCCGAATGCGACGTTCGTCACCTTGACGGTCATAATGAAGTCCGTCGCTTCCACCGGGGACATCATCGCGCCCGCCAAAGAGATGTCTCGTGCGGCGACAGTGCCATCACCTACGTATTGGCCATCATCGGTCGACCAAGCGCCGCTGAGTACCTGCCAGTTGTTCTGGGTCCAAGTCGCATCCATGAAGTGGTCTTCGAAGATCACGGTCGGCTCTACATACGCGGTTATGTAATTGCCCGTGGTGTTGAAGACGTTCAGCGAATCCGGCGCAATGTCCACAGTGACGGCAGTGGACGAAAACGCAATCGCCACCATCGCGAGCGCCCCGATAATCGTGCCCATGACGCTCCACAGCCCATGTCCGGGCCTCAGCATTCTTCCTGTCCTCCTCAGCTTCCTCACTCTCCTCACTCTCATGTTCTCATTCCCCCAAACGAAATCCGAGATGTCTTTCTCAGTCTCTTCTAGGTGCCAAGGTGAGGATGTGGGACGACGAACAAAACCCCTAAAGAAGAACCAACATGGTTCGCAATCTGTATCTCACGGCCTCTGCCTTTCCCCCAGCTGTCCGATTCCTCAATCGGATTGCCGTTGAAGCGGCGAATGGCGTAATAAGTCTTTCTTGGTTCCACGGCATCTTGCGTCCTACACACGGCGTACGCACCAGAAATCGCATGGTCGACCTTAGGTTCAGGGACCGGGTCGTGGCTGCTCGATCCGCGGCCGTTCTGCTCATGGCAGCAGTGTGGATCTTCAACAGGAAGCAGCTGTGATTTACGGCTCGAATGTGATATATCCGGGAGGACCAACGGACAGTCGGATAGCATGCCTTCTGAGTCGGTGAGAAGCATCCGCCCGAGGACAGTCTCGCCCATCAAGATACGGCTGATCGGATTTGGCATTGCGATTGCAGCTTCGACGGTCCTTCTTGCGCTCATTGGCGCACCGCCGGTCCTCATCCTGGAGGTGTTCGCTCTCGCGGGGATACTCGCGCTCTTTGCCATAGCGATAATCATCATCATGCGCGGCGGACCGCCTCGGCTGCGAAAAGGGCTCTAGGAAGGCGAGGACTGCCTCGGGTCAGTCGGATGGGGGATTGCCACCCAAGAGACCCTCCGTGTGAAATCACCCGCTGTTCCGGGACACGCTGTTCTACCATCCTTGAACACGAGCGGTTCTGTTCAGGGCGTCTAGGGCGGTTGTGTGAATGCACAGCAGCTCTTTTTTGGGCCACTCTGGATTGAGCGATGTTTCATGTGGACATTTCCGCTCACGGCGCTTCGTCCCTTTCGAAGGATCTCGAACACGGGTTCGAACAGGGGTGAGAAGAGTACGGGGCGGCGAGACAGAGTCATGTGGGCCACGATGATTACAGATTCAGGACGCGCATGCGACTACTTGCTCAGGTCGGCGCTCAGCCTGCGCGCAATCATCACGACGAGCGACCAGAGCAGGAGGAACGCCGCGCCCGAGGCGTAGGCGGACAAGAGGATCGGCATCCAAATGAACACACCCAAGACCGACAGCGGCAGGCTCACGATGAAGAGTATCAGAGCCGCCATTGCTACCCACTTCATCGACGCGATAGTCTGGTAGAGGATGCGTCCCGACCGCTTCAGGTCTGTGTCGTCGAGGAGCCCGCGAATCACGAACATCAAGCTCGCGATGAGGAGCGCGAGGGCCGCGAAGGACGCAAATGACCCGACGGCAGAGAGCCATGCGTAGCTTCTGATCGCATCGATGCTTGCGCTTCTGATTGCGTCGTTCAAAATGAAATCGTAGAAAGACCCCAGGACGAAGGACAGGAGGTAGAGGATGAACCCCACCGAGGCCAAGTTCCGTGCCCTCTTGAACATCGCCCTGCTCTCGGGCGTGACGCGGTCGCCCAGGATGTCCGCGTTCTGCGAATCCGATGAATGCTCAGTCTCGTACGGAGTGTAGCTCGCTGCAATTCCCCCAGGCTGCATCGTCCAGCCTGAATATGGCCCTTTGCCTTGGTCGGCTATGCCACTCGCGAAGGAGCTGTCACGGGAGCGGGTGCACCAACGGATAGTGGTCGAGGCTGTCCCCGTCGATCACATACGCGTGGTCCCAGATGCCGTCATTGTCCGAATCGACATCTGTGAAGCCCGACCAGTAGTTCCCTCCGGACGGGTACCCGTCGTCCCAGACGCTGGAGACGCCATCGATCGCGTGGATGTAGTTCGTGACGAAGTCGTTGTGATACACCTGCGTGTCCGTCGATGTGGAGGCCACATCGATCCCGACGTTGTTGTTCACGAAGACGTTGTCCACGACCGTCGTCCCGCTGAAGTAGTCCAGGTAGAGTCCGTAGTTGTTGTTGTCTATCCGGTTGCCGGAGATGAGAGTGCCAGTGCTGACCGTCGGGTCGGACATGCCCGGCCTCCTGCCGATCCCCCATTGGAAGCCGAAGACCGTGTTGTCCGTCACGGACGCACCCACGAGGGCCGTCGCATCGATCCCCGAGTAGTACTGCGAGGACTCGCCTGAACCGGTGACCCAGTTTCCCTGAATCGATGCGTCGCCGCTGTTCCAGACGAGCATCCCCGAACCCTCGGTGATCTGCACAGAGTTGAACGCCACGCGAAGGCCGTCGTTGTACCCCAGCTGGAACCCTCCCCAGCAGGCGGAGAAGGCATTGTGTTCCAAAACGACTCCGACGCAGTTGTAGACAAGCACGCCGACACCGTCGTTGTCCGAGATCGTGTTGCCGCTGACGAGGACGTTCGCCGAGTCTTGGACACGGATGCCGTCGTACCAGCCGCCCGACGGCCTGTAGCCGGAAACCGAATTCCCGATGACGCTCACGTCAGAGGACGCAAGGCCGACGGTCGCGAACAGGCCGACTTGGTCAACGATGTTCGCCCGCAGCGAGAGATCGGAGCAGTAGCTTGCGATGATCCCGCAGGCGAAGTTGCTGATTCTCGAGGTCTCCACGGCTGCGTGAGACACGTGGTCGAGACGGACTGCATACTTCCCGTCGCCCCCGTTGACGATCTCCATGTTCCTGATTACGAAGTACTTGCTCGTGCTGCTCACCCGGATCCCGTCCGCCGCTGAAGCGTCTATGCTCCAGCCGGCGATGACGTACGGATCGTCCGCGGTTCCGCTTCCACCTGTCACACCGTTCAGAGCCGTGAATCCGATGTCTCCGACGATCGATATTGGCGCATGCGCCACGAAAGCAGCTCCGAACAGGTCGTGCGAGTACGGCCCGGTCAGGTAGTTCGCGGTATCCACCATGCGCGTCTCGTTGCGCACGATCACGACCACAGTGTACGGGCCGTCGAGTCCCGAGTCACGAATGACCGATCCAGCGAACTGGAACTGGACGGACAAACCGGTACCCGGCTCGTAGGCCGACATCCAGTGCGCAGTGGCTATGGCTGAGAAGACGACCGACCCGCCGTACAGAGTCGCCTCAAACGAGTAGATGCCCGAGACTGTGACGTCGAATGATACGTCGACCGCAAGCTGCTCGACTATCCCGTCGTCGTTGGAGTCCAGGGCGTGATCCGATGCGGTCTCGGCAAGGATGACGGGTGCAGGTGTGAAGTCGTACCAGGAGTATTCCTGTGTGTAGAACGTGTCTGTGTCCAGGACGGCGGCCCCGTCCTGTGCGTACAGCGTCACCAGATAGGGCCCGTCGATTCCCGCGTTGTATATCGCATACCCCGGAACATACAGCTCGAGCGATTGCGGCCCGCTCGGGAAGTACGCCGAGGTCCCCGTCGCAGGCATCCCCTCGCCGTTCGGGCCTGACAGGACTGCGTTGACGGTGTAGTCACCCGGCTGATTCACGGTCACGGACAGGCCGATGGCGAGCAGCTCATACAGACCGTCAGCGTCCGCGTCGATCGCGTGGTCCGAATATGGCGGAGTGAGTTCGATTGGAGGTATCTCGACGGGGACGACTTCGATTGATGCCGCCGCGGAGCTCTCCCTCCCTTCACTGTCTTCTATGTGCAGGGCGATCTCGAAGATCCCAGTGGTCTCGAACTCGCAGACGACTGTCATGCCAGAGAGGCGTGCGCCTGTCTGCTCGATCGTCCAGTCCCAGCCGACAATCGGGGCTTCTGTGTAAAGAGAGCCTGAGCCGTCTAGCTGGACTTCTTGACCGACCTCCGCCCGCGTCGGGGCGTCGATCACTGCCAACGGATACCCCTTGATCAGGGTCATCAGGTCAGAGGCGCGGTCGATGCAGTACTGCCCTTGGTCAGAGGTGAGTTTCGAGTTGCGCACAAAGGAATCGACAGTCGAGACGAAATCCCCGAGCTTGTGGACTGCGCCGTTCTCGTTGCCCTTCAAGAGGACGTTCCTGGCATCCAAGAGCTTCTCCACGAGGGGCGGCGCAACGCCTTTCTCGAGGTCCCAGCCCTGTATCTCCAGGGCCAAGTCGGAGATCATTCCGGGGACGTCCGCCTCCGTGCCTCCTTCTGTCTGAGCTACGACCTCATCGCCGTTTGTCGAGACTGCTCCGAAGACGGTCAAAACCATGATCGAAGCGAGTGCAATGCACGCTATCCTTCCGAATCCCCAATGATCCATATTCCCCCTCAGTGGAGACAGGCAGCACACTGGCGCTATTTCAGCGTTACTGAGGAGACTTGGTGTCTGACTGGGCCGACCAGAGGCTCGGGGAGACCGTGTGGAGGCTGTTCGATCTGAACTACGGGAGAAATGCTGTGCGAATCAGGGCGGTCCGACAGGAGTGAACGCACGCATCTCCATCCTGTCATGACAATCGGTCGCGCTTCGGGCGGTTTCCGCACGAGCTGAGCGTGGATGAAAGCGCGGCGGCTCTCGGAAAGGCCTTAAGAGGGGAGCTGGATTCCAGTTCAGCGGTTTAGTGGTCAACGCGTCGAGACGCTTTCGATGCGCGCGACAGGTCGCGAAGCATGTTCTCCGAACTGTACACGAGGCTCACCTCCTCGGATTCGAGGACCATCGAGTAGATGCCCCAGGCCCCCTCGTGAGGAACGGTCCGATTCTTGGAGAGGCCTGCAGCCTGAATGCCGGCGAGTATCACGATCACAGCGATGACGGCCGCCCCCACTCCAAGTGCGATCTTCGTCTTAGGACCCACAGAAATCACGTCCCATCCATTCCCGAGATGGCTCTCATTCCCCTAGGATGTTGTGATGGGATCGGCGACATGAGGTAGTTCCGTCAATCGCGCGTGGATGTGCTACTTAGGCGGACGCGACAGCGTGAGGCCGCAGTTGCTGCAGAAGGCTGCGTCGGCGGCGTTCGACCTGCCGCATCGAGGACAGACCCCGATGATCGGGGTGTACTGCAGGGGCGCGGGTTGATAGGTCATCGGGCGCGGGGCCGGCTTCTTTCGTCCGTCCAGAAAGAGCACTACGGCAACAACCGCCGCGGTGATCACGCCTATCAATAGAGCAACTAGCACCCATGACAGCGAAGGCACAGATGTGGTACCGCCGTCTGGAACGCTCGTCACATCGAAGCTGTCTATCATTGTGTTGAACGTGGCGTTGTATTGGGCGTAGACGCTGGGATGGATCGAGAAAGTCAGGATCCAATATCCGCCAAGGTCCTCGCTGACTATCATCGCCATCTTCTGCACGAGTTCCGTCGAGCGCCATCTCAGAGAGAAGACCACGCAAGAGAAGTTGCCCACCTTCCCGAAGGTCGGATGCTCGTAGAGCGTGACGTTGACCCCCTGCTCTCTGAGCGTGTCTACCGTCGAGTTCACCTGTTCGTCGAGATAGCTTGTCGACTCCTGCACGGAGGGGTCGATGGACGCCTGCACGAGCAGATTCGTCTTGAACCCGCCGACGATCGGGCCGTACGCTGCTAGCTGGAAGATCTGGCCGGAGATCGACTGGTTCGTCTGGATAGTCCAGGCCACGGGGAGCAGCATCGAGAATTCCCCCTCGGTGTTGTGAGTCCTCGCCAATGTGACGTTGACCGAGGCATTCCCCTCAATAAAGAACCTCCAGGAGACCCGCTTGTCCGTGCCGTTCCAGTGTAGCGACGCCGAAACGGAGTGCCAGCCTTGCAGGAGGGGATCAATGATCACCGCTCTCGCCGTGACGTTGGAAATCATCGATGTAGGAATGGCAATGCCGTCCAAGTAGCAGCCCACAGATGCCGGTGATTCCGGGTATCCCGGGAACACTGAGACCTCGATATGATCTGGCACCACGTAGAGACTGGATTCCGGGGCCGGATAGAAGGGAGATATCGCCGGTTCTATCCGAACGACGAATGACCAGTTGACCGAAGTCTCTCCCCGCTCGTTGTCCCAGTTGAGAGTCGCGGTGAGGCTGTGCGAGCCGTAGAGCGGGTAGTCCGTCCAGCCTATGTGAGCCACGAGCGAATCAGCGTTTACGGTGGCCGCAAATATGATTCCATCGACTCTGACGGTGGCTGATATGCGGATCATTCCATATGTTGTAAGCATCTGAATGTGCGCGCGGACTTCTGTCGGCCACGCGGCGTAACCTCCATTCGGGGCGGGCGATATCGGTGAGAGGCTTGGCCTGATGGCCAAGGGGGACGAGTGATTGACGTAGAATGTCCAGTTCTGGTAGATCCATTGGCCCATCCAGAGTGCGCCAGCACTCGCAACATGAGGCCCGTCCGAGAGAACCATAGAGATGTTAGCTCGGAGTTCGTTGTCGGCCGACAGGATTGAGATTATTGGGACAGAGTCGAGCCTCATGCTCGTTCCCCCAGCCTCTGTAGCGGGTACCCCTTGGACTAGGTGGGCCGATATATAGCTCGGCGTATAACCGAGAATCACATCAATGTCTGCGGGTAGGAATGACGTGAATGACGGAGGGATGTCGTGCATCGTCGAGGTGGGCGCCACAAATGCATTGGGCAGATTCCCCGCCGCTGCGTTGATGGTCGAGCCTGGAGTAGCAGCGAATCTGCCCTCGATCCCGTAGGTTGTCTCGTTGGACGCCCAGACGCAGTCCTCGTGGTTGTTGAGCCCGGATGCAGAACGCCCATCGGCCACAGAGGAGGTGACGGCGAGTGCCCCGATGTTGAGAAGTACGACCAGAGCAATCCCAGTGAACTTCGCCGCTCTTTCCTCCACACAGCTCGCCAGTGTGCTCCAGAGAGCCCCGGCTATAAAGGTTTTTCATCCTTCATCGCCTCGAAACCCGATTGAAACCCAGAAATATACAGAACTCCATGACGAGTATGGCAGTTGGACGACAGAGCCTGCCTAGGTTGTAACCGAGAGAGATTCGGCCCGTCCGCTGGCGAGAAGGATCGGATGCCCCCCAAGACGACCACTCCGAAGAAGAAGCGCATGGCCTGCCCCATATGCGGCGCGACGTTAGCTGGCAAGGTCTCCTCGTGCCCCAACTGCTTCATCAGGTTCGACGACAAGATGCACCCGATCTGCCCGATCTGCGGCATCGCGCTGCCTCCCGGCCAGACCAAGTGCGAAAAGTGCGGCACGGACCTCAAGACCGTCTTCGAGAAGAAGGAGACCAAGGACTTCAAGCAGGTCCTGGACAGCGTCATAGACGAGCTGATCGGCGAGACGGCCAAGGAGGTCAAGGCGGAGGACAAGCGCTTCAGCTGCCCCAAGTGCGACGCGCTCCTGGGCGGAGACGAGAAGCGCTGTCCGAAGTGCAACACGCCTCTGGTCGGCGAGACCGCCTACCAGTGCCCGGTCTGCGGCACCGCTGTGAGCTCCTCGATGAAGAGCTGCCCGCACTGCGGGGTGTCGTTCATCGAAGCGGAGGAGAAGGCGCCCTCCGCTCCCCCCAAGGTGGAGCCTCCTCAGGAAGGGGAGGTCGTCACCTGCCCGCGCTGCGGCACGGTCGTCACGATGACGAACAGCCACTGTCCGCAGTGCGGCGCGGAGTTCGAGGCAGAGGAGGTGACCGAAGAAGCGCCCCCAGCAGCCGCTACTCCCGAAGAAGAGGAGATCCTTTGCGCGAACTGCCATCGGCCCGTTGGCGCGGCCGTCTCCAAATGCCCGTACTGCGGAGCCGAGTTCGAGGAGGGGGTCGAGGAGGCCCCCGAGATCCCTCCGGAGCGGCCATCGAAGGCGCCGGCAGCGGCTGTGCCGGAAGAGGAGGTCACCGTCTGCCAGTTCTGCGGGAAGCCAGTCAGCGCGGGCGCGGCGTCGTGCCCTCACTGCGGCGCGGTGTTCGAAGCGGGCGAAGAGGAGATCCCAGCTTCCCTGAGCTTCCCGAAGAAGGCCCTCAAGGTCCCGGAGAAGGCGGCCGAGATCGCGGCCCCGGCGAGGATCGAGAAGGCCTTCCTGCGGCTTGCGCGGCCGGTCGACCTGAAGGTCATCGTCGGGTTCGCGGCCTTCGGCGTGGTCCTTCTGTTCCTCGCGTACTCGGTCCAGGTCGACCTGAACGCCCTCGGCGCTCCGCTGACTCCGGACGCAGAGCATCAGTTCGCCGCGCTCGAGGGGAAGAGGAATGTCTACCTCCTCACGGCGTCCGGGTGCCTCTTCCTCGCCCTGTTCGGCGCGTCCCTCCCGTCCGAGAGGGTGACGCCGATCCATGTCCTCCAGAACCAGATGTTGTCGACCGCGAGGACCACGGGCGACTACTGCAGGAGCAACTCCCTCGGCGGCAACGCCCTCTACCTGCCGGCGAAGAACGGGCTCACGAGGGAGCGGGTGTTCATCCCCGTGTCCGCGGGCCTCGAGCCGCCGAAGAAAGGGTTGACGGACGCGGTCACCGCTCTCGCGACGAAGAGCGGCGGGGTCGGCGCGGTGCTTCTGGAGCCTCTCGGGCTGAGCCTACTGGACCATGTCGAGGGCCAGCTCAACATCAAGATGTCCGGCGCTGGCCTCGAGAGCGTCGAGAACACGCTCCAGACCCTGAAGCACGACTACGGCCTCATGAAGGACTTCCACTTCAAGGAGCGTGACGGCAAGACCGTCCTGAGGGTCGAATACGGAGGCCTCGCGAACGCCTGCAACTCGGTGAGGAAGGAGCGGCCGGAGACGTGCAGGCAGAACAGCTGCTTCGGGTGCGCGTGCATGCTGTCGGCGGCCGCGAGGGCCACGGGGAAGATGGTCAAGGTGGAGTCCGTGGACAACGGTCAGGACAGAGTGGAGTTCACCATCAGCCTCCAGGACTGGTGAGGGCGGCTCAGTGGTTGATGTCCGCGAGGATCCTCATGATCTTGTCCGCGACTATCATCACGAACAGCGCGAACCCCGGGTAGATGAAGAAGCCGACCCTGGCACGGACCCGCGCGTCGAGAAGCCCGTCCGTGAGGTTGTACGCGACGAGAAGGCCTATCAGCAGGAGGGGGACCATCGCGCTCAGCTCAGAGTAGACGGCGAGAAGGGTCGCGAAGAAAGTCCACGCGACCATCCAGGCGAAGATCTTCTGGGAGACGTTCACGCAGTTCACGGCCTATGGGGTACGTCCCTGAGATGACTCCACGGGATATTAAGACGTACGTGGAAGACGTCGGAGCGTGGCGACTAGACCCTTTCCCTATTCCGTCCTTCTGATCCGCATCTCCTCAGTCAGTACCCAAGTCTTGCCATTGTCGCGCGACTCCTCTGCGCGCCATCTGAATGAGCGCGGGGTGATCTCCGAGAATATCCATTTCTCGGGATTCGCCCCGGCCAGCTTGCTCTCGAGGACGATCTCGTCACCGACCATCTTGGCGATGAATGGCTTGACAAGATTCCTCAGAGGCGATATCCACGTGCTGCGCCACGAGTCGATCTTCGGGTCGTAGAAACGCAGCGTGGTTCCGTGCACTACGAGCTGCAGGGTATCCTGCCTGCGGCCGATCCAGACGTCCTGGACCGCTGTTCCTTCGAGTATCCACGCGAAGTGGACCTCCCCCTTCATCTTGACCCAGGTGCCGTCCGCTTGCACGAATCGCGCGTCCACGATGTCCCAGTCCCCGACGAACTGCCCGAAGAGCATCAGTTTCTCTCGCAGTTTAGGGTCAGGACCGTCTGCACCCAGTCCGCCTAATGACCATTCCTTTGATGCCGATTCGTTTGGCATGGACTCAACTTGACGATCGTTATGGGCGGACACGACATGAACCCTCTCCCCAATCACTGAGCCTCGGCTTCAGGCAAGTTTCGCGGAACAGGCACAAACCCATATGAGGGGCGACCTCAATCGCGCTCGAGATCACCATGAAGCCCGCCCTGATTGTACTGGACATCCAGAACCAATGGCTCGACACCAGTCCTGAAATGAAGAAGGGCGTCGAGAGGCGCGCGAAGGCAATAAACGAAGCAATCGAATGGTTCAGGAAGGAAGGCCTCCCGGTCATCGTTGTCTATCATTCGGACAAGGCTAGGGGGCCCTTCCCGGAAACGAAGCCTTTCGAGGTGTTCGACCAGATAGCCGTGAGGGAGACCGACATCAAGGTCGTGAAGCACTATCCCAACTCGTTCGGCAAGACGGGCCTCGAGGAGACACTCAGGAAGAACGGATGCGACTCGATCGTCATCGTGGGCGTGAGCGCGGACTGGTGCGTCATGGCCACATTCTTCGGCGCGATGGACTGGGGCATCGATCCCTACGTCCTCCGGGGATGCGTCGCCGCCCCCTCCGAGGAACATGTCAGGTTCGCTGAGGAAGTGAGCGAGGCGATTAGCTTGCAGAAGCTCGAAGAGCTCAGAAGCAAGTGAGCAGAGCCATCCAGGCATGGGAGGACATCAGGCCGGCCGCTTCTTTGGATCGGGCAGCCGCTTTCCAAGGACTCTTCGGCTCCCGATGATCCTGCGAGGCCCGGGCTTGCGATGCGTGGGCACAATTGGAGGGATCGATGCGTTCATGAGTATCAGCTCAGATGTTCGTCTCTGTTCCTTCGTCGGTTCCACATTACTGCGAATATCATCACAAGACCGAATGTCGGGAGTATGAGATCGGAGAACTCAGGTATCTTGTCGAACATCACTTGGATGGGTGAAGTCGAATTCTGCGTCCACTGCCAGCAGATATGCGTTTCCCCGGCGACCGAGTAGACCGAAGTCATGAACTGCTTGGTGTAGGTGCTCTGCGTGAAGCTCATGAATGACCATGAACCGGCAGCGCACTTCTTCCCCATGACGGTCCTGGCATTGAACGTGGAATCGCATTGGAGCCAGAACACGTACAGATTGTCAGTGGAGATATCGAGGGATATCGTGGGGTAGTAGTTGGCGATCGCCCTCGTGTCGTTCGACGGGTCGAGGTTCAGGCCAGGCGTGAATGTCATGCTGTTGGTGTTGTTGCGGGAATAGAAGATCTGGGGTATCGACACCTTGCTGAACTTGTCCTGTCGGCCCGTTCCATAGACTACATGGACCACCCCCTTCCCGTCCACGACGACGGACGGCGGGGGAGTTCTCCGTGTTGGCCCAGTTGTTGTCCGCCTTGTATATTATCCGCTCGTCATAGTCGGCCGGCCACGCCCCGTTCTGATACTTCTTGGCGCACACGTAGCCTTCATAGGTGTATATCGCCCACATGTCGCTCCCGACTCCTGCTGGGACGATCGAGCCCTTGGAGTTGTTCTCGTACATTCCAAACGGCATTATCTCCCCCGTGTTCGTCCAGGAGCCCGTGCTGTTGGCGACCTTGCTCTTGAAGGCGCTCATGTCATGCTGAAGAGGCTTGATCTGAGTCCAATTGGTCGAGAGTACCCAGAGGTACCCGTTCGAGTCCTTGGATATGTAGGTGTTCTTGCCCCCTATCGGGTTGAGCGAGGTCGTCAAGTCGGTGTCTACGGCCGCCCAAGTTATCCTGTGTGATGCGGCGTCGACGAATCCCATCTGCACGGAGACATTCCTCGATGGCAGTGCGGCGTCTCCGACGGCGTACACGGTCTTCGCCGCGGGATCGTACCATATCGAGGTCTCATTCACTCTGGCGGTGGTGAACACGCGCCCGCTCAGGACCCAGGTCCTGCCGCCGTCCACGCTGTACTTGCAGACGGTGTTGAGCCCGTTGAAGTAGAAGCTCCAGTAGTTCACGCCATCGTAGAACATCTTCCTCTGGTAGGACATGGATGTGGAATATGCCGAGGTGGTGATCGGGTCAACGACCCATGCCTTCGTGGATGCGACCACGGTGGAAGCATCGAAAGTCGCGATGTCCCCACGGCCCCTCCAGGAGGTCGTCTCGATGATGAAGTTCACATTTGTGCTATCGCCGAGGCTCGATGCCGAGATGCCGATCTCCATCCTATGCTCGTCCTTTGCCGCCTGAACCTCATCAGTCATCTCGACCCACCCGCCGGAGGAGTAGGCGAACTCCTTAGTCGAGGTGATTCTCCCGAAGAGCCCCTTGATCTCGACCATGCGGTCGGCACCTATGTTCTTCGATTCGGTGGCGACCTCTTGGCCGGTCGAAGCGGATCCGTCTCCATCGACGAAGACCCTGAGCACGTCCTCCCCTGTCCTTCGTGAGGGTATCACGGCTCCTCCACCGGATCCCATCGGCTTCGCCACGGCCGTTGGAACGTACGAACCGCTGCACATCTCTCCCCTGACGCTCACGTAGAAGTAGGAGCTCTGGGAATCGCTGGAGTTGCCTACCTCGTCGATGTCCACGCTGGGAACCGTCACAGGCATGCTGTCGACGTCCGAAGAGAGCAGGGTCCAGTCCGCGAAGGCTCCGTCGATGGAAATGGTGCTCGGCGGCGACGAGACATACGCGCTCGCGCCCGAGCCGCAGACTTCGACGCTCGCGTAGGTCGACGTCACGCCCGAGACGAATATCTCTGCGGTGACAAGTGACCCGGCGAGAGCGTCCACAGTGTCAAGAGAGATTGTGACATCCTGGGACTCCCCCTCACTGAGCTTGATAAAGGGGATCTGGCCGTTCATGGTCGCACCAGAGATGCTCGGAGCGACTTTGCTCACTTCGCCGCTTCCGCCTTCCGAGGTGAACCTGATTGTCAAGACCTCGACGGTACTCGATTTCTCGATTACCCCATCCAGCGACACATCTTGCGACGGTGTTTGCCGGATGATGAGGACGGGCCCGTTCATGGGCGCGGCGTAGCTGATGCAGCCGCTCTCCGAAGAGTCCTTCGACAGGATCACGAACTTCGCGGAGTTCCCGAGCGTGGAGTCCAGGCTCCCCTTGACTTCGATGCGCGTACCGTCCAAACGCTGTGAAAGGGAGCCCATGGACGTCCACGCGTTCCAGTCGAGCCGGTCCGCCGACGAGTACCTTGACATCGAAGATGAATTGACCTTGTCGTCCCACCCGGTCAGCCGCAGCATGTACTCCGCCCCTATCGAACCCAGCAAGTACCCAGTGTCGTTCGAACCGTCCGCGTCGACGAACAGATAGAAGCTCTCAGCATCGGGAGTGCTCATCATCCGTTCCTGGGTCGTGAAATACAGGAACAGGTCCGAAGCATCGGTCGCGACCGCCCATCCGGTGATGTTCGTGGTCGCCGAGGCCGAGTACATCTTCGTTCCGTACGGGACGATCTCACTCCATTCCGAGAAATCCCCGTCTATCGAGTAGGCGCTTTTCGGGTTCGAGTACGAAAGGAACATGAACGCGGGGATCAGGACGACGATGGCGATTAGTATGGCGAGGATCTGCCATCTCGACAGGACCTTGTTTTGCCTTCCTCTCGTGTCTCTCGAGCGCGGGCCGAGTCCGTTCGATATCCCTGTGCCGTTTACGAATGCCTTCCCGTTCACCGCGCCCATGCCATTGGTCTTCCCAGTGCCGTTTACTCTCCCGTGGCCGTTCGTGCGAGAGACGCCGTTGGAGAATCCACGAGAGTCCGCCTTCGCCCCGCGATCGACAGTCGTCACGACCTCGGTCCTCGGCGTGCGCTTCGGCGGAGGGGTTCTGAACTGAGCCTTCGCATCACTCGGCGGTCCTGGTGTCTGCTCAGGCGTCTGCGAGGCTGACTGGGAAGAAGCCTCGGCGGCCAATGCCGCCTCTGCTGCGCCAGCTTCAGGGATTGGAATGGACTCCCGGATAGGAGGCTTCTCCGGCTCTCCCACCGGCATCGGCCGGGATTCAGGGCTCTCAACCTGTTCGAAGAAGTCCGCGTCGCAGATCGGACATCTCCGGATATCGGTCGGGACGACCGCTCCGCATATCGGGCACGACCGCAAGCTCTCGGGTTCGAGGATGTGCGTGTCTGCGGACAAGGGCTCCAGTCCCGGGAAAACGAGAACCATCCGGCGCGCAGTCTTGACCGCGTCACTGATTGATGACCCGCACACGGGACACGACTTCTTTCGCTTGCCGACGGGGGCACCGCAAGTGGGACACTTGAGACCGGCCTTGCCTATCAGTACCTGGCCGCAGCGAGGACACTTCGCCTCCAGGCCGTCGAGGAGTGCGGTGCACTTGGGGCAACAGTACTTCCCTTCCTGATTTCCTTCGTCCGACGACTCGAAGTCAGCGAGGTCGGCCATCAGAGTCCCTCTTATCTTCTCGATGGACTGCGCCCTCGCCTTTGGCGACATCTTCGAGAGGTCGGCCCCGCAGAAAGGGCACTCCTCGAAGTCGACCGCAATCAGCTCTCCACAGAAGGGGCACTCGAAGCTGCCGGTCCTCTTCGCGCTCCAGCCGCAGCGAGGGCACTCTTCGTCCTTGGCCTTGAACCTCATTCCGCATGCTGGACAGACCGGCATCTTCTCACATTGGGGGGAGTGGCCTAGTGTGACCGATCTCGGCACGGGGGTGTGTGCTCGACATCAGACGTTGGGGAATCGAGACCGGGGTCTTATTCATAGTCAGGCGTAGGTCATAGTCTTTTCCCCCGGGGGGTAGACGCTTGAGCGGAGAAACCCCCAATCAAGAAGTAGCACGAGCTCTGGAGAATTGCCCAAATCGCTAATCTGCTTCTATCAGAAGCTGTTCCGTGGCCATTATCGAGCCATGCCGCGATGGGCTCCGGCATCCTGTTTCGCACCCCGGCAGACTGACCCAGGTCCTCAGCCAACCAAATGTCCGTTTTATCAACACAAAAAGCGATAGAAATCACCTTTGGTGGGAATCCATGACTGCTACGTTTGGGAGTCCGTGAACGTCCGTTTATGGTCGAGGATGTGATTCGCCTCCTCATGGACCGGACTGAGAGGGGACCGGAGAAGGAGGGCCGCGCAAGGCTGTTTTCCCCCACCCATCGTGGGCCCCTCGTCGCGACACGCAGGAGGACCATGCGCCGCGCAGAGTGTTTTGGACGGTTGTCTCAGGTCCGGTCGGCTTCATTTCTCGTTCATAGCGATCAGACAATTCACGAGACGAGGCGGTGAGAGGATGAGTTCGGGACAGGACGGCAACAGCGTGATCGTAGAGAGCCTTTGCAGAGATTTCGGGACCTTCAAGGCCCTCAGAGGGGTGTCGTTCACCGTCAAGCCGGGTGAGGTATTCGGCCTGATCGGTCCCAACGGAGCTGGGAAGACGACCACGTTGAGGATCATCGCGACGATCCTCGGGATCACTTCCGGGACGGTGGAAGTCTATGGGAACGACGTATCAAAGCACCCCGAGCGGGTCCGGAAGATCCTGAGCTACCTGCCCGAGGATGCAGGCGCGTACAAGAACCTCACGGGACGGCAGTACCTCGAGTTCATGGCCAACTTCTTCGCGAACGGCCGCGGGTTCGAGGAGACGGTGAGGAAGGGGCTCGAGATCACGAACCTCGGGGACAGGATCGACGACAAGATTGACACCTACAGCAAGGGGATGGCGCGCAGGCTGCTGGTCGGTCGGGCACTCATGACGAGCCCGAAGCTGGCCATCCTAGATGAGCTCACATCGGGCCTCGACGTCATCAACGCTCAGGAGATCCGCAAGATCACTAAGCAGTCCGCGAAGGCCGGGACGACCATTCTCCTCTCGTCACACAACATGCTCGAGGTGGAGTTCATGTGCGACCGGGTCGCCCTCATCCACGACGGGAAGATCGTCGAGACGGGAACGCCGGCAGGACTGAAGGAGAAGTACGGCGCGACCAACATCGAAGAGGTGTTCGTGAGGGTGATAGATTGAGCAGCTTCGCGAACATCGTCAGGAAGGAGCTCAGGGAGCTGATGACGAAATCCACGATCCTCCCGATGGTTCTCATGGCGGTCCTGTTCGGCTTTCTGGGCAACGTCTTCGGCGGCCTGGAAGAGCAGGCGACGGCCAAGCCCGTGGTCGGACTGATAGACCTTGATTCGGGCGAGATGTCGACGGTGGTCCAGGCGGTCTTCTCGAACGCCTCGACCGTCATCTACAACGGCACGGACGTCAGCGGTGGTCTCATCGCCGTGACCGACGGAGGCGGCAGCGCGCTGCTCGTCATCCCGTCCAACTTCTCCGAGAACCTCCTCTCGGGCAAGCAGGGTTCGATAGAGGTCTACTGGATACTGAGAGGGGCCGGCATCGCAGATACGATGCCCAGCACGACCGTCGACGCCCTGATACGCGCGGCCAATTCCGCGATATCGACCTATCTGATCCAGAGCGACAGCGCGGCGGACGCGACGATCGTGCTGACGCCTACGGTCATGACCCAGACCACCCTCTTCGTCAACAAGGAGATGTCCGGGATCTCACCGGTCGAGATCCAGTCGGTCATGTCGGCTCAGTCGACCATCGTCCCTCTGGCCGTTGCGATGATTATCATGATGGCGGGCGGCATGGTCATCTCCTCGATGGGCATGGAGAAGGAGAACAAGACGCTCGAGACACTGCTCACCCTTCCCGTCAGTAGGAGCTCGATAATCGCCGGCAAGCTCACGGCGAGCGCGATCGTGGGCTTGATGCTAGCGGCCGTCTACATGGTCGGCTTCTCCTACTACATGAGTTCGCTGTCCGGGTCATCCAGCATCGACCTCGCGAATTACGGGCTCGGCCTCGGGCTGATCGACTACGTGCTGATCGGCGTCTCTCTGTTCGCGAGTCTCATGGCGGCTCTGTCTCTCTGCATGGTGATAGGCACTTTCGCGAACAACTACAAGAGCGCCCAGGCGCTGACGATGCCCGTCACCTTCCTGGCCCTCATCCCCATGTTCATCAACATGTTCAAGGACTTCGCAACGCTGCCACTCGCGGGCCAGGCCGCCATGTTCGCGATCCCCTTCTCACATCCGATGATGGCCTTCAGGTCGCTGATGTTCGACGATTACGTCTTCGTGTTCGCGGGAATCGCGTACAGCGTGATATTCGCCCTAGTCATGATCGGCATCGCTGTCTGGATCTTCAAGACGGACAGGCTGTTGACGGGCCGCATGGGGAAGAAGTCGCACAAGGACGGGAAGAAGCGCGGTCTCGCGAGCCTCTTCGCGCGATGAGCTCGAGGCTCTTCCCGGATTCCTTTCTTTCCTCTCGATGTTCAGCCCAGCAGAGCGGACACCGACTCTTCGAAGACCTCGGTGTGCTTATCGACATCGCTTTTCGTCGTCGCGGGCGATATGAGCGACATGTTGTGGAACGGCGTGATCAGGACTCCTCTGTTGAGCGCCATCAGATGCATGAGCTTCTCGAGCTCGGGGTCCTTGTGAGCGTCCACCTCCGCGCCGTTCCTCGGAGCATCGGGCATGAAGCTGTACTCTATCCTGATCCCCAGCCTGGTGACCTGCCACGGAAGGGACCGCGCGTCTATTGTGTCCTGAATGCCCTTCTCGAACCGTTTCGCCAGCGGGAGCATCTTCCGGAAGTTCTCTTTGGTGTAGATCTTCTGAAGCGTGGCCTTCATGGCGGCAATCGCAAGCGCGTTCCCGGAGAGCGTTCCACCGATCCCGCTCTCGTCCTCGTCGTCCCAGACGCTCTGTATGATCTGGTCCGCGACATGCTGGCTGATGCCGTAGGCCGCCACAGGTACGCCGCTCGCGAGTGGCTTCCCCATCGTAAGGATGTCCGGGTCGAGGCCGTATTCCCTCGTGTATCCGCCTATCCCGCAGCTGAGAGTGTGAGTCTCGTCGATGATGAGGAGCGTGCCGTACTTGCGCGTCAACCTCCGCAGCTCATCGTGATATCCTTCGTCCGGGAGGATGATCCCATGGTTCGTCATCGCAGGCTCCATCAGAGCACAAGCGACATCCTCGTCCTTGAGCGCTCTCTCAAGTGCCGGGACGTCGTTGAAATCGACGACCTTGGTCGTCAGGGATGGATGGACGGGAGCACCCAGGTTCCCTTCTCTGGGGACGACGCGGCCGTGTTCGAGACTAACTAGCGCTTCGTCCACGGTGCCGTGATAGCACCCGTCGACCACGAGGACCTTCTTCCTCTTCGTGGCCATTCGAGAGTACCTGATGCAGTACCTGTTCGCGTCGGTCGCGGTCATGACGATCTGCCAATACGGAAGCCCGAACCTCCGGCCAAGCTCCTCGCCGACCCAGATCGAGTCCTCGGTGGGCAGCATCATCGTGATGCCGTTCTTGATCTGCGCTGTGACAGCGTCGACTACCGCCTTCGGCGAGTGGCCGAACATTGATCCAGTGTCGCCGAGACAGAAATCGATGTAGGAATTTCCGTCCACATCTGTTATCCTCGCACCTCGACCATATTTCGCGAATATTGGATACGGACCTGCCCATCGGACCATCCAGCTCATAGGGACGCCCGCAAGCAGGACCGATTGACTGCGTTTGAACAGCTTCTTGGATCTCGGATGCTCTCCGACGAACCTCTTCTCTTCCTCAGCAATGAGCTTCCTGATCCTCGAGCGGGCGATTTCCACCATGCTATCCCTCGCTAAGCTTCGCTCCTTGGATGAGTGCCATGTAGTTATCCTTTTTGATGCTCGGTGAGGTCCGTTCGGTCGTTGCCATTCAGGTCTTCAATCCGATGGGTGCCTTCGGGATCTCTTCACGGAGCGCATGGATATCAGAAACAGGGCGGCGAATCCAACCGCCGGAAGCGCCAAGCTGCTGAACTCTGGTATGACCGGACCATCGAACAGGACCTCGATCGGCGCTGTCACGTTCTCTGTCCACTGCCAACACAGACTGAACTGGCTGGGCGCCGAGTATGTCGAGGTCAGGAACATCTTGGCGTTGGATGACTGAGAGGCAACAGCATTGAACGACCAAACGCTTCCGGCGCACTCGGCCCACATCACTGTCCTCGGCGTGTTGGTCGCGTCCCCTCGGAGCCATAGCACGTGTAGATCGTCCGTCGAGCTGTCCAGGGTTATGGTCGGGAAGAAGTCGCCGATGCCGGCGGGCAGTGAGGCGTCGAGGTCGACTCCCGCGGTAAAGGCGTCCGAACCCGTGACGTTCCGCGAGTACTGGATCATCGGGATGGACACCTTTCCGGTCTTGCGGCTCGTACCGTACACCACATGAACGACGCCCTTGCTGTCCACGACCGCGGACGGTGGAGAGTTGTCAGTGTTGACTCTGTTGCCCGTCTGTGCATAGATGGTCTGCTGAGGCTGCCAGGCCCCGTTGTACCTGTTCGACGCGACGTTTCCGCCGTATCCGTAGACGGCCCACACGCCGTTCCCGGAACCCGCAGGGACGATAGAACCCTTCAGGTTCGGTTCGGCATACGCTGCGGGAAGCATGTTTCCCGAGAATGCCCAGTTGGCCACGGAGCCTGCGGCCGCGCTGACAAATGCTGACAGCTGATAGTTCGCGGCTGCGTTCGAAGTGAGGTTGCTTGATAGTATCCAGAGGTATCCGCTCGCATCCTTGCTGATGAAGGTGTTCTTCCCGGCGAGCGGGAAGCTGGAGACGGCGACGGTCGAATCGCTCGCGAGCCACGTTATCGAGTGAGCCGAGGGATCGACCATGCCCGCCTGCACCGGAACGGTGGTCGTGGGAGCAGAAGTGTCACCCACAGCGTACACGGCGCTGGCCGCAGGGTCGTACCAGACCGAAGTCTCGTTCACTCCCGCGGTCGCGAAGACCCGCCCGCGCATAGTCCAGGTCTGACCCAAGTCCGTGCTGTACTTGCAGACGGTATTCGCACCGTCGAAGTAGAAGGACCAGTAGTTCACGCCGTCGTAGAACATCTTCCTCTGGTAGGACATCGAGGTCGCGTAGGAAGAGCCAACTGCGGGCTCGACGACCCACGCCCTAGTGCCGGGCGCCATGGAGTCGGGATCGAAGACCGCGGAGTCCTCCAGACCCTTCCACGAGGTCGTCTGGATGATGAAGTCGATCTCAGAGGTGCCGCCGAGCCCTGAGGACGATACTCCGAGCTCGATCCTATTCTGGTCCTTGGCCGCGTCGACCGAGAGCGCGGACAACTGCCAGCTTGAAGTCCATGCGCTATACGCGTACATCTTCTGCGAGATGATCCTTCCGAAGAGGCCCTTGACCTCGATCTTCTGGTCGGCACCGATGATCTTCGAGCCCGATGCGACGGCCAGGCCCGTGGCGCTGGACCTGTCGCTGTCCACGAAGATCGTGAGAGTGTCCTCGGCGGTGTGCCTGGCCGGCACGACCGAGCCGCCCCCTGACGACATCGGCCTCGCGACGGCAGCTGGCACGTAAGTCCCGCTGCAGATCTCACCGCTCACGCTGATGTAGAAGTACGAATCCATCGAGTCGCTCGCGTTGCCGACCCCTGTGATGTCGACGCTCGGGACAGACACCGTTGACGAATCCTGGTCCAGCGAGACCCTGCCGGTCCAGTCCGCGAAGGCGCCATCGATGATGACCGATGGCGGAGGGGCTGCGACATAGGCTCTCGCAGGCGGGCCAACGATCTCGACGGATGCGAAGGATGAGTCGATCCCGATGGCGAGGATCTCGGCCATGACGAGTTCTCCGTCCGAGGCCCCACTCGTGTTGAGCGAAACCGTGATCGTCTTCTTCTGGCCCTCCTGGAGCGAGATGGAGTTGAGCGGTCCCGCAAGAGTCCAGCCGTTGCATTCTGGGACTATGGACGTCACGAGACCGTCTGCGCCGTCGGCCTCGAAGGTCACTTTGAGCAGAGGTGCGGAGTCGGCCCTGGGCACGATCCCGGTCGCGGCCTCTGCGGCGACCGATTGTGTGATGAGCAGAACCCCTCCGTTTGTCTTGAGCGGTGCGGTCGTGCTCACTGAGCCGCAGTCCGACGCGTCCTTGGAGACTAGGATGAACTTGGATGCGTCGTCGAGCGCTATGGGCATCACGGCCCTCGCCTCGAGTTCGGCGCTGTTCACCTTTGCGGCTGCCGAGCCCACGCTGATCCATGCGCTCCAGTCATATTGGTCCGAGCCGGAATATGAGAAGAGCTGAGACGACTGAACGCTTGAGTTCCACCCGGAGACCTGGACCATGTAGTCCGCACCTATCGACTCCAGGGCGTAGCCCGTCGTGTTCTTCGCGTCCGAGTCTATGAACATGTAGAAGTTGTCCGGCTCCGTGGACGCCATCATCGGGGCCTGCGTCTTCACGTGGAAGTACAGGCTGTCGTCCTCGAAAGCCACGGACCATGCGGTCACGTTGTTCGACGACATCGTGGAGGCGATCCGCGTCCCGTAGACGGTCGCGCCGTTCCACTCGTCGAAGCTTCCGTCAATCGCGTACTTGCCTCCCTTGTCGGAATACGAGAGGTACATGAAGGTCGGGATGACGATTATCAGAGCGATGAGAAGAACGAGGAGCTGCCACCTGACCACTGAGCGCTTTCCCGCCCTCTTGGTCGGCCTGGGCGTCGGGCCCGCCGCGGCTCCCGTGCCGTTCACAAACGCCCTTCCGTTCACTGCGCCGGTGCCGTTGACTCTGCCGGTTCCGTTGACCCTGCCCGTTCCGTTTACCTTTCCCATCCCGTTGACGTGGCCGAGGCCGTTCGTGAGGCCGCGGGCTCCTTGCTGCGCGGTGAGCGGCACGGTCGTGACCTTCGCCTTGAGCCGCCTGGTGGGGGCTCCCTGGCCCTTGAGTCTCCTCGTCCTGACGACCTTCCGCGTGACAGGTGGGGGTGTCGGAGTCGTCGTGGTCTCGGGGGGCGCGCTGGGTGGCGGTTCTTCCGGGGCTTCTTCGAGGACTTGGTCGGGCACGGGGGCCTCTTCTTGAACGACAGGGGGTTCTTCAGCAGGCGGAGCAACAATCTCCGCGGGGGCCTCTGTGGCCTCGCCGGGAGCCTGCTCTTCAGGCGGAGGGGATTTCTCTACGACGAGGTCTGCGTGACACACCGGACACTTGTCCATGCCGTCGGGTATTACAGCCAGACAATTCGGACACGGGCGCGTCGGCGCCACTACTTTCGCTTGCTCCTCCTCGTGCGGAATGACCTTCGTGATGGATATCCCGCAGATGGGGCATTCGGAAAGGCTCTTGTCTATCGGCGTTCCGCAGATAGGGCAGCGCAGCCCGAGCTTCCCACCGAGGGCTCTGCCGCAGTTCGGGCACTCGGATTCTGTGCCCTCGAGCGCTGCGGAGCATCCTGGACATGTCAGTTGCAGCGGCACCTCTTCGGGAGCCTGGGACGCAGCCTCCAGCTCCTCTTCGGTAGCTGCAATCGAGATCGAGGTGAGGTCCATCTGGCACGCGGGACAGTTCCTGTACTTCCTCGAGATCCTCGTCCCGCAGAATGGGCACTCGAACTTCATCCCCTTCTCGAAGACCTTCCCGCATCTCGGGCAGGCCATCTCCCTCCCGGTCACTCGAAAGCTACACGCAGGACAACCGAAGACTCGATCCGCCTTGGGGGGCATTGCATCAGGCCGGTGGATTATGCCATGGGCGACGAAGCACCCTGTTTTGCCTCGGGGTCGCTCGCACAGGCAGGGAATCTATTGATGTGTCTGAGTATTGTAACTTTCCTCCGCTCACGTGAGGTCCGGACCCGCGGGGGGTATGACCCTAATTTCGCACATGCCGTTCGCCGCTTTGGTCTTTTCAGCACTTTTCCGGGTCATCGACTGCGGCCCTCTCCAGGGGGGTTTGCGGAGCCCGAGTCCCCGTGGGGAATGAGCCCGGGCTCCGGGAGCACAGACCGTCGCATTCGACTCAGTCTTCCGGCGGCGGCAACGGCTGCTCTTCGGATTCCGTCTTCTGATCCTTCGATGCCCATGCGTGATTCTTCACCCCGCCCTTCTTCTGCAGCTTCAGGAACAGAAGCACCGACATCACAGCGAAAGCCGCCGCGAGTGCTCCTATCATCGCGAGCGAGAACACCACCGTCGACAGCACTCCCGGTGGGTAGTCGAAGACGAGCGTGGCCTGCTTCTCGCCTGTGACCTGGACGCTCGTGGTCTGCGTGAGGCTGACATGCGTCATCATGAACTCGGTCGCGTAGTGCGCCTCGACGGTGACCGTCTGGTCCGGCAATCTGAAGCCGGTCCTGCCGTTGACCGTCGCGCCGTAGCCTATCGTCTCTCCTTGGGCGTCCTTGAGCACGACCTCGACCCCGTCGAGCGGATCTCCGCCGGAATCGTTCGTGAAGATCTCGAGGTACGACACGGCGCACTTGACCACGATGTTGGCATCTCCGGTCAGGGTGACCTCTGTGCTGTTGACGAGGTTGCCGTGCCAATACGTGTCTATCTCGAGCGTGCCGATCGGGAGGACAACGTGTATCGCGCCGCTGTCGTTCGTCATCTGGCTCACGATGACGTCCGTCGCGGACCTCACGACTATGTGCGCCTCCTCGAGCGCCAGCCCCTTCGTGTCGAGGGCAAGGATGTTGACGCTGCAGACCTGTCCCACGATCGTTATGTGCATGTTGTCCGCGACTACGATCTCGGATTCGGAGGCTATCAGGTTCCCATGCCAGTAGATGTCGACATCGTAGGTTCCGGCAGGAAGGCGCGAGACCGAAGCGCCTGACGTGTTAGCAAAGGTCGAGTCGATGAGTATCTGGGTGTCCGATGAGAGCCACGCGACGGTGCTCATCGGGATGGGCGTGTGCTCCGAGTCCACGACGTGCACAGTCATGTAGAAGACATCGCAGCGCACGGCGAGCGCTCCGTTCTCGGAGACGTTGGCCGCGCCGTCGTAGACCAACGAGCCACGCCACCATACGTTGAGGGCGCTCTCTCCAATCGGGACTTGAGAGATGACGCCCACGGACCCAATGTTGTCTGAGACGCGCACGGGCAGGGCCTCGCCGTCCGGATACTCGAAGAAGACCGCGGCCGATGGAAGCGACGCCCCCAGAGAATCCACAACGATCAGCTCGGGGTAGAAGACCGAGCTGTCTGCGTAGACGACTTGGTCGCCGGTCACGTTGACCTCGGACGTGTTGACCAGCACGTCGCGCCAATACACGCTTAGGGTTCCGTTGCCGAACACTATCATGTTCGCCCAGCCGGTGTCGTTCGAGACGGCGGAAGGCGCCCCATCATATGTCACGAGAGCCCCGACCAGGGGTTCGTCCATCGAGTCGTTCAGGTGCACCGCGAGGTTGTGGATGATGCCGATCGCGAACGAGCCGATGGCGAGCTCGTCAAACGGCTCGAACGCTAGTTGCGAGAAGTAGTAGAATGTGGTCATGCCGGAGTTGTCCACGGCCCATATCTCGTAGGAGTAGACGCCGACAGGAGTCTCCGTATAATTCCACCTTAGCTCGTACTGCGAGACGGCACTCATGTCCGAACCCGCGACACGTACCATCGGGATGTCGTCCAATCCGGCGAGGGCCGTCCCGTTCGGGTCTCGAACCGTGATGTTGACCCATCGAACGTCGTAGCCGCCGTACGGGTCGCTGATGTTGGCGAAGAACGACATCGTGGTGTTGCCCTCATCCACGAACCCGTTCGTCACCCCTCCATCGTGGTCCTTCGTGCCGCAATCGTCGATCGTGAGCGGGTTCTGCGTCTGTACGAGCAGGCGCGAGTCGAACCTGTGGCAGCTGTCCCAGAAGACGGTCACGTTCGTGTACTGCGAGCCGACGCCGGCTCCGGAGGCCCCCGGGTTGACCGTGAGGACGAACCTGATGGTGGAGCTCGCGCTGAAAGTGTGCGTGAAGACCAGCGGGAAGACCATCGGGGCGGACGGAGGATAGGTGAAGAGCGGCGTGTCGCTCGCAATGTTGTACAGGTAGACCGAGGTCCCGTTGAAGTCGAGGTCCGCGATGTCTTGCTCGGTCACCTCGAAGATCTCGATGCTCCCTGCGAAGTTCGGCTGGCCGGTCCCG